>WNFT01006846.1_pt1 | contig 10067 bp, 15 predicted proteins | sample 5400191 | NCBI WGS metagenome assembly WNFT01 (sample SAMN13153359, study PRJNA577476) | soil metagenome | isolation source: 80 cm saprolite under Madrone tree | place: USA:California | collected 2016-06-14 | reverse complement strand
CAACCGGACTTCAGTACCCGGTCGAGGCCACGACACTACCGCTCTGTCTTGGACGCAATGCCAGTCCTTTCTCGATAATATTATTGCTGGTTTCCAGCCCAACTTGTCCTTGAATGACCGCCGCAACGACGATCGTACGCCAACCCGCGCTCGCATCGTCTCCGCAAGCGACTCCAACACCTCGGGCTCGCGCGGCTACGCGGCGCCTGCCGACACCAAGGTGACGCTGCTCGGCACCAGGGGCGGCGCGTCGTTAAACAAGGACCTTCCAACCCGTCCAATCTGGTGACCGCCGCCGGAGACGCCGCCGCTGACCGCGAGCGTGCGCCCGCTCTATGGAATGCCGGGCGGGCATTCCTCGCTTTCCGCCAACGAGGACAAGGACGGAATTATCTGGACGCTGTTCCCGCAAGGCGACGGCCAGTGGGAGCCGCAGCAAGGCACGCTGGTCGCTTTCGACGCTCTCACCTTGAAGCAGCTTCCGAGCGACGCAAGCGCGGATCCCGGCAATTCCGAATGGTTCGCGAAGTTCAACCCGCCGACCGTCGCGGACGGCAAAGTGTTCCGCCCCTGTTTCGCGCAATATCAATTGCGACCGACGCCGGCGGCAAGGACACAGGCGGCGCGCCGACGCTGATCAAGAATGGCAAGATTGTCGTCTACGGGCTGACCAAATCGGGCAAGAAGAAGCGCAAGACTCGCGCTATCCAAAACGCCGAAGAAGCATCAACCGTCATGCACCGCGTCGACGCCTGGCGCATGATCCAGCGCCGCAGCGCAGAGCTTGGCATGAAGGTCAAGATCGGCTGCCACACCTTCCGGGCGACCGGCATCACCGCCTACCTCGAAGCCGGCGGCACGCTCGAAAACGCCCAAGTCATGGCGGCACATGAAAGCCCGCGCACTACCAAGCTCTGCGATCGCACCGGGGATGAAATTACGCTCGACGAAGTCGAGCGGATTACGATTTGACGCAATGTAAGCTTACGTCACGTCGCAAAAAATTCTACCAGTTCATCGCGGCGAACGATGCTTACTTAAAATTGCGCAGCCCGCCTTCGCCGCGGCGTGTAGCAACATTTCCACAAGCGGCAGGCGCGGCAGCGTCGTCGGAGCTTGAAGCCGAATGTTCGAAATCGCCATCATGGTCCTGGCGCTTGCCGTGTTGACATTCCTGGTGCTGCGCACGGTACTCCGCGGAAGGATGCGGCAAGAGAGACCACCTCAACGGATCAGCAAGCCGGGCCAAACGAGCGCGCCCCTCGACCCCTACGGCGGTATCGCAGTTCCTGGCTCACCGGTGGCCGAAGGGCTCGATGCCATCATGGCGGCGGACCGGCACTTCGACGTCAGGCATTTCATCACCGGGGCAAAGTCAGCCTACGAGACGGTCGTGACGGCCTATGCGGATGGTGACCGGCGAACGCTGACAACTTTGCTGGCCCCGGAAGTTTATGAGGCGTTTGAAACCGTGATCCGCGAGCGCAAAGACCATGGCGAGACTGCGGAGACCCGCTTCCTGTCGATCGACGCAACCGACATCACGGCTGCCGAATTGCGTGGCAAGAGGGCATATATCACGCTGCGCTTCGTGCGGTGATGCCCAGACCTGTTGCCATGCTAGAGCGAGCGTGCCCATCGGATCTTAATGTGACTGCCGTCCGCCGGTGAGCCGAGACCCGGATCATAGAAGGCGACCTGCTCCGAGGGATTGATCGTCGTGTCGGGTCCGACCCGACAGGGGCGATATAGCTTGTAGACGTTGGTCCGCACTTCGTCGAAGGTGATGCCGCCGGCTTGGCCCGTGCCGTCCGAGAATATAATGATATTCTTTGGCATTTCGGCCCCCTCATACCTTCGTTCTGTGTGTTTTTCGAATAATATAATAGGCGAGTCGCCGCGTGAACGTTCGGGCCTTTTTCGTAAACGATCGGCCACGAATTCAGACCGTCTCTTTCGGACATGTCCAGATGCGACCGCGTCAAGCAAAAGCGCCAATCGTCCGACGATCCCGCCCATTTTGGCGCGAGGGTACCGGCCTTGCGGCCAGCCGCCGCAAGGCGGTCCAATGGTGGCGACGGTCCTAGTCGATGCCGATGTAGGTCGCGGCCGAGTTCACGGGTGGCCACCAGCGTTGAGCCCGACCCGCAGAACGGGTCGAGCACCACACCGTCGATTGGGCAGAACGCCTCAGTCGACTGGGCGGAACGCCTCAATGATCGGCCGCAATGTCGGCCATCGTATGCGTCATGGGATGCCTTCTGGCCGAATCGTGGAGCGGTCAGGTGAGCACTTCGGAGTGCCCTTGGCCCGGCCTTCGAGCTTTCCTGTACTTCCCCGACATGAATGCCCCAAGCTTGAAAGAGGCCCTAGCTTGCGCCAGGGCCTCGAATGGGTGCGGGGCTGAGGATTCGAACCTCGACGTGGTCACTCTCGGGTCGTTCGAAGCTCCGTAGTTCCGATCCGCCGTCAGCGTGGTTTGCTCACCGACTTGCCCCGCAGGACCACGTGCAAAGCCATGCTCAGATTGACGCGTACCTTCATCGTGACCTCCATTGCCAAGTCGAGTGACAAGACGCAGGGAAGGCCGGGGAGGAAGAACCACGCCACGGCGGCAGCGACATTCGAGAACAATGAACTCACTGCCGAGCTGTACTTGCCCAGAATCTAGGGTGCCGGCTGCGGCTCGCAAGGCCGCTTTACCCCCAATTCCATCGCTAATTACTTATGCGGCTGATAGGGGCAGCGGCCGAACCTTGAAATTTCTCGATCGCTTCCCATGTCGATTCGACCTTCATCAAAGTGGATCGACGCACCGACATGGCCAAAGTCACAGTCTACAACATCAGATTTTACGACTTGCAGAACGATGAGCTTCGCATCTCCCGACGTATGGCAACTCCCAAAGGTGCCGCCAGGATGGGCGGTGAAATTCTTGAGGGCTCGGCAGTGGAAATAGACGCATCGCGGCTAGAACCAGGCGAGGAATGGACGCCACGCGATTTCAATCCGCGTGAGCGTGTCGGCTTTCAGACCCAGGTGACAACCTAGCCTATAATGCCGCGTCCGAACCCGCCCCCGCCTGTTACACGCCCGACGATCCGCGCCTTCGCAGGACCGCCGCCCATCTCGGGAAATTTGTTGGCAATATCTCGAACGACTTCTTCCGGTTGACGACGTTGTGACGGCTCCTTTGCCAACTCGGCAAGGGTCTCGACATAAAATATCGGACAGACCACCGGCATAAAGAAGCGGTCGAACCACACTGCCTCGTCGGTGCTGATGGACTGAAGAAACGACTTATCGAAAAGCATGATTGGCCCATGGCAACGCAGCCTACCTCTTCTGACCGATCTTTACGACAGCGGCAAGCAATCAGGTTTTGATCACCAACTTCGGCCCCGGTCCTACTGGACCGGTTGGTACTCCTATATTCGAAGCCGATATGCTGGTGGTAGAGTTCGTTACGCGCACCACCGACATCGTGATTTTCAGTGGTATGCTTGCCCTTTGCAGCTCGTTGACATAGACGACTCCAAAGTGTCTACGACGTAATAGGTACAATGGGTTAGCACGAGACTGTCTACACGTCCGTCCTACGTTTTGCCGGGTCCGGTGCGGCGCGTTCACCGCGCGTGACCCGCCTTGAGGAACTCGCTACTGTCGTCAACCTGCAATGGCACGAATCGGTGGCGGTCGAGCGCACCTGCAAGACCCTGAAGACTGACAAGGTGGCCGATTACATGAGCGCCCGCGTCGGCCGCGCCAATCGATGCAGATTCGTCAACAATTGTCATGTGCGGGCCTCCTTGCCCCGGGTCCAGCGAGGCTTGCCCCACCGCTATGTCCGCAATTTAGGACATTTATTGCAGCCCAACAACGCCTTCTGTCAGGCATGAGTAGCCCCTCTCCATTCATCCGTTGAGCAAGCGTTGACCTTTTTGTCGATTAATGTTACCTCGCGGCGCAACACTTAGACCATTTCGGCATGGAGTTAGATCATTTGATCCGAAAGAAGGAGGATTGGATTGCCCTTCGCTTTGAAGCGGGGCAGACGTTCACGCCTTCAACCCCAATTGCGGTCGCCGAACTTTTTTCCGGCCGGAAGAAAGAGGTCGGCCAACTAATCGAGGCCATCGCCGAGCGTGGCCGGCATGCCATCGTCTACGGCGAACGGGGCGTAGGAAAAACCTCCCTCAGCCAAGTCGTGCCACTTATGCTGCCGAGGACATTCGCCGGATTCATCACATCCGAAGGGCGGCGGATCCCTCAGACAGTTTCACCTCAATCTGGCGAAAAGTCCTTCGCGACATCCGGCTGGTGACAGAAGGCGATGGCGCTTCTGTCAACGTCGCTGACCTTTACGCAGGACGGCCCATCACGCCCGATGATGTGGTCAGAGAGCTAAGCGCGTTCAATCAGAATGATATCCCAATTATTGTCGTGGATGAGTTCAATGAGGTCGCCGACGAAGCAACCCCCAAATTAATGGCCAACACCATCAAGGGGCTTTCGGATGAGGGGGTAAATGCCACGCTCATCGTCGTCGGAATGGCCGATAACGTGGACGAACTGATTGCCGGTCACGAGAGTATTAACCGGTGCTGCGAAGAGGTGTTGATGCCTCGCATGAAGCACGAAGAGCTGCACGAGGTTATCGAAAGTCGGGTCGCGCGTCTTGGCATGCAAATCGAAGGGAATGCCAAATGGAAGATAACGAACCTTTCCAAGGGCCTTCCTACCTTCGTGCACAGTCTTGGCAAATTCTCGTGCTACGCCGCGATTGACCGCCGACGGCTAACAATCGTCGAAGGCGATACCGATCATGCGATCGACACCATCCTCGAAAGCTCTCAGCAAAGCTTGAAACAGGCCTTTGAGAAGGCTGTTAAGAGCAATCAACCAGCTGCCAAGTTTCGGGAAGTGCTTACGGCATGCGCTCTGGCAAAGACGGACGAAAGCGGTTTTTTTACTCAAACCGCGGTCAGAGGCCCTCTAAGCCAGATGCTCGGGAGGAATGTCGAGATTGGGCATCTTCGGCCCCAACTACATGAACTAATCGAGGATAAGCGGGGTAGGGTCATCGAGCGGGTGGGCGAGGAAAGAGGTTATAGGTACCGGTTCTCAGATCCCGCGATGCAGCCCTACGTCATCATGGCGGGCATCAAGGCGTGCATTCTTACGGAGGCGGCAAAATCCGCTCTTTCTTCGCAATCCGATCTGTTTTCCAATTTACCATCGCGATCATCTTCCCGATAACCAACTAAAACGAGGGTCGCGAGTGACTTCAGCAAATCCAATCATCAAGCCCGATACGATCTTCATCACGCACGCTGCACCGCAGGACAACCAATTCGCGCTTTGGCTGTCCTCAAAGCTAGTAATGGCCGGATATAAAGTTTGGGTCGATCGGCGCAGGTTGCGCGGAGGAGATGACTTCTGGGACGAGATTGACCGCGTTCTTCGGCACGAAACCATCAAGCAGATCGTCGTCTTCACGAAGTATGTAGGCAGGCCAGGCGTGAAAAAGGAGCTTGCGATCGGTGACGTCATGAAGGCGAGACTTAGCGATTCGAAATTCATGATCGGTATTCGCAACGACGACATATCCTTCAGCGATGCGCCGCCCGAACTGCTGCGCGGCAACATTCTTGATGCGTATCCCAATTGGCATGATTGCCTGAAAGGTCTGTTCGAAACTCTCGAAGATCTGAACGTTCCCCGAACGGCTGGGCCGGATGCGCAAGTCTTGCGCGCCATCGTCGAAGCGCGTGAGGACGGTCGCCGGTTTGTTGTCGCCACGCCCGAAGCAGCTTTGACCAACTGGTTTCCGATCACGCCACCTGAACACATTCGCTATTTTCGCTTCGAAGGGCTTCAGCAGCAAATGAAGGCATGGCGAAGGGATTGCCGTATCCCAAGCATCGAGATGGGCCGTCTTTCTGGCACCTTCGCCGATCCTCTGGCTTTCTCTGTCGCCAGTTCGTTCGAACAGAGCATGCCGATGGCCTACGAAATTCCGTTCAGCGAATTTGTTGGTGGAACCAATCTTGGTCCATACATCGACCGGCAAGGCGCGAACAAGGACATCGCAAACCTACTGCGCCAGCATTTCAATCAAACTGCCGCTGCGCGTCGATTGTTGCCGGTCGAGTTTGCCAGCGGGGACACCGGATGGTTCTTCCCCGATGGTCTTGTGCCCGGAAACAAGATTGTCTGCGATACGTTGAATGGAAGGCGCATCCGCCGGTCGGTGAGCGGCAAGTTCAAAGCGCTGCGATGGCATCTTTGCCTCCTTGCTAAGCCGCGGATTTGGCCAAGCCTGGTCTATCGAATTCATGCGAACGTCGTGCTCAGTGAGGACGGCAGAACGCCGATCCCCGGACAAAAGACCTACAAACGACGCCGGCGTCTCACAAAGTCCTGGTGGAATGATGTCTGGCGTGATCGCCTTCTCGCCGGAATGAATTTCCTTGCCGGCGACAAAACGTCGATCGTTATGGAAGCGGGTCACGTACAATTCGCGGTCTCCGCATGGCCGCTGCTCGCCGACGTCCCGGTCTCCTATGAGGCGACCGATCCGCCGCTGCCGTCCGAGGAAGATGACGAAGGTAATATCGTTTCAAGCGCCGCTCTGAATGATCAAATTGACGAATTGGATGAAGGTGGGGAGGAGGGGGACCCAGACGAATCGGGCGAGAGTTATGGTGAGCGGCCCTCATGACCATTCAGACCCATTTTTTTGCTGAACCGCTTCTGGAGTTCGGCAGCCGCCAAAAATTGGAGCATCCACAGGACGGCTTATTTCTGTACGGGCCCGTGAAAAGCCAGGGTTCGTCTGAGGTTGTTCACGTCGGCGTCGTCGGCACCGCCGACGGGATCGCGCTCGTAAGACAATGGCTCGTGACGCTCCAAGGTCCAATTCCTGTTCAGCGGCCCAACCAACTACACACATCCCCTTGGCCGGGATTTCAAGCGGTCTTTAACGTGCGCCTGGAACCGACGCCTCTCGTTACAATTCCGCTCTCCGGCGCGGAGATCGCGAGGGCGATCGGAAAGTCAAATCGCTACGACGCCATTCGTTCGACGGTGAAGATGTTTGAACTGTCCATCTTGGAGCATCTTCGCAGTGACGAACGCCGTCCAGACGTTTGGCTGGTAGTTGTCCCAGAAATCGTGCATCGCTACGGGCGCCCGACAGTCGCGGGTCCGAAAGATGCGGTCAAATCGGCGCTTATGTCGGAAAGGGTGGCCGCCAAGTTTCTACGGGGCGGTGCACTCTTCCCCGACATGACCGAGGAAGCCGAAACTTATCTTTTTGCACGCAATTTCCACCATCAGCTGAAAGCACAACTCTTGCATAGGGAAGTCGTGCTCCAGGTGATCCGCGAGACGACCCTCGACCCTTCGCTCGAACTGGATCGCTTCGGAAATCCGATTCGGTCGGTGCAGGAGCAAGCCCGCATCGCCTGGAATTTCTCAACAACTCTGTATTTCAAGGGTGCGCGCGTTCAGCCATGGCAGTTGGCCGACGTCCGTCCGCGAGTCTGCTACGTTGGTCTTGTCTTTAAGCAGGATCCGTCCCCCGCTGAGAAGGGTGAGGCCTGCTGCGCCGCGCAGATGTTTCTCAACTCGGGCAATGGTGTGGTGTTCAGGGGAGCACTTGGGCCCTGGTATTCGGAAGAGAAGCGCGAGTTTCATTTGCGGCGCGATGCGGCGAAGAGTCTGGTTTCCGAGGTGCTAAAGACCTACGAAAAGGATCACGGTACCTCGCCGGCGGAGCTGTTTATTCATGCGCGGCAGCGCTTTGCAGATGAAGAGTGGGATGGCTTTGCAAGCGCCGTCGACCCGCGAGAAACGCGCCTTGTCGGTGTACGCGTTCGTCCCACCCAGGACCTTCGTTTGTTCCGGCCTTCCGTGGATGTTCCCGTCCTTCGCGGGACGGGCGTCTCAATGTCGAGGCGAGAGGGTTATCTTTGGACGACTGGATATGTCCCGCGGCTTCGGACGTATCCCGGTTTCGAAACCCCAAAGCCAATTCTAGTTGAGATCAATCGAGGCGACGCGGAACTGACGACCGTCATGACGGACGTGCTTGCCTTGACGAAGGTCAATTACAACGCTTGCGATTACGCAAGTGGGCTCCCTGTGACCCTCAAGTTTGCTGACCGCGTTGGTGAAATTCTCACAGCATCTCCGCGTGGAATGGAGGCGCCGCCTCTCCCGTTCAGGTTTTATATCTGACGAGCCTTGCAGACGGTCCAACGCTCAAAAACGCCACTTGGTAGGGCGCCGCGCCGCCGTCGTTCACGTCATAACAAAGGCATAAACAGGTTTGCTAGTCAGCAATTCATGAAGGACATGAAGCGCGATCCGGTTCGCCCCCGAAGTCACATCGAATCCGACGGGTAGCGCGACCGCCGTCGAAATCTGCTCTGCCTCCGGTCGCCGCTTCTGGGCGCCGGTCGGGAGTTGATGTCTCGGGGGCTTTGAGGGGCGTCCCTTGATTGCCTGTGAGGGTGCGCCCATCGCAAGCAAATAGCGACCCGAATCCAGAACCGGTCACGCGGCCAGCATCCGGCCTACGGAGGAAACCCGGTCGAGCGAACGAGCCGGAATTTGCCGATGGCCTGCTCCGCGGTGCCGACGCAATCGCGCAATTTACGGCGATCGGGACCTCCAAGTTCCCTGGGGCGCCAGGATTCGAACCTGGGAATGGCGGAATCAAAATCCGCTTGGAAATCCCTATTTTCCGGCCCTCATTTCGAAAAATAGCTCCGAAACCGTCCACCAAATATCAATAGGTTAGACTCCGTTTCGAAACGCCGATCACCTGTCGCACCGCCTCAAAAAGCGAGCCATCGCCATGACCGACACCGACGCCAAACGCGCTCTCCAGATCGTCGCACTGAGCTCAGCCAGAATCGAAATTCTGGCTGGCTGTGACTGCCGGAACCCGCAGGTTCAAATCCTGGAGCGCAACCAACGATTCTTGCGATTGGTTGAACGTGCGGTTCCGCGATTGGCGGCATAGCTCGGTCCGCTGCATTGCTGTTACGCCGTCGCCTCAAGTACCTTGCGCTTGGCTGTTCCACGAAGCGAGGATCAGAGGTTCGCAGCCCCCGGGCGCATCAATCAAATGTTGGCGTATAATCGGCGGTGATTCCGCCACAGCCGAGCGACGCACTGGTTATATTTCTGAGTAGATTTCGATCGGAACGCAGGAGGCTGCTGTCGGGGGTTCAAAACGGAGGTCCGCTACAGCTAGTCCGCCCTACTGAAAACATTATGCTTTTTTGGCTTACGGGGTAGTCAACATACTTGTCGCCATCGGCATTTCTGACTAGAACCGATGGCGCAGGTGGTAGACGCCACATTGGATTCCCTGGGAATTGACCCAGGGGCTGGCACTCCCAGCGATCTCCCTGCACCGAAGGACTACCCAAAAATGACGACAGTCAGTTGGCCAACGGCCAAGCGGCTTCGCGCAGCGTTTGATCGCGAACATTACTCTCCGAACGACGAGGGCCACTCCATGACCGACCCGTCACCTTTGCTGCGCTTGGTCAGCCCCGCAATACAGGCACTCCGCTGGCTGTTCGGATGGCTGCAAAGGCCCAAGCATCGTCTTGTTTTCATCGAGCAACCCGGAAGTGGATGGGCCTCTCTAAATGAACCGGTCGGCGGCATCCAACTCCATGTGCTCCTACACGTGACCAATGAGAGCGACACCAAAGGTCTAAAGATGTCGCGCCGACAGATTCGATTGACCGGATGGAGGTTCCTTTTTCGCAAGGACCCGTGGCAGGATTGTATGATGGTTGACGTTGACGGAATCCGCTCACTTTCGTTTGTGGTTGACCCCAGCCTGCCACCGGGGGCCACTACCGTCATGAGCATTCTGCATCACCACAGGGGCAAACAACCCAACCCAAAACAGCCGATAAAATTTCGCCTGAGAGTCACGGACCAACATAAGCAGCGTCATTTCACGCGCTTGACTGTGCCACCGCGGCAACAGACTACTCAAATCTGAGTCGACAAAAGCGAAGTGCCCCGGCGGAGAG
>WNFT01006843.1_pt1 | contig 10069 bp, 12 predicted proteins | sample 5400191 | NCBI WGS metagenome assembly WNFT01 (sample SAMN13153359, study PRJNA577476) | soil metagenome | isolation source: 80 cm saprolite under Madrone tree | place: USA:California | collected 2016-06-14 | reverse complement strand
TGCTGCACCGGCGGCGCGTCCGGGTTGTACGGGCCAAGGTCTTTGTCGTCCGGCTTGTTGCCGTAAGCGCCCCACATGCGCTTGAAGGTCAGCGTCTCGGTGTCGATCACGATGACGCGGCGGTTCCTGTAGCCGTCACCGGCATACAGCTCATTGTTTACGGAATCCACCGTCAGGTTGGCGGGGCCGCCGAGGTTCTGCGTGTCGGAGCTGCCGCCACTCTTGCCCTGATGGCCGAACTGCGCCAGGAACTTGCCCTGCGTCGTGAACTTAAGGACCTGATCGTCCTTCTCGCCGCTTCCCGCCAGCCAGACGTTGTCTTTCGCATCGACAAAGATGCCGTGCTCGGTCGACGGCCACTCGTAGCCCTGGCCGGGGCCGCCCCATGATGCGAGCAACTTGCCGTCCTGATCGAACTCGAGCACCGGCGGCGCCGGGATGCAGCAATCCGCTCTGGGCGGCGTCATGGCCGCGCCTGCGAAACGCTCGTTCTTCTCCAACGGGCTCGGCCTGTGCAGCACCCAGATGTGGTCGTGGCTGTCGACGGCCATCCCGCCGATCGCGCCGATCGCCCACTTTTCGGGCAGCGGCTGCGGGAACGTCGGGTCGTATTGAAACTTCGGGACCTGAACATTCTGCCGCGACTGCCCGAAAACGATACCGCTTCTCAGCGTCCACGTGGCGCCGAGCGCCAGGCCGATAGCGGCCGCCGCAAGAACCTGCTTTCGATTCATGATCCACCTCCATGCCGGGCTCGCGTCAGCAAGCCATCGTCTTCTTCCGCCATGTGCGACATTTTACTCCCAGACCATCTATCGCCGGCACATTCCCGCCACTACGTTGCGAGCCTGTCTGTCAGGAAATGGGCGAACCGCCGGAGCCGGGTACGAAGGCGAATCCTGTTTCTCAGGCGCACTATCGAATGACTCACCACAAGCGCGCGCTCCGCTCTTATCTGCGACAAGACGGCTTCACGATTCACGGCGTCTGGTACGAGCGTCAGATAGCGGTGAAGAAGACGAATGGATGAGACGTGGAAGCCCAGCACGCTGCAGACGGCAGCATAGGTGGAGACGGTCGACGGGAGTTTCGCATTTGTGAGGACAGCACCGATATGTCTTTTGACCAGTTCATGGATGCCCGGCGAATCCTGGCAGGCTTCGACGCCCGGGTCGTGCCGCAGTGCCTTTTCGATACGAACCGCAGCGGTCTGCTCGTCACTCTTCCGTATCGCTTCAATCGCAAGGACAAGCTGAGCCGCAACATGCTCCGCAACTACAGAGTTCACGTCGCCCGGTTCGTCAGCCTCCTTTAGAGGGAAAGTGACATCCACGACCGCATCCGGTGCGATACGACGAAGAGCTTCTTGCAAAGAACGCTGATCGGGAAAACGGTTCGATTTGCCGGGGGAATGGGTCAACGTGCAATGAGACATCTGTTGTGGGTCTGTCTGGTGGCCGTTCTTGTTATAATTCCCGCTTTCCCGCAGCCACCGCTCAAGATTGAGGTAGGCGCATATGGCGGCGTGCCGTTGAACCACACGCTGAGGTCCGCCTTCTGTTGCACAACTTCCGCCGGTTTCATCTCTCACGAAACTGATGATGCGTCATATATCACTGGTTTATCTGCGGGTGTCCTGGTTGGCGATCGCATTCATGTTACGTTCAGTGCGATGTACATGCCCGTATCGTTCCGTTCGATTGGAACGACCTGCTGCCCACTTGCTCATCCGGCCACCAGCACGCATGGCACTTCTTGGGATTTTCCATTACTTGGCGATTACCGGTGGCTGAACGGTGCTGTGCGTCCATTTTCGGGCGGAGGATTGGTTATCGGCAACCGAACTTCCGGAGGACAGAGTCAATCTCCTGCCCCCGTGGTGAACGGAGGCGTGGAGTGGTTCCGGCAGCGGTTCGCTATCCGTCCGGAAGTCCGCTACACACACTATCCTCAACACGACAGTTCCAATGTAGCCGTTGGCCGCCCCCGCACGCAGATGCAGGTCCTTATTGGAGTCATGTACCGACTGTAATTTCGTGCATCGGTGTGACCTAGCGGTGAGTCAAGTCCTGATTGGATTAGTAATGGTTACGGCACTTTTCAGCGTCCTGAACCGATAGTCGCGACGTAACGATTATCATCGCCAAACGTCAAAGAGCTCCTCGCGGGCCTTTCGGGCGTTCCAAAATACCATTTACCTCTTCAATTTTTCAGGAGGTTCATGAAGATATTTCTTTCCCTCTGCGCCGTAATTTTTGCCTTCTCGCTATCTGCATCCGCTCAGACAGGCGACCAGTCCAAAAGGCAGGGGTATTTGTTCTTTGCTCCGGGGGCAGGTAGCGTTGGCAACAGTTTTTTCAGCGACAACGGAAGGGCGAATATACACATCGGTGCGGGGGAAGAGGTATTCATCTACAAAGGTTTGGGAGTCGGCGCTGAGATTGGACCTGTCATTCCATGGGCGGCGCCTGGTTTTAGTGGAGGATATAGACTCAGCTGCTGCTTCGGCCGGTTGGTCGGATTAGGCTCGGCCAATTTGTCCTATCACTTTCTGCCGAACACCACAGATCGCAAACTCGAACCCTTCGTAGCAGCCGGTTACAGCCTGTTTTTCCGTCAGGGTACTTGGTCAGGATACAACGCCGGCGTCGGAACCAATGTATGGCTCAAGGAAAACATTGGCATGCGCTTCGAGCTTCGGGACCACTCTTCGTGGAGGTACAAGACGATGGGCTTCGGAATGGGTGTGACGTTCAGGTGACTTGTCGCGTGCACGTCCGGGGGCCTCTGCCGAAGCGGACCAACAGGAACTCGCGGAGACTGACGCTGACCGTTCAGGGTCGTGACACGTCAGTTTCAGATCTGACGCTCGCGTTCAGGTCCAGTGCGTGTCAAAAGATACTAACGCAAAAACGATAGAAGCTTCTTGGTGTGTTCGTCATAGGTGCCGTTGTGGATGTAATGTTCACCCACTACTCCGACGCCTTTTTGAAACCAGACATCTTGCCATCCGCCGCTGCCGAAATGGCTCGAAAAAATGTGAATCGCACCCGCATACTCCGCAGGCAAGAACGAGCCCACACCCTGGCGGGCCGGCTCGACCCGCCAGGGGATATCATTGTTCCCCCACGCGCGGCCCGTCTGCAAAGGGAAACAGAAATCGGGTGAGACGGCGCCTTCGTTCAAATACTTCAGGTATTCCTGGCGAAGCTGCCGCCTCTGGCCATCCCAGCCGTCGATCACGTATACGCAATTCCCATGCACGAGGTAAGGCTCGCGGTTACGCGTAATGAGATAGGCGCCGTGGGTATTGCCTTGTTGCTGCTGCTTCACTTCGCGCAGCACCACGAGGCCTTCCGGAATGGTCACCCACCCAGTGATCGTTTCCTCGGTGGTCCAGCGGTCCACGTCTGGCCGGTTCCGGTCACCCGATTTCCACTCATGTTCATACATCCAGCGGCTGCCCACCTGAAGGGGAAACCATGCCAGTGGGTCTTCCTGGGCGCTCGCAACCATCGAGAAAAGGCACAGGGCCATGGCCAAACGACCCATTCGAACCATGTCACACCCCCTGACAGGAATTTCCGTTACGCGTTTTTGGGCTGAGTCTATTCTACCTTCACCCGCCGCCTACGCCGGGGTCCATGTCAATCGCGCTGGGATCTCCGCCCGTTCCAGGCAGAAAAGACAAGATGCGCTTAGTCAATTTCTCACCAATTCGAAGCGGAGTACGGCTGCGAGGGCAGCAGGAAACCGGATCAGGACAAAGATGGGTCGTTTGTCTAATGAGTCACGACCGGCTTTGTAGCCGAATATCACCGCCCTCCTTGATACCTGGAATGCCTCATCGAAATCGTGCCTGTAGAATTCTTGAGTTCGCAAGGCGTGCAAGAATTCCAGATTACTGCGTAGACTCACCAAGTCTGGCCCTGCTTCCGTACTGTGGCGCTCCAACCAGTCCCGCAGGTCTTTTTCCGCATCAGTATTCTGGACGCGATACGCGTGCGGCATCCTCGTATCGAGGTGATGCTGATTAATTTCATTCCAGTGCCTGCCGACGATCGCTGCGGTCAATGCTATCAGGAGGTACCCGGTGCCGCACGACTTCAAGAATTGATGGTAGTTCTTGATCGAAGTTGTATTGAAAAAACGATAACCGAGTACGAACAGTCCGAGATTCACCCCAAAGATAAAGGATTCTCCCGCGAGAAGCGTCCAACGGATAGAAAGTGAGGCTTGCACTAAGCGGTACGCTCCTGAAGCAGTGAGGGCGACGCCCGCTGTTCCGAATAAAAAGAACGCACCAAAAAATAGATATGCTGCGCGGGATCTCCAGTTGTGGGCAAAACCCCTATTGTTCCGGAGAACGACGAGGAAGATGGAAATCAAGACAAGAATTGGGATGAAGCGGAGACCCGTCACAAGCGGATAGGCGAGCGCCGGCTTCAGGGCCGTCATATTGACGACCGAGCCGACCACGTCGGGCAAAGTGGTGGCGCTCGCGCAATATGACATACCAGCGATCATGAAGAATGCAACCATCCCTCGCGTATAACTCGTATTTCTCAGTGACCGGTACGTTAGCATCAGAAACACAGCGGCTATACCGAAAAACACAATCGTCAACCCGTACGCAGACACCATAGCTGCTCCGACAGTTAGTCCGACCGAGATTCCGAACAGCAATCGCAGCCATCCGCGGGAAAACAATTCGGCGATACCGGAAATGCGGGCTGCAAGCCTGCCTTCATCAGTCTGCTCGACGGTAACAGCCTCGGCACAACCGGAACCGGCCGAGTCAGAAGCGGTTATTGTGGCGAATTGCGTTTGGAGTCCTTTCGTTTTTTCCGCTTGCGATATCAACCACCGATCGATTTCCGACTTCGAGGCCCATACAGACTTCGTTCCCTCAATCCGGTTTACCGGAAGTTCGCGCCGTTCAAGGCGCTGCGCCTTGCGGACGCTGCATTTCAGATAAGCCGCAATATCCTTCCAACTCACCAGGAGATCGTCGTTCGAGCAATCGACCCGTAGTCTTGTATCCACTGCGAAATCCTCCAGGCATTCCCTGGTCGCGTCAAGCGACAGCAACCAAGTCAGCGAAAGTGCGCCACATCGCGCCTTACCGCGTCATGTTGCGACTGCGTCTTGACGCGCACAGCAACAGATCTAAGCTGGATTCTAATTCGTTGTGCGAACGAAATAAACTTTCTGCCGGTCCGGTATCCGGCAGAAAGCTTGGCAGTAGCAAAACGCGTTCACAAGAGGGCATATGAAAGCCTCGCTGCCAGACCGCAGCTCCAATAAAGGGCCAACTGCGGCTTTTCGGCCAGTCGTATCTCCAAGCTTGCCAAACCGCGTCATATCGCGTCACGTCGCGTCGAACTCTTGACGAGCACACGAAGCAGACCTAGCGTCCATCCATTGGCTTCCGCAGTACATGCGTTCCGCTATATCGAAGAACTTCCTTGCTTCGACTTTGAAAGTTAAGCCTGATCGTAAGGGCTGGAGCCATGAAATTCGTCTTGCGGGCAGTTAAATGACCTGGTGTGCGACGCAGCCCTTCTCCGGGAACAATCGTGGTCCTGGTCAGCTCTGCCGGTGTCGTGCGGACGGCAATTACAGATACGTCTGTGCGGGTGCAGACCGACGGTATCGTGCCCGGCGAAAATTTGAGCTCACCGGAGCAAGCTGAGATTCACAGCCGGATGCGCATCTCGTGAAACTGTGACCGGCGTGCCGAGTCTTTCATATTGACGTACGAACTCGGGATCTTGTCCGGCGTAGGGTTGGGCAACAGCGAAAACCGTGTAATCACCGGGCGCCAGACCTCGTATGTCGAAAGTACCATTTCTGTCCGCCTGTTGGATCCTGATCAGATCGTTCTGCCGGACGGCCGGTACGACGTAGACGGGAACATTCGACGCCGGCTGCTGATTTTCATCGAAAACCTTGCCCTGGATGCGCGTTCCGACTCCAAGAGTTATCGCAATCTCCGAAGAAGGCGGCCCGCTGACTTTGAGGGTTTCCCGGAAAAGGTCCGCCGAACCAAACGAGATCGACTTCACATAAAGATCTCCAGGCAGATGATCTACCGTAATCCGATACTCACCCTCGATTAATCCGCCTCTGCCGCCTAATTCGAAACTGCCATCCATCCGGGCATTAGTCCCAGTTCCCAGTGTTCCTTCGACAATGTTGGCAGTAATGCCCGGCGTCATGCCTGGATTCGGAAAGGTAGCTCCCTCTTCGAGAACGAAATGCCCCGAAACCGTTAAAGGAGGCATGAAGGCGAGTTCAATATCGTCCACGTCACGATCCGGGACCGTAAGACGCCGCGTCGTGAACAGGCGGTTCGGACCAACAGAATTATCGCTGCTCCAGATGACGTACTCGCCTGGTGGTACGCCAGCGAATTGGAATAGACCGTTGGCGTCCACAGTCGTTCGAAAGGACGCAAGCAATCCTCCGGTGAGATTGACGGTCGCGCTCCGCGATGGCATTCCGGCAATCGCATTGAAGACACGTCCGCGAACCCGGACCACAGTTGTCTGTCCGATCGTGAAATCAATCGCATCGATCTTTGAGCCCGGGCGGATTTCTACTTTTCCGGCGTTCTCGAGACGAGTTACACCCGGATAGAGCGTTGCGGCATCACCATTCGCGCTGCTCGATGGCCTGGCGAGGATGTAGTAGCGCCCCGGTGGAATATTTTCGAGATGATAGCGTCCGGCGACGTCCGTCTGAGCCAGAGTTCCGGGAATCGAAATTCCCAATGGCACAAGGTTGGGGCGACCATCTCTGAGTTCTCCCGCCACAATCATGACAGATACGCCCGAAAGTGGCCGTCCGTCAGCGGATCGAATCTGACCCGATAACGTTCCTCCATCACGAGGTGCGGGTGCAGCTACTTGAAAAAGCAAGCACGCGATCAGTGGCCAATTCCTCATGGTTTTTATTCAGCCTACTCGGGCGGCAATCGGATCGCAAGTGCGTCGGGGATGCCAGGAACAGAAGCGCTCTTGCGGACGCGGCCCCGTTATATGGTAGATTCGTCCTGCAGTCGCCACGTTGGGTGCGGCCCCTTCGACCTCGTCAGTCCTCTACCTCGTTGTTCCGTCGGGTTTCTTTTTGTTTTCAGGCGATCGAGAGAGGAACGGCGCGCGATGATCTCAAAATTTCGGAGCACAGCTCTGCTCTGGTCTCTTTTTTTTCTAAATTTTGGTTTCGCCCAGGTCAGCAGTACGCCAGGCCAGGGCGGGCCGGCGGGCGAGGAAGGCATTCCGGTCATGGATGCCCTGGTGAAAGCGAAATGCGGAAGCTGCCACACCAACGACGATCGCGGAAACATGCAGCGCATTTCCTGGGAACGGGCTACTCCCGAAGGTTGGGAACAAGCGCTACGACGAATGACACTTCTGTACGACGTTGATCTCACTCCGGCAGAAACAGGACACCTCCTGCAATACCTCAGCACGTATCACGGCCTCGCGCCCGAAGAGGCAAAGAAAGTGACATACGACGTCGAGCGCCGGATTCACGAGGAAACCGGCATTCCGAATACGGTGATGAGTGCGTGCGGCAGGTGCCACAACTTCGCCCGCGTCCTTTCGTGGCGGCGATCGGTTGATGACTGGAAGGAACTCTCCCGGGCACATGCCGTCCGCTACAACGCACGCCTCAGCGAGGAAGCCATCGCATTTCTCGCGAAAATGGCGCCGCTCCACACCCCCGAATGGGCCGCGTGGAGGACCCGGGTCCTCGACAAAAGCCCGGATGGCCGCTGGCTGGTCACGGCATATGTACTGGGTCGCATCAGGTACTTCGGCGAGATGCAAATGGAGTCCAGTGGCACCGACGGCGAGTTCAACACGCGCGCCACGCTTCATTCGGCCACGGATGGCTCTACTGTCGTCCGCTCCGGCCGCGGCCTGATGTATGGGGGCTACGCCTGGCGCGGGTTTTCCAGGACCGGTAATGTCACGAGTTCCGCTCCTAATGATCTCTCAAACGATGCCCAGGAGGTCATGACGAGCGCGCCTGATGAATCAAATGCCGAGGGCCGTTGGTTCTGGGGACAGTATCAGGAGCTTGGCTTTGATATAAGGATGCAGCGAGCCACTTCCAATGCAACCCTGCTCGGTATTGATCGGCCATTGCTGAAGACAGGTTCCCGATCGCAACGCATTCGCCTGATCGGCGACCATTTTCCGGAGCAAATTGCCCAGGCTGACATGGATTTCGGTCCCGGCGTAACCGTGCGCCGCATTGTTTCGCACAACGCGAGCGAGGTCATTGCTGAAGTGGACGTGGCGCTCGATGCACCACTCGGTAAACGCCAGGTTGCTTTCCGCCGCTCCGTGATGCCGGGGGCTCTCGCCGTTTACGATCGCGTCGACTACATCAAAGTAACGCCGGACTCAGCCACGGCATCCTTCGGAAACCAGACCCGCAGCCGGGGATATCAGCAGTTCGAGGCGATCGGATATCAAAACGGCCCGGACGGCAAACGGCGTACAGCCGATGACGTGGAACTTGGCCCTGTGGACGTCACATGGTCGATGAGAGTGTTTTACGAAAGCGAAGGCAGTCGCACGGATTCGGTGGGTACCGTGGGCCCCACGGGTTTGTTTATCCCTGCGGCCGACAGCCCTGAGAACAACTTTGATGTGTGGGTGATCGCGGATGCCAGGACCGAGAAGGATAGCGATGGCAAACCGCTGGTCGGCAAGTCTTATCTGGTCGTCACCGTTCCGGTGTACACGTTCAATGGACGCCGATATGTTCGGGATCTCGACCGCTGGGTCGACGACGGACCCGCGCGGCCGGTTCAGCAATAGGAGAACAATGAAAAACACGGTTTTGAGCTTTCTTATAATCGCAACAGCGCTTCTCTTGAATCCGAGTTCCGCGCGCGGGCACCACGGATGGGCTGCATTTCCGTCGGGATCACAGATAACGCTTAAGGGGACAGTAATGGATTTTCACTTCGTTAATCCTCATTCCGTGGTGGAGTTCGCGGTGAAAGACGACAAGGGCCAGGTGCAAGTGTGGGAAGGCGAATTGACGAGTCGCAGTAATCTGGCCCCCCGAGGATGGACCGCGACTTCGCTCGAAGACCGGGACGAAGTAACGATTACCGGCTATCCCGCCAAGAACGGGGCACATGCCATGCGGATTACCAGGGTCGTCTTATCGAATGGAAAAGAACTCAAGCTCAGCGGCGGGAATTGAGACATCACAACATGAAACCCAGGATGATCAGTGGTACACAAATCAATGCCATGATAAGAGCCATTCTTCCAAGTTGGCGCTGTGAGTCGATGAAACCGGGTCGGTTTGCCTGGGTGGTATACGTGTCAGCAATTCTTCTTAGAGGTGGCACTGCGAATAAGACGCGGTTCCCGAACAGCAGGGCTATGGGAACCCACAGACAAAGAGCGGGCAGCGAAATGAGAAGGCCATTCAATCTCGGCAGTGACGATAGGGAAGCTCCGGTCATGCGAGCATAGGCTGACTCCAGCGCAATCACGACCGATATTCCGCCGATCCCAAGGATAGGCAGGATCACCAACAGATATATAGCCGGCTTTTTCTGACTCTTTGGCATATACGGTGTGTTTGACCTGCGCCAGCAACGTTGAGATGTTGATTGCAGGTTAAAAACACTAACAGACCGATCGGGAACAATTCCGCTTTTCTCGCAAACATTTTAGACCTCACTTCCAACTGGACGTATTACCGATTACGCTTCACTTTGCCGGACATCATTGAGCCCGAGATTCTCAGTTTCCGATGAACGCGGCAGCAATGCCGCAGTCCGGATCTTATGTTGACTTGCCCACGGGGGCCGCGATTCAAGATGAAATCGGCGTGGATTCAAGAGCCGACCCGGGGGCTCTGGCGTAAGCCGGACGCGCTGTATGTCAATACCGAATACGTTTTTCCTCGATTGGCTGCGCCTTCATTAGCGGGCTGCTATACTGCTGCGCTGGTGGGTAGGTCGGCCGACCGAGCCCCGGATCTCCTATTTCCGGGATCCACCTTTCCCTTCAAAAACGTATAGGAG
>WNFT01006841.1_pt1 | contig 10070 bp, 12 predicted proteins | sample 5400191 | NCBI WGS metagenome assembly WNFT01 (sample SAMN13153359, study PRJNA577476) | soil metagenome | isolation source: 80 cm saprolite under Madrone tree | place: USA:California | collected 2016-06-14 | reverse complement strand
TCAGTGATGGAGCGACGAGCGTTCCTCACTGGCACGGGTGCGGTTCTTCTTGCCGCGCCGCTCGCCGCGGAGGCGCAGCAGGCGGCCAAGATCGCTCGAATAGGCTACCTGGCGGCCAACCTGGCCGCTAATCCCCATCTGCGCGAGGCCTTCCGTCAAGGACTGCATGACCTCGGGTACGTCGAGGGCCGCAACGTCGCGATTGAATACCGAGATGCCGAGGGAAAGTACGACCGGCTCCCTGCTCTTGCGGCCGAACTGGTTGCGCTCAAGGTTGATGTCATCCTGGCCGGAGGCACACCCCAGGCTCTGGCCGCCAAGCACGCGACCAGGACCCTCCCCATTGTCTTCCTCGGTGTTACCGATCCGGTTACTAGCGGGCTCGTCACCAGCCTTGCGCGGCCGGGCGGCAATGCCACAGGGTTGTCCATGCTCGCCTCCCCGGAGATCGTCGGCAAGCGTCTCGAACTGCTCACGCAGGCCGTTCCGGGGGTCACCCGGGTCGCTGTCCTCTGGCAGCCAGGTGGCCAGGGCGAACGCACGGATAAGGACATGCTGAAGGAAGCAGAAGTCGCGGCGCGGGCGCTGGGGGTGCGGCTTCACTTCGTTGAGGCGCGAGGGCCAGACGATTTCGACAGGGCCTTCTCGGACATGACCAGGGCGCGCGCGGGTGCTCTGACTTCGGTGGGAGGCACCATGTTCTTCAATGAGCAAAGACGCCTCGTGGCCCTGGCGGCCAAGAACCGGCTGCCGGCAGTGTACACACAGAGGGAGTTTGTCGATGCCGGGGGCCTCATGGCCTACGGGCCGAACCTTGCTGATTTGTTTTGGCGCGCCGCGACTTACGTGGACAAGATCCTCAAAGGCGCGAAGCCCGCCGACCTGCCCGTCGAGCAGCCGACGAAGTTCGAGTTGGTGATCAATCTCAAGACCGCGAAGGCGCTCGGCTTGACGATTCCTCAGTTCGCTCCTGTTGCGGGCCGATGAGATTATCCAGTAGTCGCCGATAAAGGGGGGCAGGCTACCTACACTAATCTCATGAACTCTCTGTCTCATTCTCATTGACAGGCTCCGCGCATCGGGCGCCCGTGTAGAGGCCGCGTTGCTACTTTACGGGCACGGCGATCGGTTGGCCTTTCGGCGCGATCATGATGACCAGACTCTTGTAGGGTTCGGTGGTGCTCGCGTTGCGAGGCACCAGCACCGTCCGGGGCGGGACGCAGTGCGCATCACCGGCCCTGAGGTGGGCCGTCGGTTCTCCCTCCTTCTCGAGGTTCAGGGCGCCCTCCAGGACGTAGATGCATTCGGTGCCCGGGTGGTAGTGCTTCGCCCCGACCACCGCTGCAGGAATATCGGTTCGCCAGATCCGGACTTCGTATCCATCTATCCCCTTCAGGTCGCTCGTCACGAGGACTGTCCGGTTCTCGGATGGTTGCTGAGCTGCGACGATGTGGCTTCCGAGCGCACCGAGCGTACCCGCGACCAGAGCAACGGCAGCGATTCCAACCCGTGAGTTCATCGCATTCTCCTCGAGGGTATCGACCGTGACTTCGGCTGTCCCCCTACACGCTACTTCTTGTCAAAAAGTGTGTAAATGAAGATCAGGCGGCGACCTGACGTAGACCACGCCGTTCGCGACGTCGGCGAGCAACTCGGGCGCGTCGAGCCTGCGAAACGTCTTCTCAGCGATGAGCAGCGTCTTCCGGCCTCCGTCAGCTCTCCGTTCCTTCCGACGCGGTCTCTGCCCACCGATACACAGCCTGCTTCTGGTTTCGACCTGCCTTGTTCGGTCTCAGCTTATAGGATTTTGCCAGTGCATCCCGATGCAAGAGGCCATCCAGGGCAGAATCAAATGCGTCTTGGCCGATAAGGCGTGCGATGTGAGCCGCGCGGGCCTCGGCGAGCTCCGCTCCAAGGCGTGCGATTCGCGCTTCCTCCCGAACGATCGCCTCATGGATCGGCTCCTGTGACGGTCCCATCGAGGCAATTCTAGGCCGGAATCATCACGACGCCAGCCATCAAAAGGCCTCGCGTCTCCTATTGTAATCAGGTCGCTTACAAGGTAAGATCACGGTTATGAGGCAGCCTGGTTCGAAGCGTCGTCGTCAGACCGTGAATCGGCGTGCTGCAAACCGCAAGGATGCGAGCCGCAGCCAGCGTGGCCGTCAGGAGCCGAGGGTCTCGACGACCATGCGTCTCCGTCAATCGTTGCGGAGGGATCTCGAGGCGACGGCCGCGCGGAGCCGACGATCGGTCGCAGATGTTGCGCAGGAACTTCTCGAGGAAGCCCTTCGCATGCGACAGTGCCCAGGGATCTACTTCGCAGACGAGCCGACCGGCCGAACAGCGAAGATCGGAGGCACGGGGCTCGCCGTCTGGGAGGTGCTGCGAGATTTCAGCCAAGACAAGGACGCGAAGCGCCTCGGCGGGATGTTCCCTCACCTATCGCAAGCGCAGCTGATGGCAGCGCTGATGTATTACCGCCGTTACAGCGAGGAAGTTCAGTCGGAGGTCGACTCGAACAAGGTGCTGACTCCTGAGAGACTCGAACGGGAGTACCCGGGGCTCGTGCGTGTAGTCTCCGTTCGGTGAGGATTTACCTCGACGAGAATCTGTCTCCCGCCATTGCCGAGATTCTTCGCGAGGCGCGCGTTGATGCCGTCGCCGCGCACGAGGTCGGCAATATCCAACGTGATGACCGCGCGCAGCTCGCCTACGCCACGCAGGAGATGCGGGCAATCGTCACTGCCAATATCGGGGACTTCGTGAAGCTGGCCACCGAGGCCGTCGCGACGAACGCTGAACACGCCGGTATCATCCTCGTGCCCGCGAGCTTCCGAGGGGATGAGTTCCAGGCAATAGCCGATGCGGTCCTCCATGTTCTCGAGCGATATCCGACCGGTCTCGCAGATGTGATCGTCTACATCCGCCGGCAATGAGCCGGCGTTCAGGCTGCATGCTTTAGGAGATTAATTTGACGCGGGGTCCTACGAGGCGTGGCTGCAGGATGTCTTCGATGACCCGGTCGCCCCGGAAGGGGAACGCGAGCGGTATTGGCAGCGCGAGATTGAAGTGTCCAAGCCCGAGACGTTGGTGGACTACGTGACAAAGACGTGCCAAGAGTGTGGACGAACGCCCTGCACGCAGTAGTCTGGAAGAGATCCGCATGGCGATCCGAACCGGCTATGAAGTATCTATGAAGTAAACCGACCGAAACGAACCAACACGGGACGATCTCGTCGCCTCGTAAGGCTCAAGGTGCAGGTCGCCAAGTACCTAATTTCAAGCTGGACTGTTAGGGGGTGTCCGCTGCCAATCGAAGGCACACACACCTCCGGGATGGTGCAGGGTGGTGCAGAATGGTGTAGCATAGCCAACATGGCTGACACAGAAAGATCTGTTCGTCAAAGCGTGTCGATTCCAAGCGGGATGGCCAAGCGCGTGCGGGCCCTGGCCAAGACCAGGAAGACCAGCGCCAACCGCGTCCTAGTAGATTTGATCGAGGCCGGGCTGCAATCCAAGGAAGCCGAGAAGGAACGTTTCTTCTTGCTCGTGAAGCGACTGACCGAATCTTCGAGCTCTGTCGAACGGCAGCGGCTCAAGGAAGAACTTGCGCGGATGACCTTTGGTGATTGATGCCGAAGATTCGGTGGACCGATCTTCCGCCGATGCTCCGGCAGCATCTCTTCGATCGGGTTGCGGAGCGCGACATACGGGCTGAAGACCTTTACAAGTTGAAACTGTGGCGCGAATCTGAGCCGGAGGCGCCCGACGGCCCCTGGTACAAAGACTTCGGATCGTTCAAGATTTGTGGCGAAGGTGAGCTTCCCAAGACTTTTCTCTTGAAGGGGCAGGCTGCCAAAGGGAAGTCACTGTAGATCGATCGTTACCCGCAGCCTTGCTGCGGCAAGAATTCGACGAGAGCTCGCGGTGATGCGGTTTGGTCGAAGGCGCCGGACCTGCCGCGACCCTTCGCCGAGTATCGCTCTCCGCGGCAGCCTTACGCGGCAACGATTCAAGATCGCGATAGTTGGGAGAAGGGCCACCCTCTTAGAATGAAACGCGGTTTGCATCCTGTTGGGGCCACGATTTTTTACGGGCGATCCCAAGGCTGTTCACAACCCCACAGTTGCGAACAAGCCAAGGCCTCGGTGCTGGACTAGTGCCGGTAACAATATAGGGCCAGAAAATGACCAAGAACTCGATAGTGCTGGAGCTGCAGCGCGACCACTTGATCGAGGCGTGCCAGTCTCATGGAGTGCTCCCTGTTTGGACTGTTCACCGTGGGACGTAAGGTGCGGCGTCGCTTTCAGCGGCATGCGGAGATGAAACCTAACCCCCCTCGCCTCGGCTTATAGGAACTCACATACTAGGCGACCATCCCAATGCGCGGGAACACGACAGGCCTGGGCAGGGGCATGGCCCTTGACGTCTTGGCCAGATCAGCTATGCTCCTTGCATTCCGCGTGATCCAACGTCGCGTCGCCAAGAAGGAGGTCTCTATGGACGAGGTCTTCCCCGTTCTCGCGGGCATCGCCCTCGGACTCGCCAGCTACGCAGTGCGACCGATGTGGCTCAAAGCGACCCTGGTGGGGATACTCGGAATGGGACTCGGCGCCCTGGCAAGCTGGATCAGCGGTGAGCTGGCCCTCAGTCGGATCTATCTCCTCATCGACACGGCGCAGGTCCTCGTGGCGGCCATCCTGTCGGGCGTCCTCGCCGGGTTCTGGCTCCGCCGTCGCGCCCGATCGCTGGCGCGCTAGTCGAGACATCCGGTACTACCCTCACCCCGATCCTCTCCCTCTCCGAGGGAGACGGCCTTCGATTCCTCGCCCCGGAAGGGCAGACGGTGAGGGGCCAAGGGTAAGGGGGTATGACGGGCGACCTACGGCACCGACATCACCCACGCCCCTCGATTCCGCGTGGCGCAGACGAGCATGCGATCCTGCTTGTGGAAGAGGAGATCGGCGGCCATTGCGTTGGGAAGGCCATTGGAAAACGGTGTCCACCCCGAGCCTAGGGTTACTGTCTGATAGACGCCGACGTCGGCGGCGACCCATACCCGCTTGAAGCTGGCCGGATCGACCACCACCGAGTTCATGGGGATACCCGGCAAGCCCGCCGTACAACTCACCCAGGAACTGCCCGCGTTGTCCGAGCGGTAGACCATGGCTCCGCCGACTTGCGAGATAGTCACCCAGAATCGCAGCGGGTTGCTGGGGTCGACGGCGATGCAGCTGATGTAGCGGGGTGTCGGTGACGTCAGGGTGACCTTGCTCCAGGCCGTCCCCATCCAGCTCACTTTCAACATGCGACCCAGATTGGTGCCGATCAGGATGGTGTTGGCATCGATTTCGCGCATGGCCGTGGGCGCCTCGTTGGAGGAGAGCCCGAGCGCGAAGGTCGTCCACGGCGCGGCGCCGGTTCTCGTCACCACGAGAGAGGTGGCTCCGATGGCCACCGTCGATCCGAAAACCTCGACAGGCGGATAGAACAGCGAGGGCAGGCTGGGGGGCGACTGATTCGTCCACGTGTTGCCTTTATTGCTGGAACGCTCGAGCGACACGTTATAGTACGAGTGATACACGATGTTCGGGTTGAGCTGATTGACCCCGCAATCCCCTCCGTCACCGTCCGCGATGTGATCCCACACCGTGGAGCCGGTGAAGCGGATCGTTCCATTGTCCTGAGTGCCCGCCATCAGCCACTTCCACGTATTCGGATCGCTGCCGAGGTATTCCATCTCGGTGATGCCGAGACCCTTGTTCAGCTCCTTCCAGGTGGCGCCGCGGTTCGCCGACCGGAAGATCCCGCCGTCGTTGCCCGCATAGATGATCTGCGAGTTGTTCGGGGAGAAGGTCAGGCAATGCTGGTCCGGATGGATGCTGTTGGCGCCTTGGGTGGTGACGTCCTTCCAGGTCCAGGTGGATCCGCTGAGAGTTCCCCGATACGTGTCGATGGCCCCGAGATACACGAGCCCTTTGTCGTCCGGCGGAGTCGCGACGTACCAGTCGTACCAAGCCTGGTTCGCGTTCAAGGCCGGCACGGACGTGATCTTCGTCCACGTCGTCCCGGATCGCCGCCACAGGTACGCCGTCGTGCCGACGGCGCCGAAGACATAGCTGACATCCGGCGCCACCGTCACCCGATCGACGGCAAGCCGTGACCAGGCGCCTGACGGCCCCGCGGGGAGCGCGACGGCGGCGAAGGAATTGCCGGCGTTCGTCGACACGAAGAGGCCGTCCGCGAAGGTCGCGAGGAGCTCGACCAGTCCCCCGTTGGGATGGACGCTGATGTCCCAGCATCTTCCTGGACGCTTCGCGCTCCACGACACGCCGCCGTTGGTCGACCGGTAGAACCCGTTGGTCGTGGCCGCATAGAGGACCTGGGGATTCTGCGGATCGACAACAAGATCGTAGAAGCCGACCCCGACGAACGGCGCCGAGGCCAGGACCGTCCACGTAGTGCCGGCGTCCGTGGACCTGTAGACGCCGGCACCCAGGTTGGCATAGAAGTTCCCCTCGCCACTGCCTGCGTAGACCCGCTTGGGCGCGGTGGGATCGAAGGTGATGGCTCCGATCGCGAGCGACGGCATCTGATCCGTGCGAGGCTGCCAGGTCGCCCCCGTGTCGGCACTCTCCCAGATACCTCCACCCGCTCCGCCGAGCAGCAGATGCTTTGGGTCCTTCGGATCGACGGCGATGCTGGAGACGCGGCCGATCACGTCGACGCGATTGCTTCCATACGTCTGCCCATTTGGAACGAGCGAGGGCCCGATCGATTGCCAGATGGACGGAGCCGGTACGGGAGGCGCTCCAAAAGCCCTCGCCCGGCGCGCCCGGACGCGGGGCTTTCGCCGCTTGGTGAGCGCGGTGGCCGCCCTGACAATGGTCGCCGCGAAGGACTTTGCTGCCGGCTGCGTCCGCCGTGCGCGCCGAGCTTGGGGGGCAGCGAACACCCGGGCGCGCAAGGCGGCCTTGGTCAGTCCGAACTTGGGTCGCGCGGCGCGGGGGACGGCGATGGTGGCGACGATTTCGTTGTTGAGCGCGGGATCGCGCTGGGCGAGGTATATGAACAGCCGTTGGAGTGCTTTGCCCCCTGCGGGCGGCGTCGCTTTCCTCTGCTTGCCGCGACGGTTGATCTCGGCGTCGATCTTGCTCCTCATCGCGCGCGCCCCCCCTTTTTCTTGGGCGCGTCCTTCACAGACGCCCCCTTCTTCGGCTTGCAAAGCGCTTCCTTCGGGCGGCGCGCATCCTCAAACATGCGAAGCCGCTCAGCGGCCCGGCCGCCAGGAGGCTCCGGTGTCTTGTCGCCAGGACGTTTCGTCATTTGACTCTCCGTCTCATTGTTCGATCGGGTTGCCGGAAAGGTGGCCCGCTCTCGAGGTATCACATGGAAGACCTCCTGTGCCACCGCCAAACCAAGAAGCTACGATGCAGGAGCTATCGACAAGAAGCTAGGCGTCTCCGGAACCGGTGTCAAGCCGGTTCATGCCCTTACAGCCGAGTGAACGGGAACCGATAAGTCCCCGCGGAAAGGCTATTTCGGGTCGCTGACTTCTCTAAAGAATGGCTTAAGGGGCGACAAAGGTGAATGCGACACCAATGACCAATACCAAGGCGTCGCACATGAACCGGTAGGAACACGCCTGCGAGAAGGGACAATAACGCTAAGGTGTTAGGGGTGCGCGCACGGATCAGTGAGACAAGACTCGCCGCCGCCAGTTTCTTGACACCAACGAGAGCGACAGGTAACCTGTCGCCCAATGGCTTACTTCTCTCGCGTGCTGTCGGCGTCGCGGTGGTTCGCCCCGATGCTCGCCTTCTTCCTGGTGCTTGGGCACGCCTGCGAGCTGCCTGCCTTCGCGGACCTGATATCGCATGCTGCCGAGGACGCACATCACTCGGCGGATCACCACGCGGATGAGGATCTGATTTCGTGTGATGCGGTGGGTCTGCCGTCAAGCACAGGTTATCTGCAGGTGGGTCCGAGCGTGGAGGTGGCCGTCGCGCTGCCAGTAGCCCGCTCGGTTCCCGTACGGCTGCTCATCTCGTCATCGGAAGATTCGAAGAGACTGCCAAGTCGACCACCGTTGTTCCTGCTGTACGCATCCCTCCTGATCTAGTCGCTCCCGTTCTGTAGTCCCAATTTACGTCCCCGGTCTCGAATTGTGGTTCCGGGCGTAGTCCGCTCGGGCGTATTCCGCCCACGGAACAGGAGGGGTTTGTGACTCGTGCACGCGTGTCCGTCGTCATCGCCATTGTCAGCCTGGCAGTGTCCGCCGCCTGGCTAGCAGGATTCACGCTCGGCAACGTGCAGGCGCAGCAGCCGCAGGCTAGTCCGCCCAAGGCCGCCCATGGGGACCATGTGCACCCGTCGATCCCCGCCGAGTATGCCAATGCCCACATTCCGACCCGAGTCTGGACGGATCCTAAGATGATCGCCAAGGGTAAGGAGATCTTCGTGGCCAAGTGTGCGCTCTGCCACGGGGATAAGGGGGATGGGAAAGGGCCCGGCTCGGTGAATCTTCCACTCAAGCCGGCAAATCTCACCGACGGGAGAATGGTTGCGGAGATGCCGGACAACTTCTGGGTCTGGCGCGTCAGCGAAGGCGGCCTTGTGGAACCGTTCAAGTCGAAGGGGTCCGCGATGCCGTCCTGGAAGGGTGAGCTGTCGATGAACGACCGTTGGGCCGTGATCGCCTACGCCCACACGCTGTCCGGACACCGGGGGACGCACGACGCCAGCGAGCACCCGGAGCTGAAGCCCAAGCCCAAGTTCGTCACCGGGGAGGGAACCGTCACCGGCCTGCGTCCAGAGAAGCAGCAAATCGTTCTGGACCACGGGGAGATCAAGGGCTTCATGGAGGCCATGACAATGGGCTACAAGGCCAATCCCGCCTCGCTGCTGAACAGTGTCAAGCCGGGGGACAAGGTTCGTTTCACCATCGATACGGACGCCCGCGCGATCACCAAGATCGACAAAATGCCGGACTGATGCAAGCAATGACGACCCACATGACAGCTCGTCGAGGCCAACTAGTACTCGTTGTCGCGGCGCTACTGGCGGGATGCGCGAGCTACCAACTAGAGCCACTGGCCGCCAGTCACCCGGCGCATCCGGAGGCGACAGTTGCACCCGAGCGGCCGTCTTCCCAAACGCTCGCCTACACACGATCGGACATCCCTTCGGTGCAGCCGGTGGCGCCCGTAGCGGCAGCCCGGGATGGGGAGCATCAGACCCGTCAGACTGAAGAGGGACGCTCACAGACTGTCGTCGGCGAGGGAGAGGTCATCTCGACGGTACCCAAGGCGAGCCAGATCGTCCTGGAGCACGGCGAGATCAAAGACTTCATGGAAGCGATGACGATGGGCTATCGCATCGATCCGCCGTCTCTTCTCGAGGGGTTGAAGCCCGGAGACAAGGTTCGTTTCACGATCGACGTTCCGAAACGGACCATTACCCAGATCGAGAAGGTGAGGTAGGGCGTGGTCCGTCATCAGGGTGGACGCGAGAGGTCGTCAACTGATACGCAGGGGGGTTGAGGATGGCGGTACAGAGGATCGGCGGCGTGGTTCTGTTGCTCTTCGGCCTCACCGGTTGTGCGTCGGTGGATCTCCAGGCTGGGTTTCCCGACGTGAGCGCTGCCGTTGAAGAACGCGCGGCGACGAAGGTCGTCTGGAACAGGGGAACCGAACTGGACAAAGAGGCGGAGGAGAAGCTGCGGGCCTTGCGGCAAAGGAAGTTGAGCGCTGATGACGCGGTGCAGATCGCGATGCTCAACAATCGGGACCTCCAGGCGATCTACACCGAGCTGGGCGTGGCACAGGCCGACCTGGTCCAGGCCGGCCTGTTCAGAAATCCCATCCTAGACGCCGCCGTGCAGTTTCCGCTGTCGGGGATCCGGCCGGATATCCAGCTCAGCGTCGTTGTCAGTTTTTTGGACGCCTTCTACGTTCCACTCAGGAAGCGGGTGGCCGTCGCCCAGTTTGAAGAGGCCAAGCTTCGGGTCACGGGGGCCGTGCTCGACTTCGCGTTGCAGGTCCGGACAGCCTTCTATGGGCAGCAGG
>WNFT01024065.1_pt1 | contig 10071 bp, 5 predicted proteins | sample 5400191 | NCBI WGS metagenome assembly WNFT01 (sample SAMN13153359, study PRJNA577476) | soil metagenome | isolation source: 80 cm saprolite under Madrone tree | place: USA:California | collected 2016-06-14 | reverse complement strand
AACATCAACGTCAGTTTTCAGGACTTCAAAACGATGATCGAAGAATCACTGTTACGCGATCGTTTGATGGCTACCCTGTCCGGTTTCTTCGGACTGCTGGCTCTGTTGCTCGCGAGTGTTGGGCTATACGGCATTCTTTCCTACGGCGTCGCGAGTCGGACCAACGAAATTGGTATTCGCATGGCGCTCGGAGCGCAATCGCGAAATGTGCTGTCGCTGATCTTACGCGAGGCAGTGTTGCTGGTTCTGATCGGCGTTGCCGTGGGCTTGCCGGTTATTTATGCCGCGACCCGATTTGCTGCGACTTTGCTCTTTGAGCTTAAACCGACCGATCCGCTGTCATTGACCTTGGCGGGGCTGCTGCTGTTTACCGTTGCGATGTTGGCGGCTTATCTGCCCGCGCGCCGTGCGACGAAAGTCGATCCGCTGGTGGCGCTCAGGTACGAGTAATGAGATGAACAAAAGGTGAGGTGATCGATGAATACACTTTGGCAAGACATAAGATACGCGGTCCGAATGATGGGCAAGAATTTGGGCGTGACCGCGATTGTGGTGGTGGTTTTGGCACTCGGAATTGGCGCGAACGCAGCGATTTTCTCGGTTGTTAATGCGGCGCTCTTGCGACCGTTACCTTACGTGGATCCGGACGAACTCGTGCATCTGACAGGCACGGATGCGCCGGAACGTCTGGCGGGAAGAGGAGTGTCGGCGGAGTTCTTCAACATGCTCGGCGTCAGTCCGGCCCTGGGGCGCAGCTTCGCAGCGGAAGAGGACCGCCCAGGTGCGAATCCCGTCTGCATCATAAGTCATGGCTTGTGGGACCGTCGCTTCGGTTCAGACTCTGCCATCATCAACAAACAAGTAACTCTGAGCGGCGCGAGCTACACGGTCATCGGTGTGCTGCCTGCAAGTTATGCCTTCGGCACACCAACCGACGTGTTCGTGCCCATCGGACTGCGCGCCGACGAAATGAAAGAGCGCGGCAATCATCCCGGCATCTACGCGATTGCGCGTTTGAAGCCAGGCGTGACGGTTGAGACAGCGCGCGGCGAATTGATTGCGATGGCCCAGCGCATCGGCGTGCAGTATGGCATGAAGGGAAACAGCGCGACGCTGACACCGCTGCAGGAAGCATTCGTCGGCGACGTGCGCCGGCCGTTACTCATCTTGCTCGGCGCGGTCGGCTTTGTTCTTGCCATCGGCTGTGCAAACGTCGCCAACTTACTCTTAGCGCGGGCCGCGACTCGACAAAAAGAGATGGCGATTCGGGCGGCGCTCGGCGCGGGACGTCTGCGCATTATCCGCCAACTACTCACCGAGAGCATACTGCTCGCCTTTCTGGGCGGCACGATCGGATTGCTCCTGGCGATCTGGGGTATTGATCTGCTTCGCTCCGCCAGCATTGACAGCTTGCCAACTACGGCGGTGATCAAATTAGACGGTAAGGTCCTTATCTTTACACTGCTCGTTTCGCTCGTAACCGGCATAGTTTTTGGTTTGGCGCCGGCCTTCGCAGCCGCCAAGGCCGATTTGCACGACACACTCAAAGAAGGGGGGCGCGGTTCGGGCCCCGGCGGGCGGAGCGCATGGTTGCGCAGCACGCTGGTTGTCTCCGAGGTCGCGCTTTCGCTCGTGCTCTTAGTCGGCGCCGGACTGCTGGTCAGGAGCTTCGTGCGTATCCTGGATACCGATCCGGGCTTCAAGCCGCGGAACTTGCTGACGATGCAACTAGCGCTTAACGCGAAGCAGGATGAAGGCGCGAAAGTCCTCAACTTCTTCAACGACTTAAATGGACGAATCAAGTCATTGCCGGGCGTCGAGTCGGCGGCATTTTCAAATGGAATACCATTGGGCGGGACCGCCGACACTTCGTTCGCCATCGTCGGACGTGCGAAGCCTGAACCCGGCAAACAACCACAGACGATGCTCTACATCCCGAGTCCCGATTATCTGCAAGCCATGGGCATCCGCCTCATCAAAGGCAGGTTCTTCACCATGCAAGATACGCAGGACAGCCCGCGGGTCGCTGTGATTGACGAAATGTTTGCGCGCCAGCAATTTCCCAACGAAGAACCGCTCGGACATTACCTTGCGGGTGACGGCAAGGATAACCCTGACGCTGAGATCGTCGGCGTCGTCGCGCACGTCAAGCACTTCGGACTGGACGCCGAAGAGCGGGTTCAACCGCAACTCTATCTGCCTTTCAATCAGGCTCCCGACGACCTGCTACCAATCCTGTCACCGCGAATGAGCCTGGTCATCCGCACGACGACGGACCCCTTGAGCGTGGTCGCCGCCGTACGCCGCGAAGTCCAGACGCTCGATCCGAATCAACCCGTCTTCAACGTGAGCACAATGGAGAAGACCCTGGACCAATCGCTCGGCACGCAAAGACTTTCGATGGCGCTGCTCGCGGTTCTTGCCTCGCTGGCCTTAATCCTTGCCGCTGTCGGCATCTACGGAGTGATGAGTTACACCGTCACTCAGCGCACGCACGAGATCGGTATTCGCATGGCCATCGGAGCGCAGCGGCGAGACGTTTTCAGACTGGTGATTGGACGTGGAATGGTGCTCGTCTTGATTGGCGTTGCTCTGGGCTTGATCGCCTCTTTCAGTCTGACGCGTTTGATGAGGACTATGATCTTCGGCGTCGCCCCAACCGATCCGGCAACGTTCGTTACTATCGCGATCTTACTAACGAGTGTAGCGCTGGTGGCTTGTTATGTGCCCGGTAGGCGCGCGACGAAAGTCGATCCGTTGGTGGCGCTGCGGTACGAGTAACCGATGAGGCACTTGCACCCGACGTCGCGAATAACTGAGGGAGAAGGATATGGCACTCTGGCAAGACGTTCGGTATGGCGCGCGGATGCTGATCAAGAGGCCTGGGTATACGATCATCGCACTGCTGACGCTGGCATTGGGCATCGCCGCTACCACGGCGATCTTCACGGTCGTGGATGCAGTGCTGGTGCGCAAACTGCCGATCGGCGATCCTGCCCGCGTGGTGGTCATTCATAACCAGTTGCCGAAGCTGAATCTCCCGCGCACTCAGGTGTCAGCGCCGCAATATGTGGACTACAGTCGCGAGAGCGTCTTTGAATCGACGGCGGCGCAGACGGGACGAAATTTCAATCTCACGGGGACCGGAAATCCCGAGCGATTGCAAGCCGGACGCGTTACTGCGAGTTTCTTTCCGACGCTGGGCATTAATCCGGCTGCCGGCCGTTTCTTCGCGCCGGAAGAAGACCAGGTCGGCAATGAGCATGTGGCCGTGTTGAGCCAAGCGTTGTGGAAGCGACTGTTCAATTCGCAACTCGATGTGCTGAACCGCACGATTCAACTCAGCGGCGAAAGTTATCAAGTCATCGGCGTCGCGCCGGAGGGGATTGAAGAGATTTATGCTCGCTTTGATCTATGGATTCCGATGGCCTTTACCGCGCGCGAATTATCCGAAGAGCGTCGCGGCAGTCTTGCCTACACGATGCTCGCGCGTTTAAAGCGCGGCACAAACATCGCTCAGGCACAAAGCGTCATGAGCAGTCTCGCGCGAAGAATTGCGGGCTCGCAACCGAGCGATTTCAACATTCAAGTTCGTTCGCTCACTGATGAGTATGTAAGCGACGTCCGCAAGCCGCTTTTTGTATTGCTTTGCGCCGTCGTCGCCGTTTTGTTAATCGCCTGCGCGAACGTAGCGAATCTCTCACTTGCTCGGGCCAGCCTCAGGACTCATGAGATTGCCGTGCGCGCCGCGTTAGGAGCGGGACGAATTCGCATCATTCGCCAACTGCTCACGGAGAGCGTGTTACTCGCCGCCCTTGGTGGCGCAATCGGAATCCTGTTTGCTTCCTGGGGCACACGAGTCTTGCTTACGCTCGGGCCTCGCGATCTTCCTCGTTTCGGTCTCGTTCATCTCGATCTTCGCGTGCTCTTGATCAGCTTCGCCGTGTCGCTTGGCTGCGGCGTGATCTTCGGTTTGGCTCCCGCGGTGACGGCCTCGCGAACGAATCTGGTTAATTCACTAAAAGAATCGGGGCGGACTGATTCGCCGAGCGCTGGACGCAATCGTTTGCGGCGAGCATTCGTAATTGCGGAAGTTGCGCTGGCGTTTGTGCTGCTGGTTTGCGCCGGTCTATTGGTCCGAAGTTTTGTGAAACTCCTTGATGTGCGACCCGGTTTTGATCCGCACAACGTCTTGACGCTGCGCATTTCGTTGCCGAGCGCTCAATACTCTTCTGCCGCGAAGGTAGCTGAGTTCTACAACAATCTCTTGCCACGCATCTCCAGTCTGCCCGGCGTGACGCACGCGGCCGCAGCGCTTCAGCCTCCGTTCATGCAAGGTGACAATTCGATCTTCGCGATTCGTGGCTGGCAGGGCAATCCAAACGATCCGCCGCCGCACGCGGACTACGCCTATGTTTCGTCTGATTATTTCAAATCCGTCGGACTACCTCTTCTTAGAGGGCGCGACTTTCAGCCATCAGAGATGCGCGCCGGAAATAATTTTGCGCCGAACTCAGTTGTGATTATCGACGAAGAATTAGCAAGGCGCTTCTGGCCCAACGGTGACGCGCTCGGCGCTGGAATCAGTTGGGATCCGAAAGGCCCGTGGGCCACGGTTGTGGGCGTCGTCGCCACCGCGCAATTAAGAGATCTCGCGGAGGAATCCAAAGGGGTTTTTTACCTGCCCGCTTATTTCGGGAGCTCAACGCTGGTGGTGCGCACCTCAAGCGATCCGCGTCCGTTGACACAAGCTATTCGCGAACAAGTGCTGGCGGTCGACAAGAACCAACCGGTCTACGACGTGAAGACGATGGACGAGCGCTTGGCTGCCACGCTCGAGACGCGCCGCTTTGCGGTGATGCTGCTCGGCATCTTCGGCGGTTTGGCACTACTGCTGGCAGCGATTGGCCTATACGGCGTGCTTGCCTTTGCCGTATCGCAACGCACTCGTGAGATTGGCATTCACATGGCGCTCGGCGCGCAAGGCCGTGATGTGCTGGGCATGGTGATCAAAGAAGGCATGTCCCTGGTCCTGTTTGGTGTTGTAGTTGGAGTAGTGGGCTCGTCTGCATTGACGCGCGCGCTGCGGAGTTTGCTCTTCGACGTAAGCGCCACCGACCCGACAACGTTCTCCTTCGTTCCGTTGCTACTGGCCGTGGTTGGCTTCATTGCCTGCTACATCCCAGCCCGACGCGCGACGAGAGTCGATCCGCTGGTGGCGCTCAGGTACGAGTAAAAGACTCAGGCGTCGAGGCTAAACCAGCGTAGTTAGTGAGGAACATTATGGAAACAATTATCCAGGACGTTCGCGACGGCATTAGAAGTTTGCTCAAGCGGCCGAGTTACACCGCGATCGCGCTAGTCACACTCGCCTTGGGCATCGGCGCAAACACAGCGATCTTCAGTCTGATTAGCACAGTGCTGCTGCGGCCTCTGCCGGTGCGGCATCCAGAGCAACTAGTCGAAGTTTACGGCACTTTCCATCACGGCGCTGACTACACTATTCAGTCTTACCTTAATTACAAAGACTATCGCGATCGCAACGATGTGTTCTCGGGTTTGATGGCTTATCGGTTTGCCCCGATGAGCATAAGTCATGAAAACCGAAATGAACGCGTCTGGGGATATCTGGTTTCCGGAAATTATTTCGACACGCTCGGCGTTCAGCCATTTCTGGGACGCTACTTCATTCCCGAAGAAGATAAGACGCCGGGTTCTCATCCGGTCGCAGTTATTACTTATGCATGTTGGCAGAAACGCTTTGCCTCGGCACACGACGTGATTGGCCAACCTCTGCGAATCAATGGCCAGGTTTTTACTGTCGTCGGCGTTACCCCGGATGGTTTCAGAGGCACTGAAGTCGCTTATGCACCCGAGCTGTTCGTTCCGACGATGATGGCCCACGAGATCGAGCCTGGCAGCACGTGGCTTGAATCGCGTGGGGACGACAACCTTTTCGTCGTCGGCCGTCTCAAGCCGGGCGTTACGTCGGGCCAGGCCGAAAGCGCGCTCAGCGCAATCACGCTTCAGCTTGGCAAAGAATATCCAAATGAAGATCAAGAGCGAGGTGTGCGGCTTTTGACGCCTGGTCTCTTCATCCCTGACATACGAAACTCGGTGATCAGCTTCAGCAGTGTGCTGATGGGTGTGCATCCTTCTTGCAGCCTGGATCAACGCCATCGTCGCTTCGACCACGCTGCCAACCGATCTTGCTTTCGTGATCGATCTGCGTTTGGACTGGCGAGTTCTGGTATTTGCGTTCGGCGTTTCGCTCACAACCGGGATCGCGTTTGGGTTATTGCCCGCCCTGCAATCGTCGAGACCGGACCTTGTTCCCGCCCTGAAAGATGAAAAATCGATGGCCGGTTTTCGCCGGTCGCGCTTACGAAATGCGCTGGTGATCGTCCAGGTAGCTTTGTCACTGGTGCTGCTCGTATGCGCGGGCCTCGTCGTAAGAAGTCTTCAGGTAGCGCAAAGAACTCGGCCCGGCTTTACTCCTGAAAACGCGGTAACCCTCTCGTTCGATTTAGGACTGCAAGGCTACACGGAAGAAAAGGGCCGCGCGTTTCAGCGGCAGATTCTCGAACGCGCGCAGTCGCTTCCGGGGGTGCGTTCGGTCGCGCTCGTTTCCACGCTGCCGCTTTCGCTGGATTACAGCTACTCGTCAATCTACGTGGAAGGTCAGTCAATTACACCTAGTACCAATTTGCCCGTCGCTATTCCCAACGAGATCAGTCCGAATTACTTTCGCACGATGGAGATTCCGCTGCGTGGGCGTGATTTTTCAGATCATGACGACAAAGAGCAATCACGGGTCGCGATTGTCAACGAAACTTTCGCGCGGCGCTTCTTTCCGGGCCGCGACGCAATCGGCGGCCGCTTTAACCATGGCGGTCCCGATAAACCGTACTGGGAAATCATCGGCGTTGCTGCTGACGGGAAGTACAACAGTCTCGGCGAAAATGCCAAGCCCGCTTTCTATCGGCCATTGCTGCGCAACTACAGCACCAACGCGACGTTGGTAGCCAGAATATTTGGCGGTTCGCAATCTGCAATCAACGGGTTGCGCAGTGAACTGCTAAATCTCGATCCAACTCTGCCGGTCTATAACGTCGAGACACTGTCCGAGCACATGAGCCTGCCATTGTTTCCCTTCCGCATGGCGGCGATCGTGCTCGGAAGTTTCGGCGTGCTGGCAATAGTGCTGGCGGCGATCGGTATTTATGGCGTGATGTCATACGTCGTTGCCGGACGTACGCGCGAAGTTGGCGTGCGCATGGCACTCGGCGCAGCAAGAGGCGACGTACTCTTTCTCATCATGAGACAGGGAATGTCGCTGGCGCTGATTGGCCTCGGGTTCGGACTCCTGATCGCTTTTGGCGCGGCGCAACTGCTGGTGAAAGTGCTGTTCGGAGTTAGCCCGGCCGATCCGCTGACCTTCGCCGGAGTTTCGTTGTTGCTGGCACTCGTTGCCGGTTTGGCTTGCTATGTTCCGGCACGCCGCGCTACGAAAGTCGATCCGCTAGTGGCACTTAGGTACGAGTGAAGGCAATCGGCATAGGAGATTGACGTTATGGATTCACTATTCAAGGACATTCGTTTTGGCGTTCGCAGTCTGTTGAAGCGTCCGGGCTTTACGGCGATCGCGATCATCACTCTTGCGCTCGGCATTGGCGCGAACACAGCGATTTTCAGCGTGGTGAATGCGTTGCTGCTCCGTCCGCTGCCCTTCAAAGAACCTGCCCGCTTAGTTCAGGTGTGGGAGGCGAACTACAAGCGTGGCCGGAACACGATGGATGTTTCATATCCGAATTTTGCGGATTGGCGCGATCAAAATCAGGTCTTCGAGCAGATCGCCGCTTATTCGGATGAGACATTCAATCTCACGGACACGGGCGAGCCTGAGCGGATTCAAGGCGAGATTGTGTCGCCGTCTCTTTTTCCCTTGCTTGGGATCAGGCCTGTGCTCGGCCGTGTGTTATTGCCGGAAGAGGATTATCCGAACAAAGTCTTCTCGGTCATGATGAGCGAGCGATTGTGGCGGCGGCGCTTCAACTCTGATCCGCAGATCATCGGCCGTACAATCAAACTTGACAGCGAAAGTTTTACCGTCGTTGGTGTTGTCCCAAACATCACGGATCTGTTTGACCTGCAGAGTGACACTGAACTTTGGGTTCCCATCGCTCACAGCAGCGGTTTCAATAATCGTTACGGTCACTACCTCGACGTAGCGGCGCGCTTGAAGCCGGGCGTGACGCGCGAACAAGCGCAAGCCAATATGGATACGATCGCCGGCGGGTTGGCTGCACAGTATCCATCTTCCAATGTGGATCATGCGGTGAGGCTTGTTCCCTTACAGGAGCAGATCGTCGGAGACTTCAGGCTGGCGGCGCTGGTGCTGCTCGGCGCGGTTCTCTTCGTTTTGTTGATTGCTTCGGCCAATGTCGCCAATATGCTGCTCGCGCGCGCGGCCAGCCGTAAGAGAGAGGTCGCTATTCGCACCGCACTGGGCGCCGGCCGTTGGCGCATCGTCCGCCAGTTGCTCACCGAGAGTCTGCTGCTATCCGCTCTGGGCGGCGCAGTAGGTTTGTTGCTCGCGCTGTGGGGAGTCTATCTGCTGGTCGCGTTCGGTCCTGCCGATCTGCCGCGCGCTAAGGAAGTGGCGGTGGATGGGCGCGTGCTCGTCTTTACGCTCGCAGTCTCTCTGCTAACGGGAATCATCTTCGGCTTCGTCCCGGCACTGCAAGCTTCGCGGCCGGATCTTAACGAGACCCTGAAAGAAGGTGGCCGCAGCACGACGGGCAGCGCCGGTCATCGGCGGGTGCGAAGCTTACTGGTCGTCTCTGAAATCGCGCTTTCGCTGATGTTGTTGGTCGGCGCCGGCCTGTTGATGAGAAGCTTTGTTAAGCTCCAGGCGGTCAATCCCGGATTCAATCCAAACAACGTGCTTACGATGAGAATCAGCTTGCGTGGGCCGAATTATCAAAAAGGCGCTCCCGTCATCGCCTTTCACGATCAACTGCTCGAGAAGGTCAAGGCTCTGCCCGGCGTGCAAGCTGTTGCCACTCGCTCACATGTTCCCATCGCGGCCGACGATGGTTATGCGAATTTGAGCTTTGCCATCGAAGGGCGATTGCCTGACGCAGCCAACCGGTCGACCGCTTTCTACAACGCGGTGAGTCCCGATTACTTTCAGACAATGGAAATACCCCTGCTCAAGGGTCGTCCGTTCGAAGCGCTTGACGATAGAAAAGCGCAGAGTGTGATCATCATCAACGAGACGCTCGCGCGGCGCTATTTTTCCGGCGACGACCCGATCGGCCGGCGCATGACGTTCAATGATGAGGATCCGAAGGAAGAAGATTGGGTCACGATTGTAGGAGTAGTAAGAGATACCAAACCTCGCGCGGTAGATCTTACTGCCAGTCCCGTGGCGGAAATGTATATGCCCTTCGCTCAACAGCCTGAATCCTCGACGGCGCTGATGATCCGAACGACAAACAATCCCGAAAGCGTCGGCGCCGCCGTACGGCACGAGGTACGAACGCTCGACAAAACTCAACTGGTTCACAGCGTCAGAACCCTGGACAGCGTGATGTCAGAAGCGGTCGCCACGCCTCGCTTCCGCACCTCGCTACTGGGAGTTTTTGCCGTCGTCGCTTTGATTCTGGCAATGGTCGGCATTTATGGCGTGATGAGTTATGCAGTCACGCAACGGACGCACGAAATCGGCATTCGCATGGCGCTGGGCGCGAGAGCAGTAGATGTGCTGAAGCTGCTCGTGAGGAATGGAATGGGGCCGGTGCTTTTGGGTGTGGCCCTCGGACTGGCGGGAGCCATCGGACTCACACGATTGATGGCGAGTTTCCTCTTCGGAGTGACCCCAACCGATGCGCTGACGCTTGCGGTTGTCTCAGTGAGTCTGATTCTTGTCGCGCTGATCGCGTGTTGCTTACCTGCGCGGCGCGCGACGAAAGTCGATCCGCTGGTGGCGCTCAGGTACGAGTAATGAGGTTAACAAAAGGTGAGGTGATCGATGAATACACTTTGGCAAGACATAAGATACGCGGT
>WNFT01006840.1_pt1 | contig 10071 bp, 6 predicted proteins | sample 5400191 | NCBI WGS metagenome assembly WNFT01 (sample SAMN13153359, study PRJNA577476) | soil metagenome | isolation source: 80 cm saprolite under Madrone tree | place: USA:California | collected 2016-06-14 | reverse complement strand
TGCCCAAGGGAGCGAACTTCGCCTACGAGGACGAGAAGCTGGAGGCGCTCGGGCCGGTCGAGAAGCTGCTCCTGCGGATGGGGCCGCGCAACACGCGCTTGATCCAGACCAAGGCGCGCCAGGTCGCCGCCGCGCTCGATCTCAGGGTGGCTACTCACTAGAAAGCCTGCCGGATCGCCAGCGCGCCGCCCTGGTCGAACAACCCCTTCGTCGACCAACCGACCCCGAACCAGGCATCGAGCTGGAACTCGTCGATGAGCAAAGCGTGCAGGCCGAGCCCGACCGCGTTGGCGAACGTGAGCTTCTCGTTCTGTGTGACGCGGTCGATCGCGCCGTAGCCGGCGAGGTTGTGGAAAATCCCGAGCTTGAAGGCATCGCGCAGCAGTGAATAGCGGAACTCGAGCTGCAGGCCGCCGTACTTGCGCGCGTATTCGTTGCCGAAGGGCCCCCGCAAGATGCTGCCCCCGATCGAGGCCTCCTCGGGGAAGAGGATGAACCCGGTGCGCGAGATGCCGCGGGTTTCGACCCAGAGCTCGTTCCAGCCGAAGGCAAACATCTTCTCGTACCAGCCTGCCAGGTGCAGCGCGCTCTGCTGCCCCTCGTGCGGCGGCCCGTAGACGCGGGCATCGAAGCCGAGCAGATGATGCCGGTCGCGCCGGATGGAATCCGGATCGAACGTCAACTCGAATGCCGCTTCCGCATACTGCCGCGTGTGCGCGAACGCATAGGAGGAGGAGAACATCGAGCCCGAGGCGGGCTCGACCGAGAACAGCAAGCGGCGCGCCACGCCGCCGCCGAGCGAGGTGCGAATGTACGCGGTAGGAGCGAAGACCAGGTGGACCCCACCCTCCAGTGTCGTGAACATGAAGCTCTCGAGCCGCAGGTCGGGACGCTGTCGATTCGTCAGCTCGCCGCGCGCGCGCAGCGAGGGCCGCAGAACGCCGGTGATGGAGGGCGCGTCGTAGCGGACCTCGCCGAGCGCGCGGGTGAAAGCGAATGTCGATTGGCCCCCGTCCAGCTCATGGCGCACCGCACCGGCGACGCGACCTCCCAGCTCCCAACGATCATCCTGGAAAAACAGGCGCCCCGAGTGATACGTCGCCCCGATCGCCCCTCCTTCCACCGAGTCGATCTCCAGCTCGGGGGAGATGCCGGGACGGAACTTGCCGGGCTGCACCAGGATGTGCAGCTCGTAGGGCCGACCCGGTCGGACCAGGCCGAACGACATCTTCTCGAGCGGATCGATCTGGTCGAGCTGGATCCGCGGCGTGGTCACGGTGACGGTCGGCACCGGGACGATCTCGTACGCGAACTCGCCCAGGCCGAGACGGCGGCCGAGCGCGCGCAGCTGCCGCTCCAGGTCCGGCTGGTTGAAGACATCGTGCTCGATGTTCAGATCGAGCCGCAGTCGCAGCGTCTCGAACGCGCCGCCCCCGAGGAAGATCACCTTGTCCAGGCGGCCTTCGTCGATGTCGACGAGGATCTGCTCGCCTTCCGCGCGCGCGCGCACCGTCGCCAGCGCATACCCGGCGCGATGCAGGAAGCTGGCGAGGCGCACCGCGAGCATGCGCGCGTTCGCGGGCGTGGCCTTCGTGCTCCCGTTCAGATCGAGCACGCTGCGATACACGTCCTCCAGAAGCGCCACATTGCCGTGGAATACGAGCAGCGGTGCGAGGAGCAGGGCAGCGAGCATTCAGCGGGGCGTTCCGCGCGGTCCGGCCACGCCGGATTGGTACCATATGGTCGGCGGCGCCTCTCGTTTCGGACTGCTCTACCTGGAGCGGCGCCCGGCGCGGCGGCGCGAACGGCTGCTGCCCTTCGTCTCGCCCTTCTTGCGACGGGTCTTGTTCACGGTCGCGGCGGCGATGCGCTTCGCGACGCGAGCGCTGCGGCCGCGGCCCTTCGCCGACCGCTTGATTTTCTCGTACTGCCTCTCGCGCTTCTTGCCCCAGGACTTCGGCATCCGGATCTCCTTCCGCGCCGGAACGACGCACTTTCCCCAATCGGCGCGCAAGCTATGCATTCGATTGCTCGGGAGAAAGGGGGAGAAGCAGGAGAAGCAACGGCAGCAGCTCGACCACCGCGGCGAACGCGTAGAGCGGCGAGGCGCTGCCGAACCGATCGTACCCGGCACCTGAGAGCGCGTACCCGACGGCGTTGCCGGCGCCGAACACCACCGCCGAGAACATCGCCTGTCCGGTCGCGCGCAGGCGCGCGGGGACCGTCCGCTGCATCGTCTCTACCGCGCAGCCCCAGAAGACGCCGAAGGTCAATGCATGCAATACTTGAAGTCCGATCAGCTCTGGTGCGCCGCGCGCGTACGCGATCAGGGCCCAGCGCACCGAGGTCCCGGCGAACACCACGGCGAAGAGCTTCCGCAGCGAGAACCGGCGCTGCAGGGCGGGAAACGCGAGGAGCGCGAATACCTCGGCGAGCGTGCCCACCGCCATGCCCGCGCCTGTGGTCGCGGAGGAGAGCCCCGCGTCGCGCACCAACACTCCGAACATCAGGTGATACGGAGCGCAGGCCGCCCAATGGATCGCGCAGAGCGCGAGAACGAACTGCAGCCGCCGGTTGCGCAGCAGCACCGCCGCCTCCAGCCAGTGCGGGCGCTCCGGGTGGGCAGGGACCGGCGGCAGCGTCTGCGCCAGCAGCGCATATCCCGCCACGCAAGCCAGATAGGAAACGGGCATCGCGCGGTCTGCGGGACGGTCGCCGCGCATCGCCAGCAGGAGCCCGAGCCCCTGCGCGGTGACCACGAAGCCGATCGATCCCCACAAGCGGGTGCGGGCATACGCGTGTCCTGCCGCGCGCTTCACCGCTTCGACGGTGGTGGCGTCCAACAGCGGGACCACCGCGCCGGAGAACGACGCGGAGAGGACCAGCACGATCCCGACCTGCACGGGCGTCCGCGCGAAGGGCAGGCCGCAGAGCGCAAACAGCGTCCCGGCCGTGCAGACCGACAGCGCACGAGCCGGGGCGCCAAGCCGGTCGGCGATCCCGCCCCAGATCAGTGCGGCAGGCGCGGCAACGGCCTGCTGCGCGAAGGTCACCGTCCCGATCTGCTCGCCGGAGAACCCCAGGCCGCGCAGGTATGGCGCGAAGTACGAAAGGAACGTCCCGATCCCAGCGTAATAGAGGAGGTAGAGCCAGCGCAGCCGCGCGATCATCCGGGCGCGTCTTCCGGCTCCATTGTGCACAGCAGGGGGAAAGCGGCCTTCTCGGCGAGCGCCATCGTCTGCTGCACCTTGGTCTCGGCGATCTCGAAGGTGTAGACGCCCGCCACCGCCATGCCGTGCGTGTGCGCGTGCAGCATGATCGCAGTCGCGTCGGCGTCGGATTTGGCGAAGACCTCGCGTAGGACGAGGACGACGAACTCCATGGGCGTGTAATCGTCGTTGTGCAGCAGCACCTTGTAGAGGCGCGGCCGATCGAGCTTCGGCTTCGCCTTGGTCTTCGGCTCGGCGAGGCCGACGTCGCCCTGCGGCTTCTTCTTCGAGGGGCTCATGAGGCCGCCTTGAATATAGGCGAGTCGCGCATGGACCGCTCGACGCTCGCGGCGCGCGCCGGCGTCTCGCGGGCGAGATGCTCGCGGACGGCCCGATCTAGCCTGGCGTCGGTGAACCCGTGCGCGGACCAGGTCAAAGCGGGAAGAAAGCCGCGCGCCAGCTTGTGCTCGCCTCCGGCCCCTCCCTCGAAGACTTGCAGCCCGCGCGCAATGCAGTCCGCGATCGAGTGGTAGTAGCAGACGTTGAAGTGCAGGAACGGATGCTCCTCGAAGCAACCCCAGTACCGGCCGTAGAGCCGGAGGGGTGAGGCGACGTTGAACGCTCCGGCGATCAGCTCGGCTCCGCGAAACGCGCCGACCACTTCGACGGCGTCCGGCATCTCCGCGAACGCCGAGAGGTAGAACTTCTCGTTCAGCCAGCGGCGACCCCACATCAGCTTGTCCACCGTGCTCCGGTGCAGCGCGTGCGCTCTCTTCGCCCAGCCTGCCGGATCGCGGCGCAGCTCCTCGCCTCGCACGGTCCGGATCTCGATCCCCTGCTCGGCGGGCGCAGCCATCTCCCGCCGCAGCATGTGCCGCCGCTTGGAGTTGAAGCGGGAGAGAAAGTCCGCAATCGATCCGTACCCTTCGTTCCTCCAGTGGAATTGCCAGGAGACGCGCAGCGCCATCCCAGCCTGCTCGATCTCGCGCGCGCCCGCCTCGTCGGGAAAGAGCACCTGCCACGTCGGGTACCCTTCGTCGGCGCAGAGTTTGCGCGCCGCGTGCACGATGCGCTCCGCGCAACTTGCGCGGTCCTCTCCGTGCGCCACCAGCAGGCGCTCACCGGTGCAGGGGGTGAACGGCACGGTGAGCGCGAGCTTCGGGTAGTACCCGATCTCCCCCCGGGAGAGGGAGGCGGCGAGATCCCAGTCGCGCGAGAAGTCGCCGTCGCTGTCGTCCCTCGCATATCCGGGGGCCGCAGCGATGAGCTTCGTCCCGCGCCAGAGCGTGAGATGGCGGGGATCCCAGCCCGTCCGGGCCGTCGCGCAGCCGGACCGTTCCAAGGCTTGAAGCCAGGCATGACGGACGAACGGGGTCGATGCGGGCGAGAGCAGCGCGTCCCAGTCGGCGCGCCGCACCTCGCTTACGGCCGTCAAAACGCGTACATCCGGCGCGCGCATGGCGTCCCTGCCTAGCGTGCGTCCGCTTTGGGCGCAATCGTGACGTCTGTGTGGGGCAGGCTGCGACCGCGCAGCACTTGTCATCACCCTGTAGTCCAAAGTAGATCGCACGTTGGACGAGTGGGCGGGGGCCGCGCTCCTCCTGCAGCGTCCAACCGGACCAGGGCTGTTCCGACAGCGCGGATATCTCTGGTCTCAGGCCCGCGGCGTCCGGTTGAGGGGGAGTCGATGCTGCTCGCCGTCGCTCTGCTCGCCGCTTCCGCGGCTGTAGACCCGCGTCCGATCCCAGATTGGCGTCAGCGCAGCCTGCTCGCAGTGAACGAAGAGGCTGTCGGCATAAAAGCCGACGCGCCATCCGGGAGCGGACGCAACGAGAAGATCGCGCACGCGCCCGTGGAGAGGGCGGCGCGTGGCGAGACGGTCGTGATCAAAGCGCAGGTGCAGGACCCTTCGCGGCTGTTTGCGCCTCTGGTGTTCGCGCGCAAGTCGGGGAACGACCGCTACGAGGCGTTCACGATGCGCGATCGCGGCCCCAAGCGGGGCTTCGAAGCGCGTCTTCCGTCGAGCATCCTCTCGGAAGGGTCGTTCGAATACTTCGTCGAGGCACAGCACGACGAGGGCGGGGCCACGCGTGTGGGATCGCCGCGGCAGCCGTTCTCCTGCGCCGCGTTCGATCCCCCGCCCGCGCCCGTCGCGGTGACCGTTCGCACCGAGGAGCCGGGCGCGTCCGTTCGCATCGACGACAAGGACGCCGGCACCACGCCGCTGCGCATCCGGCTGATGCCTGGGCGCCACACGTTGTCCATCACTGGTCCCGACGGGCGGAGCTCGGAACAGCAGATCGAGGTCAAGGGCCGCAGGATGGACCTCGCCGTGGACCTGCCGCGCGAGGCGGGCGGGCCCGCGATGCTGGCGGTGTACAGCGACCCCTCCGAGGCGAACGTCCTGGTCGACGGCACGCTTCTCGGGCGCACGCCCTATCAGGGCCCGCTCCAGCCCGGCGAGCACTCCGTGGCGGTCGAGTTGGAGGGCCGCCTGCGCCAACAGCGCACGGTGTTTGCGCGCGCGGGGCGTGACGCGAGCCTGTCGTTCGCGCTGCCTCCGCTGCCGAAGGCGCCCGCTCTCGCAGTCGAGTCGGACCCGGTCGGCGCGGTCGTTCTCGTAGATGGCAAGGAGCGGGGTCGGACGCCGCTGATCGTGGCCCTGCCTCAGGGATACCACCAGCTCGTGCTGCGCCAGGAAGGCCGCCGCGAGGTGAGCACCGACTTCGACATGCCGAAGGACCGCGATCTGTCCATCCGGCTCGATCTGCCCGCCGGCGACCGGAGCGGGTCGCGCCTGACGGTCACCTCCACGCCAGCCGGCGCCGCCGTGACCGTGGATGGGGCACAGGTCGGCGTCACACCCTGGTCCGCGGAAGCGAAACCGGGCGCGCACAGCGTGGCGGTCTCGGGCGCCGGATTCCTCAAGGAGGAGCGAACGGTCCAGATCCATCCCAACCGCGACACCGACCTCGCCTTCGCGCTGCAGCGCGCTGGCCCCGCGCGCCTGCACGTGGATACCGAGCTGCCGGCGACGGTTCGCGTCGACGGCAAGGAGCTTGGCAAGTCTCCCCTCACCGCGGAAGTCGAGCCTGGCGAGCACCACCTGGAGATTTCGAGCGAAGGATACAAGACGGTGGCGCAGCAGGTGACGCTCGACGCCGGCCAGGGACTGTCGGTGCGCATCCCGCTGCAGAGGGCACAGTCCCAGGCTCCGCCGTTGATCGCGGTGTCGTCGGATCCAGCTGGCGCGCAGATCTTCCTCGACCAGAAGCTGGTCGGTGCGACCCCGCTCAAGATCCGGACCACGCCCGGCCCACACGAAGTGAGGCTCGCCCTGGACGGGTACGTGCCGCGCGTGACGCGCCCCAATCTTCCCAACGACCGCGATTTCGAGCTGCGCATCGCCGTGGTCCTGACGCCCGTGCGCGGCGGGCAGCAGAAGCAGCTGGCGCCGAGTTCCGACGAGCTCTACGAGGCGCAGATCGCTGCCGCGCACGCCTGCTCCGTCCGCGGCGACGTCGACTGCGCGCTGTCCGGGTACCGCGCCGCCTACCAGTACCGCGCCAATCCGCGCTTGCTCTTCAACATCGCGCAGATGCGCCGCAAGCTGGGCCGGTACGAGGAGGCGGCAGCGACGTACCAGGAGTTCCTGGCCACCGCCGAGAAGCAGCGCATCGGCAAGCAGCAGCAGAAGGAGCTGATCGCGGAGGCGCGGTTCCAGCTCGCCGCTTGCGAGAAGCGCCTCGTCCCTTCGCTCGCGGCATCGCCCGCGGCGGTCGCCCAGGCGCCTGCGGCGGAAGAGGACACCGCGCCCCCGCGCTTGAGCCACCAACCGATCCTCAACGCGAAGCGGGGGCGGACACTGCAGCTGCTGGCGGAGGTCACCGACGATCGCAGCGGCGTCGGCTCGGTGGAGGCGTGCTGGCGAAACGCGTACGGCCGCGACTTCGAATGCCAGCCGCTCGGCAGCGTCGGCGGCGACCGCTACGGCGGCGAAGTTCCCGCCCGCGCGGTCACGGACGGATTCGCCTACTACCTCGAGGCCTGGGACAATGCGGAGAACGGGCCCGCGCGCAGCGGAGCGCCGGAGCTGCCGCACGCGGTGGTGATCGACGACCCGACGCCCGCGGCGGTGTCCGCGGGGGTGGAGGTCGCTCCACCGCCACCCGGCCCGGCCGTCGAGGCGGCGTTTCAGCCCGGGGCCATCGCGGCCACGCCGTCCCCGCTCTCCACCGCGGTGGTGCCTGTGCCCGGTGCAAGGCCCCTGCCCTCCGCGCAATCACGGATCGAGACGCCATGGACGTTGACGGCGCTGCTCGGCGGCGAGCGGAGCCACGAAGCGTCGTACACCGACTCGCTGGTGCTCGGCCGGATCGGCATCGAGGGAACGCGAAGCTTCGCTACCAACTGGTTCGTCGCGCTGTCCGGCGACTGGCGCACGTCCCACCAGCAGTATGCGCCGTTCAACGGACCGCCGGCGTCGAGAGTGACGCTGGACGAGAACCGCTTCGACTTCTCCGCTGCCGGCGGATACGACCTCGGCGCCCTGCTGGTCGAGGACGGCCGGCTGGAGCTGACGCCGATGGGCGGCTTGCAGTTCCTCACCGCCCGGAACGAGGGCTTTCCGTTCGACCTGCTCGGTCCCAGCGTCGGACTGCGGGCCTCCTGGTCGCTGCCGCCGTTCACTCTGCGCGCGGTGGGCTCGTACACGTACAACCTGACCAAGGATTCCAGCGGCCCGAACGCATTCCTCTCCCCGGTCTCGGCCCTGGCCATCCGCGCCGGCCTCCAGTTCCGGATGAGCCCCGCGTACGCCGTCGAGGCCGACTACGTCGGCGACGCGATCGAATTCGAGCACGTCTGGCGAATCGGGCACGGCGCAGTTCTTGGGTTCAGCAGGTCTTTCTAGACAGTTCGAGGGGGGCATCATGCGAGTGCAGACATCGGCAACCCGTGGCCTGATCCCGCTCCTGAGCGCGTTCGTGCTCGTCTCCTGCACGGGCAGCGTGCCCGCGCCAAACGCGGTCATCGCTGGCAGCGCGCAGGCGGTCAACACGGGTGATTTCGTCCAACTCGACGGCAGCGGCAGCTCCGACCCGCAGAACAGGGCGATCACGTTCAGCTGGTCGTTTGCCAAGCGGCCCCTCGGGAGCCAGATCAGCCTCATCGACGCCAACAGCCCCAGGGCATCGTTCAAAGCGGACGCGCCTGGCGAATTCGTAGTCGAGCTGACCGTTTCGAACAGCCTGCTGGTGAGCGCACCGGCCCGAGTTACGGTGACGGTAGCGGACTGCGGGGCGCATGCGCCGACCGTGAATGCCACGGCCACGCCGTCGACAACCAAGCCGACGGGGGTCGTGCAACTCACGGCCACGGCTTCCGACGCAGACAACGCATGTGGACTGACACAGACCCTCACCGTGCGATGGACGCTGGACAACAGGCCACAGGGATCTACGGCGCTGCCGACGAGCAGTACTCTCGCGACCACCTCATTCACGCCGGACAAGCCAGGGGACTACGAATTCAGCGTCATTGCCACCGACAGCACGGGCCGGAGCTCGCAGCCGGCAACCGTCATCGTCACCGCCACCACCTGCAGCGAGGATCTGCCCGGTGTGGGGTCCATTTCCATTTCTTCTGGCGGCGCCAAGGTCATGGGGACGGCGATCACACTGCAGGCGAACAACGTCACCGACACGAACTGCCTCTCGACGGGCTCACCGCAGCTCCAGTGGTCGCTCACGGTTCCCGCGGGCAGCCGGGCCGCCCTCGACAATGTCTTCGGAAACACCCCGACGTTCCTCCCCGACGTGCCGGGTGCCTACGTAGTCTCGGTGACGGCCCGCAATTCCGAAGGCAAGACTTCCGACTCGGTATTCCTGACGATCAACGTGGCAGCGTGCTCGCCCACACCGCCCCAGCGCCCGACGATCCTCGGCATCGCGGCAACGCAGGCAGATCCCGATGGCGGACCGCTCTTGGGCACTTCAGCAAATCCAATCCCACACGTGGGCACCACGGTGACGCTCATTCCGGACGGTGTCGTCGTGGCGTATTGCGGTGCGATTCCGACCACGCCCCTGACGTACAGCTGGACCGTCACGCAGCGGCCCGACGGCAGCCAGGCCCAACTCGACTCATCGGTGGCGAGCAGCCCGGCGTTCACGCCGGACAAGGTCGGCCAGTATCAGTTCGCGGCGGTCGCCAAGGACGCTTTCGGCAACAGCACCGCTTCCAAGACATTCGACTTCGACACTTCCGCTTGTGGAACGAATCCGCTGACCGTCACCGTCACCCGCGGTGATGGCTCAGCTGTGCCGGCGAATTTCCTGACGAACACTCCCGAAGCGCTGCTCGCCAGCACCACCGCCGTCGAGAATGACCCCGCGGCCTGCCCGCCAAGATTTGCCGTGAACGTCGCCTCGGCCACGTTCTCGTTCACGCAACTGTTCGGGCCGGCGACCGCGACGATCTCGAGCCCATCGCTCGGCTCGGCGACGGCCACGTTCACGGCCGCCGAAGTAGGCGCTTATGTGATCGAAGTCGCGGCGAGCGCTGGGGGCCATACGGGATCCAAGCTCGTGACGCAGACGGCATTCCTCAATCCCGTGCTGCCGGCGATCACGGCCCCGGCTTTTGCTACCGTGGGCACCTCGGTCACGGCCACGACGCCGGCACGCGCCAGCATGGCCTACGCTTGGACCGTCAACGGGGCACCCGTCACCAGCGGCATCGTCGCCGGCAAGAGCACGGCGACCGCCACCGCGACCGCCGATCTGACCTTCGTGGTGATCGAGAGCAGCACCGCCGTCACCAGCTCCGCTAGCAGCGCTCCCGCCTTGGTCAGGGCTGCCCC
>WNFT01035842.1_pt1 | contig 10075 bp, 12 predicted proteins | sample 5400191 | NCBI WGS metagenome assembly WNFT01 (sample SAMN13153359, study PRJNA577476) | soil metagenome | isolation source: 80 cm saprolite under Madrone tree | place: USA:California | collected 2016-06-14 | reverse complement strand
CAGCCTAAGCCTGTTGAGATTCCAAAGATCAGGATCAAAGCCTTAGCCGAATCTATTCGGCCCATGAATGGACAGACTCCGCCACGGGGCATACCTGCCTCGATACCAAGCCTGCCCGGTGTACCTGCACGGGGAATATCGGGTAATCCGAACACGTTCAGCCAGCCCTATCAGACACAGGCACAGGTGGACACGAGAAGCGTGACCGCTTGGGGGGCGAAGAAATTGGAGGAGATTGACAAGTCACCATTTGGACGATACAATCGGGGTGGGAATCTCTGGCAGGAATACTTGAAGGAGCATCTGATACTCGAATGACAGAAACAACGGAATCCAAATTTAACTTCACCAACCTGTTCACAGGACGGGGCATGATGGAGTTCGAGCTTGCCAAGATAGGACTAAGATGGCGTACACAGGATAATTCGGCCTGCCAGTTGAGGAGGTTCCGACTCCTGAAGGAAGGGCTAGACTTCAAGCCTATCTCAAAGCCCATCCTGAAATCCAAGTTACGGAGCATAGCTCCAAGACCGGTATCAGTCAACCTGAGACTGATCTCGTAAAAGCAAAAAGAGAGGAATCCTAAACAACAATGTCATTTGGATCATCGCCAAGCTATAATGCTCAAAGCCAAGATTTCGGAACCATGAACCAAGACTATTCCAAGCTTACAGTACGAGAAGTCATCTCATCCACCAGCAACCTATCACTCGCACAACTCGTAGCCACACGAGCCGCCATACAACTACTAACCCTTATCGACGCACGACGATTCTGTCGTACAGAACTCGTCCCGCCCGGCGGAGGCACTACATGGCACTTCCAGAAAGTAGTCGTGCCAACCACAATGGCCAGCACTGGTTTTGCAGAGGTAGACTTTGCAGGCGCAGTACAATCCTTCACAAGCACCATCACACTACGCAACCCGACACTGACCGATATCACGGTTGCATTGACAATCTTCCCTGCTGGAACATTCGTTTCAGACCTTGCACAACGCCAATCAGCCGTCAACCTTGCCGAGGTTATCGGAATCTCGCACGGGAATGCGGTTAACTATTCAATGAACCAGGACATTTACACGCCTGGACTAGGCACAAGTGCTAACGGAACCGCACCATCACCACCCACAACTAACAAGGTAACATCTGCACCAACCGCAGGCATATCGGCCAATTACAGCTTCTCAGATGTTGCGACCATGCGAGGTCAAGTAGAAGCCAGCAGAGGACGACCAGACACATTCGTCACATATCCCACAGCAGCCGCAGTATCCACAGGAACCACGACAGGCTGGTATCCCTTCGTCATGTCGAACATGGGATCAGCCGCACCAGGAGCATTACAATACGCTGCCGCACTAGCAGACTATCTACGGACAGGATCGATAGCCGAGTTCTTCGGAATGCGACTATTCGTGGATAATGCTTACAAGGGAACCAACAGCAACTTTCCAACCAATGCGAACGATGTGATGGCTCAAGCCCTAGTCAGTAACGAGGCTGTCGGCTGGGCACAGGCAGAAGACATCGTCTCAGAAGTGCAAAGGTTCGCGGTCGGTATCGGCTTCAACATCATCACACACAGCTTTGGCAAATCGATCCTAATCATGGACCCCTTTGTAAGTTCTAGTGTTCATGCATAGGCGTGTAGCTCACTTTTTTATGTGGGCTATGCCTATACTAGAACATGCAACGAGGACGACGCTTCACCATAGAAGAATCGAGGCGAGGGGCAAGTGCAATGTGGGCTACTCGCAGAATCCCCATCCAAGACCGTTTTTGGTCAAAAGTCGATAAACAAGGAGAACAAGAATGTTGGAATTGGAAAGCTGGAAAGAACAAGGGAGGATACGGAGTGTTCTATCTAGAACATAGCCATCATAACGAACCGTCTATCCGAGACTTCGCCCATCGACTATCTTGGCAGTTCGCCAATGGGCCAATTCCTGATGGTAAGTGGGTTTTGCATAAATGCGACAACCCTCCATGTGTGAATCCCAACCATCTCTTCGTCGGTACAGTAGCCGACAATCAGAAAGACATGGCACAGAAGGGTCGAGGAAGCACCCATCGACGAATCCTTACACCTGACCAGGTATTGGAGATTAGGAAGAAATATGTCCGAGGCGTGTACGGCTACATTAGATTGGCAAAGGAATACGGTGTCGGACCTAGCACTATTCACGATCTGATTGTTAAGCGTAACTGGAAGAGGATATAGAACATGGCAAACATGGTATCACCGGTCGGACAGGAGAAGACACAGACAGGTCCGCCTGCCAGAACCTCGGACAAGGTCTTGAATTACAAGGGTAATTTTGGAGCCACACAGGGCGCAGAGACCATAGTGGATGTTATCCCAGTCTCAGCCTATCGGTCAATAGTAATCTCCGTCCAAGCCAGTGCATGGGGAGTAGGAACAGTCGCCTTCAAAGTCTATTCCTGTGACCAAGCGGGCAACTCGAACACGAACGCATTATTCAGCCTATCCTTCACCGCAAATGCTGGACCAACACTACTATATCTTGCAGAGATGGGAGGCAGCACAAGCAGTGTCACATGGCCGCCTGCATCACAAGCCACAGGAGTGATTATCGGACCATTCGGCAGCTTTCTCAAGATTACTGAGCAGATGACGGCTTTCACCTCGGGCACGAACACGGTTGCCTGTGAAGTCGAGTGTAAGGGTTGACAATCCTTCTGCAAACTCGAAGATTACTCCGGTCTCAGTCTTACCAAGACTCACCGGGATATTCTAGTTACTGAACTGGAACAGTGGCATAATCACTATCTGCCTATCGGTGCATACACGGTTCTTGATATTGGAAGTGGATGCGGAGAGACCGCGTTCTTCTATCTAGCACATGGAGCCCAGCATGTCGTCTGTATCGAGGGTGATCCTGTCGCTCTAGAACATCTCTACAAGAACTATGCAGGGAATCCGAAGGTGACGATTGTTCCCGTGCGGATAAGCAATATCAAGATAGATATTGACGGGGCTGAAAAGAATATGCTGTTCGAGACTCATTACCCGGTCAAGTTTGAACAGGTCTGGCGAGACGGTGACAGTGAGACAAGATTGTGGAAGGTTGTAGAATAAGATGCCATGGCCGAATAGTCCAGTATCATGCGGTTACGAATGGAACGGACGGCTCTCCTGGAACCGATATTGCGAGTCAAGACATCTGGGCACTACTCAACAGTATAGATGGGCAACTTGCCTCTAACGGTGTCTATCATATTCACATCAAAGGCGGAAATTACACTGGGAGTGCGACCTTCAGCCCCTCACAAGATCACGGCTACTTAATCACAGGTGACGGGACTTCATCATTAAGCGACGTCAATTCAACTACGAACGGAACAGTTCTGAATTATACAGGCTCTACAGGAAGTGCCGTAGATACAACTCCAAATTGGAGCGGTGCATCTAATCAACATCCTTTCTTAGTATTCGGTCTTGCAAATTTAATGATAGTTGGCAAATCTACAAATGGGACTTTGCTCAAACTCACAGGCTGTAATGGCTTCAGAAGCTATGATGTATCAATCGGCGGGAACGGCATTGCAGACGGTGTGCCCGTATCCGGGTCTGTGGGACTCAGTCTACCGAGTGCTGGCAACACCGGGCTTCACACATTTATCGCATCGAGCTTTCTCGGCTTCGACACGAACCTATTGACAGCCGCTGATCATGTGAAACTAATCGGGACAAACTTCGGCAACGCCTACAATTACAATTGGCGCATAACAGGTGGCAATCATCTTGCCGCTTTTGATCCTCACTTTTTCAACGGCATAGGCCGTCCCAATGCAATCAGTATCCAAGACGATAGAACCCCCACATTAGGCTACGTCTTAGCCATGGTGAATGTGATAGCGGAAGGTTTGAACGGTTACAATAATCAAAATGGAGGATATTATGTCATGTTGGGAGGCGGCCAGAACAATGGAGCAAATGGATTCACCATATCATCAAATCTCGGAACTGGAATAGAAGTTATCGGTGGACAGACAACTCTCAATGGCACGACGGCCGGTTCAGCGATATATTCCATGCCATTCAAAAGTCATACAAACTTTGGAGTTGACGTTGGAAGCTTCCAAAAATTCATTCTGTTCCTAAATGGTTATCGTAATTCTACAGGCACTGCACAGACAATAACATGGCCCAATAGGTTTACTAACTCTCCAGCTATCTTGAAGGATGATTCCGGTGGAAGCACGGTGTCTACGACAACCCTGACATTACCGATAAGCATGGGGGCCCCTGTCACCGGCTGGATCATTATCGAGGGCTACTAAAGATGAACAAGCAATCCCCAATCTACCCATTATACTTCCTACTGCCCTTAATGCTGATAATCGGCATAGCCGGGGCCCATTATCCATACGAGTTCGACGGTATCGGTCTCTCAGCCACGGCTTCTCCATACTATTTCCATGTCGGACAATCTACCACGATACTTTTCCAGGCTCAATGGGAACCAAATGCAACAAACAATTACTGTGGCTCCTGTCCCTGGGTAGCGAATGCTTCAGCCCAGATAATGATAAGCAAAGGCAGTTCTGTCATAGCCCAGTTCACCGGTCTAAGAACAGACAACACGGGAGTATTCAGTGCCACATTTACGGCACAATCCAAGGGAATGTATAGTATCAATGGAACCGTGGTTTCAGGACAGGATTACGCATGGGAAATATTTACTTTACAAGGTAAATAAAGAATGATTCCTGCGGAGTGTCCACGATGCGGTTGCGGGAACATGAGCGATTTCTTCCTTCAATGCCCTTGCGGATACTGTCATGATAGGAGACCGAAGCATGTTCGGACTAGGACCAAGAAAGCCAAGGGTAAAGCGTAGCCCGGAATGGCCCCGGTATCGGAAAGCATGGTTAGCACAGCATCCATCCTGTGCGGCCTGTGGATCAGCGAAGAAGCTCACTGTTCATCACAAAATCCCTGTCCATTGGGATGCAAGCAGAGAATTAGACCAGACAAACTACATTACTCTCTGTGAACAGGGTGATCATAATGATCATCTGCTTTTTGGACACTTGCTCGACTGGAAATCGAAGAACGATAATGTGGAAGCGGATACTGCAAATATCTTGAAAGAGATAGAGGCAAGGCCCTATCCATGACCCAGCTTGTATCTCCTGAACTCGAACTTCCCAAGGGCCGTGTCCTGATAGGCTCGAAGGGCGAGATACTCGGCACACTACCCGATGTCAAAGTCACCGCAGTAATCCAGACCTTTAACGCGGCGAAAGGCTTGGAAGAGACATTGAAATCCCTAAGGGACAGGGTAGACCGAGTCCTCGTTATCGACGGCTATTTCACTATGAACGATAATCCCCATTATCATCCTCCTAGAACCAAGACAGGAGGAAGCACCGATGATTCGGAAGCAGTAGCCAAAAAGTATGGAGCCATATGGATACCGGCAGATCGAGAATACAAGACGCAGAAGGACAAGCTGAACCGGATACCGGAACTGGTGAACGATGGAGACTGGATATTCCTGATTGATACGGATGAGGTATTGGTGAGCTATATCAGGGATGGCCTCAGGTCGATGGCGAGCTGGTTTTCACAATGGGATTGCGACATGGTAATGATGAAACTGGACGAGCCATTTTATGCCCACCCTCAAACCGGGCAATACGGTAGGCACAGGTTCTATGCTAGACTCTTAAAAGCACGGAAAAACATGAGATGGGAGAATGAGGCTACGATAATCTGGCCCGGAGCGAAGGTACAAACATATGCGGGAACTTTTCCCATGACCGTATACTTGAGGCATTTGAGGCAACAACATTGACTGATTCTCATACCTATCGTCTAACCCAGACATGGACAAATCCCTTCCAAGGCTTCACACTTGCACAATTGAAATGCTGTATGAGTACCGATGACTCGTTGCATGTTCCCTCGGAGAATCATCAATGCGATGACCGAGCCTATTATCCAGTACCCAAGCCACTAGGCGAATACCTCGTCAATGCACGGGTCTGCAAGACACATCTAAAATATCTCCTGCGACACGGGCCAGAATGGGTGAAAGCCTTCCAGGAAGCCGGAGTCGGGAAAGGACAGAATCTTGCCAGCCTACAGGAACTGTACCGGAAACAGACGATCTACAGTGAAATCTATACTTGACAGATACGAACCTTCCCCATTCCAGTGATCTCGTTCCTCGACACCTCACAACTACGAACAAGCATGGACACAGGGTACGAATCGAACATGCCCGTATCTGTGACATGTGCCCCTACGGAGACAACAAGACCTGCTCACTCTGCATGTTCAACGCTGTCAATATTCAAGGAGTACGGGCCGCTTTCAGCCCGAAAGAATCCTATCGGAAAGCTCACCAGGACGATATATCCGCCTCTCCGATGATGCAACAATTTAAGACATTGAAACCTATAGATTGGAGAGTAGACCTAGGCCCACAAGTATTACCGAACCCGAACCAGGTAATCAAGGGAGTCAAACTACCACATTTTCCAGTTAAGAGCTGGCAGTCAATGATGAATACTCTGCACAAGCTAAATACGGCCCGACGCAAAGGAGGAATAGTCTAAAAGTTGGCAGATCGCCCGAAGATCCTAGTAGAATCCGGGTTACAGTTCACTGGGACACAATGGATCGGAACCTATCGTGTACCGCAATGGTCTACATCTGACACTACGACAATGAGCGATTTCGTTTCATTCACGGCTGTTACTGTCTACCGGGCTGACACGGGAGCTTCAGTCACCACAACCAATACTGCCAATGTGATAACCCTGACACAGGCAGCCATGACCAACATAGTCTGTTATGTTTTCGTATCGGGGATTAGGTAAGCATGAGTGCAACCCAGAGTCCTCAATATTCACAGGTTCCGCCTTTCAACCAGTCCTATTTGACGGAGGTTGATGTAGGCCGTAAATTTGGCAACGATTCACTCTTTTCAGCTAGCACAACCCCGAATATCACACAGGTCCGTGATGCGATTGTCAGAAAAGATAGTTGGATTGATGCCTTCTGCGGCCATCCCGATTTTCGACTCCATCCCGTGACAGAGTTGTATAATGGAGAGGGAGTAGGGCGACGAGCTGGCTGGATATATTTGCTCCACACGCCTATTGTTAGTATTGACAGGGTTGAGTATCGACAAGCCGGTGGAAACACGAACAGTCGAGACGCTTGGATTCTCGGAATCGCCGGTGGTCCTAGCGAGGCTAGCGGTGTCCTGGTCGGACCGAACTCGAACACGGCCGCGGATTATTACTGGGCGTATCCTGAGAAGGGCATGATCTGGTGGGGACGGCTGAGATTCTCCCTAGCACAGGAGTACAGGGTCACCTATACCTATGGCTATCCTTCACCGCCTGACTGGGTGCGAGACTTGTCGGCGACATTGGCTGCTGTGGAATGCTTGAATATTTTCAGTGGAAAATTCATGCCTCCTGAGCCTTTGCCAGCTTATGAGCTTCGTTTCGAAAGGGACATCAATTTGATACTGACTACCGCAGGCAGGAAACCTCTTGCAGGAGTCGCATGATCAATGCCACAGGATGTAACATTAACCGTTCGAGACATGCTCTGGAACAATTGGGCAACCAGTAATCCAGACCAGGATACTGTCAAGGAAACCCTGCTTCCCTCCCTTGTACATTTTACAACACGGGAGTATGCTACTCAACCGATTACCGGGTTGAGGAGAGTTTCGAGATTCATGTCTGGGCCGTAGCAGGTATCGGGGACGATTTTGATGCTGTCCGTCAACGGGGAAAGAACATGATTGACTCGATAGATATTATTCTCCGGATAGGCTCCGTCTCAGCCACAGCCTCCGCTTTGGGAATACAGTTTTTGAAGATAAGCCCCGGCTGGCGACATCCCAGAGATAGTTTAGATCATCGCTTGGTCTTTCATAGGATAAAGGATGCTACTGCAATCTATTACCGGACAGATACGCAACTGCCGAATGGGGCATCTATCGTCTTTCCAGTCTTCGGGGTCTTGAAGGCAGATATAGGATTAGCGGATCAGAGTAGTGCAGGATGAGCAGTGAACTAATCAATTATTCAACCGGTACAACTGTTCCGGCTAGCTGGCTTAACCGGACTCAACTCAGAGAGGAAGGACTAGCGGCTTATGCCGTCTACTCGGCCGGTGGAACATTTTTTTCGAAAGCCCTTATGCCAAGCGGGATAGATTATTCCGGCACAAGTCTTGCTGGAGCAACGAATCCTGTTCAACAGGCCATCAATGCTCTTAACTCGCTTGGCGGCGGCAGAATCCATTTCAAGGGCCCAGCAACCTATGATTTCACCACAGGTCAACCAGCCCCTGTAGGATTTCCGATACCTTCAGGCTTCCCCGGTGGAGTAGGATTAGTCCTATATCCTAACATAAAAATCGAGGGAGATGGAAGAGGAACCATTCTCACCACGACAACTGCTGTCGCCAGCAACAATGACTACTTCTCCATGTTCGTCAACAAGGATTTTTCTACTGATGACGGATTTATAGAGATACGCGATCTCGCCGTTATTCTTCCCTCTCCAACCCAGACTGCAACCGGGATGCAGGCATGGGATGATACCGTGATTTTCTATGGGGCTCATGACTCCATAATAGATCATGTCTATACCGAGAACGGATCGTTCCAGTTCTATCCGAACAGCGTATATCTTAACACGGCGAACGCTCTATCGCTCGGAAACAACTTCAACAACAAGATTGTTCACTGTACTAGCAAGAACCAGACAGGCAACACGGCCTTTTTCCAGCAGACAGATTCATGGTTCGTCTTCAACCGTATTTTCCACACATGGGACGATGGGTTCATAATCGCTAGTGCTGGAACAGGCAACAAGGTCATCGGCAACATCGTAGATGGGGGGGTCGTAGTCACAAACAAGGGGGCGGCAACCGCCTGTATCTATCTACAGAACGATGGGGCGGTCGGGTCAGGCCCGACAAGCGGGGTTCTACAAGACAATATTATCGCTTTCAATACTTGCAAGAATCATATGAAGAATAACGGGTCTCAGGCCGGAATCTATGAGTTGGCTGGGAGAAACAATATCTATGATAGGAATATTTGCTCAGGTAATGCTGGGCCAGGGCTTAAACTTGAACAATGCGATCACATGCGGGTCAACGGTGGACAATACTACAATAATGGCAAGCCGGGAATCAATGTTCTACAGAACCTGTCTGGGACACTCTACGATCTCCAGATTGATGGTGCATATGTCTATAATAATGGAACCGTGCCAAGTCCACAGTCAGGCATTGACATCTCAGTTACTGCTGGCAACTTTCTCCAGGACATAGTAGTCTCCAACTGCATTGTCTACGAGGATCAAGGGGGGGCGATTCAGCCTAATGGGATACGACTCGGCTTGGACGGGACACTATCAAATCTTCTGCTTACCGGAAACAACCTCAAGAGACAATCAACCCCCATCGCAATACAGGGCACAGGCACTGTCACTGGACGAGCCATCAACAACTCCGGCTATAACCCCTTCGGGCTACGCTCTAACGCCTACGATAATACCAACAATATAATCGGGGTGCTTGGTACATCATCGACTCTCACATCGGCCAAGACATACACCTGCCAATTTGTCCCTCTTGATCTCTATCTTGGAGGGGGGACTGTTACCGCTATGACAAAGAATGGCTCGACAATAGGGTCTGGCACAAGCATTCTACCTGCTACCACGGCTACTACTGCACTTGTCCATCTTGAACCCGGTGATACTTGGAGTATAACCTTCAGTGTAACCCCGGCCACACAACTAGTATTCGGTCTATGATATATGAGCCAAATCCCCGTAGGCGGATGGCTACTCTCCAAGAAATTACAATTTTCAGAGGAGAGTAGTTTCGGAGTCCCTGTCGCCTCGCCCTCGTATCAACAGATTGGCTATGATGCTCCCATCACCATCAGCGCACCCACCAACCTAGTTCCACTGCTCCAGCCCGGCTCGGAAGACCCATCCACACTAGTCGAGAGAGCAGTCGATAGGTACATGATCAGTATGCAGTATCGACCCTTTGA
>WNFT01019916.1_pt1 | contig 10075 bp, 7 predicted proteins | sample 5400191 | NCBI WGS metagenome assembly WNFT01 (sample SAMN13153359, study PRJNA577476) | soil metagenome | isolation source: 80 cm saprolite under Madrone tree | place: USA:California | collected 2016-06-14 | reverse complement strand
CGGCGGGCCGCATGCGGCTTACGGCTGGATTTTCGAGCACGAATTCCAATGGATGGCGGCCAAAGGCTACATCGTGCTTTATCCGAACCCGCGTGGCAGCATCACCTACGGCCAGGAGTTCGGAAACGTCATCCAATATCATTATCCCGGTGATGATTATCAGGACCTCATGCGCGGCGTCGATGAAGTGATTAAGCGCGGTTACGTCGATGACAAAAAGCTCGGCGTTACTGGCGGTAGCGGCGGCGGCTTGCTCACCAACTGGGTGACCACGCACACGCAGCGGTTTGCCGCCGGTGTCGCCCAGCGCGATATCGCGAGCTGGGAACACTGGTGGTACACCGCCGACTTCACCCTCTTTCAACCGAACTGGTTCAAAGCCGCGCCCTTCGATGATCCCGACGATTTCAAGGCGCGGTCGCCCATTACTTATATTAAGAACGTGAAGACACCGATGATGTTCGTGCTCGGTGAAAGTGATACGCGCACTCCACCCGGGGCGGGTGGCGAAGAGATGTTTCGCGCCCTCAAGTTTCTCAAAGTGCCGACGGTGATGGTGAAGTTTCCGGGCGAATCCCACGAGCTCTCTCGCTCCGGGCAACCGTGGCACCGGGTCGAACGTCTCGAACACATCGTCGGCTGGTTCGACAAATGGCTTACGGGCGCGACCAAACCGGCGTACGATGTCGCTCAGGAAGTCACAGTGAAGGCGAAGACCGACGCTGAGACGAAGCGCCCGTAGAGCGCTCGCATTCAATGACTATATTTGGCGGGCGCCGCTTGCTCGAGGACGCGATTCAGTCGATCGACGTCGATGGGCTTTACCAGATGCGCGATGAAGCCTGCATTCTTTGTGCGAGCGAGATCTTCATCCATTCCATAACCGCTGAGCGCGATCCCGCGCAGGCCGTAGTCACGCGTAAGCTCATTCATTAGGTCGATGCCATTGCCATCGGGCAATCCGATGTCGCTGATGACGAGGTCGAAGTCCTGATTCGCGGCAAAGTCGCGAGCCGCTTCTACTGTGCTCGCAGTCACGACATCGTGGCCTTGCTTGCGGAGTATTCGCCCGAGCACTTCCAGGGTTGCCTGATTATCCTCCACCAGCAGTAGTCGATAAATGGGGCGCGAATCTGATCGCACTGCTGGCCGTGAAACATCTCCAGCCGAATCTGCGACTACCGTTGCCAGGTCTACCGTGAACGTCGCGCCTCGGCCTGCCCCAGCACTGGCGACATTGATCGTCCCGCCGTGCTGTTCGACGATCGTTTTGGAAATCGACATTCCCAACCCCAGCCCATTGGACGAAGAACTCGGAAGCGCGTCTGCCTGCACGAAGGCATCAAAGACCAAGCCCAGGAACTGGGATTCGATACCTATACCGATATCAGTGAATTCGAGACGAATCTCGCCGATCCCAGGGTTGGTGGTGCGCACGATGATTTCTCCGCCGGCCGGCGTGAACTTGATCGCGTTTTTCAAAATGTTCCAAAATACCTGATGCAGCCGGCCCGAGTCTGCCAGGACATGATGTGCGGGAGCGTTTAGCTCGAATTGAAGCTTAATTTTTTTCCCGCGTGCGTCACTGCGGACGATCTGTTCGGCGTGGACGAGAAGTGAATGAACATTGGTGGGCTCCAGCTGAAGTTGGAGCGTCCCACGGGATATTCGAGTGAGATCAAGCAAATCATCGATGAGTCGCGCTTCCAGCTCCACGTTGCGGCGCATCATGCCGAGTTGTTCGCGGTATTCGGGCTGAAGCGCCGTTTCCTGTTCTAACGCCGCCGCGCACATGAGTACCGGTGTAAGTGGTGTCCGCAATTCATGCGATAACGCAGCGAGAAACTTATCTTTCGCCCGATTTGCATGTTCCGCTTCCGCTTGCGCTCGTTTCACGTCGTCAATTTCCGTGTTGGAACCGATCCACATCAGGATGCGACCCGCGGTGTCGCGCATTGCGTTAGCGCGCGAAATATGCCAGCGCCATTCGCCGTCGGCGCGACGTAAGCGATGTTCGAATTCGAAAGACTCGCCCGTCTCGATGGAGTGCTTCCAGCGCCGTAGGTTCTCGGCCACGTCGTCGGGATGCATGAACGATATCCAGCCCCAGTCGTGAATTTGTTGGAAAGATAGCCCGGTAAATTCCATCCACTGGCGGTTGAAGTAGTCCACCTCACCATTCGGACGCGCGGTAAAGATTTTTTGGGGCATGGACTCGGCCAGAAAACGAAATCGGTCGGCGCTTTCACGGAGAAGCGACTCGCTTTTCTGCAGTCGTTCGCAGGCTTGCTGTAACTCCGCGGCGCGCCGCCGGTCGTACGCGCGCAAGGCGATCTCCGCTTCCAGGTGCTCGGCACGCGCTTCAAGCATCCGCCAGCCTTCCTCGGTTTTCCCCTGGAGAGCTTTCGCCCGGACAAAAAGCGTCACGTCCTCGACGCGATGGATAATGAAAATCAATTCGCCGTTATCGGAAAAAACAGGCGAATTGATCGGGCTCCAAAACCGCTCCTCAAATCCGCCGCCCTCATTTTCTGGCCGGCGCACCGGGTAACGTTGCACTTTCATTACATCGGCAGTGCGCTTGGTTTTCACGCGCTCGAGTGAGGCCCGTAAATTGCGGACCCCATCGGCCGCGGGATCGTTCGGGTCGTCGGGAAACACGTCGAATAGTTTCCGACCCATGATGTCCGAGCGCTCGGTCATAGTAGCTCGCAAATACGCTTCGCTTACCGCCACAATCGAGAACTCGTCGGGCGTTAACACAAGGTAAAGTCCCGGAGCCGACTCGAAGAGGACACGAAACGGCATGGTTTTGTCGTCTTTCACCGGGAGACTGACGCCTTTCTCCAGCGTGGAATCGGACTGGTTTTCACCAGGCATTGGCCCAAAATGCAGCGTGTTTCGTGCGAGCCAGGGAATCAAATTGCATCTTACGCCTAAAACGTTAAAAAATATTGACTACTTCGTTGCCAATACCGATGATTGGTGGAGAAATTGAGCAGTCTTATTCCAGTGTCCGACTAAGCTCAGCTGTTATGAAAGCAATCGTCGGAGTAGTCCTATCTCTCTTTTTTGGCGGAGTATTGTGCGCCGACAATGTTGTTTTCGAGTCGGGACCGAAAAAAGTTCAGCTGCTCGAACTTTTTACCTCCGAGGGCTGCAGCAGTTGTCCGCCCGCTGAGGCATCATTGGGTCGGCTGGTCAACGATCCACGGCTCTGGCATGAGTTTGTGCCGGTCGCTTTTCATGTCGATTACTGGGATCGACTCGGCTGGAAGGATCCTTTTGCCTCCGCGGAATGGACAAAGCGACAGCGCCTTTATGCCGCTAACTGGAATGCTGAGAGCGTTTACACTCCAGCCTTTGTTTTGAATGGTCGCGAATGGCGAGATGCCCGGGTTCCTGTAATAAATGATGGAGGTCCCGGGGCTCTGAAGGCGACGGTGCGAAGCGACAATAGTGTTCTCGTGAACTTCGAACCGGCCAAGGGGGAGGCTCGCGATTTCGATCTCTATCTCGCCTGTCTTGGTTTCGGTATAAGCACTAACGTTCGCGCTGGCGAAAACAATGGTCGCAGTTTGCGTCACGACTTCGTTGTTCTCTCGCTCGATCACCAAAAACTCGTTTCCAGCCCACAGGAATTTCATTTACCTTCGCCTGCGCCTGAGATTGCCGGTCGCTCGAACCGTACCGCGTTAGCCGCCTGGATCACGAGCGCGGGCGATCTCACGCCTCTTCAAGCCATCGGCGGTTGGCTGCCTCCCAGTTCTGGTGCCGGGCACTAGCGAGTATCAGACTTCTCTTCTTCAACCATCGCCGCCGCCAAGGCTCATTTCGGTGGTGGAGATAAAGCCAAGTTGCTCATAAAGGGCGCGCCCATCGTCGGAGGCGTGAAGGAGGAGACCATCGAGGTTTTGTTCGCGGGACCATGCAATAATTGTGTTCATTAGAAGCTTTGCCAGCCCGCGTCGGCGCCATTCCGGTTCGGTGAAGACGTTGACGATCAATCCCTGGCGACCTTCCGCGATCGTGATTTCACCGTCTTTGTGACGAATCGGAAATGGCGGAACTTCCCGCATGATGACGCCCGCGCCCGCGATGATTTTTTGCGGCACATCACGTTGACTCACCAGCCAGCCGAAATAGTCCCCGGAAGCGAGCGCTTTACCCAAACGATCGAGCGCTTTTGTCCGAAACGGCTCAAACAACTCGTTCGGCACCAGACCCATGTCCTGGAACATGCGGGCGCGATGCCAGCCGATTATGCTAGCATCATCCGCGTCGGCCTGACGGATTTGGAATTCCTGCGACACGAAAGAAAAGGTTTGTCGCGGCCACCGTCCTTGCAAGCAAAGACGGCTCGATTCGGCGCACTTATTTCGATAAAAGAGCGAGGAAAGATCTTGTTCGCGCAACCATGGCTGATCTCGAGACCCAGATTCAAAAGTTGTCAGCGGCGATCGCTGGTTTGGAATCGCAGCGGAAAAGTTTGGGCGATGCTGTGGTCGATCCAGCGATTGCAGCCTTACGCGAACAGTTGACCCAACTTGAGAGCGCTAGGGGAGGTCGGGCGGAGACGGACGAACGCAAGCTGGTAACGATTGTGTTCGCCGACGTCTCAGGATTTACCGCGCTTTCTGAAAGATTAGATCCCGAAAAAGTTCGTGAGGTAATCAATGCCTGCTTCGACTGGCTGGTGCCGGTGGTGCAGAAATATGAGGGCACCATCGACAAGTTCATCGGCGATGAAATCATGGCGGTTTTTGGCGCGCCGGTGGCGCATGAAGATGATGCCGAACGCGCCTTGCGGGCTGCTCTTGATCTGATGGACGCGATTGTTGCGTTCAATCACGCTAACGGGACCGAGCTTGGTCTCCATATTGGTATCAATACCGGCCTGGTGGTCGCGGGAGAAATCGGCGGACGCGATCGCCGCGATTATTCGGTCATTGGCGATGCGGTCAATCTGGCTGCTCGACTGGAAGACGCATCATCGGTCGGTGAAATTTTTGTCGGGCCCGCAACCTACCGGCAGACGCAACGGCTCTTTGATTTCGAACTGGTCGCACCATTGAAGTTAAAGGGAAAAGAAGTGCCGGTGGAAGTGTGCCGATTGCTCAGGGCGAAAGCGGTGCCCAAGCCTATGCGTGGCATTGAAGGTTTGCGCGCCCCGCTGATCGGACGCGATGACGAACTGACGGAGATACGCAAGGCAATTTCAGACTTGGAGCGAGGGCGGGGGAGCATGCTGGCGATTTTGGGCGAAGCGGGTCTGGGTAAGAGCCGTTTAATCGCGGAAACACGGGTGTTATTGCCGGTAAACGTGACGTGGGGAGAAGGCCGCGCCCTTTCCTTCACCGCGGGCATGAGCTACTGGCTCGCGCGTGAGATTGTAATGAGCCTGCTCAACGTTAAACCGGAAGCGGCGCAATCCGAAGTTGCGGCAGCATTGCAAAAAAGCCTCGACGGGCAGGCCGAGATTTATCCCTTCCTGGCTCGATTGCTGGAACTGCCTATGGACCCAGCCATGGAAGACAGAGTGAAATTCCTCTCGAGCGAAGCACTTCGTTCCGGGATTCTGGAAGCGTTGGGCGGATACGTTCGCCGTCGCGCTCGGCATGAGCCATTGGTCCTGGTCTGGGAAGATCTGCACTGGTGCGATCCCTCCTCCTGGGAGGTCTTGGAAATGTTGGCTCCGGTTTCCAATGAGGTGCCACTTTTGCTGCTATGCGCGGCACGTCTGGAGGACAATCGCCTGTTAGAAGGACTGCAAAAGAACGACGGACGCTGCGTGCGCCACATCATCCGCTTGTCACCACTGACCCGCGATGAAAGTGGCTCGCTCATTCAACAACTCCTGAAGATCGAAAATTTCCCGGCGGGGATGCGCGAATTAATTTTGAATCGCGCGGAGGGGAATCCGTTTTTCGTCGAAGAGCTTCTCCGTTCCTTAATCGATGCCGGGGCAATCGTGCTCGAGGGGAACCGGGCCGCGGCCACTCACGAGATCGATGCGGTGGAAATTCCGGAGACGCTCCAGGGGGTGGGGTGCTGGCGGCGCGCATCGATCGGCTGCCGCCCGACAACAAGCAAACCCTGCAACGCGCCTCCGTCATTGGCCGGATTTTTCAAAGGCGCGTGCTCGCCTATATATATGAGCAAGGAGCGAAGCATCGACTTGAGGCTTCACTCGGTGAATTGCAACGGCGCGAATTTATTCAATCGCGCGAGCAGCAAGCGTCAGAAACGGCTGGGCTGGAAGAAGGCGAATATATTTTCAAGCATGCCATCACGCATGATGTCGCCTACGACTCGATGCTTTTCGCGCGGCGCAAGGAACTGCATCAGCTTGCCGCGGAAGCGATCGAAGCGTTGTTTCCCGGCCGGCTCGAGGAACTCTCCGCTACGCTGGGATATCATTATGAGAGGGCGGACACGGCCGAACGGGCAATATTTTATCTGGGACGAGCAGCGGAACGAGCGAAAGCAACCTTTGCCAATGCGGAGGCCATTGCTTTCTACGAATCGGCGATCGGGCAAATTACGCGCGCCGGCGGCGGGCAATTTCGTGAAAGCGGGCTGAGACTGAACGAAGGTCTTGGCGATGTCTTGACTCTGGTCGGACGACACGACGAGGCGCGCGAGGCGTTTGGCCGCGCTCAGGTCCTGGCTGGAAACGCCGACCCGCTCTCGCGTTCGCGTCTTCACCGCAAGATTGGTTTTAGTCACAGCCTGCAGCGACATTTCGCCGAAACCGCCCGCGAATTCGACCTGGCTGATCAGGAATTGGGCGAGCCCAAGGATGGTGGCGCGGATTGGTGGGAAGAAAAAGTGCAAATCCAAATGGAACGGATGCATCTTTTTTACTGGCAGGGAATGGTGAAAGAGATGCGAAAGCTGGCCGAACGATATCGCAGCGTGATCACCGAACGCGGCGCTGCCGCCCAGCGAGCAGAATTTTTGAAAATGATTGCGCTTTCAATGTTGATGGAATCGCGTTTCCGGCCGTCGCAGGAATGCGTCGACCTAGCAAGGCGCGCCGTGGCTGCGAGCGACGAAGCAAACAATCCGGCGCAAGCCGGACATGTTAATTTTGTCCTGGGATTGATTGAGTTGTGTCACGGCGATTTTGGCCATGCGGTCCAACAGAGTGGAAAAGCTCTCGCGATGGCCGAGCAGACTGGTGATATAGTTTTGCAATCGCGTTGCCTGACTTACCGAGCAGTAGCGTTTCGCCGGTTGGGTGACGTCGCGCGCTGCACGACTGAAGCGAAGAGAACGCTCGAACTCGCCACGAAACTCGGGATGGTAGAATACATCGCGATGGCAAAGGCAAGCCTCGCGTGGATTGCATGGCGGCGGGAGAATCACCCAGAGGCGGAAAAGCTCGCGAGCGAAGCGCTCGAGTTATGGCACGGAATGGACGATCCCTATGGTTTCGATTGGATGGCGCTTTGCCCGCTGATTGCGATCGCGTTGCATCGGCAGAATAGCAGCGCGGCAATCGGATTTGCTCGGGGTTTGCTGACCGAAAATCAGCATCCTTTGCCGGAAAATCTGTTAAACCCAATTCGTAAAGCCTGCGATGAATGGCAAACCGGTGTGCAAGAAAATGCCACTGCCGACCTTGCCTCTGCTATGAAGGTGGCCCGGGAGTTAAGTTATTTGTAGCAAACGCAACCAGTCGAGTGGCCGGCCACGGCTCCTTGCGACAATGTTTGCGGCGACCAACTCGCCACCGGTGCGTCTACGGGCATCGCGGGTGGTCGTCCTCGATAATCCAAGGAAAGCGCCAAAATAAAAGTCGCCGATTGGAATAGCCGCGCGCATTGCCGGTGGTCTGCTGATTCGCGGAACTGCGACGATTGGTTGTGACGCCAGATTCCTGTCCTTAACCGGGCTCTTTTTAGAAATAGCTAAGGCCGGTCTCGCACTGAGAACGCACATTTTCATGAAATGCGGATGCGACTTTTCCCACGCCACAGCCTGGGATTTCGTTTCAAAGTAACGATCGACCACGACGGCGTTTCGCTCCGCTGCGTTACGCCCGGACAGGCGAGCGGCTTTCCGGCTTACCACGGCCGGCCCGGTATCAACGGCGATTAGTTCCTCGTCCCCCAGCTGAATCCTGCTGCCATAAGGGATTTTTTTCGGATCGACGGCGCAGTGTCCATTTCGGAGACGCGCCCCATTCCAAGCTGCGCGAAGTTGACCTTCCTCCCGCCAATAGATCGTTACCCGCGCGAGGGTTGGCTGCTCGGCGGCATAAGCCGTCTGGATGGTCAGAAAGAGGCCTATTAATAAGGAAAATCGCATGACAATTTCACATCAAAGTGGCTGGCGGGACGTCCCAGCCCAAAAATTAGCGGCGACCGGTAACCGGGCCACCTAATAAGAATCGCAAATGCCTGGTATTGTGGATGCAACACAGTATTTCTGAGTGTTGTAGAAATTATAAGATTTTGTCGAAAAATCGCTTGTCAGGCGCGCATTATGCACTATAGAGGGCGCTCCCAAAATGAAAAAGGTTCTCCCCATAACCCTTATCTCCCTCGGCTGCGGCGCGCTTTTCCCGGCCACCGCTTCGGCTCTCTCCATGTCGCCGCCGCCGCGGGCAAACCCGCAACCCTCCAAATTCGTTTTTAAAGATGCTTCGGGCAAAGCCACCTCGGTCGACGTCGTCCAAAGTTACCAGCCGACCAAAATCGTGCGGCCTTTCGCGACAGCCGATCGCCAACTCGATCCGAAATTGATGCGTGCTGCGAGCATTGCGGAGGAACGAGCCCATGCCCATTCGCGCCGGCAATGCTGGCACGCAGTGAAGGAGGCCCTCCTTGCATCCGGCGTGATCAGTTCGCGTCCGACGACGGAATACGCGAAACAGGCGGGTCAGGAATTAGTCAATAACTATGGCTTCCGAAAGCTGCCGGTGAACGATCCGTATCAAGCGCCCGTGGGTTCGGTCCTAGTCTACAGTGCCAATCGCGCAGCCGGCCATGTCGAGATTCGAACAAAGAGTGGTTTTGTCAGCGATTTTCGCTCTAAAACGCCATCCCGCCGTCCGCTGCTTGGTGTTTTCGTTAAATCGTAACTACGGGTTTCTGCGTTTCCTGGCGCTGAACTAGAGCAAGTTCGCTCTGTTTTTTCCCGAGCCAGAAACACAAGGCACACCAAAGGGCCGTCAGCGGCACGGCAACGAAACTGATTCCGGTCAGTTGAAGGCCCAGCGCGCGCAAGCCACTGTAAGACCAGGCGCCGATTTGATCGCCCGTGCGATAGACAAACGTGTCGATAAGGCTTTTGGCTTTATATTTGTCCTCTCGCCGCAAGACCGTGAAAAGGACTTCGCGCGCCGGCCGGGTGAAGCCGAAATTGGTCGCCCGGCGCGCGACTTGGAAAACTGCCAGGAGACCGAGCGTCGGCGCAAAACCCAAAGCCAGGAATCCAATCATGCTTAGCAGTGGCATCGTAACCAGCGTGATTCCGACGCCGAGTCGCTTCATTAGATGCCCCGTGATTAACAATTGCAGAACGAGGGTGAGGGTGTTTACCACCAGATCAAGTTGCGCAAAAAACGCGGTGCGCGCGTTCCGGTCTTGAAATTGATGGCCCGTGATCTCGGTTTGCTGAAAGTAAGAAAACGTCGTCGTGACCGTGTAGAGGAGCACAAATCCGCAGATACCGAGCAAATAAGGCGAGCGGATGACATGTGTGATTCCAGCCAGAATTCCACCCCCGATTGGCTGCTCCGCAGTTCTGTCATCCCGAGCGGAGCGAAGCGCAGTCGAGGGATCCCGTGGCGCAAGCTTTGAGGTCGCTTCTACGGGATTCCGTGGCTGAGGCTCAGGATGCCGGGCAAATTCGGTTGGAAAAAACTTCACGCACCATGGAGCCGCTTCGAGCATCGCCGCCGTAACGAGAATTAAATTCGCGGCGCCCAGTTTTTTCACCAGCGTCACCGTGATGATGGGACCAATAATGGCGCCGATCGATCCGCCTACACTAATAAATGCGAACAGCCGCTTGGCTTGTTCGCTGTTGAACACGTCCGTCATGAACGCCCAAAAAAGCGTGA
>WNFT01006838.1_pt1 | contig 10076 bp, 10 predicted proteins | sample 5400191 | NCBI WGS metagenome assembly WNFT01 (sample SAMN13153359, study PRJNA577476) | soil metagenome | isolation source: 80 cm saprolite under Madrone tree | place: USA:California | collected 2016-06-14 | reverse complement strand
GAAATCGTCATGTAGGCAGCATCAAAATTCAAGCGTCGCAAGTCCTTGACTGTGGGCGCCAACGTAATGGTCGCAACGCCGATGGCCTGCTCGTGCTCCCAATCGAATTTCAGATCGAGCTTGATATTGCGCTGATCATAATCATGCGGGGGGATGTATTGCGGTGCGGGAACTGTTTGTTGCGCCCGACGCGCAACAGCCGGCGTCGGTTGGTTCGCTTGTCCCGGCGTCGACCGTGCTCCAATTGTTATTAAAGCGAAAAGAAGCAGACAGGCTCTTACAAATGAACTGCGTAATTGCATTGCGAGATCTCCAGTCGAAGAGTTTCTTGCGGCCAATCAAGCCGGAGAGAGTCAGGATTCTGTCATTATGCGTGCGCAAAAGACAAGTTGGCGAGCGTTTTCAGGAGTTTAACCGCAGAGCAACGAGAGGTCTTTGCAGAAGAACGCAGAGGAGGCTTTTTCTCTGCGACCTCTGCGTGGAACTCAGGCATCGTCTGCGCTTAAGCGACGAAGCTGATAAGCAGAGCAATTATTTCGCCGAAAGGCGTTGACGTTCCGCATCGGTCCACGCGCAAAGGGTTTTCTTATCCTGTTCTGACAGCGTCGAGCCGGGATGCAGTGGCGTGTATGTACTCAGCGGCATCGCGCCGTCCTGAATTTCATCGCAAATCTGCCGCAGTTTTCGGTCTTGCCGATCTCGATCGAGCCGGCCCCACTCGGAGAGATTCATGGAGTGGCGACCGTCACTGACGTGATTCGCTATGAACCACGAAATGGGCGCCACATTCGTGTACCACGGCCAGACCGTTTTGTTTGAATGACAATCGCGGCAGGAGCGTTCGAAAATTGCAGCCACGTCCGGCGTCATTTGCGTCCTGGCTTGGATTGTTTGTGATTCATCAACCGGCGGGTTGGCGCGCGAAGGCCGCATCAGCTGAGCCACCAGGAACAGCAACCCAAAAAGGAAGAAAAGAGCTTTCAGGACTTTCCAGGCTGTTCGCATTTCATTCCGCTCTAACCGCCGTAGACGGCTCTATCAACTGTCTAATGCGCTTGCGGATCACCCCATCACCTTCATGCTCAAAAATGCTTTTGAGAATCGGTTCGGAAAAACGCCCATGCTCCCGAATCGCTTGCGCCGCGGCCTCGCGAACTTGCGGCGAAGCGTCGCTCAGAAGCTCGACTTGCGCCCGGACGGATTTCTCCATCTCCGGAGTAATAACTTCCGCGCGGCCTACGAGCACGCGTACCAATTCCGCGGGCCGAGGCTCAATCGTGATCGGAAGCACCGCATCCGTCGTTTGACGTGGCAAAATATAGAACACGCGCGTACCTTCTTCAAACCAACTGTCGCGCCAGGTCTTAATCATTGCCGCTGCCTCTTTTTCGTAAAGGCCAGAGGCAATCAGCGTTTGTTTCAAGTTTTGCAGCAGCGAATCTATTGTCTTATCAAGCGTCGGCCGCTGGTACGTCGCCTCGCCAGGGAAGTCGTCAATCAATTGATATCCAATCTTACCGCGGCGATTCTCGAAAAGAATTACCTGACCAGTCCGGTCCTTGCTTGTATTTTTCAAGACGACACTTTGGCCTTCGAGCTTGACCGACAACGGCAGATCGAAAGTGCCCACGCCACGATAGAACAAGAACTTTTCCTGCTGGACGGACTTCTCATTAGTGCCGCAGACCTGAACCGGAGCGGCATCGGTTTCACGCGCCGCATAGTAGCGACTGTTGTCTGAGTAGGCGATGGGAAAATTGAAGGCTGCGCCCGGCATAACCTTCAATCGGCCCCAATCAATGCTGGTGTTGACTGAACGCGCCTGCGGATACCATTCGGTGATCTTGCCTTTAGGAAAATCAACCTTGACCGAAACATCTGTTTCGCCGGCGGAATAGAAGTAAAGGACAGGCGTCTCCATCCGAACCGCGGCCGTCAGATCCGCCTTTGGCCCATGGCGTAACCCTTCGTCGTGATTTTGAATTGTATATACAAACTTCGGCAGATCGCTTGCGCCATTCAGTGGTCGCCACTCCAGCGCCACACCGTCCTTGCCCGCTATCGAAGTAAACGTTCCCCACTCGTGTACGATGAGACCGCTAGCTGCCGGAACAAGCTTGGCAGAATTCCAACCCGAGGTTTTGATCACGGTGGCGACGACTACGAAGGCCAAAATCAGAAGGGCAACGGTCATGATTCTGGATGTGATTCGCGTATTCATCCTAAGCTCCTCTCTCATTCTAATGCCTGGAGTCTGCCGCAGTGAGCCATTGCTCGCGTAATCTCCGTTGCTCCGGCGAGGTGTCTGCGATTTCTTCAATGCTGACAGTGGGACGATCGTACCCACTGATCGGCACAGCGATCTGCGATGTCGCGCCAGCGCGCATCACCTCGATCCGCGCCATCTGGCCGATGTGAAGTTGCCCGAGCCAGGATCTGAAAGCCGCCGAGGTCGCGACAGGACTCCCGTCGAGCGAAACCGGTTGGTCGCCAGTGTGCAAACCCGCGCGTCCCCACGCACCGGAAGGATCAGTGACGCGAATTCTCAGCGTAGAGTCTACAGGCCCAACAAAGGCAAAGATGCGAAGGTCCGGCGCCGGCTTTCCATCAGCGCCGAGGGCGGGTGACCACGACACCTGCGGGCGCAGTCCAATCGCCCGCAGATAGTGATCGAAGTCCATGGGCCGCGCTCCTCGCACATATGCTTCGAAGAACGTGTGGGCATCGCAAGCGCAGACTTCGTGCACCACGCGCTCGATATCACGACCGGTAATGCCGCGACGCGGCGTGAACTGCTCGCTCAGAATGCGCATGACATCGTCGAGTGAACGCTGTCCATGCGTCGCCTCGTGGATCATCAGGTCCAACATGGCGCCAAGTAGGTTTCCCTGGAGATGCGTCTCGGCATAGTCATCGCCGAGCGCTAGCGGATCGTCGGCTCCGCGGCTCGCGCGCTCCGCCGAGATGCGTGAATAGCCGGGCGTGAGAAGATACGCCGCGATGTAAGTCTCCAGGTGCGCCACCCGCGTCGGATCAAAGGTCGGAAGCTTCGCACGTCGCAGCAAAAGATCGCTAAAGTAGATGGTAACGCCTTCACTCCACCACAGTTCACCGGTTGGGTTAGCGGGTCGATATCGGACGCCGACGCGCTCGACTGGGCGCACGTGCATCAAATTCCAGGTGTGAAAGTACTCGTGGGCCGTCGTATCAAAGACGCCTGTAAGGCGTTGCGCGAGACTCTGACTTCTAGCGCCGATGGTGACCGAATTGAGATGCTCAAGCGCACCCTGCGCTCCGTCCTGATAGAGAAACGTGTAACTGTGGTACGGCGCCTTTCCAAAGATCTTGAAGGCCTCGCTCACCAGCTTTTTTATACCGTCGATGAAAGATAAAGTGTCGAATGCGGTCGCGTTCGGTTGCGGCAAATATACGACTGCGTGCAGCACGCCATTCACAGCGAAGTCCCAGTGCTGGAATTGTCCGATAATTATTGGAGAATCGAGCAGCAGCTCAATAGATGACGCCGCGAACGTTCGTGGATCATCAGTGGGATCAAGTCCGGATGCGATCGCCCAGCCGCTGGGCAGGTCGAGCGTAACGCGCGTTGGTGCGGAGGCCGCGCCGACGACATACATGAACGAATGGAGGTCGCCAATGAGTCCCCCCGATGTTGAAAGAAATGGCTTCCACGCAGAGCGAATTGGTGCGGTTTGCGGCGGCAGATGAATGCGATATCTCACAGTGAAATCACCGGCTGGAGCCTCGACGCGCCACAGCGCATCCTCCTCGCGCGTGACCTTGAGCGCTGTGTCCCGTGATTCAGCGCTGAGATTCTCGACGTATCGCCAGTAGCGGTCGTCGTATTCCGGATGCGACGCCATCGCTATCCGCACAATGTTGCCGGCGCCACGCACTCGCATTTCGACTGCGAACCCCGACAAATCGGCTGGGTCAACGCGAATTGTGTAGGAGATGAGAGGTCTTGATGCGTTATGAGAAAATGACGGCTGCGCAGCGAAGCTGATTACAAAAAGTAGGGCCGCCAATATTCGTGTTGCGACAAGTTTCATCGAGATACCTTAAAATGTTAGCGAAGGAGCAGTGCGCCAATTGAAAGTAGGTAACGCTGATTTGTCGCTACAACCCCAAAGCGGTTCCATCCTCCAGCCCAAGGTTGCCGTTGCGGCTACCTTGGGATCTGAAGACTTACCTACTCTCAGTTGGCGCATTGGCGAAAGAGTTTCATTTTGCCGTTGAGCATTGACTCGATGTAATAGACGACCGCTATGGCTTGAGCACTTGTTCCCGGCCGTCCTTGTTTACGACTTTCACGAAGTTACCAGTGTCGCTCTTGGCGTTAAGCTGAACGCGACCTTGGGAATCGTCGAATAGCCCCAGCACTGAGCCAGTGTCCGCGGCGGTGAACTTCACGACAGGCCGGCGATTTTGGTCGGCCATGCGAAAAAGGACCGTTTCGGGATACAGCTTCCCACCGACTCTTTCTGGCCCATGCACCAGGATTTCTGCGCGAATCCGACCCTGGCCATCGACGATTTCAAGTGCGCGGCCTCGGAGCACGGGAACTACATCCTGCGCTGTCGTTCGATGGATTTGTGCCAAAAGAAACAGGAGAAGCAAGAGGTTGACTACCGTGAGCCCAATCGCGATTCGTTGAATTTTCATTAGCTCTTTCCTCTCCAGGTGAAGTGCAAAACCTTGTACCCACTCGTCCGGCCCTCATTTTCCAGGCGCTTGGTGGAGGTGAGGCCTTATGCCACTGCGAATCGTTCCCAGAAAATCGCGCATGGCCTCCGGTAGCGACTGAGACTCCGAATCGATCCGATTGCGCCATCGTTTCAGCATCTCTTGATTGAGCCGCAGAACGCCCTCGCGGGTTACACCATCGGGTGGCGGCACAAGCTGCGCCATCCTGGCGTAAACGCGCTCTCGATCGTTTTCATTCACACGCGACAGTAGATACCAAAGCGTCATCGTATCCCGCAGCCGCGCCTCATGTAACACAGTGTCGAGCGCAGGGATCTTTGACCACTGCGTGTCGTGGGGTTCGAAATCCAACTTCGCGAGCGCCGTGCGAAACAATTCCGACGCGTCCTCGAAGTATGGTGTGCCCGGTCCGATGCCGGGTTTGGTTGCGCACGCCGCGCCCGCCGGCACTAACGATTCACGATCGTTCAACTGCAAGGCCACCCATCCAAGGGTAACGCGCAACAAGCTATTACCGGCATCGTCAACTTCGAGCGTGTAGGCGCAACCAAGATCCTCGGCGACGGCTGAAGGTGTATTAACAAAAAACAGCTTCGGCGGCGCAGAGATACGCGCGCTCATACGGCCCCGGGCCAACTCCAGCCGATGCTCGGTTGGTTGCGTTGCGATCAAGCGAACTCTTGTATTTGGATCGACTTCAACTTGGCCCACGTTGCCGATATTGATTCTTGCGCGTGAGGTGTCGTCAGTTTCCAGCCACTGGCCCACGGCCAGCTTTCCGGTATCGTCGATGCGATTTGAGTTGATTCGCGGCCTGCCGTTCAACCGCGCAACTTCCCATGAGGGTCGCGCTTCAGTTCGATATAGCCGGATCAAGAAGACTCCAGCAATAAAAAGCAGTGCGAGGCCGGCAGCAATCGCGAAACTCGGTTTCAGATAACGCGCCGTGTCAGAAGCCCGGCCGTTAGCGAGGGCATCAGGATTTTGCCGAAGACCAGTTTCGATCTTGGGCCATAGTAAATCAGGCGCGGCGATCAACGGCAGGTGTTGCGCCAATTTCGCCCCGAGTTTGATTTCTTCGAACTCCGCCCGGCATCGCGTGCATCCAATCAGATGCTCGGCAATCTGCCGCGTGTTTTCGGACGCGAGTTCCTCATTCCAGTACGCCGAGAGCTGTTTTGAAACATGATTGCTAAACATCTTCATTCTCCGAACGAGCAACAAATCTCCACCGCCCAGAATCCGATAGACCATAGCGCTGCATTAACAAAGGTTTCCTGGTTTCCAGCGCTGGTTATTATCAAGCGTTTTGTGACGGCGTCCCATTCGGCGCTGGCTTGGTGCCACTTGCCGTCGTCCTTTTCGCGCCAGATCGTCCCGATGTTGTTGCGATGAAATTTCTCGCCTGCGCCAGGTAGATAGACATAACCCGGCGCGCCTTCGCGGCCCGCAACGTAGCGCACGGTGTAGATCAACTTCAGGTCGCCGCGATCATAATCCGAACGCCTGCCGGGCCATTTCATGTAGAAGAAAACTTCATAGGATTGGCTTTGATCGGCCGGCGCCGAAACCGCTCCCTTGGCCCAATCGATGAACTGAGCGCTCCAGGGATCGAACTTTTTCAAAGTCTCGCGGTTCGTGATAGCTACCGTCTTTGCGTGGTCACTAGTAATTAGAATTTTGTCCGGCGATCCCTTAGCGTAAGAAGAAGACGCGCCTGCGAAGACGATCAACGCAACTAAGAATGCCAACAAGATGCTTTTAATCACTGGCTCCTCCTTCGATGCAAAATTCCCGCGCTGAAACAACGAGCCTTATTCGAATTGCCCGCGCAGATGCCCCAATCTTTTTGCCAAAGCCTTGTGCCCGCGATTCAGACGCGAGGCAACCGTTCCTTTCGAACAACCGAGCACGGCGGCGATCTCCTCATATGAAAACCCTTCGACATATTTGAGCAGAATGGGCCAGCGCAGCTTAGGTTTTAGTTCGGCGATTGCGGCTTGGACGTGCCCAGCCAATTCTCGTCGTGCATAAGTCGTTGCTTGTGAAATTTGAGGTCGACCTGTCTTAGTCAAACCGAATTCTGCTAGCGGCACAAAACGTCTTTGCTTCCGCCGCTCATCGAGGCAGGTATTCACGACCAGACGATAAAGCCAAGTGGTGAACTCCGAGTTGCCGCGAAACTGCTCGACGCGCGTCATCAGTTTCACAAAGACCTGTTGGGTCACGTCGGCGGCTGCCGATCGATCGCCGCCCATCGAATAAATCGCGATCGAGTACACACGATCCTTGTACGCTTCAAACAGCAAGCGCAAAGCATCTCTGTCACCTCGCTGGCAGGCTGCGATTGTCTGCCCGTCGATCGGTTTGTTCACCGTTGGCTGCCCCCGGATTGCCGCCATTTGCTCGAGCATCAGTTAATTAGACGGAGGTCAGTTTAGTTTTCTTCCGCCATAACGCAAGAAAAAAGGCGGCCTTGGCCGCCTGAAATACTTTTGAAAGCTGGGAGAGTTCTGTTCGGGATGTGCAGCGTCACCAATCACCGCCCTGGTCTTCTATGAGACGATTGCCGCTTTGAAAGTGAATGTTCCTCCGCGCGATGATGAATCAGCGGGTTACATGCACTAGCATCTCGGTTCCGGACTCGATCTTTATTTCTTTACCGCCCTGCATGGCGATCGAACCTGCGCCGCCGGCGCCGCCGAGAATCAAACCGATGGCCGCGCCTTTGCCGCCGCCGGCGATGCCGCCGATGATTGCGCCGGCAGTCGCGCCGATGCCGCTGCGCTTGAGTGTTTGTTTGCCGCGACTTTCCGATTGGACGCCGCCTTCTTCGTCGGCGCGATTTCCGGATCCGTAAACTTTCGTCACGTAACCATGCAGCACGCCGTGGCGCTCGTCAGGCAGACTGATCGAGTCGAAAGCCAGGTTCATCGTGGTGCGGCCCTGGACGCGGCCGGACTTGACGATCGAACGGATGTGTCCACGCACCGTCGCTTCGTTGAAGCGCACTGGATCGATCGCGGTCGCGGTGAACTTATCACCTGCGCGCGATTCTTTGCTCGACAGAGCGTCGTTGAGCCGAATTTTTAGATTGGTGCCAACCGGGACCAGGACCGGTGCAACCGTCGTAGTAGAGCGCGGCGCGGGCCGGCGCAGACGCGGCTTCGTCCGTTGCGCGTTGACTAATATTGGGAAAGCGAGCAGAACCAGGAGAGCGATCAATAAACTTTTTGTGTGATTGTATTTCATCAGACTCCTCCTTCAGACAATCCATACACATCAAAGGGGTAATTTTTATCACGAGCGTTCAGAGTACCGACTTCAGTCGGGTTCTTGTTGTTGAGAAAAGAACCCAACTAAAGTTGGTACTCTCAACGCCGTCAATTTGGGGAGAGTTTCAGACTCAAGGGGAGAGTTAAGCAGCAGCCTCGGCGCTGTCCTCAGGCGCTGCGATGACTGCGGTCTGCTCGTCTTCTGCGAACGAACGCTGACGACGCACGGTTCCGTCGGATTCAAAAATGTAAGCGGAGGGCGCTTCGCGCATGATGATGTCCTGGAGACGCATCAAGCCGTAAAGCAAAGCTTCGGGTCGCGGCGGACAGCCGGGAATGTAAACATCGACAGGGATCGTGCGATCGACGCCCTGCATCGTCGAGTAAGAATCGAACGGCCCACCGGTTGAAGCGCACGCGCCCATGGCAATCGCCCATTTCGGTTCCGGCATTTGATCGTAAACGCGACGCACCACCGGGCCCATCTTGAGTGTGACTGTACCTGCAATTATGACCAGGTCGCTCTGGCGTGGGCTGGGACGAAACACGCCGGCGCCGAAACGATCGATGTCAAAGCGCCCCGCGCCCGTCGCCATCATCTCGATCGCGCAACAAGCCAGGCCAAATGTCATCGGCCAGATGGCCGACTTACGCGCCCAATTAACGCCGAATTGCGCTAGCTTCGTGTCGAGCACGGGCGCGACCATCTTGCGACGCACAAAGTTCGTAATCGAATCGACGGTGGTTAGAACGAAGCCTTCGTTGTGTTCCATGACTGGTGAATCTTTTCAATCTTCCTCTCCCTCTCCCTTTGGGAGAGGGTCGGGGTGAGGGCTTAGCAACTTTCGCGGGCCTTAACAACTAAAGGGATTCTGGTACCTTTTCTTTCTCACCGTAAGCCCTCACCCTAACCCTCTCCCAAAGGGAGAGGGAATCAAAAACAGAATCAAAAACAGAATCAAAAACAGAATCTTGCGCAAATCCGCAATCCGCAGTTCGAAATCCGCAATCGCCTCACACCCATTCCAGCGCGCCTTTGCGCCAGGCGTAATACAGACCTACAACCAAAATCCCGATGAAGACAAACATCTCGACCAGCGCAAACTTCGTAAACGAAAAATCATCGCCCATGAAGATAATTGCCCAAGGCAGCAGAAAGATCGTCTCGACATCGAAAATCAAGAATAGCATCGCGACGATGTAATACCGCACGGTAAAGCGATCGTGTGCGCCGCTTTCCGGATCGATGCCGCATTCGTATGGCCGCATCTTGTCCTTCTGATATTTCAACGGCCGCAGAAACCGGCCGAGCACCAGCGGCAGCACTGGAAAGACGACCGCAAAAACAAAGAAGACCATCACCGGCAAATACGCCGTGCTTGGTCCACCTAGGCTATGCGCAGTCGTGGTCGTTGCTTGTAGCAAGAGCATCGGCTTTTGGAATGTCGTCTGAAAATCGCGAACGCGAAAATATTAAGTGGCGCGCTTGAGTAAAGTCAATGAAGAGTACGATACGACGTTGAGTTGTGGTAGGGATCAATGACAAAATGAGGTGTAAAGCGGTCGCTTCGCTCCGTAGGAGCCGGATGTTTATAGTTAGGACAGCGGATAAAATGATCCCAGCTCCGTAGGAGCGACATAGTTCCAATTTCAGATCAAATGAAGCGGGGTTCAAATTGCGCTCCTCCCAGCTTAGGAAATATTTTGGACCGCGCCGCCTATAAACATACGTCCCTGACGGGACTCACTGTGCGCTCGCGAGCAGACCTTATGTACCTATCAATTCTTCGGAGACGCTCCCAAGCTTCGCCTTTCTCTGAATAATCTAGTCGCTGTCGCCACCAGTGTCGTTGTTGCTACGAAGCGATGAGCAATATTGTCCACCATCACGCCGAAGCCTTCCAAGGTTCGCACGCCAAGTAACGTCATGTCGCCCGGCTCGGCAAAGACGACTTCATCGTTGGTTTCGTAACCTTCGGCGCTGAGAATGGCATAACCCACTTCACGCTCAACCTTCTGCTGTGGGGCCGTGGAAAACATTCGCTTTCGACGCGGCGTGATCCCCACCGAAGCCAA
>WNFT01025843.1_pt1 | contig 10078 bp, 8 predicted proteins | sample 5400191 | NCBI WGS metagenome assembly WNFT01 (sample SAMN13153359, study PRJNA577476) | soil metagenome | isolation source: 80 cm saprolite under Madrone tree | place: USA:California | collected 2016-06-14 | reverse complement strand
AGCGAAGTCTACCCGGATCCGGCGATCCAGATTCTCGATCCGAGCTTTGCCAAATATCGTATCGCGCAGACGAGCGTCGAGCGCCTGGCGAACGGCATGCGCTGGTGCGAGGGACCGGTCTGGTTCGGCGACGGGCGTTACTTGCTGTGGAGCGACATTCCCAACAACCGCATCATGAAATGGGAGGAGGAGACCGGCGCGGTGAGCGTGTTCCGAAAGCCCTCGAACAATGCCAACGGCAACACCCGCGACCGCCAGGGCCGGCTCGTCACCTGCGAGCACGACGCGCGTCGCGTGACCCGCACCGAATACGACGGCACGATCACGGTGCTGATCGACAAGTTCGACGGCAAGCCGCTCAACTCGCCCAACGACATCGTCGTGAAATCCGACGACTCGATCTGGTTCTCGGATCCGCCCTTCGGCATCCTCGGCAACTACGAGGGCCACGTGGCGACGCCCGAGCTGCCGACCAACGTCTACCGGCTCGATCCCAAGACCGGACGGGCGAGCGTGGCGACCGGCGAGGTCAACCGGCCGAACGGCCTGTGCTTCACGCCCGATGAGTCGAAGATGTACATCGTCGAGTCGGGCGCCCTGCCGCGGCGGATCTGGGTTTATGACGTGGTCGACGACGGCATGAAGCTCGCAAATGGCCGCATTTTCATCACCGCCGAGACTGACGGCACGCCCGACGGTTTTCGCTGCGACATCGACGGCAACCTGTGGGCCGGCTGGGGCATGGGGCCCGGCCACGACGGCGTTATGATCTTTTCGCCGGAGGGTAAGCCAATCGGAAAAATCTCGTTGCCGGAGCGCGCTGCCAATCTCTGCTTCGGCGGGCAAAAGCGCAATCGCCTGTTCATGGCGGCGAGCCATTCGGTCTATTCGCTCTACGTGAATACGCAGGGAGCGCGCGGAGGGTGAGCGACATGCTGGGGGAGCGCTGGAATCGAACGCTTGTTTGCGCGTATCCTGCCGCCATGACGAATGCGAGCCCGCTCACGCTTCAATTCCTCGCCTGGGTCGCGACGCAGCCGCGAACCTACGGCGCCGTGATGGAAGCCTGGCGTACCACGTGTCCGCGAATGTCGGTGTGGGAAGACGCCGTCGGCGACGGGCTGATCGAGATCGAGAGCACCGGCAGGATGAAGGACTCGAGAGTGACGCTCTCGGCAAAGGGACGGGCGGCGCTCAACGGAAGCTGAACATCTCGTCCGATCGTGCGGCTCGGCGGCAGGCGGGTGATCGAGCAAGGACCGGATCGCGCGGACGAGCGGACTTGGCGGGCATGCGGGGAGCTTGGCGCCGAACCGTTCCGATTTTCAGCCCTATGAGGGGCCGCGCTCGACTTTGATCATAATCACAGATCGAATGCGATTGCGAACAAACCAGAAACATGGTCCCGTGAGCGCCGTCCCGATTCGCAAAAAAAGCGCACGCGCTCGCCGCATGTCCACCGACCCCTTCTCCCGCCTCAATCCCGCGCAGCGATCTGCCGTCGACCATGGGGTCGATGCAGCCGACGGAGCCGCGTGCGGCCCGCTCCTGGTGATCGCGGGCGCCGGAACCGGAAAGACCAACACGCTCGCGCACCGGGTCGCTCGTCTCCTTCTGGCCGGGGTCGACGCCAATCGCATCCTGCTTCTCACCTTCTCGCGACGTGCCGCGGCGGAAATGACGCGCCGCGCCGAGCGCATCGCCAAAGCTGCGGCCGGCCCCCGCCGTGCGCAGCTTTCCTGGTCGGGCACGTTCCATGCAATCGGCGCGCGGCTTCTGCGCCGATATGCGACGGCCATCGGGCTCGCCCCGGCATTCACGATCCTCGACCGCGAGGACGCGGCGGACGTGATGAATCTCGTGCGCCACAACCTCGGCTTTTCGCAATTGGAGTCGCGCTTTCCCTTGAAGGGAACCTGCCTTGCAATCTATTCGCGTGCCGTCAATACGCAGTCGCCGCTCGAGACCGTGCTCGCTGCAAGCTTTCCCTGGTGTGCGCCATGGGAGGCGGAGCTGCGAAATCTCTTCGCCGCCTATGTCGAGGCAAAGCAGGCGCAGAGCGTGCTGGATTACGACGATCTCCTGCTCTATTGGGCCGAGATGATGGCGGTCGACGCCCTGGCGGCCGAGGTGGCGGCAGAGTTCGACCATGTGCTGGTCGACGAGTACCAGGACACGAACAGCCTGCAAGCCGCGATCCTGTTGCGGCTCAAACCGGACGGAGGAGGGCTCACGGTCGTCGGCGACGATGCGCAGTCGATCTATTCGTTCCGTGCCGCGACGGTGCGCAACATTCTCGACTTTCCCCACGCGTTCCGGCCCGCGGCGCGGGTCGTGACGCTTGAAGCGAATTATCGTTCGAGCCAGGCGATACTCGATGCCTGCAATGCCGTCATCGGTCTGGCGACGGAGCGGTTCGGCAAGAATCTTCGCTCGCAGCGGCCGCCGGGGCGAAAACCGCAGCTCGTCACGGTGCGCGACGAGGCCGAGCAGGTTCGATATGCGGTCGAGCGCATCCTCGCGAACCGCGAAGCCGGCATGCGGCTCGAGGCGCAAGCCGTGCTGTTTCGCGCCTCCCACCACAGCGCCGTGCTCGAGATCGAGCTCAACCGGCGCAACATCCCGTTCGTCAAGTACGGCGGCCTCAAATTCCTCGAAGCCGCGCACGTCAAGGACGTGCTCGGCGTGTTGCGCTTCGCCGAGAACCCGAAGGATCGCGTCGCCGGCTTTCGCGTCCTTCAGCTCCTCCCCGGAATGGGTCCGGCCTTCGCGCGAAAATGTCTCGATCGCCTGGAAGCTGCCAGCCGCGCGTGCGAGGTCCTCGGCGCTTTCCGGCCTCCGCCTGCGGCGGCCGAAAGCTGGCCGATGTTCGCCGACCTCATCCTGCGCCTACTGGAGCGGCGCGAAACCTGGCCGGCGGAACTCGGCCTGGTGCGGCAATGGTACGAACCCCATCTCGAGCGCATCCACGCGGACGCGGCGATCAGGAGTGTCGACCTCGCGGCGCTCGAAGAGATCGCCGGCGCCTACGCGTCGCGACAGACTTTTCTCACCGAGCTCATCCTCGATACGCTCGGCCTGACCGGCACGCACGTCGGCTGCGAGCATGGAATCTGCGGTGCATGCACGATCATTCTCGACGGCGATAGCGTTCGATCGTGCCTGTTGTTCGCCGTGCAGGCGGACTCGTGCCGCATCGAGACCGTCGAGGGTCTGGGCAGCTCCGATCGCCTGTCGCCGCTGCAGGAACTGTTCCGCCAGCATCACGCGCTTCAGTGCGGCTTCTGCACGCCCGGAATGCTGATGACCTGCGTCGACATGCTAGCGAAGTATCCGCTCGCGACCGACGCGGAGATCCGCGACGCGCTTTCGGGAAATCTGTGTCGCTGCACCGGCTATGAGAACATCGTCGATGCGGTCAAGGCTGCTAGCAAGCAACGGCGCGAGAGCGCGCGATGAGGATGCACGCGCTCTCGGGCGGTCGCCTGCGGCTCAAAAGGCGCATCTACTTCCCGGATGCCGCGAGCGAGGAGACGATCGAGGTGCCGGTTGCGTCCTTTCTCATCCGGCACGCGCAGGCCAATGTGCTGTTCGACACCGGCTGCCACCCCGCCGTGTTCGGGGACGGCGAAGCGCGGTGGGGAGGTCTGGCGAAGGTCATGCAGCCGATCGGCGGGCAGGCGGACAACGTGATCGATGGCTTGCGCTCGATCGGGATCACGCCCGACGACATCGACGTCGTCGCGTGCTCGCATTTGCATCCCGACCATTGCGGCTGCAACGCCTTCTTCACCCGGGCGACGGTGGTCTGCCACGCACGCGAGATCGAGGCGGCGCGTGCTCCGGGCGCCGAGAGGGCCGGCTATCTGGCGGCCGAATGGGATCATCCACAACCCTTCGAGGCGATCGAGCGAGAACGCGATCTCTTCGACGATGGCCGGATCGTGCTCATCCCGTTGCCGGGTCATACGCCGGGGACGATCGGCGCGCTCGTCGATCTCGACCATTCGGGCTGCTTCCTCATCGCCTCCGATGCGGTCAGCCTGCGCGCGAACCTCGACCGCGACCTCGTTCCGCGGAACACCTGGAACGCGGAGCTCCTGCGCCGATCGTTTGCCGAGATCCGCCGCATCGAGGCGAACGGCGCGACCGTGATCTGCGGCCACGACGAAGGCCAGTGGCAATCGCTCAGGAAGGGCGCCGATGCCTACGAATGAGCAGGAGCTGCGACCGAAGATCATCGGCGCCCGCATCAGGCGGGTCGAGGATCCTCGGCTGCTCACCGGCGCGGGCACGTTCGCGGACGACCGCCTGCTCCCGGGCGCGCTTCATGTCGCATTCCGCCGCAGCGATCATTCCCATGCTGGGATCACGCGCATCGATTGCACGGCCGCGCGGGCGATGCCGGGAGTAGCCGGCGTCTTCACCGCCGAAGACCTCGACCGCCTCGTCAGGCCCATGGTCGCAACCTCGCGCATGCGAAACTATCACGCAACGCCGATCCCTGTTTTAGCGCGGCGCAAGGTCCGCTACGTTGGCGAGCCCATCGTTGTCGCGGTCGCGCAAGACCGCTATCTCGCCGAAGACGCAATCGAGCGCATCGAGATCGGCGAGGTCGATCTCGCGATGTCGTCGGCGCCGGTGCGCGTTTGCGGGCGCTTCCGCTTTCACCGCAAGACGCCGGTCGCAATCGAGGCCCGCGCCTACGTGGCGGAGTATGACAAGGGCCGCAATTTTCTCACGCTCACGTCGTCCACGCAGGTCCCGGGCATCGTCCGCGACGCTCTGGTGGAGCTTTTGGGCATGCCGGGTCACAGCGTGCGCGTGATTGCCCAAGACGTGGGCGGCGGATTCGGCAGCAAGGCCTCGCTCTATCCGGAGGAGGTCCTGGTCTGCGCGCTCGCGCGTCACCTCAAACATGCGGTGCGATGGACGAGCGACCGGCTGGAAGATCTCATTTCCACAACTCAAGCGTTCGACGAGATCATCGATGCGCAGCTGGCCCTCGACCGCGACGGCAGGATCATCGCGCTATCCGCCGACGTCATCGGCGATGTCGGTGCCTATTCGATCTATCCGTGGACGGCCGGCCTCGAGCCGGTCCAGGTGGTGAGCTTCCTCCCCGGTCCGTATCGGGTGAGCACGTATCGGGGCCGCGTGCGCGCGGTTGCGACCTCGAAGGCGCCGACCGGCCCCTATCGGGGCGTCGGGCGGCCGATCTCCACGTTCGTGATGGAAAGACTGATCGACATGGCGGCCCGCCGGCTCGAAATCGATCCGGCTGATCTGCGACGGCGCAACCTCGTTGCGCGCGAAGATTTTCCCTACAAGGTCGCATCCGGTCTCGTCTGGGATCGATCGAGCTTCACGGAATGTCTCGAGGGTGCCTGTCGGGCGATCGGTTATGCGGCGCTGCGCGAAGAGCAGCGCCAGGCGCGCGCGGCGGGGCGTTGGTTCGGCATCGGGATCGCCTCCTATGCGGAGCTGACCGGCATCGGATCGCGCATTTCGGCTGCTCCGGGCATGCCGATCAACACCGGGACCGAGACCGCATCGGTGAGGCTCGACTCGACCGGAACCGTCACGGCCTCATTCGGCGTGGCCTCGCACGGCCAGGGGCTCGAGACCACATTGGCGCAGGTCATTGCCGAGAATCTCGGCGCCCGCATCGAAGACGTGCGGGTTCTCCACGGCGACAGCGCGGTCGTGGCGCACGGCACGGGAAGCTATGCGAGCCGCAGCGCCGTTCTCGCCGGCGGAGCGGCGACGCTGGCGGCGCAAGCGGTCCGCGAAAAAATGTTTCGCGCCGCATCCCACCTCCTCGAAGCGTCGATCGAGGACCTGCGGGCTGCCGACGGCGTCATCTTCGTCGCCGGGACGGACAGGTCGACTTCATTCCGCGCGCTGGCCAAGGCGGTCTATTCCGAGATGGGACGGCTTCCGCGGGAGACGCGCGAGGAGCTCGAAGCCACCAAGCTCTACGATCCGTTCTTCGGGACGGCCACATCCGCCACCCACATCGTCACGGTCGAGATCGATCCGCGGACGTACAAGATCAAGCTCGGTCGTTACGCGGTGTGCGAGGATTGCGGGCGAGTCATCAATCCCGCCATCGTCGATGGCCAGGTGCGCGGCGGTGTCGCGCAAGGCATCGGCGCGGCGCTCTACGAGGAAGTCGTATACGACGAACGCGGACAGATCCTGACCGCGAGCCTCGCCGATTACGTGGTTCCGGCCGCAAGCGAGGTCCCGCCGATCGAGGTCGAGCATCTCGAGACGGAGCTACCCGCAACGATCGGCGGATTCCGCGGCATGGGCGAAGGCGGCACGATCGGCGCACCGGCCGCTGTCGCCAATGCAATCTCGGATGCGCTGGCGCCGCTCGGGATCGAAATCACCGAGCTGCCGGTCAGCCCTGAACGTCTCTTCCGCCTGATCGAGCAGGCCAAAGCGGCGAACGCGTGAGGATAACGATGAATCTCGATCTCGAGGGGAGGGTCGCGCTGGTCACGGGAGCGGCGCGCGACGTCGGGCGAGAGATCGCTCTGGTCCTCGCCGCCGAGGGTGCGGCGATCGCCGTGAACTACCGCAGGTCTGCCGACGAAGCGCAGGCGGTCGTCGAAACGATCAAGTCGCGGGGCGGCAACGCCATGGCCTGCGGCGCCGATGTCGCCGATTATGCGGCCGTCAAGGCCATGGTGGCCGAGATCGTCGCGAAGCTCGGCGGTCTGAACGTCCTCGTCAACAACGCCGGCCTTGCGTTACGCCGGCGTTTCGTCGAAACGACACCGGCGGAGTGGCGGCACCAGATCGATGTCTGCCTTTATGGCACGATCCACTGCTGCCACGCGGCAGCGCCTCACCTCGAGGCCGCCGGAAACGGCCGCATCATCAGCGTGGTGGGCGATTCATCCCGCGTCGGCGAATCGGGCCTCGCCATCGTCGGCGCCGCCCGCGCCGGCGTCATCGCCCTGATGAAGTCGCTTGCCCGCGAATTCGGCCGATCGGGCACGACCGCCAACGCGATTTCGCTCGGCCTGGTCGAGACCGCGCATGACCGGGAGTGGCTGGAAGCCAACCGCGAGCGATTGACCAAACTCTACCCGCTGCGCCGCCTTGGTCGGCCTTCGGACGTGGCCCCGACCGTCGCGCTGCTTGCATCGGATCATGGCGGCTGGATCACCGGACAAGTGATCAGCATCAGCGGCGGCTTCAGCATGGTGGGGTGACCCGCTGCCCGATCTCGATCATCGCGATCTCCGCGCGAATCGAAATCACGGGGCGGGATAGGCCAGCGTGCCGTCCGGTTCACGTCTTGCCTCCGGCGTCATTGTTGCCGCTTGGATATGACCGGGTCCAAGAATATGGAGCACGCTCTCGCCGTCGCTGATCAGGTAATCGGCGATGATCCGCCGATGACATCGCCACCATACGGCTTCTGCGCACATGATCGCGCAGCGGTACTGGTGGCCAAGCTCGCGCAGTCTGGCGAAGCATGAACGGAATGCCTCGGTCGTGGCATAATCGGCATAGTTGCGAAAGCTTCGATTTTTCCAGAAGGCGTTCGACGAAGGCCCATCGCGCTGTTTCCCGCGAAGTCCGCCGAGCGCCGCCAAGTGCTCATAGCCGATCTGGTACGAAGCGAGAGCCGCGGCGAGCGTGGCCTGATCGTATTGCGGGTTGGTGCGCGATCGCGGCATCTTTCTCACGTCGGCAACGAGTTGAACCTCCGCGGACCGCAATAAATCCACGAACTCGGTGATCGATCGCGTCGAGTGTCCGATCGTGAAGAACGGATTCGCCATGGCTGGGTGAGTTGCGCGCACACTCGCTGTTCGCAATATCATCACGAGGAGGCCGCCGTCGCGGCGAGTTGGAGAATGGAGCGGCCGAGCGCATCGAAATTATCCATGTAGCCTCCTTGTGCGATACTTCGGCCACCATCATGTCAAGCTCCCGAATGGCTCCCGAGGGCCGCAACGAAAGGTTCGCACGAATGATCGACCTCTATTACTGGACCACGCCGAACGGACACAAGATCACGATGTTTCTCGAGGAAACCGGCCTCTCTTACCGCATCATCCCGGTGAATATCGGTGCCGGCGACCAGTTCAAGCCGGATTTCCTGCGCATCTCGCCGAACAACCGCATGCCGGCGATCGTCGATACCGAGCCGGCCGGCGGCGGCGCCCCGATCCCGGTGTTCGAGTCTGGCGCCATTCTGCTCTACCTCGCGGAAAAGACCGGGCGCTTCCTGCCGAGCGATCGGCGCGCCCGCGTCGAGGCGATCGAATGGCTGTTCTGGCAGATGGCCAATCTCGGGCCGATGGCGGGACAGAACGGACATTTCAACGCGTATGCCCCGGAAAAAATTCCCTACGCCGTCAGCCGCTACGTCAATGAGACCAACCGGCTCTATGGCGTGCTCAACAGGCGGCTCGCCGATCGTGCTTACGTTGCGGGCGACTACTCGATCGCCGACATGGCCTCCTATCCGTGGATCGTTCCCTATGAACGGCATGGCCAGCAGCTCGATGATTTCCCGAACCTGAAAAGGTGGTTCGAGACGATCCGCAGTCGGCCGGCGACGATCCGCGCCTACGCCAGGGCGAAAGAGATCAATCCGCAGCCGACCCCCATGTCGGAGGACGCGAAGAAAATCCTGTTCGGCCAAACCGCAGCCTCGGTCGGGTTGCGGTAGGCAGATGGCAGACGACGGCGCAATGCGGGAGCGGACAATCGCGGATTCACATTGAATCACCGCCGCGGTCACCTCAGCTGCGCCGTCTGCTTGCGTTTGATGAGATCGAGATCGATCTGGGCGCCGATGCCCGGCACCTGAGGGCAACGAGCAAGACCATCCTTGCCGATCTCGATATCCTCGAGGAGTGCGTATTTGTGCGCGCCGTGCGGCAGCAGCACCTCGAAATAGGTGGTGTTGCGGATCGCGCAGGCGAAGTGGAGCTGCGCCAGATTGTTGAGCGAATTGCCGCCGTGGTGCACCTCATAGTTCATGTGGAACGCTTCGGCGAGGTGAGCGGTCTTGAGCATGGTGGTGAGGCCACCTTTGACCGCAATGTCGCCGCGCAGATAGTCGGTCGCGCGCTCGGTGAGCCAGACCGCGTAGGTGCCGATGTCGCCGGACGGATACTCGGTGGCGAGAATCGGGATGTCGAGCTTCTGCCGCAGCTTCACGTAAGCGTAGATGTCCTCCTCGTTGAGCGGGTCCTCGTACCACAGGAAGTCAAGGCGTTCGATGGCGCGGCCGACGCGCACGGCGTCGTGGTAACGGTAGCTCCAGGTTGAATCGAGCATCAGCGTGAAATCGTCGCCGACGGCCTTGCGCACAGCTTCGCACACATTGACGTCTTCACGCGGCCTCTGCGGGGGGTGAATCTTGTAAGCCTTCCAGCCGTCGGCCTTGAACCGGGCAGCTTCTTGCGCATAAGCCCGCGGATCGTCGAGCATCTGGCTCGACGCATAGGCGCCGATCTCCGCGCGCCCGCCGCCGAGAAACGTGTAGAGCGGCATGCCGGCCGCCTTGGCACCGATATCCCACAGCGCGGTGTCGCAGGCGCCGATGACGCGCAGGCCCGTGCTGCGCTGACGCGCCCGCATGGCGACGTGCAAGTCCTCGCGCGCGAGCGGGTCCTTGCCCATCAGCACAGGTTTGAGAAACCGAATCAGCGCGCCGGCATCGGTCTCCGCCGGATTGATGGCCGACCCGAGGAAGGCGTGGCCCTCGATACCCTCATCCGTCGCAATGCGCAGGAGGCCGATGTTGCTGCGGCCCGTGACATTCTGCGAGCCCTGCGTATACCTGGTCGGCGGAATATCGTCCCAGGCGAACAAGGTCAGCTCGACGGCATCGATCTTCATCTCATCCTCGCGGCTTCTGACACCCAGCTTGGGCGGTTGCTCGCCTCGCTTCCCGCCCGGCACCGCGGCCGAGCGGCTGGTCGCGACCATGCGGCAGCAACTGCCTCGCTGAGATCGATTGGGCTGACCCAACCCGGCCAGGCCAGGCAGGTTGCGTTTGCGCTCCCTCGCGAGCATCATAGCAGCCATAAGTACAATG
>WNFT01006836.1_pt1 | contig 10079 bp, 8 predicted proteins | sample 5400191 | NCBI WGS metagenome assembly WNFT01 (sample SAMN13153359, study PRJNA577476) | soil metagenome | isolation source: 80 cm saprolite under Madrone tree | place: USA:California | collected 2016-06-14 | reverse complement strand
ACCCATGTGCCCTACCGCGGTTCCGGACCGGCCCTGCAGGCATTGATCGGCGGACAGATCGACTATGTCTGCGACCAGACGGTTGGGATCGTACCGTCGATCCAGGGCGGCCTCGTCAAGGCCCTCGTCATCGCCTCGCGTGAGCGTACGCCGGTGCTGCCGAGCGTGCCGACCTCGGCCGAGCAGGGCTTGCCGGAATTTCTGACCACGGGCTGGAATGTGATGCTTGCCCCGAAGGGCACGGCCAATGCCATCGTCGATCAACTCAACGGTGCCGGCAGGGCCGCGCTCAAGGACGATCTGGTGCGCAAGCGCCTGCTCGAGCTCGGTGCCGACCTGCCGGCTGAGTCGGAGCAGACACGGGCGAGCGCGGCCGAACTCGTCCGCAGCGAAGTTGAAAAATGGGTTCCCGTCATCAAGGCGGCCGGGGTGGTGGTGAACTGAGATCCTTAGATGGCGTTTGTCGGTAATCACCCAATCTATGACGCGCTGCCGATTTCCAACGATGTCTTGGACAAAGGTGGTGTCGAATTACTGCGTGGGGCCTTGGTTGATGAAGAGCTTTTCATCGTGGCGCGCCGTGATGCTTTCCAGGGGCCGGGCTCTTGGGGTTTCGTGCTCGCCGATATTGTGCGCCGGCTTGCATCGCTTTACGCAGCGGACGGTCACTTCACCGAAGCCGAGGTGACCGCCGCCATCTCCGACTCATTCGCGCACTCGTTCCGCAGGTTGGGGGCGAAGGTGGCGCGCTGGCCCGACCCGCATGCGCACGAGGGCAAGAAAGGCGCTAAGCCGGCGAAATCCGCGCGACCGCGCACCAAGTCGCAGGTTCGGTCGCGGCCCAAAACCAAACCCTCCACCAAAGCTGTTGCGCGCCCCAAGGCCGGGCGTGCCAAACGCTGAAGGCGCGTCCATGCCGATCAACATTCTGATGCCCGCGCTGTCTCCCACCATGGAGAAAGGTAACATCGCCAAGTGGCTCAAGAAGGAGGGCGACCAGGTCAAGGCCGGCGACATTCTGGCAGAGATCGAGACCGACAAGGCCACCATGGAATATGAGGCGATCGACGAAGGCGTGATCGCGAAAATTCTGGTCCCCGAAGGCACTGCTGACGTCGCCGTCAATGCGCCCATCGCGGTGCTGGCCGCCGAGGGCGAGGATGTGAAAACGGCCGTGGCCGTTGCTCCCGCGGCAAAGCCAAGTGCATCAAGCCCGCCCGCGCCTGCAACGAAGCCGCCTGCGGCGCCCCCGCCATCTCTGCCTCCGGCGCGAGGCATGTCAATGCCTGCATCGCAGGCCGCGCCGGCGCCCCCCGTGAACGGTCGCGGCCGCATCTTCGCCTCGCCGCTCGCCCGCCGCCTTGCCAAGGCGGCGGGCCTCGAGATCGCCCGCATTGCCGGCACCGGGCCGCACGGGCGCGTCATCGCGCACGATGTGGAAGCCGCGAGATCGGGCGGCGCAGCGCTGTTGCGTGCGCCCCTTCCGAGCCCCGCTGCGCCCGGCATTGCGCCGATGCGGGCGCCTTCGGACGACAAGATCCGCGCGTTGTTCGAGCCCGGCTCCTACGAAGTCGTTCCCCACGACAATATCCGCAAGATCATCGCCCAGCGCCTGGTGCTGGCGAAGCAGACGATCCCGCATTTCTATCTCACCATATCCTGTACGATCGATAAGCTCTTATCTGCGCGCGAAGACATCAACGTCACGGCGCCGAAGGGCCCGGACGGCAAGCCGGCGTGGAAGCTTTCCGTCAACGACTTCGTCATCAAGGCGCTGGCGCTGGCGCTCATCAAGGTTCCGGAGGCCAATGTCACCTGGACCGAGACCGGCATGCTCAAGCATAAGCACGCCGACATCGGCGTCGCGGTCGCAATTCCGGGCGGTCTCATCACGCCCGTCGTCCGCAAAGCCGAGACCAAATCGCTGATCGCCATCTCCGCCGAGATGAAGGACTACGCCGCACGCGCCCGGGCGCGTAAGCTCAAGCCTGAGGAATACCAGGGCGGCTCGTCGGCGATCTCCAATCTCGGCATGTACGGCATCGAGGAATTTGCCGCCGTCATCAACCCGCCCCACGCCACGATTCTTGCGATCGGCGCCGGCCTTGAGCGCGCCGTCGTCCGCGACGGCAAGATCGCCGTGGCCACCCAAATGAAGGTGACGCTGTCGAGCGATCACCGCGCCGTGGACGGAGCACTCGGCGCCGAGCTGATGGGTGCGTTCAAGATTTACATCGAGAGCCCGACCGCGATGCTGGTGTGAGCGGTTCCGGCGTCTTATATCGGGAACGACAATTGGAGCGTTGCAATCGCGCTCTAGAGATGCCGTGGCGCGGAGATCAGAGTGGCGGAATCCTTCGACATCATCATCATCGGCTCGGGTCCCGGCGGCTACGTGACGGCGATCCGGGCAGCGCAGCTTGGCTTCAAGACTGCGATCGTCGAGCGCGCCTATCTGGGCGGCGTCTGTCTCAACTGGGGCTGCATCCCCACCAAGGCGCTGCTTCGCTCAGCGGAAATCTTCCATTATATGCAGCATGCCAAGGACTATGGGCTCGCGGCCGAGAAGGTCTCCTACGACGCGGCCGCCGTGGTCAAACGTTCGCGCGGGGTGTCGAAGCGCCTCAATGACGGCGTCGGCTTCCTGATGAAGAAGAACAAAGTGCCGGTGATCTGGGGCGAGGCTGCGATCGACGCGCCCGGCAAAATCACCGTCAAGCCCGCCAAAGCCGATGCACCGAAAGGCGCGCTGGGGCCGGGCGCGTATGAGGCAAAGCACATCATCATCGCGACCGGGGCGCGGCCACGGGTGCTGCCGGGCCTTGAGCCGGACCAGAAACTGGTCTGGACTTATTTCGAAGCTATGGTCCCGGAGCGCGTGCCGAAGTCGCTGCTGGTGATCGGTTCCGGTGCCATCGGCACCGAGTTCGCCTCGTTCTATCGCACGCTCGGCGCGGAAGTGACGGTGGTCGAAGTGCTGCCGCAGATATTGCCCGTCGAGGACGCCGAAATCGCAGGTCTTGCCCGCAAGGCGTTCGAAAAACAGGGCATCAGGATTTTCACCGGCGCCAAGGTAACGCGGCTCGACAGACAAGCTGAGAGCGTCACCGCCACCATCGACGACGGCAAAGGCGGCACGCAAACGCTCGCCGTCGATCGCGTCATTTCCGCGGTCGGCGTCATTGGAAATTTGGAAAGTCTTGGTCTCGAAAGGCTTGGCGTCAAGGTCGACCGCGGTGCGATCGTGATCGACGGATATGGCCGCACCAATGTTCCCGGCATCTACGCCATTGGCGACGTTGCGGGTCCACCCCTGCTCGCCCACAAAGCGGAGCATGAAGGCGTCATCTGCGTCGAAGCCATCAAGGGCCTCAAGCCGCATCCCATGGACAAGCTGAAGATTCCCGGCTGCACGTATTGCGCGCCGCAGATCGCGTCGGTCGGCCTCACCGAAGCCGCCGCGAGAGAGAAAAAGCTCGATATCCGGGTCGGCCGTTTTCCGTTCATCGGCAACGGCAAGGCGATTGCGCTCGGCGAGGACCAGGGGCTCGTCAAGGTGATCTTCGACAAGGCAACCGGCCAGCTTGTGGGCGCCCACATGATAGGAGCCGAGGTCACGGAACTGATCCAGGGCTATGTGGTGGCGATGAACCTGGAAACCACCGAGGAAGAACTGATGCACACGGTCTTCCCCCATCCGACGCTGTCAGAAATGATGGGAGAGGCCGTGCTCGACGCCTATGGGCGAGTGTTGAATATGTAAGTCGCAGGGTGGGCAAGATCGCCCGCCGCAGTGGAGAAGCACTGCATCAAAAGTCGCGGGCGATTCTGCCCGCGCTATCGCGCCCGAAGATCTTTCGCCACACCGTATGACGCGCCTGACCGCGCGGGCAACGCGCCTGTGACTTTATGACGATTGGCGAGGTTGCGAACGGGGCGTGTTGCCACCCTACAGGCTATCGCGGTGCGGCTAAGTGGAACTGAGTCGCTAACACGTGGCGCCCATGATTCTTTGTCGAATGTGTCGAGAAGCCGACTGACAACATGCGCTGGGGCCGGTGACTATTAGGCGGAAGCGCTGGGGCTTTGGAGGTAAGAAGGGCCGGGGCCTGCGCCACTGGGAACATGAGGGGAGTGCAGATGGGTGCCATGCCGAGCCCCGAACAATCGAGGCTCTACGCGGGCTTGTTGCCCGCCATCGAGCTGTCAGTCGAGACGCCTATTCGCGTGGCCGACGTGGAAAATGACCGGTTGGCGAACGAGCAGCCGGCCTCCCCCGAGGGAACCTTGGGCCGCCTCGCCCACTCTGTGATCGCGTTCTACATTGGTGTAGCGGCCACCTTGGCTTGGCAGTCCTACGGCGACGAGGCCAGACAAATCGTCGCGCAATTATCCCCGCAGCTGAGTTGGTTGGCGCCGCAGGCTGCCGCTGCGCCGACTGTTCCCGACACGAACGAAGAGATATCGCGCAGCGTCGATCGCATCGTCGCCGCCAATCAAGAACAGATAGCGCGCAGCGTCGACCGGATCGTCACCGCCAGTCAAGAGCAGATCGCGCGCAGCGTCGCCCAGCTTGCGGCCGATCAGGAGCAGATGGCGCGCGAGATCATCAGACTCCAGGCCATCTCGCAATATGGCCTTTACAAAATCGCCGACCCGCCACCGCGGCCGGCTCCTTCCCCGGCGCCCAGGCCCGCGACGCGGCCGGTGCGCTGACGGCGAGATCAAGCACCTGCGCATCATCATGCCGCCATCTCCCGGTGCGCATCGGTTCCCTTCATTGCGTTGCCAGTGTTGCAGGGCGGACACGCCGCCCGCATCCTTGTCGACTGTGTCGAGAAGCAGACTGACAACGCGCGCCGGCGGCGGCGACTATCTCGATGGAAGGTCCCGGCGGGGCTCGAGCTGGCGGGGACTGACGGCTGAAGCAAGAACCGGCCCCCAAGGGGGCATCGTGAAGCGGCTGGTCCGCGTAAGTGGGAGGGTCAAGGCCAATGAGTGACGATCGCTCCACCGTTACAATTCCTCACCACGGCTTTGCCGTGATCGTGGACGCGGTCCAACGCGCGGTCCTGGACAAGGGTGCGTCCACGGCCACCCGCAAGGCTGCCTTCTCGGCCATACTGGCACTGGTCGACGCGGGATTGATCATAGGGGAGACGTCGCCTGGTTCGCCGGCGAAGGACGTCCGCGCCCCGGCGCATGTCAGCACGAGGCTGAGGCTCATGGGCTGACCTTTGCGGGGTGTTACCCGTTTGCCTCGACTCTTGCTTGAGTCCGGACTCTCGGTGCCGGCGTAGCCGTGACCCGGGGGCTCAATCGGTCTTGCGCAGACGCTTCACCAACTGAGCGCCCGAAATGCCGCCATGGTCAGGGTCTCGATCGAAGGCAAAGAGCAGAGCACGGTTATATTCGATGAATTGCTGTAGCTGACGGAGCAACGGGGCGGAAGGCAACGCGCCGCCAGACCGGCCGGGTCGCGGTGGGTCGAACGATCCCGGCGCTTCACCAAATAGAATCCAAGCCCAATCGCCTGCGCCAGTAAAACGGTCGGAAGGATTGAGCGCAACCTTGATCCGAGGCCCGTGGGCCGGATTGCCCGGTATTATCTTGATTGCGTTGGGGAGTCCCGTATCGTCCGGCCACGCCGAAACCATGTCTTCTTCCGCCTGATCTTCGAGTTCGTCCAGCAACACCGCGAGCTCGCCCGGTCTGACGCCCTTGGTGTTGATTTCGCGAAGCCACTCGATAGGTACGAGCGCTGCTGCACCGGACGACACGCCTGTCACCGTACCGGGAGGCGGAATCGGGATAAGTTCAACGAGCGGCGGATTGAGTTTCGGCGGTCGTTCATTCATAGGAACAGAGATAGCAAGCAAAGTTTGACAACGCCAGTCGGGGTGCGGCGCGGATGACGTAAAATAAAAGGCCCGGCGCGAGGCCGGGCAAGGTGTCGTCAACATTGCAATGTCGATCTTTGCCTCGTCATGCCTACTTGTCCTGGTGAGAACTTCGGGGTGACATGGCCGACAGCCTGTTTTGGAGTTGCCGCATGACCATCGCCCCTGATGCGCCACACGACCCCCCGGCAATCTCTGGCAGCCTGCCGCTGGCCGGCGTGTCGGCGCTGGGGATTGTTTTCGGAGATATTGGAACGAGCCCGCTCTACACGCTCAAGACCGTGCTTGGGCTCACCGGAGAGAACCCTGATCCTCAAGCGATTTTCGGGTCGCTGTCACTCATCATCTGGACCCTGATCGTGGTGACGACGATTAAATATGTTTCAGTCGCGATGCGCGTCGACAACGACGGCGAGGGTGGCATTCTCGCTCTCATGGCGCTCCTCGGCGTCAAGCGCGAGCGGCGGCCCATCATCGTGGCCGTAGGCTTGTTCGGCGCCGCCTTGATTTACGGCGACGGCGCGATTACGCCGGCAATCTCGGTTCTCTCGGCGCTTGAAGGATTGACGATCGCAACGCCTGTCGTTCAGCCCTACGTGGTCCCGACGGCGGTCGCCATTTTGATCGGGCTGTTCGCATTCCAGCCCCAGGGTACCTCGCGTATCGGCCGGACCTTCGGGCCGATCATGACGGTCTGGTTCCTGTGCATCGCTGTTCTGGGCGTCTGGGGGATTGCGCGGCACCCGGCGGTGCTGCTCGCGATCGATCCGCGGCACGCACTGACGTATCTATTTTCCAACGATGCTCGCAGCTTTCTGGTCCTCGGCGGCGTGTTCCTTTGCGTCACGGGGGCTGAAGCGCTTTACGCCGACATGGGCCATTTCGGGCGGCGGCCGATCCGGTTTGCCTGGACGGCCTTGGTATTTCCGAGCCTCGTCCTCAACTATGCGGGTCAAGCCGCGCTCGTTCTTCAAGGAGAGCCCAGCTCGGGCAACATCTTCTTCAGGCTTTGCCCTTCGGCCCTGCTCATTCCCCTCGTCGTGCTTGCAACCGTTGCGACGATCATTGCCAGCCAATCAATCATCACCGGCGCATTTTCGATGACGCGGCAGGCTATTCAACTCGGCTGGCTGCCGAGACTGCAGATCACCCAGACCTCGGCGGAAGGATACGGGCAGATATACGTCGGGGTCGTCAATTGGCTCTTGATGATCGTGACAGTCGGCCTCACGATCGGGTTCGGCAAGTCCGATAACCTGGCGGCAGCCTACGGCATCGCGGTCTCGGCGACCATGTTGATGACTTCGGTTCTGCTGTTCATCGCCATGCGCGAGATTTGGCGGTGGAGCGTGCCCGCAGCGGGTGCGCTTGCAGGCCTTTTCTTGATTGTGGATGCGGCTTTCTTCTCGGCCAATGTTGTGAAAATTGCCGAAGGCGGATATGTGCCGCTTCTGCTCGCGGGCTGCGTCTATTTTGTCATGGTGGTTTGGCACGTGGGAGCGGCGGCCGTATCAAGCCGCCTGCATGAGACCGTCATGCCGATCGGGAGTTTCATGGCAAAGATAGAGGAGGCGCAGGTTCCCCGCGTTCCGGGGACCGCGGTTTTCTTGACGCGCACGCAACGCGACGCCCCGCCGGTGCTGGTCTGGCACCTCAAGCACAACCGGTCGCTCCACGAACGGTTGTTCATACTGACCGTGGAGATCGAGTCTGTACCCAGGATCAGGGGCGCTGCACGGCTCACCGTCAACGAGATCGCGCCCAACTTCTGGCGTGCCCGCGCCCGCTACGGCTTCATGGAGCGCCCGGACATCCCCGCCCTGTTGCGCGAGGCGCACGGGCGCGGATGCATGATCAGCGTCGACGACGTGACGTACTATGTGGGGCATGAGACGATGGTCCATCGCGAGGATGGCCAGGCGCTGCCACATTGGTTGGAACGGCTTTTTGCATTCATGCAACGCAACTCCGTTCACGTCAGCGATTTCTTCCGTCTGCCTCCGGACGCGGTCGTAGAGATCGGCCGGCAGATTTCAATCTGAGCAGAGCCCGGCATTGACGCAACAAGACGACCTTAGATGCTGATCGCACTCACCGGCGCCACCGGCTTCATCGGTCAATACCTGCTGCAGGAGATGCCGAGGCGCGGCTACCGCATTCGCGCATTGCTGCGCCGGCCTGCTTCGATGTCGGTGCAGACCTCGAGCGCCGTGATTGGCGATCTGACCAGGCCTCAAAACATGTCGGCCGCACTCGAGGGGGTGGATGCGGTCATCCACTCGGCCGGGCTCGCCCACGCCATGTCCGGCATTCCGGAAGACGACTACCGGCTCATCAATACGGAGGCGACCGTTCGTCTCGCCCGCGCTGCGCGACGAGCTGGCGCCAAACGCTTCGTTTTTCTCTCCTCGATCCGCGCCCAGTGCGGACCGACAGCCGACGCGGTCTTGACCGAGGCGGTTGAACCGCGACCGACCGATGCCTACGGACGTTCCAAGCTCGCAGCGGAGCGCGGCCTGGCGGAACTTGACCTCGACTGGGTGTCGCTGCGGGCGGTGCTGATTTACGGGCCTGGGGTCAAAGGCAACATGGCGCAACTAGTTGAGCTCGCGCGATCGCCCTTGCCATTGCCGCTTGCGAGCCTCACGGCGCGCCGTTCGCTGCTCGCACTGGAGAACCTTTCAGCGGCCATCGAGACCGTGCTGGCAGCGCCGGGAACGCTGCGGCGAGTCTTCGTCGCCGCTGATCCGCAGGCGCTGACAATCGCGGAAATGATTGCGGCCTTGCGCAGTGGGCTCGGGCGTCAGCCCAATGTCTTTCCGCTCCCCCCGGCGCTCCTCGAAATCCTGTTCCGCGCCGCCGGCCGCGCCGAGAGATACCAGCGGCTGTCTGGCTCGCTGGTTGCCGATGCCATGGCCTTGACAAGTCTGGGATGGGCGCCCGCGCTCGCCACGCCAGCCGGACTCGCAAAGCTGATGCAGGCGAACGAGACATAAAGGCACGTCCCCAGGAACCATCCCGGACGCACCGCCTGTCGCGGCATCGGAAGCTCTCTTGCATCGGGAGCTTGTTGCGTGTGCGAAGGGCGTTTCGCGCGATGGTGAGTGCGTACGCATCTCATGTGACCTGCAACGTCACAAGCGCGGCACTTGCGCCAGGTATGTCGAGCACGATCGCGCCGCCGTCGAACTGGGCGTCCTCGCGGGCGGCGGGCGCCCAGCCGCCGTAGTCGTCGACCGCGGCGCCGCCGAGCCGTACGCCGGCGGTCGCGTCGAGCGCCGGCGCCGCGAGACGCGACACGTCGCCGTTCGCAAATCGCCGGCCCGGCTCGATCCGCATCAAAGCCGCACGGACATCCTTGTTGATCACGACGAGGCGCAGCGCGCCGTCGGCCGCACGCACCGCGTAGGCCGCGAGCGCCGCGCCCCCGGAATCAAGCCTCACCGGCACGAGATCGCCCCGCGCCTGCGCGAACATCAGCATGCCGTAGTAAAGCGGGCGCGCGGTCAGTCCGCCGCCGCGGCCGTGGGAGATCGGCGTATAGACCTTGTCCTCGCCGGCATGGAAGTTGACGCCGGCGCCACCGGCCGCCGCGATCTGGAACATCAGCTCGGCGCCCCACAGGGCGGCACCGAGCGTGTCGCTCACGCGGGGCCTGCCGCCCGCATAGACGGAGTTCGTCTCGGCGATCCGCCACGGCAGCCGATGGGCGGTCCCGATCGCCGCCATCTCGGCGAGTGTCGGAGCGATCTGGCCGGCGGAGCGCATGAGCCTTGCGAGCGTCACGGCCGGATTGCTGGCCGGACCGTCCGCATAATAGTGACGCGTCAACATCACGAGACCGGGCGCCGCGGCGTCCGCGAACGGCGCGATCCACCTGGTTTCGGCCGCCACATCGGGGCCGGCGAAGCGGGCGTCCGGCACCGCTGCCCGGATCGCCGCGTGAAACCGCTGCCATTCGTTGAGGAAGGCGGCGGTGTCGTAGGTCTTCGGCCGCACCCCCGACCAGCGGCCGAATCCGTCCGGCTCATTGCCGATCTGAAAAGCGAGAAGCTGGGGGCCGGCCGCGCGCGCCACATAGGCCGCCTCGGCGGCCGCTTCCTCAGGCGTGCCGGTGGCGAGATTGAGCCCATAGATGAGCCGCCAGCCGAGCGCGCGCAGGAAGCCGCCGAGGCGATC
>WNFT01073624.1_pt1 | contig 10080 bp, 9 predicted proteins | sample 5400191 | NCBI WGS metagenome assembly WNFT01 (sample SAMN13153359, study PRJNA577476) | soil metagenome | isolation source: 80 cm saprolite under Madrone tree | place: USA:California | collected 2016-06-14 | reverse complement strand
AACAATTTGGGCGGCATTTACGGCCGCGCCGGCAAGATTCCTGAAGCTATGGATGCCTACAAAAAGAGCGCGGAATTGGATCCCACAAATGCGGCGCAGGCCTATCGCAACGGCGGCATCACCCTCTACAACGCGGGCAAGATGAAGGAGGCAGTCGAGCCACTCAAGAAAGCGACGCAGCTCGATGACAAGAACGCGCAGGCGTGGTACTTGCTGGGGGCGGCGCTGGTCGGCTCCATGGAATACAAACAGGTCGGCAGCAAGCTGGAGGTTGTGATCCAGCCGGGCACCGTTGAAGCGTATCAGAAGGCCATTGAACTCGATCCGAGCGGCAAGCCGGACGGGCCTGGAGCCCAGGCCAAACTGGGCCTGGATGCGCTGCAGCAGATCCAGCCGGGCATCGACACCAAGCTAAAGAAAAAGAAGTCCTGAACGTATCCGGCGTTATGTAAAGAGGCCGGCACAGCTCAAGATTTTCCCACGCAAATTAGGATATTTACTTATTGATTTAATAAAAAGTAAATATAGCATTTGACGCGAACGGCTACAATTTCACTTTCCCGATTTGGAACGCGCGCTATAATCGTTCCACAGTCTAATAGCTCATGGAGAAAACATGAAGCTGTCGAACCGGAGAGCCGTTCGATTTGGTATCGCCTTAGAAGACTGGAGCCATCGACACCTGATTTATTCGAGTTCGGGTACTTTGGGACAGGCGCTGCAAAACCAGCAACGGCACCGTTTTTGGCACCAATGGTTCCGTCGCAACGTCCGTGCGGAGATACCGGACAAGGAAGGCGCGTTCTCTTCCGAATTCGGGCATCGTCATCACGTGAATGACGCCGGCGATGGATTGCAAAGAGATTGGGGCATCTCGTTAGGCCCTGGCGCTACGGTCGGCGAGGGTATGTCCCCTGCGAAGTTTACGTTCGATATCAACGCCGCTCCCAGTTGCGCGAACGACTACATCGTTTTCAATACCAGCCTAACCGGTAACACATCGCTGAACATCGTTGGTTTTAACAATCTTTATGCGGGTGCGGGTGGAATTTGCAGCATTGGGCCCTCGGTCTTGTTTGCCTATCGCACCCAGACCAACACCGGTATCTCCGGTACCTTGACTTCTCCTACGCTGTCCTTTGACGGCACGCAGGTGGCCTACATGGAGGGCGGGGGTGGCGGAACGGGAGTCCTGCACATACTGCGATGGGAACCGGGCGATGGTGGCACAGTGGGGGCACCAGTGCTTGTCACCACCAGCGTCACGACAGGCGCAAATTATGTCACTTGTAAAGCCACGGCGACATCTTGTCTGCTCAGTCTGGTTTTCGGCAACGCCAGCGGCAGTACCAGCTCCGAACCCTTCTATGACTTCGACACGGATAATCTCTACGCCGGTGATGATAGCGGCAATCTCCATAAGTTCACCGGCGTGTTCTTCGGCGCGCCGGCCGAAGTGACCACGGGTGGCTGGCCGATTGCGGTACGCGGTGGCCACGTGCTTACTGGGCCGGTAGTGGACAACACCTCGGGAAACATTTTTGTGCATGATGTGGACGGAACTCTTAGCTACGTCAGGGAAGTAGGCAGTACTGTTGGTGCGTGTGCAGGAATAGGGGTGGTTCCGCCTTGCTTGGGTTCCACAAGCGTCGCCGTCAGCGGCAACGCTGGCAGCATTACGGACGCGCCCATCGTGGATTCCACCCAAGGCAGGGTTTTTTCGTTCACCCGCAACCATACCAACGCCATATTGGGTGGCGCAAATGTGGTGCAGGCCGATACGGCTTTGAGCGCCGCGAGTGTTACGCGACTCGATGTGGGAACTGGCAGAAGGTTCAATCTGCACGACGGCGCTTTTGATGACGCTTATTTTTCCAATGTGGCGACAGGCCACCTGTATGTTTGCGGGAACAGCGGCCCGAATTCAGGCCCGTCCAGTGGACTTGCCGCTGACAATCAACCGGTGCTGAAGCGTATTTCCTTCAACAGTAACGGCACCATGGCCGTTGTGGACGCCGGCACCCTCCTCCTAGCTACGGCCGCGACAACATGTTCCCCGGTGACCGAGATCTTAAACGGCACGACCGACTGGATGTTCTTCAGCGTGCAGGCTTCTGGCAGCTCGGCAGCATGCGCCGCAATTGGCTGCGTTATGTCTGTCTCCGCGCCCACCGCGAGTCCTTTCACATTCCCGGCCGCGGTTGCTGCCGCGCTGCCCGAGAGAGGCGGCAGCAGCGCGATTGTGATCGACAACGTAAGCGCCGCTGGGCAGGCCTCGAGCATTTACTTCTCCATTTTAGCGAACTCCAACGCCGCCCACCGTTGTGGCGTAACCACTGGCGTTGGTTGCGCTGTGAAAGCAACGCAATCGGGGTTAAACTGAAACGCATATGCGCGAACAACACAGGTTCCTAGCTCACTCAGATGGGCGGAGTTTCACATGTGGCTTCTCTCTTCGAGCATAGCGTTTCGCGACCGCATCACGAAGGTGCGAGTGTGAGGGGGCGCTCGATCCCTCCCGACCCTGCCACGCTTGAAATGGCGCATGCCGCGAAATGCGAACTGGCGGAGAAAACGCTGCGACTCTTCGGCAGCCTGCGTTTGCGAGTCACCGGGTTCAGCATGCTTCCTTCCGTGTGGCCGGGCGATCTGCTATTGATTCGCCGGCAGGAGATGGAGCAAATCTATCCTGGCGATATCGTGCTTTTCGCTTGCTATGGCAGGCTTATCGCGCACCGCGTCGTGTTTAAGACAGATGATCCGGAAGCTCCGAGCTTAATCACCCGTGGCGACGCGCTCCCGTCACAAGATTCCGCTATCAGCCCTGCTGAGCTGCTCGGAAAGGTCTCTGGCATTCTTCGCGCTGGGGAGTGGATCCAGCCTCCCAGGCGGCTCAGTTTCGGCGCGCGAACTGTGGCAATGCTGGTTTCTCGTTCCGGGCGGGCCGCAGGAATTCTCGCGCGTCTGCGCGCGAGTCGGCGTCGTCCTTGCGAGCATGGGGCCCTGTGTCAGAGCTGACCGCCACGCTTGACCGCAACATCGTCATCGAAATCGGTGACGTCCCCGTGCGGGTGCGAACGGGCGACCCAGCCTTCTTGCAACTGTTGGAAAAGCGCTATACAGGTTTCGTTAACCACAGAAGTTACGCGGAGTTCGAGTTTGATGTGGATTTGACTCCCCCCGGTAACGTCGGGGCAGACGACGATGTGCGCGTGCTCCAGCGATCGGGGCGATGGTCGCTGAAACGTGGTGACTTTCACGCCGAATGGGATGCGGCTTCCAAAAGTGGCAATATTCGGCAAACTGCTAATCCGTACTCCATCGACTCGATATTACGCATCGTACATACTCTGGTTCTCTCGAAGCAGGGAGGCTTCCTTGTGCACGCGGCCAGCGCGGTGCGCAAAGGAAGGGCGTTCCTGTTCGCCGGCGTGTCCGGTGCCGGTAAGACGACCATCGCAAGGCTGGCGCCAGGCAACGTCACGCTGCTCACAGATGAGATCTCTTATGTGCGGGAGCAGGATGGCGGATACTCTGCCTTCGGTACGCCCTTTACCGGAGAGCTCGCCAAAGTGGGTGACAATATCTGCGCGCCGATTGCCGCTTTGTATCTGCTGGCGAAAGGCCCGAAAAATCGAATCGAGCCACTTGCCCATGCCGAAGCGGCGCGCGCGCTCCTGGCAAATATCCTTTTTTTTGCGGAGGATGCAGAGTTGGTCAAATTGGTGTTTGAGTCTGCCTGCGAATTTGTCAGCCGCGTGCCGGTTTACCGCCTTACTTTTGTGCCGGACGCGAGCGTCTGGGAGATGATTGGATGACTCCGAAGCGGTACGTGGCACGGAGCTCCGAGATTGCTGCGCGCCGCCTTGGCAACGAGACGATGATCATGTCGGGCCGGGATTCCACTCTGTTCTCCTTGAATGAAGTAGCGACCGTCATTTGGGAGGCGGCCGACGGTCTGACCGCGCTGGACGAAATCGTGAAGCGTAGGATCTGTCAGGAGTTTGACGTCGAACTAGGCGAAGCCTTGCGGGATGCAGAGGCGCTAGCTGAAGCCCTTGCAGGCCATGGCTTGTTCTTGCTCTCGGACAAGCCGTTCCAGTCTGTGCCCGCTCTCAAGGAGCAGACATGAGCGCCTTGATGCAGGAAATGAATGCCAAGGCGCTCCGATTGGGGATTCCACTTAGTGTGCAGCTAGATCTGACGTACCGCTGCAACGAACGATGCGTCCATTGTTATCTCGACCACGATGACCATGGTGAGATGACGACGGCGGAAATCAGGAGTCTTCTTGACGAGCTAGCCGAGGCCGGGGTTTTCTTTCTCACCATGAGCGGCGGCGAAATCCTGCTCCGAAAAGACTTTTTCGACATCCTGGAGTACGCTCGCGCATTGCTGTTCTGCGTCAAGCTCAAGACCAACGCGATCTTGATTCGCGAGCGCCAGGCGGACCGCATCAGGTCTCTCGGCGTTGACTCGATCCAAATCAGTATCTACTCGCACCGCCCGGAGATTCACGACGCCATTACCAAAGTTCCTGGCTCGCTATGGCGATCGGTGGATGCCATTCGGTTTCTCAGAGCCCAAGGCTTGAAAGTCATCATTGCCAACGTTCTGATGCTTCAGAACATTCATGACTACGCTGGCGTCAAAGCATTGGCCGCCGATCTGGGCGTGGAGTTTACGATTGATCCTACAATTACGCCGAGAATGGACGGAGACAGGTCGATTTTGAGCCTGAACATTAATCAGGCTTCGCTGCGAGAAGTGTTTCGCGATGAAGATCTGGTTGGTAATGTGGAGGAATTCTGCGCCCCTCCGAAGCAGGCGGATAACGACGATCTGGACAGCCTGCCGTGTAGCGCTGGCCACACCGCATGCTACGTTTCGCCCTACGGCGACGTCTATCCTTGCGTGCAGTTTCCCCTACCTAGCGGAAATGTCAGGCGTACGCCATTTTTGGATATTTGGCGCCATTCCGGCCAGTTGAACGAGGTTCGCTCCATCACGACTCGTGACTTGCCAAGTTGTTCTCGGTGCGTTCATGTTGTGGGCTGCACTCGTTGCCCCGGCCTAGCATACATGGAAGGCAACATGCGCGGACCATCCTCCCAGGATTGCGAAAAATCTTTCGCCAAGACAGGGATACCGTCCCACAATCTGCTATCTAGGAAGCCGCGATGGGAGGCACTGGTCCACATCCAGAGCGCGAAGGAACTCATGACGCTGCCTGCAATCTCGCCCACTACGGCGCAGTGAAAGGTTGCGTCCTGCTGCAGGCTGTTCGGATTCTGACCACACTCTTGCCTAAGCCGCTGCCAAAGCGTTCCCGTCGCTTATGCTCGCGGGATCCATGGAGAATTCGCTGCTGAAAACTCTACCGACGCACGAACATCGGCAGTCAGCAGAATGGCTGATCCTGCTCGAATGCGCCGCGCCTCAAGCAAATGTCGATCATCTCGAAGTCATGGCGTAATGCCGCTTCTCGCTGAGCGCGTAATGAATCTAGGCCCAGTGTTGGTGCCTCCGGACATTCGCGACAGATTGCGCGAATCACGCCGCGCGTATACCGCCTGCAGCCTGCAAATGACCGCCGAGCTAGTTCGCCTACTGGAGCGTTTTGCTGGAGTTGGTGTCGAAACTTTGCTGACCAAAGGCCCTGCGCTCTCCGTTCGCTGTTACGGCGACCCCGGCATGCGTCAATATTCCGACCTCGACCTCGTCATTCGCGAAACCGATATTCGGAGTGCGACGCAAGCCATGCTCGACCTCGCATATGAGCCACGCGTCCCGCTGACCGCCATCGGCGCAAAGAAAATCCCCGGCGAATACGCTTTCCAGAAACCGGGCACGCACTTGCTTGTCGAGTTCCACACCGAGCGCACCTTTCGCTACCATCCCCGCCCATTGCACATAGAAAGGCTATTCGAGCGCCGCGCGTCAGTCACCATTGACGGCCGCGACGTACCGGCACTCTCGCCGGAAGACGAACTGGTCCTCATTTGCGTGCACGGCGCCAAGCATTTTTGGGAGCGCCTCATGTGGATTGCTGACGTGGCGGCGCTAATTTCCTCGAGGCAACCACCGGACTGGGACCGCGCCATAGCGGCAGCCCGCGAGGTCGGCGCAGAACGAATGCTGCGCCTGGGGCTGCGCCTTGCCTCCGAGGTGCTCGGCGCGGAATTGCCCGCGCAAGTCGAAGCCAACGTGCGCTCCGACCGTGCGGTTTCTAAGCTCGCCGTGCAAATTGAAAGCCGCCTCGCTTCCCGCGAGCCTCCCGGCATCGGAATACTGCGCCGCGCCGCCTTTCGCGTCAGAATGCGCGGCGGCTTGCTGGCAGGCGGAGCCTACTTGCTGCGCCTATCGCTGTCTCCTACCGAAGAGGATTGGAGGCCAAGCCAAGAAGGAAATCGTCCCGTACTCTTGGACGCCATCAGCAGGCCGCTTCGCCTCGCAAAAAAATACCGCCGCCCCTCCAATCACTGAATGGCCAAAAGAAAAAGGTCCGGGCGCGTACGCCCAGACCTTCTTACGGGGGAGCAGTTAAATATTCGTGCGCTGCATAATCCTGCGCGTCGTCTTCGACGTTCGCTCTGGCAACTCCACCGAAAGAGTCACCTCGCTCCTGCTTCGCAGCACGCCAATCTTCGCTGTCTTGGCGTCGTTCTGCGCTGCCAGCTTCTGCCGCAAATCACCAAGGCTGCGCACGCGTTCGCCATTAAAGCTGGTGATCACATCCCCAGCTTTCATCCCGGCCTTCTCCGCCGGCGATCCGCTGTTCACGCTGCGCACCAGGATACCTTCGCCATCCGGAGCGCCGAAGAACGACCCCAGTTGCCCGCCGATGTCCTCCGCATCGATGCCCAGCCGCGGACGCCCGCCCGCCAGCATGCCCATCTCGCCGCCCAAGTCGATCGACGGCATCTCCGGAATCTGCACCTCCGGCATGCGAAACGCGAAAGCTCCCGGCGTCGCACCCGTCCATTTATCGTGGCGCTCTTCAGCTTTGCCCAGCGTTGCGCTCAGCGTTTGCGCCCGTCCATCGCGCCACACCGTCAGCTGCGCTGCCCGCCCCGCGGGAATTTCGTGAATCATTCTCCGGAACTGCGCCGCGCCTTCCACGCGCTGCCCATTGACTTCGGTGATGACGTCCTTCTCCTTCAGCCCGGCCTTGGCGGCAGGGCTGTCCTTCGTCACTCCCGCCACTACCACGCCGCGTTCCGCCGGTAGCTTCAACTCCTTGGCATTTTCCGCCGTAACTTCATGTGTCTCGACCCCGAGCCAACTCGGCCCTTCTTCACCGTCAAAAATGGTAACCTGCTGGATCTCCGGGTCGGTCAGCGCCTCCATGCCTGCCAAAGCGCCTTGATATTGCTCCAACGCTCGTCCCGCGTCCTGCAACACGCGGTCCCCGTCAATTTGAATTCGCTTCAGCTCATGCACTTTCGGAAGACGCTCCACCTTCACCTCTGGTGAAACATCTTCCTGCTCTTGAAGTGCCGCCGAACGGCTTGGCAATGCAAGCAGTGCGACGCCGATAGCTGCAATGGTCCCGCTTACAAACAAAATACTTTTCGTCATGGTCGTGATTCTCCTCTTTGGCTTGGTAGCTCCTTGCTTCCTTAGACGCACGCTGCGCTAAACAGTCGACCGCAAAGCCACCAATCGAATCCCTCCATTCACCGTGTGCAACCGGATCGGCGCCCCGCCGCGGCCCAATTTCCCGTGCATCTCGCGCGGCTTCAGCGTGCTCTCAAAAGCCACCGGCAGCTCCGAGGAAAAGTTTCCATTAAGACACTTCGTCTCAAGATCGGCTTGCGTGTCGGCAGGGACCGCCAGCAACACCGAGCCATTCGTAGTTTCCGCAATCGCGCCGTCCTTGTCTTGTACGTGCAAAAGCTCCAAATGCACATTGCCGTTCGTGGTGCGCGCGTGCACCGAGCCGCCGCCTTCAAACACTTCAATATTTCCGTTCACCGTTCGCAAATCTTCCACTCTCTCGATTCCCGACACACGCAGCGTTCCGTTCACCGTGCCCAGATGTTCCACGTGCGCCGTCTATATCGATGGATACAAGGTCCAGGTCCGACTCCTTGCGTTTCGCCGTCTTGACCGCGTGAATCTCAATGGTGTCGCGGTCCCACCCCTGCACATCCACCGTGCCGTTCACGTTCTGCAGCTCAAATGAGCCGCCCGGCTGCAGCGGATAGGTTTGGTTGAACTCTTTGGTGATGGCCAGGCCAGCCGGAGCAGAAGCTGCAGCCAGCACTAGGAACAACAGCGCGGCAAAACTAACAGAGCGGCGGAGCATAACGTTCTACCTCCTTCGAGGACCAACCACATTCCAGAATCGAGGAACCGAACGAAACCCGTGTGCCAGCGCGCGCTCGCGCCGCGCCCGAACTTAGTGCAACTGAAAATTGAACTTCACGGTGGAGATTACCTCCACCGGGCGTCCGCTGGCCGAAAACGGCCGCACACGCCACTGCTTGACTGCACAAATCGCTGCATCCGCCAGCGTTGGCGAGCCCTTGAGGATCTTGTCGACCTCGATGCGGCCATCCTTCGTGGCGTGCACCTGCAAGAGAACAATTCCTTGAACACCCGCCCGGCGTGCAATGTCCGGATAAGCGGGCGCCGGCGCGGAAATGAAATGCTTCTGAAACTCATCCGGGTCTTCGCGGATGCCGCCCAGGAAAGTGGTTTCCAGGGTGTTGAGCCAACGATCAATCCAGTCGAGGTGATCGTCCGGAGCAGCGGGCAACTCCGGCATGCGCGAGGCGCCGGAATTGTCGAAGCCCACTGGAATTTGTACGCCATTCAGGCCATCGCTGAGCCTTTCTCGCTGCTCGCGAATCAGCGACTGGCGCAAAGCAATCTCCGAATCCAGGAATTGCAGCCGGATTTTTCCCGCCGTCGTCCGCAGCTTCAGCGGAGGGCCGCCGCCATTCAGCGCACCCATCGCGTGCACTGGCCCATTTCCGCCATCCTGAATTTGCAGTCCCAGCGCCGCGTCCGCTTCAATGCGCCGTTCGCCGCCAGATTCCACCACTGCATCAATGTCGGCCGCCAGGTTGCGTGGCAAAAACACCACGATGTCGCCATTTCCAGAAGTCAGCTGCGACAATCCCGGCAAGTGCACCGTGCCGCCCGAGGAAGGCGCGTCCGGATTAATCCACGCCGTGATCGTCCCGCCTGCCGTCGCCGCCCGCACCGTCCCCGCCACGCGCGTCAAGCAAATGCTTCCCGCGCTGGACTCCACTTCCATCGGCCCGGACACATACATGATGCGAATGCCGCCGCCGCCCGTTTGCGCGCGAACCGAACCCCGTACTTCTCCGAAATCAATCTGCCCTCCGCCGGTGCGCACGCTCACCAGGCTTCCTGCCTGGCCAACCGTGATGTTGCCGCCGTCGGTCTGCAAATCCGCGCGCCCGCCAATCTGCCCCGCGCGAATGTGTCCGCCGCCACTGCGCAACGATGCGTCGCCAGCGATGTTTCCCGCGTTGATGTGCCCGCCGGCCGTAAACGCGCGCAAGTCCCCGGCAACGTCCTGCACCTGGATGTGGCCGCCTTCTGTCTCCAGCCGCGCAACCACGCGTTCCGCCGTCGCGTTCCGCATATTGCCGATGCCAATGCGGCCGGCGCGGATGTTGCCGCCCTGCGTCGTCAGCATCGCGATACCCCCGATGTCCCCCGTCTCGATGTCGCCCGCTTCCGTCTTCACCTCGACGCTGTAATTACGTGGCACCGCTATTTCGAACTGTACCCAGATTTGCGCACCAGACAGATGGGCTGATTGCGGCGGCAATTTTCCGGTGATTTCGACTCCCGCGGGAGTTGACTTCGCGCTTAGCGAATAATGATCCAGCAAATGCTGCGCCAGCGGAGCACGCGCATCCGTTTCAATATGCACCGTATACCGAACCACCGGCGCGGAGCCACCTTCAAGCGGAACGATTTTCACGGAACCTAAGTCCGTGGACAGCCGCAGCGTCAATCCATCCGATGTCTGCAGAGATCCAGTGCGATCCGCGGAAACGCGCGCTGGCGTTGGTTCACCCGGCTTGGTCAGTTCCA
>WNFT01023044.1_pt1 | contig 10080 bp, 7 predicted proteins | sample 5400191 | NCBI WGS metagenome assembly WNFT01 (sample SAMN13153359, study PRJNA577476) | soil metagenome | isolation source: 80 cm saprolite under Madrone tree | place: USA:California | collected 2016-06-14 | reverse complement strand
CGTCAACGTCTCGGCCGCTACTCCTGGTGGCCGGTTTTCAGCCGTCCATCAGTGGCCGGTTTTGGGCGTCCACCGAGGTTCAGGACGGTTCCTCTCGTCTCCCACGCCCAGCCTCGAGGCTGCCCGCTGCGACAAAGAAAGTGGGTCCACTCGGCGGTGGAGCCGGATCTTGAAGTAGTGACGGCTTGTCCCAAGAAACTGAGGCTGTGTTAACCACTCTCTGCCGTTCTCTCCCCGCGAGAGTTCTAAATCGGTGTCCTCCAGTGCCACCGCAGGACACTCCCCGTGTCGTCCGGTCCCCCGGTCCGTGTGCGAACAGGCGGAGAATACGGGGTCGCGAGTTCGAGCCTGACGCGATCCGATCAACGCGTCGTGAACGGAAGCTGGACAAGCGGCCAGTCCTTGGCTTTTCTGGCGGCGGTGGACGAGCCAAAAGCCGCGCCGGGTCGTGGTCCTATGGGGGGACGATACGAAGCCGCCATCGCAACGTTCGTCGCGGTCCTCGCGCTGGCCGTTTCGGCGTACACCGCCTACATCCAGCGGCAGCAGGTGCGGGCCCAAGTCTGGCCCATCCTGGAGTATGGATCCGGCAACGAGCCCGCGCTGCGGCTGTGGCTGGCAAACAAAGGCGTAGGGCCAGCGCTGATTCGACACGTCGTCGTCACCGTCGACGGAAATCCTGCCGCCGACTGGAACGCGGCAATGCGTAGTCTGTTCGGAGCGCGGGTGAACCGCCCCGGGCGTTACTCGTACTCGCAGGAAACGATCGGCGACCGGGTCCTTTCCGCGGGAGAGAACCTGGCGATCTTCATCCCCCACTTCGATGCGACGCAGGAAGAGCTGCGCACCGCGTTCGACAAGGATCGGTTCCGCATCGGCGTCGAGATCTGTTACTGCTCGACGCTGGGCGACTGCTGGACGCTCGTCGCCGCCGGGCGCCAGCCTGCGCGGACCAACGAACGCGGGCGATGCCCCGCGCCTTCTGCTGCTACTTTCAAGCAGTAGCGGAATTCCGCCTTGCACCAGCTGAGAGTCGGCCATCGCGCTCTCGCCTGCGGCTCTCGCCGCCAGCGTCCCGTAATCGGCTCGACCACGCCGACGAGGTGATTCACGAAACCGGGCCAACGCGACGCTGGATTGGCCTGAAAAAGGGCGGAGCCGCCGCCGGGTCCAGATTGCCATCTAGACGTGTGTTAACTCGCTCTCCGCCGCTCTCTCCCCGCGAGAGTTCGAAATCGGTGTCCTGCGGTCCAACCGGAGGACACTCCCCCGTGTCGTCCGGTCCCCCGGAACGTGTGCGAACAGGCAGAGAATCGGGCCTGACCTGGCGAGGTCAGTGCAACTGCGCGGAGTTCAGGGCTGAAAGCAGGGCGGGCGCCAGAAGCGCGACGCGCCAGCTGTGTTAAGCGCAGCAGGCAGATGTTCTACTGGACGGAGGGAGTGGCTCCCCGAGCTGGGTTCGAACCAGCGACCCACGGATTAACAGCCGGCCCACTTCAGCACAATCTCAGCAGTAGGACTTGGCTACTACTGGTTTGATCCTTCGGGTTCGAAGTCACCGACCGGCTCGCGTCGCTGGGCCGTTCGCGTAACAACGCGACGCCTGCCCGACGTTCCGTCGCGTGCCGCGAGGCCGATCTTCGACTGCGGCTCGGCGGCGGCCGCCACGCCCGTGAGGGGTGAGTCCCCTAGGGACTCACACACGCCCCGCTTTCGAAGATACGGCAATCCGGCACCCTGCGGTAAAGTTGTCGCGTCGGCGGGATCGCCGCTAGGAGCGACATGGGCGTGCCGCCGGAGGAGATCAGGACGAACGCGTACCGCGTCCTCGGCGCGCCCGCGTCGGCGCACATCGACGAAGTACATCGATGCGCAGAAAGCATGATGCGTGCGGCGAAGCTCGGGCTCGCCACGACAAACGCGCTCGATGTTCCTAGGCTCGGAGACGTGCCTCGGAGTGAGTCGGTTGAGGCGGATGTTCGAGTGCCGCGCGATGCGCTGAACGATCTGCATTGGGACCTTCAGGCGCAGCAGCAGCGTGATGGTGATGTGACGCACGTCATGGAAGCGCATCCGACGCGGCACCGGGCCAGGGTGGCCTTCGCCGCTGACCCCTTGCTAATCGGCAGCCGGCTTCGTCCGCTCGAGGGCTATTTCGAAACTTGAATGCCGTGCTCCGCCGCGGCGAGGATCACCGCCGCGACGTCCTTCGGCCGCGACTGCATCGGGACGTGGCTCGTCGGCAGCGTCGTGGTACTGGCGTTGATCTTCTTCGCCATCGCCCTCTCGAGGGCGGGCTGGATCATCCGATCCTTCTCCGCCACGATGAACCACGAGGGCTTGTTCTGCCAGGCCGCTTTCGTAACCTTCTCGTCGAAGGCCTTGCCGAAGATCGGCCCCTGCGTCACCGCCATCACCCTTGTCTGCATCGCTGGCAGATCCTGCGCGAAATCTTTCGCCACGCCTTCGGGCGTCAGGTACAGGTACCCTGCCGGGTCAGGTCGGATGCTCGTCGCTCCAGGCGGAGGAGGACCATCCTTGCCCAAGTCGGCGGTGGACTCGCCGACGTCCGGAGCGAACGCGGCGACGAACACGAGCGCGGCGACCTTGTCGTCGCCGCCGACCTCCGTGATCACTGTCCCACCCCACGAGTGACCGACCAGGATCACCGGGCCGCTCTGCGCGTCGATGACGCGCTTCACGGAGGCCGCGTCGTCCGCGAGCGAGGTGAGCGGATTCTGCACCGCGACGACTTTCAGGCCCCTGGCCTCGAGCAGCGGGATCACCTTGTCCCAGCTCGAGCCGTCCGCGAATGCCCCGTGAACAAGCACGACGGTCTTCTGGGGCTTGCGATCCGCCGCAGACGCCAACGCCGGGACCAGTATCACAGCGAGAATCGCCTTCGTCACATCGACCTCCTCAGTTCGGGTTGCTCGTCCAGGGGCGCTGATCGATTCCCGACGGCGTCGTCGGACCCCCGGTCGTCAGGCACGCTTCGCCCGTACTTCCTCAGCCGTTCGAGCAGCGATCCGCGGCTCAAGCCGAGGCGCCGGGCGGCGTCCGATTGATTGCCGCCGGCTGCCATCATCGCGCGGCCGATCAAGTTTCGTTCCACGGTTTCGAGGTATCCGCGGAAGTTGACCGTTCCGTCCGCGGCCTGTTCGTGGTCCACGGTTACGGCCGGCGGCACCTCGCGAGGGAACCAACTCTCGTTGATCAAAACGCCCGCGGTCCTCGAAACGATCGCCCATCGCTCGATAGCGTTCTGGAGCTCGCGGACGTTTCCCGGCCAGGAGTACGAACGCATGATCTCGAGCGTCTTCTCATCGACGCCGCGGATTCCCCGCGCCAGCTTGCTGCTCTGGATGCGCAGGAAGTGCTCGATGAGCAGGGGAATGTCCGACGGTCTCTCTCGCAACGGCGGAACGTGGATGGGGAACACGTTCAGTCGATAGTACAGGTCGTTCCGAAAGCTCCCGGCCGCGGTGGCGGCTCTCAGGTCGCAATGGGTCGCCGCGATCACCCGCACGTCGGCGCGGATCGGCTGGTTGCCGCCGACCCGCTCGAACTCACGCTCCTGCAGGATCCGCAAGAGCGCGATTTGCGTCTCGGCTGGGAGATCGCCGATTTCATCGAGAAAAATCGTGCCGCCTTCGGCGAGTTCGAACCGCCCCAGGCGTTGGTGCAGCGCTCCCGTGAACGCTCCCCGCTCGTGGCCGAACAATTCGGATGCGATCAAGGATGGCTGGATGGCTGCGCAGTTGAGGCTAATCATCGGCCGCGACGACCGATGGGAGCGGGCATGGATCGCCTGCGCGACCCTCTCCTTCCCCGTCCCTGTTTCTCCGAGGATGAGAACGGTCGAATCGGTCGACGCTACCATCGCTACCCGGTCCATCACCGCCCTGAACGCCGGGCTTTGGCCGACCATCGGGTGGAAAACGGTTCGCGCAGCCTTCCTGCGCGCGGGTGTTTCCTTCGGCGAGCGCGCCATCGCTTGCCGGATCGCGGCCAAGAGCGCGTCGCCGTCGAGAGGCTTCGTCAAGAACTCCAGCGCCCCGGACTTCATCGCCCGCACTGACGTCGGGATGTCGCCGTGGCCAGTGATGAAGATGACGGGCACATGGAGCTCGGCGGTGGCGAGCTGCTGCTGCACTTCGAGACCACCCACCCCGGGCAGATTCACGTCGAGCACGAGACAGCCGGGCACTTCGTCCCGGAACCTGTCGAGGAGCTCCCGCGCGGTCGCGAACGTCTCGACCCGGAAGTCCGCCGAGTGGATCAGGCCCTCGACGGATTCACGGACCGAGACGTCGTCGTCGACCACGTACACGGCAGCAGATGCATCGCTCATGGGCACCTCACCTTAGCGGCGACGAAGCATCCAGTCCGGAGGAGGGAAAGTCCATTGCACTTTGGTATCGGCGCGGACGGGAGGCGATGCGCGACGGGCGTGGTCCGATCAGCGCCCTCGAAGAGCGAAAGTGACCGCATCGAGCAGGGCGGTCTCGCTGAACGGCTTCAGGAGACACTCGATCGCGCCTGCCTGGAGCATCTGTGGACGCATGCTCTCATCGCCGTGGGCTGTGATGAAGATGATCGGAATCGTGCTTCCACGGTGCGACAGTTCCTGCTGGAGAGCGGGTCCGCTCATGCCCGGCATGGCCACGTCGACGACGAGACAGTCGGTCTGGTCGACGAACTCCGAGGCGAGGAATTCCGCGGCCGAGGAGAAGGCTCGTGATGCAAAGCCGAACGTCCTGAGCAGGTCCGGGAGGGATTCGCGGACGGACTCGTCGTCGTCGACGACCGACACCAGCGGTGCTCTCGGCACGCGATTCTCCCATCACGAGCTACCGGTCGTTGACGACGCCGCCAAGTTCTCTCGCCATGTCCCGCCTTCAGAGCGGGTGCGCGCAGACGGGTAGCGCAAGCGCCACGCGGACGTCCATGATCCTTTGGTATTGGTGCGCAGGGCATCCGGCGTCAGCGGAGGTGAGTTCAGCCACTTCGTCGCGCTCATCTCGAATACCCGTCGACGTCGGTGATCGCCTGGGCGAACGCCGCCGGCGCTTCCTGCGGGACGTTGTGGCCGATGCCCCTCAGGACGCGATGCGAATGCCTGCCCGTGTACTGATTCGCGTACGCCTTGCCGTCCGCGAGCGGGCCGTCGAAATCGCTGCCGATCGTGATCGCAGGCACCGTGATCGGCGGGCGCGCAGCGAGCTTCTGCTCCAGCGCGTCGTATTGGGGCTCGCCTTTGGCGAGACCCAGCCGCCACCGGTAGTTGTGAATGACGATGTCAACGTGGTCCGGATTCTCGAACGACGCAGCTGTGCGATCGTAGGTCGCGTCGTCGAAGTTCCAGTTCGGCGAGGCAATTTTCCAGATCAGCTTGTCGAAGTCATGCCGGTTTTGGACGTACCCGACCCGGCCGCGGTCGGTAGCGAAGTAGTACTGATACCACCATCCATACTCCGCGACCGGCGGCAGCGGCTTTCGTTGCGCGTCGAGGTTGGTGATCAGGTACCCGCTCACCGCGACGATCCCTTTGCAGCGTTCCGGCCAGAGCGCGGCGATGATGTCGGCGGTTCGCGATCCCCAGTCGAATCCGCCGAAGATCGCTTTCTGGATACCCAGCGCGTCCATCAGCTTGATGACGTCGAGGGCGACGGCCGATTGCTGTGCGTTGCGGAACGTCTCGCTGGAGAGGAACCTGGTCTGGAGCTACCTCCTCGTAGCTGTGGATGTCGTACGGCCAGCCGTGCAGCAGGATCACCGAAGTCCCTCTCGCGGGACCCAGCTCTGCGTAGCCGATGTTGAGGACTCCCGCGTCGATCTGCTTGATCGGACCGAGCGTAGCGACTGCCGTGAGCGCGGCAATCAAAAGGGCGCCGGACATGGTCACCTCCTCTACGGGACGACTTCGGGGCGAGGATCGATGCGCCACCAGGTCATCTTCGATTCGGCGATCGTCTTCATGTGACCTTCCTTTGGCCGGATGCGCACCGGTCCGAGCGGCAGCGTGACATGCGCCAACCTTGTGCAACCGTCGCGCCATGAATCGGACGTCTCTGGAGAACGCGCTCGCGCCCGCGGATCGCTGCTTGATCGGCATGCACTGCTGCAGGAAATCGATCACCAGGCGTCGCGCAGGAACGGCTCGCGCGATATCGTGCGCCCCGTGGGATTCCCGTCAGGCGCCGGATCGAGAGGCAGTGCGACGGCCGAGCCGACGCCCGTCGTCTTCGTCGTCGACGACGACGTCTCTGTGCGCGAGTCGCTGGAACTGCTGATCCGCGCGGAGGGTTGGCGGCCCGAAACCTTCGGCTCCGCTCGCGAGTTTCTTTCCCACCCGCGAGTCCTGGCTCCGGGCTGCCTCATTCTCGACGTTCACCTTCCCGACCTCAGCGGTCTCGACCTCCAGGAAAGAGTCGCCGTCGAGCGGATCGACCTCCCTATTGTCCTCATCACTGGCTACGGCGACGTCCCGATGGCCGTCCGGGCGATGAGGGCCGGAGCCGTCGAGGTCCTGACGAAGCCGTTCAAGGACGATGTGCTGCTCGGCGCCATTCGGAAGGCCATCGATCGCAGCTGCGCTGCGCTTCGCGACGAGGCAGAGACAAGGGCGCTGCGGGAAAGCTACCTGTCCCTGAGCCCTCGCGAGCGCGAAGTGATGGCGCTTGTAGTTTCCGGGCTATTGAACAAGCAGGTCGGCGCCGAGCTCGGCATCAGCGAGATCACCGTCAAGGCGCACCGAGGGAAGGTGATGCGGAAGATGAAGGCTGCCTCTCTCGCCGATCTGGTAAGGATGGCCGCAAGGCTCGGTGTCGCCCCGGTGCGGCCCTGAGAATATCTCCCGACGCGACGGAGTGGATCGACACCAAAGTATTATGGACAAACGGGGCCACGAAGTGAGCATCTGGCCGGGCTTGCCTCGAGCCGTCGGTCCGGGCATTCAAGCACGAAGCGCCTGCGCAGAGGACGTGGCGTGATCGAACTTGGAACCGCCCAGGAGAACCAGGCCATGTGAAGACCCGCGTCGTGGGCGATGCGTACCGGAGGAACTGCCATGAAGAGGAACGCGCCTCCCATTTCCTTTGCCGGCTCGCACCTTGGCGAAGCACGCCATGTCTGCGCATTCTTCAACAGCGAGGACGAGCAGTATCGCGTGCTGCTTCCGTTCATCAAGGAGGGGTTTGAGTGTGGCGACAAGGCGGTTCACATCGTCAATCCGGATCAACGCGGCGACCATCTGCAGCGCCTGGCAGCCGCAGGGATCGACCCGGCCGCCGCACAGGCGAGCGGACAATTCGAGTTGCGGACGAACGTCGAAACCTATCTTCGGGACGGCCGCTTCGACCAGGATCGAATGCTGGAGGTGTTCGAGCAGTTGGCGAGCGGCAACGCGAACGGAGGATTCCCGCTCAGTCGTATCGTCTGCCACATGGAATGGGTCGTCGACTGCGGATCGCAGGTGGACGATGTGATCGAGTTCGAATCGCGAGTCAACGAAGTGTGGCGTCGCCATGACGACGCAGTGATCTGCACATACGACCTCGCCAAGTTCGGGGGCGACACGGTCATCGACATCATGCGGACGCACCCGATCGTCATCATCGGCGGCATTCTTCAGCGGAATCCGTTCTACGTCCCTCCCGAGCTTTTCGTACCGGAATTCGCGAGCGGCCAGCGAAGCAGGCCATTCGCGGCGCGCCGACGGTCTGACGTTGCGGCAACAGTCGAATCTCCGGTCGAGGATGTCGCGCGACTCCGTCGCTGTCTGAGCGATCTGGTCAGTATCATGGCGCTTCCTGCCCTCTGGGCGGGCGGCGAGCCGCCTCGAATTGTCAGCACGTTGATCGTGTCGCTGCTCGAGATGCTCCGCCTCGCCTTCGTATTCGTGCGGTTGAACGATCCGGATGGCGGGCCTTCGACCGAGGTGATGCGAGTCGGTGCACCGCTGCAGCAAATCGCCGGAGCGCGAGGCATCCATGAAGTGATCCAGTCGTTGCAAGGAGATGCCCCACTCGAATCGCTTCCGAGCGCACGCGTATCCATCGGAGAAGTCGATCTTTGGGTCGCGACGGCACGCCTTGGACTCCAAGGCGAGATCGGGATTGTCGTCGCCGGCTGTCAGCGGCTCGGATTCCCCGCGCAAACCGAGAGGCTTCTTCTGGATGTCGCCGCGAATCAGGCGGCCCTCGGGCTGCAGCAGGCACGCCTCCTGAGCGAACAAAGGCGAGTCGCCAATGAACTTGACGAACGGGTCGGGCAACGAACGAGTGAACTCGCCGCGGCCAATGAGTCGTTGAAGAAGGAGGTTGCGGAACGCCGGCGAGCGGAAGAAGCCCTGCGCGAAGCGGAGAGCAATTCGCGGTTGATCGTGGACAGCATTCCCGGCCTGGTCTCCACCTTGACCCCGGCCGGTGAGGTCGAATCCGTCAACAGACAAGTCCTCGAGTACTGTGGCCGGACGCTGGAAGAGCTGAAACAATGGGGGACCAGCGATACGGTTCATCCAGACGATCTTCCTCGCGCCAACGAGGCCGTCAGCAGATCCATGGCGTTGGGCGATCCCTACGACATCGAGGTGCGTATTCGACGTTTCGATGGCGTTTACCGATGGTTTCAGGTTCGCGGGCTCCCTTTGAATTCGAACGGGCGTATCGCGCGCTGGTACGCACTGCATACCGACATCGACGCGAGGAAGTGCGCGGAGGAGGCGCTCAAGGGCAGCGAACGCAATCTGAAACTGATCATCGATACGATTCCAGCGCTGGCGTGGTCGGCCCGACCAGATGGAAACGCCGAATTCTTCAACCAGCACTACCTGGACTTCGTAGGCCTCTCCGCGGAGCAGGCGCGGGATGGGGGCTGGATGGCTGCCGTCCACCCTGACGACTTGAACGGTGTGACCGCTACGTGGCAACGGATGGTGGCTTCTCAAGGAGCAGGAGAGACCGAAGCGCGTCTGCGCCGGCAGGACGGCGAGTATCGGTGGTTTCTGATGCGTGCGCACCCGCTGCGCGACGAGAAGGGAGACATCGTCAAGTGGTACGGGATAAACACCGACATTGAAGACCGAAAGCGGGCCGAGGTGGAACTCAGGCGGGCCTACGACAGTGTCGCCGCGGCCCAGCGGCTGAGCCGAACGGGCAACTTCACCGCGGACATCGTGGCGGACGACCATAAATGGTCCGCGGAACTTTACCGCATTTTCGAGATCGATCCCGCGACCAGGATCACGGTGCGGACCGTTCGTAACATCATCCACCCCGAGGACCGGCCGTCGTTCGACGCTACGTTCGCGCGCGCCCTCGGCGCGGCAGATTTCGATGGCGGCTTTCGCATCGTCACCGCGAGCGGAAAGGTGAAGCATATCCACGCCGTCGCCCACTTGCTCGAGCTGGTCGCGGATCGGCCCGTGTTCATTGGCGCCATTCAGGACGTGACGGAGAACAAGCTTGCCGAGGAGGCCCTGGACAGGGCCCGTTCGGAGCTCGCGCATGTGGCTCGGGTCACGACCCTGAGTACGTTGACCGCCTCAATCGCTCATGAGGTCAACCAGCCGCTTTCAGGCATCATCACCAACGCCAGTACGTGCCTTCGCTTGTTGGATGCCGATCCTCCGAACGTCGAGGGCGCGCGCGAGACTGCGAGGCGGACCATTCGGGATGGCAATCGCGCGTCGGATGTGATCACGCGACTGCGTGCCCTGTTCAGCAAGAAGGAATTCACGCTGGAGTCGCTCGATCTGAACGAGGCCACGCGAGAGGTCATCGCGTTGGCGCTGAGTGATCTTCACAGAAACCGGGTGATTCTTAGGTCGGAGCTCGCCGACGATCTCCCGAAGGTCACCGGCGATCGCGTCCAGCTTCAACAGGTCATCCTGAACTTGCTCCGCAACGCTTCCGATTCGATGACGGATGTCGACGATCGCCCGCGGCAGTTGCTGGTCAGAACCGAGCGAGAGAGCGGCGATCGTGTGCGCGTGACCGTGCGGGATGCCGGCGTCGGTGTCGACCCTCAGAGCCGGGACAAGCTCTTCGACGCCTTCTACACGACGAAGAGTGGCGG
>WNFT01007156.1_pt1 | contig 10082 bp, 10 predicted proteins | sample 5400191 | NCBI WGS metagenome assembly WNFT01 (sample SAMN13153359, study PRJNA577476) | soil metagenome | isolation source: 80 cm saprolite under Madrone tree | place: USA:California | collected 2016-06-14 | reverse complement strand
CGACGGACGATAGGCGGCCTAAACAACCGGTTCCAATGCCACGAATCGAAGTACCCAAAGTGGGTTTAGTGGAGCTGTCGTAGACAGTCGGGTATCCACCTATCGTATGGACTGGACGCCGGCGGAAGATCGGCTGGTCGAGAACGGCCGCGACAAGTGGGATCGGAAGGCTTCGGCCGCAGAACACCGGGTATCAACTTCATAGCACCGGCCATGCCGGTTTGGTGTTAATCCAGGCGGGATATTGGAGAATAGCGAGCGGCTTTGCCAGGAGAAAACAATGCCTACAGACCTATCCTTCCGCCCTCCGCCAATTTCAGCGCCGGACGCACGCCGCGCTATCAGATCTGCGGCGTGAAATCTCTTCACGCGAGACCGAATTGCGCGAGCTGCATGACGAAGAAATGCGACTTGCCCGGCTGGCGGGGACGTGTTGTCTTGCCGACTCCCTCCGCGCGGCTCTCGGTTGGCTCGGGCAGGGTCGACTGGCGACAGGTACTGGTCAAGCTGCCAAAGGAGTTCGGGACTTCCGATCTCCGGAAGATCGCGGCGTTGAGAAAAAAGCGGCCGTCCGAACTCTATGCCGGAATTGGTCGCTGGACCGACGCCGGCCTTGTCAAACGAAAGGAGCGTGGAGTTTACCAGTGCGTTTCGTGAGAGCTGTGGTTGTGTCTCGCTCCGGTAGCCATTATCAAAACGAGTGCGGCGCTCCTTCCGGGGTTTTGCGATTTGCGTCCGCGCCTGCCGCCGGCGCGCAAGGCGCCGATCAGCGGGTCGATCCGTTTCGTTAATGGCCTCAGCCTTCGTTCGGAGTTATCCAGACAATTTCACGGTTCGAGATCGCGTCCCATTGGTGGACGAGTTGACGCCACTTGTACTGCGCCTCGCGTTTTCCGTCTTTAAAGTCGGCGCCAGCAATGCGATCGGACCACTCTGGGCGCATGACACACAGCCGTGGCGGTAACAGGCGCTGCGAGTCGCGTTTGCTTGCATACTCAATGTTCATCTTCGCCAGTGCTTCATCGAAATCCCGCACAAAGCGGTTCGCATCGAGCGAACCAGTTTGCGACGGATAGAATTCGACCAGTAGGTCGTACCGGCTGTTTGGCACATCGGGAATAACTCTGAATTGTCGCACGCCGCTTCCATTGCCGGCCTCCGCCGCGCGAACGGCGGCCTGGAGCTGCTGCACATGAATCTTCTCACCGGTGATGCTCGCCATATCGCGACCCTTGCGGGCAAATGCAATCAGCGGAGCTCGGTTGTGGAAGCCCGTAACCTCAACGATGTCGTTCATGTCGTAGCGGTAAAGACCGTTCTGGCCGGAAATTATTATGTAGTAGCGCTGCCCGAGTTCAAGTTGATGTGCGAGCTGGACTGGAGGGGCTGGCTGCTCGATATCGGCTTCAGGTACGAATTCGTAGAAGTTCGCATCGACTGCAAGCGCGCCTGACGGCGTTCCATCCTCCATCGGAATCGTCATCCGTCCTTCACTCGCCCACAGTCCCAGGTCGCGGCGCGCTACATCGCCGTAGTATTCCGCGAGTTGATTGGCCTGAAATCCGACGCTTCCGCCCAGCCAGCATCCGATCAGCCGAAGCTCCGGCCATGCATCACGAGGGCTAAGCCGGCCATGGTGTGCCACGGCACTTTCGAGAAAGCGCGCTCGGTGCGGGTTGCGCCTGAGAGCGGTGCGGATTTCCGACATCGCATCTTGCGCCGTTATACCCCGATGCGCGCGGATCTGCGGCTCTTCGATTCCTAGCGTGCCGTCATGGATGGCGCGGATTATCCGCTCGGCATTTTCTTCGGCGGTTCGTGCGAGCCGAATCAAGGTGCTCGGGTTAGGCGTTCCGATCATCGAGACGCGCTCAGCCATCGCCAGGCGCATCGCCAGGAAATATCGCGCCTCATAATCCGCGATCAGTGAGATTGCGTAGGGCAGGACGTAATGACGCCGAATCACCCACGGGATGCGCTGATACGTGACGCCGGACATCGCGCCGTACGGCATCCCAGTTTCGGTTTCTCCCTCGATCGCGGGGCTCACGATCGACAGCGTCTTATATTCCAGACATCCCGGATGGTCATGCAGCGCTCGAGATAACCACAGCCGTGTTAGAGCGGCCATCTGCTCGCGCCATTTGATAGTTACGGGCAGGAGCTTTGGTTCACCCGTGGTCCCGCTGGTAGTCGTGAACATATACGGCTCATCAGCGGTCAGGACGCGCTTTTCTCTGCTGATGATGCGCTTCACAAACGGGCGAAAAGCCTCGTAATCCGCGATCGGAATCGCCCGGGCGTACTGCGCAGCGGTCGCGATGTGCGAGAACCGGTGAGCGCGCCCGAAAGCCGTATCCGCGTTGTCCGCCAGCAATCCGCGGAGTACCTCAGCCTGTGCGCCGGCAGGATCGCGGGTCGCGGCTTCGAAGCTGCGCGACCGGCCGAGCTCACGCAGCGAGATCACAGAATCGAGGAGAAAACTCATCGCCCGTCCTCAATTCAATTCAACGATTGTGGCCGCGTATTTCCGCAGCCGATCTTCCAAAACCGTGATTCCCAATCCGAGTCCGCCAAGAACGGAAGCTTCGCCCCGATAGCCGAACCGAACGGGATCGGACGTCACATCTTCCGCCAGCAACATCGTGCCGTAGGAGCCTTCGACAAATTCCACGCCATCGAGCGCCGCCGCGAGATGGCGTCCGGCAGCAGAAAGAATCGCGGTCTCGCCTACCTGACTACCGACTTGAAGCCGAACGCCGGCTTTCTGCGCGTACTTCGCGAGCTTGAGGGAATTGGCCAATCCGCCGCATTTCGAGACGCGAATATTAAAGAAATCGGCGGCCTTGGCCTCGATAAGCTGCTCGGCGTCGCACAGCGTCACGAGCGACTCATCGGCCATAATCGGAACATCGACTGCTCGACGCAGCATTGCCATTTCGCCGAGCATCGAGCGCGGTAAGGGTTGTTCGACCGACACGATCCCAAACGTCTTGAGAGCGCGAATAACTGAAACGGCCTGGTCGAAGCCCCACGCAGCGTTCGCGTCCACACGGAGCGAGACTTCCGGTCCCATAGTTTCGCGAACGATACGAACGCGCTCGACGTCGTCGCCGGCTCCCACCTTCACCTTCACGTGACGCAGCCCGATCAGCTTCATCTGCCGCGCGTACCGCGCAACCCCCTCGAGCGAGCCCGCCGTGATCACGCCGCTATATACAACCGTGCGGCAGCGCGGTGGCAGTAGATGCGCCAGCGGAAGTTTCTTCAACCGAAGTGCAAGATCGAGTATGGCCAGCTCGAGCGCGCAGCGGCTCGCTCCATCCGAGACGGCATGCGCGATGGATGCGTCGGGAACGAACTCGGGCAACCCGTCAGGCAGGCCGGAGCAGGGAGCCAATGGCTTGCGTGCTACCAACGGCCATAACGTCTCTGCAATATGCGCCGCCGCGGTGGCTTGCGTCTCGCCGGTAACGTACTCGCGCGGTGTGCCTTCGCCGAATCCGTCGATGCCCGACTCATCGCGCACCTTGACGACTATGGAATCGCAGAACGCCCGTGCCTTGGCGCTATGGGCAAACGATGCGACAAAGGGGAGGCGGAGCGCGTAGACCGTCGCCGAAATCAGCTTCATTGTTCGACCCTCTCGACCACACGCCCAAGCGCATCTTCACCATAGTAGCGCTTGATGAACACGTTCTCACGCATCGCAATTTCCGCGATGGTCAGCGCTTCTTCGCCCTCAATGTTGTAATAGGCGATATACGCTTCGAGATTTTCCAGGCCTTGTTCCGCATGCTTGATATCGACCTCGGAGTGATAGGTGAATCACCGCACCGTTTCCGAAGACAAATTCCTGTGAGCGGCCAGGGCACGCGCTATTCGGCTTGCGACCCGCGAGAGCATGTATTCAAAGGCCTCGACCTCGACGAGGGCAGCGAGTCCTACCTCTCGAAGCGAGGGATAGAGCAACGGGTCGACGACCACCTGCCGAATGTCCGCGGCGGCGCGTGCCTCGACTTCGGAGAGCATGGAACCCAGACCGGCGCCGTCAGCCAACTCCCGCAATATCGCAGGATGGGGCACGCCCGAGTCTTCGCCGATTCCCAATTCTTCGAGCATGTTGCGGAGCAGGTTTGAGTAGGTTTGCGGGGGCGATACGGAAAACAAGAAGGCCAGGAGTTGCGGTGACCTGAGATGCGTGCGTACGACGTTGAGGATCAATCGATCGTAGTCGGATTTGCTGGCAGCTCCCGCTTCCATCGCTTTGAAGTCCGGGCAAGCCGTGAACTCATCTATAGCGCGCAGGTACAGCTTCTCGACCTCGTTTCTGAAGTTCATGTCTCTCGTTTCCTCCCGCGCGCGGAACGATTCGTTCGCTCGCGCAGCACCAACTCTACGATGCAACCCGCCGCCGGCCAAGACGGGATGGTGCGGCGCCGGCGTGATGCCGCTGTTTGCCGCCGTTTGCCCCATGGCTTTGAGCGAGGCGAGCAACCGGAACGAAGAAGCGGGGTAGGACCCACGTGTCGCATGGTCAAATGCTAGGGAGAGATGATTGGAAGGATAACCTGCGACACTGCCGCCGCGGAGTGGTAGACGCTCTGGACGGCCATACGCGGCTGGGTCTCGGCTGCGATGCTGCGGCCAGTATTCAAGTTACGGTCATACCGCGGAAAGTTGCTGCTCGAAATCTCAAGCCGAATGCGGTGGCCGCGCAGGAAAACCGTACTCGTGGGCCAAAGCTCTATCTCTATTCTTCTCACTCGGTCCGATCCGTCGTAGGAACGGCGCAGTATTCCGTCCGACACGTTGTACGCGGCGCCATCGCGGTAGGCGTCGACCAGTTTCGCGGTGAAGTCAGTGTTTGGAGCGTCGGTAGACACAAAGAGGACGGCTTGTAGTGGCCCGGTTACTTCGACCTCATGGTCCAGCGGCGCGGTGCTATACACGAGCACGTCCGATCTTCGCTCGGCTTCGGATTGCAGTGCATAGCCTGCGCGTGGTCCGATCATTGCGCCGCCGCTCGTCGGCACCGGATTTCTCGGATCAAAGGTGAAGTGGTCAGCCGGCTCGTTGCCTGGCGCCGGGCTCAGTGTCAGTGCTCCGCTGCCAGAGAATCCGTTCGCGCTTCCAGAGCTGTGCAGATAATACGAGGTGAAGTGCGTTCGTTTCAGTGGCCATTCCCTTTCGTCGCGCCATTCATTCCTGCCCATCACGAATATTCGCACCGGCGGAAACTTCCGGCCGCCAGCATGGCCAAAGACTTCGTCGAACCAGGGAATTGAGGGCGCCAAGGTCGCTCGCCGGTAGTTCTCCGAAATGGTTCCATCGGGCAGTCTGACGCTGCGGGCGTGCGCCCAGGGTCCGATCACCAGATGCGATTGTGCGGCGGCTTCGGGCGATGCGTTGCGGATGATCTCGACGTAGTCGCGAAGCTGGGCCGAGAGAAATGGATCCGACCATCCGGCCATCATGAAGACGGGGCATCGCACGTGAGCCGCGCGATCGTCATCGTCGATCGATTCCCAGTAAGAATCGCGGTTGGGATGGTTCGCCCAGTCGTCGAAGAAACCAATTTCACCAACGGCCCGGTTGTCGGCCTCGAGCAGCGGAAACCCATTATAACCACGATCGAGATCTGCTTCGCTGGGCTGAACATCGTAACGTCCCCGGCTCTCCACCGCCCAGTAAAGGGCACTCTCCAGCGAGAATGCCCCGCCCGGGTAGAACATGTCGTAAAACTGCGAGCTCGCGATCGAAATCATCATCGCCGATGGCGCTGGATCGCTCTGATCGCTGACCACCCATTGCGTGAAGCCGAAGTATGATCCGCCCCACAACGCCAGCTTCCCGTTGAACCAACTTTGCCGCTTGAGCCAGCGAAGAGTATCGATTCCGTCCTGTCTCTCGTGCAGCAGCGGATAATAGGCGCCTCCCGACTCATAGCGTCCGCGTGTCCCTTGAAGGAGGGCGGTGTAACCGCGTTCTGCCCAGAACGTTCCGACGACCGACTCTGCCATCCGGTTGTAAAGGGTCCGTGAGTACGGCAGGCGAACAAGGATTGCCGGTGTTTTCTCCGGACCAATCGGATGAAATATATCCGTGGCCAACTCTGTGCCGTCGGACGTTCGCAACGTCACATGACGTTCAATGCGGACGCTGTATTGCGCCGGACGTGCATCGATTTGCCGGGCTAGATACGCGGCGCCCGCCGGCCAAGGTGAGCATGACGAAACCGCCGTCGCGACCACGAAAACAGCCAGGGTAGCCGGGATGCTTCCTGGCCCACGCACGCGGGGGTGCTGCGATCGGCCGGACGGCAGGGGCATTCCGGATTACTTATCGCGCGGCTTCGCCATCAACAAGTGGTAGCGCGAAAAAAGGAACAGGTAGCTTGCCAGAACCATGTGAAACCAGATCGGAATGGTGCCATGTAGCCAGCGTCGCTCCGGATGAGCTGTCATCGTGATTACGTATCGCGCGATCATCGAGGCGAAATAGATCACGCTGAACCAGGCCAGCAAGACGCCTGCACGCCGGCTCGGCCGCGCGAAGACTCCCCGTCCGCGCGATACATCGATGCAAATCGCGGTGAGCAGCGCGATTATCACCCATTGCACAGGAAGCAGTATTGGGTAGGACATCAGGCCCGAATACCACTCCCCCATTGGCGGCAGGAAGCTCACTCCGAAGAATGCCACGAGCATCTGCCCGACAACACGCAGGACGAATAGCCCTAGCAGCAGCCACATCCAGATCGCACATCGCCATCGGAAGTCAAGCTGACTTACATTCATTCCGATTGAAGCATTAATCTCCCCCATCTTGTCCTCCGTCGCCTGAGTGTTACTTCGCGCTGCCAATACCATGTAGCTCTCCTAATTAGCGGGGGTCGTGAGCGCCCGATAAAGGGTAACGCGGCCCACCTTGAATAGGTCGGCCACGTCCTCGCGGCGCTGGCCGTCCTCGATGAGCTTCCGGGCGTGCTCAATCTGCTGCCGGGATAGTTTCGGCTTGGGTCCAGGCCTGACGCCTCGCGCTCGGGCGGCCTTCATCCCGGCGCGTGTGCGTTCGATAATCAGGCCGCGCTCAAATTCCGCGAGGGCGGCGAACATATGAAATATCAGCCTGCCGCCCGGTGTCGTGGTGTTGATGTCCTATTATAGGTGAGTGACCGGAAATGTATGCCGCGCTGGTGGAAGTCATCGAGCATGGTCACAAGGTCGCGCAAGCTGCGGGCCAGCCGGTCAAGTTTCCAGACAATGAGCGTGTCGCCGTCCTGCAACGCCTTGAGGCAGCGGAGCAGGGCAGGGCGCTTGGTGGTGGCTCCCGTGCGCTCGTCCTTAAAGACTTTCTGGCACCTCGCGCGTTGCAAGGCTGCGAGTTGCAAGGCCGGGTTCTGTTCCTCCGTCGAGACGCGGGCGTAACCGTATTTCATTCCCATGATTATGAAACATCAAACCTGAAACATCCAAACCCTTGATTTACGGGCCGTCCTGCCGTGTTTCATAATCTACCCTTTGTGAAACACAGCGGACGGTTAGGGTAAGGGCACTATTCATCGAGCCGAGTAGCAGGATTTATACCTCCCGCTGCCCCACCCTGCAGGTGGCTCCCCGTAGAAGTTCCCACTGCAGATACGCCTTGCGGGTGTGGTCGTTGTTGATCTGGGCGGTGAAGAATGCCAGCAGGCGCTTGGTGGCCTTGGGCGTCGTTGCTCAGTCCCGCCAGAGATATTGACAACCGAATTTGGGCGGCTGCGACAATCGTCAATTTAGTATGAGCTCCGAAATCATCATCCTCTCCTCTGCCCGTCGCTTCAGCCCGCGAAGCTCTTCACGCCCGTGGTCGACCTCCAACAGCCAGGGTCCCGCAATCGTGCATATTCGACGTAAACGCGTCACGCATTTTTCTGTCACGCCGGAACTCAGCATCATAGATCGCCGCACTGCTTCGGCGCCGCTGAGGGACATAGTGCTTGCTCGAAACCAAGCCAGCCCCGAACGCGCGACCGACACCAGAATGGCGTCGGGAGTTTTTGGCTGCTGGCGCTTTAGTCGAAACGAACGGATCTGCAGCTGGCGTTGAGATATAATGGCGCTTTAATTTGGTATTGCTGCGATGCGGCCGATCTTCTGCGGCCGCCGAAAATCTGGAGCATCCTTATCCAATGAGAGATGGTTCCGGACCTCATTTTAAAGGCGCTTTCCGCGATGCGGCGTGAGTCAGTGTCTGCCGTAAAAGAAGCCTCCAAATATTCCGACCAATTCGTCGGCCGCATCTGATTCAATAGGCTTCGCGCCACTCAGATGCGGGGTCCTTTGGGACCGCGCTTGGACAGAGGTGGAACGGCATGCGAGACCGGTAGTCTACCCTTTTTCTCTCCAGCAGACCGCTTGAATAGGGGACCTCCCAGCGGCAGGGATGAGTCCGGATACGAGCTTCGTCGCTCTTTCGGCTGATTGGAAGAATCAGATTCCACACCTGCCAAACGTTCGCGGAGAATGTACTGCTTGCCTTGGCGGAGGATAAAATCCTCCTCGGCCATGTCCGCGATGAGACGGCTGACCATCGGTCTCGAGCTTCCGATCATGTCCGCAAGATCAGCGTGCGACAATTCGGGCATGAGGAGAATTCCACGCTTGTCTCTCATCCCGAACTTTGCGCCCAGTTCGTGGAGCACGACTTCGAGCCTCTCCTGAAATGACATGCCCAAGAAGGCGCCGAACCATTGCGCCATCGACGACCAGAGGGTGTTCAGCCGTTCGATTATTTGCAGCAGACCCGCGTGGTCAAGCGACTGCAAGAGTTTGGTGACGTGGTCGCGCGTGAAAAGGGCTACCGAGCATTTGGTCAGTGCCTCGACCTCGAAAACCTGAGCTCGGCGACCTCTGGAATCGATGTAATCAACGTGACCGATGAGATCCCCGGGGCCCGCAAGCTTGACCATGATTCGCGTTCCGTCGGAGCGCGGACAATAGACCTTGACCAGACCCGTGAAGACCCAAAACAGAAGGTCCGCGGGCGAGCCTTGAAGGAATATCATCGAACCCTTGTTGTAGTTGACCAGCGTATGGTGGCCGATGATCTCATCGACAAACTTTGCGGGAATCCCAAGGTCACCGAGTTGCGTCTCGAAGCGGTTTCTTGCCTCGCTGCCTGTTTCTGGGAGGTTCATGAAGTCACCCCGGTTTCAGTTGGACAGTAGAGGGCTTGCGGTCAGTTTCTCTGAGTAATGACTCCTTTTCGTAGTTGATGCGAGATCTCCGGCGTTTTACTCCTCCGTTGCCGCCCAGCTCCATCGGATCATCGTTGAAGGATGCGCCTTGAAAGACCCAGCGCTCAGCCACTTGCTCGGAAGAGGGAAAGGACCGCCTTCAACTGAGCGCACTGCGCAGTGCCCTTGTCGACCGGGGTGAGAGCTTCTTGAACCGATTTTATAAAGGCGTATAAAGTTCCTTTACTTCCTTCTTTGCTCCGAGCCGCAGCAGACTTTAATCTAAGTACAGCAACTAGGGTGCGTCTGGGCGAAGACGGGTGGACTGTGCTGGTACTGCGGAGCGCAGCTATACCGTCGAGAGGAAGCCGACACCGAGGTCAAGAAGCGGCTCGTGTTTACGGCCGACCACCTCCATCCTCGAGCCCATGGAGGGCGGGGTCGCGCGAACAAAGTGCCTGCGTGCAGATACTGCAATTCGCACAAGAGTTCACGGAGCGTCGAACAATTTCGGCAATGGGTACAGAAGCTACTGTTTGACAAGACAAAGCACGCTGGCAGACCAGTCGGCGAGCAAGCGCGGCGGCGCTGGAAGACAAATGCCGAGGCCGTGGTTTTCTATTTCGAGCTTGCTCGGCTGCCGAACAGCGACCTCCGAGATCCTCTTAAGCGGTCAGAAAGGCTTCGAGTGAAGCTGTATGCAAAACCGCTTCGAGCGTAAGAGAATGGAGTCATGCGGAAAACAATAATTAATCCGGATACCATCAATCCGCGCCCGCACTCTCAAGGAGAATGGCTCGATCTCGGAGAGATCGCCACTGTCGAAGTCACATCCGAGGATCCGAATTTCCCGATTGAGTTT
>WNFT01006834.1_pt1 | contig 10082 bp, 7 predicted proteins | sample 5400191 | NCBI WGS metagenome assembly WNFT01 (sample SAMN13153359, study PRJNA577476) | soil metagenome | isolation source: 80 cm saprolite under Madrone tree | place: USA:California | collected 2016-06-14 | reverse complement strand
CGGGGGCCGCGTGGCCAGTTAATGCGATCAAAGCGCCGCCCGCGGCCGGGCCGGCCACTGAGGATAAATGGAAGCTGCCACTGCTCCAGGTGACCGCCTTGGAGAATTGCTGGCGCGAGACCAGATTCGGCAAGAATGCCGAGCTGGCCGGCCACAGAAATGTCCGCGCTGTCCCGGCCAGAAAGACACAGAAATAAATCCAGAAAACGTCAGCTTTCAAAGCCGAGATCACGGTCAGGCCCGCACTCGCACACGCGATGACGAAGGTCATCAGGACAATGATACGTTTGCGATTGAAGTTGTCCGCGACGTGCCCCGCGGGCAGCGTAAATAGGATCATCGGTCCCATCTGCGCCAGCCCGACCAGTCCCAGGTTCAAAGCCGAGTGCGTGCGTTCGTACAGCTCCCAACCCACCGCCACCGTGAGCATTTGTTGACCGAGAGACGCGATGAAACGACCAATGAGGTACAGGAGAAAATCTCGATTCCTTAAAACCGCGTAGGGATCATGTACCAGCGCCAGGGGCGCCGGCACGACGGAATCGGGTGATGAACCGGTCTCTATCAAGTCTTCATCATAATCAAGTGCAGAACGAAGAACGAATTTTTAAATGTTCGCGACACGAATCGGGGTCAGTCCTCAACACTTTTCTTCTTGTGTCTGGCAATAAACCTGTATGCTCATTTGGCCGTGTCGGGGTCAGTCCTCATTTTTTTCGAGTCTGTGTTGGCGAAAAAAGTGAGGACTGACCCCGACGCCTTGAAAATGTTTGTACGCTCCGCCCGGTTGATCTGGGAATCGGACCAAAGAACCGGAACGGCAGTGGCAGGAAAATATGCAGAAAGCGAAACCTGAGATATCAGACACAAAACCAAAGCGCCCGTCGCCGGCATCGGACCAACCGTCGGCGGCCGCGCCTGCGCGGCGGAAGCGCGGACGCCCTGCGCGGGCAGATTCGCCGCCGCTGCAACCCGCAATCAACTCACAACCGGCCGCGAGACCTGCGAAGATCCCAACGGTTCTAGACCTGACCGAAAAGGCCAAGGAGTTGATCCGTTTGGCGCGGGAGCAGGGGCACCTGACTTACGAGGACGTCAACGACGCGCTCTCCGAGGACGTTGTCACGCCAGACGATTTGGATCGCATCCTGACGAAATTGCGGACCCTCGATATTGATATCATCGATCCGGCTGAAGTGGACCGCATCAAAACGGCTGGGGGCGACGAGGAAGAAGGCGAGCGATTCGATATACTGGATGACCCGGTCCGAATGTATCTGCGGCAGATGGGCAAAGTGCCATTGCTGAGCCGCGATCAGGAGGTGGAAATTTGCAAACGCATTGAGGAGGCGGAAGATGAATCACGCCGCATCGTTTACGGATTAGGTTTCGCCGGCAAGGAGCACGTGGCTTTGGCCGAAAAATTGCTGGCCTTTCCGCCCAAGGAGCGATTTGACCGCATTGTTGTGGATAAGCTGGTCGAGGCTCGGGAGAGACATTTGAAGCAATTGCGTCCGCTCGTTAAAAAAGTGCGCTTCCTCGACGAGCGCGTGGACCAGAAGTTCGAGGCCTGGCAGCAAGCCGGAGTAAAGTCACGCCAGCGGCTTTGGACGGGATTTAAACGCTCGGACAAAGAACTTCAGGCTCTTTTTTCACGCTTTCATTTCAAGCACAAGATTATCGACGAAATGACTCTGGTAACAGAGAACATTCGCGATAAAATGCAGTCGAGTTTGCAGCGGCTCGAATCGTGCCATCAGCAGGACAAGTCTGCTGAAGCAGCGGCGATTCTCCAATGCGAGCAAGAAAACCTGAACGCACTCGAACGCTTTGTGCGTCTGCCGCACCCGGATTTTCTCAAGATCTGTGCTTTGTTGAGCCGCGCCCGGGCGCGCGCCCATGACGCCAAGATGCACATGGTCGAAGCCAATTTGCGCCTCGTCATCTCCATCGCCAAAAAATATACCAATCGCGGCCAGTCATTTCTCGATCTCATCCAGGAAGGGAACATGGGCCTGATGAAGGCCGTTGAAAAATTCGAATACCGCCGCGGCTACAAATTCTCGACCTATGCCACCTGGTGGATTCGCCAGGCCATCACCCGCTGCATCGCCGACCAGGCCCGTACCATTCGGATTCCGGTACACATGATCGAGATCATCAACAAGCTTTGGCGCGCGCAAAAACAGCTCATGCAGGAGCTGGGGCGCGAAGCGACTCCCGACGAGCTGGCCGACGCGTTGGAGCTGACCGTCGAGCGCGTGAGAACTATCCTGCGCATGGCCCAGCAACCCGTCTCGATGCAGGCCCCCGTCGGAGAAACCGACGACACGGATTTTGGCGATCTGCTGGAAGACAAAGCGGCGGAAAATCCCAGCGAGGTCACGAGTTTCAATTTGTTAAAAGGCAAACTGACGGAAGTCCTGAATGGACTCTCGGAGCGTGAGCGTAAGATTCTGGAGTTACGCTACGGCCTGGCGGATGGTTACCCGCGGACATTGGAAGAAGTTGGCAAACAATACAGCGTGACACGCGAACGCATTCGCCAAATCGAAGCCAAGGCCCTGCGCAAATTGCGTCACCCGACTCGCCGCAGCAAATTGGAAGGCTTTCTCGAAACCATCTCCTAAAAGCCTGTCTTAAAAGTGGTAGCCGCCGAGGTAACGAGGCGGACGGTTGCGCGCGCATGCCAGGAATCCGCCTTGTCACCTCGGCGGCTACGGGCGTGGCGATTTCTCAGACACGCTCTAACGAAATCGGCGGCACTTTGCGATGCCGCCGATTTCCTTTTCCCAACAACTACTCGCATCCCCCCTCTTGGCGAGCTAGTCTTCATTTATCATGGTCGGCTGGGTTTCATATGGGGAAATCACCCCAGCATTCTGGTTCCTGAACCGTTTTTTTGTCTGACATAGTCGCGACATTGTGAAAAGCTTTCGCAATGACTCGCAGCTTGGTTTGCTTCATTGCTCTGATCACTATCACCAGGGCGCTTGGGCAGGAAGCGGTGCTTCGCATAAATATCAACGATGCGGCTACAGGTTTTCCAACCGCCTGCACTGTGCAGCTCGTTGATGCCCAGGGAAAGTTGATGATCGAGAACGAGTCTTTCAAATCCGGTTTCCGTTCTCCTGGCTCTTTCAGCAAGCATCTGCCACCTGGCCCCACTTCCCTTCGGATAACGCGCGGCTTCGAAACCCGGACTTTCAGCACGAACTTTGACCTTGCTCCGAATCAGGAGAAGACGCTCACGGTGCGGCTCGAGCGCTCGGTCGATCTGCGCCAGCGTGGATGGTACGCCGGTGACAGCCATGTTCACATGTTACACGGAGAAAGGACCGTGCCGGTTGATTTTGATTTCGTGAAGCTCACGGCCCAGACCGAGGATCTGCAATGGCTCTCACTCGCCCAAGCCTGGATCCTGGACGAGCCGACACCGGAAGCTTTGGACAAAGAACTGCGCTCTCGCTCGACCCGTAATTGCGTGCTAAGCTGGAACCTCGAAGCGCCGAAAAATTATTACAAAGGCGACGCTGGCCGATGCCTCGGTCATTGCTGGAATCTGGGCATGGAGGGCCGAACTCGGGACGGGCTGAATGTGATTCAGGTGCTGCTTGCGGCCAGCGCATGGGATTATGAGTCGAGCAAACCGACCTATGCCAATTTCGAGTCCCACCGCCTTATTCACTCCCAAGGGGGCGCGGTCTTTTACACGCACGCAGCTCGTTGGTGGGCGGGCCCATGGGGAGGCCGCGGCGGCTACCCGAAGCAGGAACGGATGCGAGTCTCAAATATGGCGGTCGAACTTCCGTTGGATACGCTAATAGGGCCAACCTACGATGGGATGGATCTATTGACAGGTTCGGGCGAAACGGTGGCGAATGCGAAATCCTTCCAACTCTGGACGCTGCTCCTCAACCATGGTTACCGGCTCGCAGCCACCGCATCATCCGACGCCTGTTTTGATCGACCGGGCGGCGGGGTGCCGGGTATCGTTCGCACTTACACCTTTTTGCCGGGTGGTTTCTCTCTGGGCAAGGCTGCTGAGGCCATAGCGGCAGGCAGGACATTCGCGACTACCGGACCACTCTTGCTCGCGACAGTGGATGCGGGCCCACCGGGTTCGGTTTTCCGCGTCGGCACAAAGAGCCGCGTTCTGGCCATCGAAGCCTGGGCGGCGGGCAGCGATGCTCACGGCCTGGAGCGTTTGGAAATCCTGCGCAATGGCCAACCGTTCAGAAACTTCTTATTTGAGGGTCACCCCGGCTCCATCCGGACCAAAATCACCTTTCAAGAATCCACCGCTGCCTGGTACTGCGCACGTATTTTCGGTCCGGATCCAGAGAAGCAAGTCGCCATCAGCGGCGCTTTTTACTTCGAAGACCATGCCGGTGGACGGCCAAGCCCCGTGGCAGCCCAGGTCCACGCGCAACTTGTGGACTCCGAATCCGGGAAGCGGCTTTCCGGCACGCTGACCGAAGTGACTTATTACGGAACTATCCCAAGAACCGGTAAACGCCATGTGCTGAAGCATGGTGAGGAACGTCTCGCCGTACCCGGCACCGTCCGCCTTCGCGCCGAAGCCAAAGGCTATGAACCGTTAACCCTGAGTCCATTCCTTGATTGTCCGGATCTGGTGCGGACGGTCACAGAAATGAGCGACGCAGAGCTTGTGAACTGGAAAACATTCGAACGCCTTACAAAACAGCTTTCAAATATCGAATTGGTATTTCGATTGAGGAATATTCGGAATTGATTTAGGAGGAGGTGGATCGTGCCGCGCGACGGGAAATTCCAATGTTAGCGGCGCTGACGATAATCGTAAACAGGTTCGCTGGTCCCACTGCTGCCACCAGAGCGTCCCCGCCTTAGATTGTGCTGTCTCATCACCAATTCCGTCATCATGGCTTCGGCACTTTCGTATTTGGTGAAACCATTTGGAGGCACAAACAGGTCCGTCGGAGGCGAGACCAGTCGGATTTTTGAAAACGAGAGCGTAAATGGTGGCATATTGGAAACGGAACTCAGATGGACCGGAAACCGCTTTAGATCGGCAGCGCGCACAACACGAAATACTGCGCGCGAACCGTCGGTCAACTCGACGATGTCTTCTTCCACTTCACCCGCGTGGCCACCAGCGGCTTCCGAAGCTGCCCCTGCCGGATGGGTGATGAGATTGGTGGACGAGGCATTGACGGAAACGGGCGCATAAGCCTGCAGTGCCTCGCTCAAAACAGTGCCGTGACCGGTGGCCACATCCCAAATGAAACTGAACCCGCCGCGAGAATACTTTTTATTCTGTTTTCCGGGATCGGGAGCGAACAATAGTTTGGCTCCCCGGCACAGGAGTTCCCCCGAAGTCCCATTTTGCTGCGGGTCAAGCGAGTCGCTTTTCATCACCACATGCGCACTGAACCCTTCGACATTGGTCAATAGCACCCCCGCCGGACCCGTGAGGAATACAGGAGGCAAAGGGGCGAAGGCGCCTCCGGCTTCGAGTTCAGTGCGCGATGTATGGGCACAACCGGCGATGAGAAGCGACAGCGTCAGCAAAGATAAAACGACTGCTGCTGTGTGCGCGAGGCGCGGCTGGGGAATTCGGAAGAAAAGTGCCAGAAGACTGGCACCCTCCAAAAGCTTCCCCGCGGGTGCGGGCGTTTTGGACCGCGGCACTCCTCTAGCGCCTTGGATTTCGCCACCGCGCGCAGATCGCGGCGCAGAACCCGGATCCGTTGGAGCGGTCACTTCGCGGCAAGAGCGGCTTCGATGGCGGCAGTCACTTCCGACGAATCGGGCGTGGTCCGCGGCTCGAAACGTTTGATAATCTTGCCGTCCCGGCCAATGAGGAACTTGCCGAAATTCCATTTGATATCGCCAGGGAATGGGGAGTCTTGCCCTGCCAGCGCGACGTAGAGCGGGTGACGTTTCGGTCCGTTCACGTCGATCTTATCGAAAAGAGGAAAACTGACATTGTATCTCTCGGAGCAAAATTGCTTGATCTGTTCGTTATTCCCGGGCTCCTGGCCGCCAAACTGGTTGCAGGGAAATCCGAGCACGGCGAATCCTTTGTCCTTGTATTTCTCGTGAATGGCTTCGAGCGGTTTATATTGCGGCGTTAGGCCGCACTTGGAGGCGACGTTTACAATCAGGAGCACTTTGCCTTTGTAAGCGCTCAAGGAAGTGTCCTTTCCATCAATGTCCTTGACGGCGATATCGTGGAGAGAAGCGGCGTGCGCGGCCAAGGTGTTCAGAAACAATACAGCAGCAATAACAGATAGCGGTTTCATCGGCCCAATATGAGGGGCGGGAGGTTGCTTGTCAAACGGGGGAGCCAAAAACTTAATAATCGAGTCGGCGCAAGGCGCGCACCCGGTCGAACGCTGCGTCGCGACTGACGATCGGCTGCCCGTAATAGCGACAAAAACCGGCGATCCAATTGTCATTCTCGCCAAGCCGCTGTCCCAGCAAAATGAGCTCTCGATCCACTGATGCTGCGGCAAATGCAATTTCGGGCGTGAGCCGGAGCTGTCGATAACGCGTCAAGAACGGTCTGACATCTTCAGGGTTGGCGTACATTGCGGCGGTTTCTCCGACTCAAATCACTGTCGTGAGGAAAGGATGGTTCCGGTGGGCCGCGAGAAACGCGAGAGCCCCTCGTGGGCGCCCATCAAGCCGTTCTCTCAAAACATCACTCAAAAAGGTGGTGTCGCAGATCATTTCCGCGAGGAGCGCCGCCCGCGTCCTTTTAACACTGCAGCCATCAATTTGGGATCTGGCTTCGGCACTTGCATATGCCGCAGTCCCTCCAGCACATCTCCGCAGGTCTCCCATGGTTCGGGCAGCTCCCGCAGGATGACGTCTGAGAAACTTTCTCCGGGGGCTTTTAGTTTCTGCAGCCGCGTGTAGGCCTCCGTTCTCACAGTAAGTGTTTTATAGGACATAACACACGAAAAATACACAAGGTTTGAAGAAAGGGCAAACGTCGAATTTGTTTTTTCTGAGCTAACACCTTGAATAGCAATCTCAGACCTTGGCCCGGCGGCTGCTATTTCTTTCGACCGTGGATGCTTTGATCCGTATGCTATTTGTCGAAGGCTTCGGCGTGTGCGTCATACTCTTGCTGGGGAACTCTTTCCGCTGGTGGAGCCAGGCGGCTGCAACGCGCTCGCCGCGACGCGAAAAGCTGTTGCGCTCGCCCGGCGAGTCACTGCGCCGTAATCTCGAACAGCTCAATGAGTATTTGATCTACTCGGTAGCAGTTTTTCTTCTCGTGCCGATGGTATTCGCCTGGCAAGCGCCCGTGCTCACCAATATTTGGGCTGTGCTCTGCCTGATTGCGCTGATGGCCTTATGTGCTTTGCCCGGGCTGTTCGTAGTCCGGCTTTATCGTGGCTACACTCTCGGTCTGCGGGGTGAGCGGGCCGTAGGTGAAGAAATAAACCAGGTCATGCTCGATGGCTGCCATGTCTTTCATGATTATCCGGCGGGCACTGATTCGACCATCAACCATATCGTCGTCGCTCCCTCCGGCGTTTATGCGATTGAAACGAGGACCCGCCTGAAACGCGCGTGTTCCGAAGGAGACGAGCAACACGAGGTAATTTTTGACGGAAAGACTCTGCAGTTTCCAAACTGGGCGACCGCGGAGCCCATCAAAGAAGCCCGCAAGGCCGCCGCTGACCTGAGCCGGCAACTTAGCAGCGCGGTCGGCGAACTTGTCGAAGTCAAACCCGTTGTGACGCTGCCTGGTTGGCAGATCAGGGATCGGGGCACGAGCGATGTGATGGTCGTGAATGCCAAGGAAATCTGGCAGCGAATTGTCACGCCGGCGCCGGCGCTACTCTCGGCAACTCAGATCAAGCGGATTGCGTATCACCTACAACAGAAATGCAGGGACATTGAGATATGAGGGAACGTGAAACGTGAAACGTGAGGCAGCAACTATTGGGCGGGGCGCTCGATGAATCCGTGGTAGAGGCCCATATAATAGGGCAACAGAAAAACGGTGCCGGCCCCCAATTCGTTGCCATTTCCGCCGTAATCAAGCTGCCATGGATCGGTATTCCAATGATTAAAATGGCGGTTTTCTACGGGCAAGACCTTGCCATTTAAGCGGTGCCCGCGAGAGCGCCGGCGATTTCGCTCGTCAAGATCGGATGAGCGCATCGGCGGCAGATCCTCCACGTCCAGTCGGTGACTGTTTTTGTGAGGCCAGTTTAAGCGATCGAGCGGAAAACCATAGAGCGTCGCCATTGAATCTTGATGCCAGTCGGGCAAAGGCCGAAGCGAAAACCTGCCAAAGGGACGACTGCCCGTGGCCTCGAGATTTTGACCTGCGTAAGCGAAGTTGAAGAACGGATTCATCTCCGGCTCTTCGTTGATCCAATAACTGAAGAACGAGAGACGGGCCATGCCTTTCAATTGCTCGTCTTTTGAACAGTGCAATAATCCGTAGTAGCACATGAAGGCCATCTCATCATCCGACTGGTTCCCTGATCCCGGGCCGTGCTGCATTTTGGGATACATTATGTTGTGGGCGTAACTATGCCGGTCGATCAGTTCGCGCAGCGCCGCGGCGTATTTCTGATCACCAATAATATGGGCGGCAACCGTCAGATAGGTGAGGATGCTCAGGGAATTCAAGCCGCGCTCCGGCCACCACTTCGGATCGTGGTTGAGGTATTGAGGTCCATAGATCCCCCAGCGGGTGGGATTTCCATCGTGGTCCACCAGCGTGAATTCGTGCGTCAGGAGATGGTCCGCAACGTCCCGCACAACCTCGCGGACGCGCTCGCGCTCGGCATCGGTATCGGCGCAAAAATCGTAATAAAGTGGATAAAAGAAAAAGTGGCCGTCCCATTCATCGCTGCGTGTGTCAGATTTCCAAAACCATTTGCCATCGGCGCTCTTTGGCCAGCGCGGTTCATAGACCTTCCAGAGTGTGTCGCGTTTGTTCTCCTCGCGATCGCGCTCCAAACGGCCGAGGTTTGGATCCGGCCAGTCGATGGGTCGAATAGTGCGCGCGATATATCCTTTGGGCGGCACGTGCTCACCGCCTTGCGTCACCTTCTGTAGGAAACGCAGCGCTTCGAACGCTTTCTTCGCGCGCTCCTTCGCTTTCAGATCCTTGGTCGCGGCGTACGCGAAGCATTCCCCCGCTCCATACATCGCCGTCCACAGGCCGTCATTATCGCTATCCTGGGGGTCGGCGCTCGATTTGTCGGCCGGCTTGCGCAGATAGGCTTCGGCCACGTAGCCGAAAGGCGTTCGTTTTACGTAGCGCTCAATTTCCTGCTCGTACATTTCGGCTTTCTCGGCCAAGGTCATCGGGCGGCGCTCGATTCTGCCCACGCCCGCGGCGGTCGCGAACCATGCGGTGCCCGCGGCATCGACCGCGATCTGCAGCACATCATCGTTAGGCAGCCAGCAGCGCCCCTGCCGATACTGCCACTCCTTGCCATCGAAACGGATCGCCCCCAACCTCGTGCCGAACCAAACCTCGCCCTCGGGTCCCGCGGCGATGCAGGTAAAGTCTGCCCAGGGCAGCCCATCTTTGCCTTCGTAAAATTTCCAACCGCCAGCCGTGAGACAGCCCACCCCAGCCTTCGACGCGAACCAAAGCTGTCTTTTCGAGTCGAAAGCCACACCCAGCACGTTGGTCACGGCCCAGGCGCGGCCGCCGTCGTCCACGATCTCGATGCGGTCCCATCGGTCTGCCCTCTGGCGGAACAATCCGCCGCTCGAAGCAACATGCAATCGGCCCTCCGGGGAAATGGCGATTTGATTGACCTGCCCCATTGAGCGCTCCCAACCGAGCGAAATGGGTTTGTCTTGAACTATCATTAAAGGCTCGACGCCAGAAATAAAATTCGTAACGCCAAAGCGAACTATCTGCCGGATCTCGAGCCAGTGCGCCAGCGCCTCGATACGCTTGCCGGACGCATCGGGAAAGGCGAATCGGCTTTCCTCTGACGCAGCAAGAGCTTCGTCTGGCCGCCAGTGCCCATCATGGAAAACGTACCATCGTCCAGAGCCAAACGCGCGAACGGTTCCATCCTCCGCGCATTCGATCAACTGCATCC
>WNFT01006832.1_pt1 | contig 10083 bp, 10 predicted proteins | sample 5400191 | NCBI WGS metagenome assembly WNFT01 (sample SAMN13153359, study PRJNA577476) | soil metagenome | isolation source: 80 cm saprolite under Madrone tree | place: USA:California | collected 2016-06-14 | reverse complement strand
GAACTGGGTCAGGTGGTTCCGCACCAGTTTCTCAAACTGTACCTTGCCCCGATAGGGCCACCACAGCCCCGCCTTGGGAAAGCGCTGCTGAAATTCTAGCACCTGGCCCCACTGGTCTGTCTCCGCTTTGGTCTTTGGCGTCGCAGCTCTCTGGTTGAAATAGACCATGATCTGCGGACGACCATGCTGTTGCCACGCGGCATAGGCCCGTAGGAATTCGTGTTCAGTGCCTGAGCCGGCCTCTTTAGTTCGAGCCGCAGGCCCTGCGTGGCGGCAATGCCACGGTTGAGTTCCTCGAGCACTGCCGGCAGCGCGTCGCGCTCGGCCTGGACGTCACCTGGTGATGCCACGACGATGCGGCATAGGTTGATCGGCTCCATTGGGACAGCTCCTTCCCATGCTGGCGCTTTACCACCTTCTCCCTTGACCTCCGTCCCTACGGAGTCTACCTTTTTGACGGCTTGTGTCACCAAGAAAATAGGCATAATGAGGAGTCTGTATCCATGCTCCCTATCTTGACACATCTGGCTTTGCACGTCCGCGACCTGGATACCTCCATTGCGTTTTACCGCGACTACTGTGGCATGCAGGTCGTACACGAGCGCGTTACTGACGGTCGACGTGTGGTATGGCTGGCGGAACTTGGACGGGAACAGGAATTCATTTTTGTGTTAGTGCCAGGCGGGCACGGCAAAGAGCAGGCGGCCACGGACTATAGCCACCTGGGCTTTGCTCTGGACAGCCGGGCGGCGGTGGATGCCATTGCCGGCAAGGCGCGGATGGCTGGGTATCTGGTCTGGGAACCACGTGAGGAACCGTATCCGGTGGGCTATTACTGCGGGATTCGTGCCCCGGATGGCAACATGGTTGAGTTCAGCTATGGCCAGCCCCTGGGACCTGGGTCCGCGGCACAGAAAGAGTAGACAAAATATGCGCCACGCGCATGATCGGGGCGGCTAGCCTAATGCTGGGTCGGTGAGAGAGCTGAGCATGACTCTATACATATGGTAGGCATGCGTGTCTTATATCCCTAGTTTCCCGTCCGTATGAGGTGCTGGCCGAAGAAGGCGATGACCTCACGAATGCTGTCGGCCCAGGCTTGGGGATCCCCGCCCGTGGTGGCGCCGCGCCCGCCGGGGGCATTCGCGTTGATGCGCGTCGCGACGTAGCGCACTGGCTTATCGCTGTCGAACGAGTGGTACGCCCCCGGATAGACTTTGATCGCCACGGGATATCCAGCCTTCTGGGCGGCTTCGGTCAGCTTCTGGCAGGGTTCCGCCGGCGTCCAGTCGTCTTTCTCTCCGATGAGAATCAGCAGGGGCGCGACGGGTCTGTATACGCCAGCGGAGCCGGCGTGCCAGCTGCCCAGCCGCGTCGCACATCCGGGATACAGCGCTACAGCAGCAACGAAGCCCGCGCGTCTGTCCGGCGCGAGCGGTTCCGTGCCGTTTTCCGGCGCGACCATCGAGGCTAGCGTTGTTGTCCCGCCGTGCGAGCCGCCCATGAGTCCCACCCGCTGGCCATCGACATAGGGCAACGTCCGCAGGTAGGCGAGCGCCGCGTAGGCGTCGCGGACACGCCGAGAGGGGGCCACCTCGGTCCGGCTGGGCGACGGGTCGGTGCACACACCACCGGCGTGGCCGCGCGTTGTGAAGCTGTCGGGGAGGAGGACGACGTATCCCCGCCTCACCAGTTCCTTCGCCCAGCGGCCGGGGGCACCGCTGGAGGTGGGACCGAGGCCGCTGCAGTCATGCATGATGACGACCGCGGGAAAGGGCCCCGGCCCGTCCGGCTTGGACACGGTAGCCGGGATCTGCTCTGAAGCGCCATTGGGCGCGGTCGTGGGAATGGACAGGCCGGAGGTCGTGCCGACGCAGCCTCCGAGGAACAAGCAGGCAAGCATCAGCGGCATGAGCCTTGTACACATGGTTTCTCCTCGCGAAGGCCGAATCGGGATATTGGTCCAACCTGTCACGCAGCAAGTGTGCGCCGCTGCCTGCCTGCTCCTCCCTCCTCTTGCTGTGCCTCACCTCTCCCTATCTCGCGCGCGCTCCTCACGCCTTGCGTCGCCCCCCAGAGCACAGTAAGATGTGCGCTACTTGACGATCGCTTTGCCCCGGACACTAGGTGTGTCAGAGAGGAGACATCTATGCACCCCGATCTCGTCATTGGCCAGCGCTTCCCTGACCTGGTCTTACCAGACCATCGCAAGCAGCCCGTGCGGCTCTCCGAACTCGCCAAAGGTTTTCCCCTCATCCTGAGTTTCTACCGTGGGTACTGGTGACCCAAATGCGCGTGCCAGGTGCGGCACCTCATGGAATTGCAGGATGAGCTGCGCGTCAACTATTGCCACCTCGCCGTGGTCAGTACGGATCCCCCTGAGATCACAGATGCCTTTCGTATTGGCCTGGGCGCCACTTTTACGTTCCTGAGCGATTATGAGCATAAGGCGATTATCGAACTCGATATGGCTGAGGTGGTTGATCCGGATTTCAAAGGTGGCATGGTGGCCCTTCCTTACACGTTTTCCCTGCTGCCCGATCTGACCATCCATAACATCTACAACGGCTGGTGGTTTGTCGGGCGGCCCTCGTGTGAAGAACTACGTCAGGACATGCGCGCTATGATGCAACTCTGCCGTTCTGACTATAGTTATGATGGCCCGTCAGTCGCCAGTGTGGCAGCGCGCTGAACAAACGAGGGGGCGAGAGGGTGAGGGGGCGAGGAAAACCACAACAGGACTCCTGGTTCTTCCCTCTTCCACTCTCCCGCTCTCCCACTCAGTTTTCCCTGCGGAGCAGGCCCAGTAAAAAGTAGTGCTGCCGGTCGAACCAGGTGTGGCTGAGGGTCAAACCGGCACAGTGTCCCAGGGCGCGAATATCCGCGAGAGAGTATTTGTAAGAATTTTCGGTATGGATCGTCTCACCAGCGGCAAAGTGGATGGTCTGCGCTGTTTTGGCGATGGCCACGTGCTGTGCCTGGCGACTGCGCAGGTGCATCTCAATGCGTCCGTGCTCCTGGTTGTACAGGGCGAGATGGGTAAAGCCCGGCACGTGAAAATTGGCCCCGAGTTCGCGGTTCATCCGGTGCAGCAGGTTCAAGTTGAAGGCGGCGGTCACCCCCTGGGCATCATCATACGCTGGCAGCAAGAGGGTAGTGGATTTTTTCAGGTCGACACCAAGGAGAAACACGTCCTCTGGCTCCATCAGCACCGCGGTGCTTTGCAAGAAGTCGCGGCTTTCTGCGCGGGTCAAGTTACCAAGATTGGAGCCGAAAAACGCCATGGCTTTCTTCTCCAGATGCAAGGCGCGAATGACCCCAGGATTGCCGGCGAAGTCGGCGTGTATGGCATGGATCGAGAGATGCGAGTAGGCGGCGAGGAGCTGCTGGGCTGACGTCTCTAAGGCGGCGCGGGAAATGTCGACTGGGCAGTACAGAAACGGCCGCCCGGCGTGTTCATACATGGTGAGCAAATAGCGCGTTTTGGCGGCACTCCCAGAGCCGAATTCGACCAGAGGCAGATGGCCCATGGCAGCGTAGATGTCGGGGGCATAGGTGGCCAGGATGTCGCGCTCAGCCCGGTACGGGTAGTATTCCGGCAAGGTGCAGATCTGTTCATAGAGCTGCGAGCCACGCATATCATAAAAATATTTCGCCGGAAGGGTTTTCTGGGGTGCCGCTAAACCCTGGGCGACGTCCCGTGCAAATGCCTCTTGTTGCTGCTCAACGTCCATGAAAGAGAACGTCAACCGTTCATAACGTTGCTTGTGGTACGCCATGATGCTCCCTTGTCTGTCGTGCTTGTTGCCGGCGCCCTGGAGATCCCTATCGGAGGCCCTATCATAGCAGAATGCCACCGCTGGCGTCACACGTGAATCAGTAGTGCCTGAAGGCGACTTTGCCATGCGCAATGCCATTTTTTACCTGACGTATAATGGTATCTATAACTTCACCAATGGTATAGGCACGCAGACGCAGTTGTTGCTGCGTGGGCTGGAACGCCTACGGCCAGACCTCGAACGCCAGTATGGCCCGATCAATCTACACATGATCTGTCCCCTCCCTGATGAGGCGACGTGGGGGTACGATCGACAGTTTTTGCAGACGCAGCAGCAGCGGCTGACGGCCCTGGGTGGGGCGTTGCATTACATCCCGTATAAATCGCGCCCAGAAGAGGATCTCTGGGATGTGGCAAGGTGGCATCAACTCTGCGCTGCGGCGGCGCAGCTGCTCGTGCATCAGTGTGCTGCCTATGACAACTGCCTGCTTCTCCCCATCGACCAACCCTGGCTCCAGACACCGCTGTATATGGCGCGCCTGGCTCCTGACGCCTTCCGGCGTGTACAAGTGCTCTTGGTGCTGTACAGTACCGCGTTTGTCCGCAATGCTGCGGCCCCGGATGCGGAGGAAATGCGCTGGGAGCAGGACGGGTTAGCTCTGGCGCGCTCTGCCTCAAATGTGGCGGTTGCCGATCTCTGCCCCTCGTTCACTGCCCACCTGCGGGCCTTCTATCAGCTCCAGGACGCTACATTTGCGCCGTTTACTTCTAGCATCCTGGTCGAGGATGTGGAATGCACCCCGCTGCCAGCACGGGACATCCGTGCCATGTTGCAGCACTATGACGTCCCCTGTGATCGCGACCTGATTGTCGCGTTTGGCAGAGCCACGCCACTGAAAGGCTTTGAGACGCTTATCCCGGCCTTGCGCGCCGTGCGTGAGCGCTGTCATTTTGTCCTGATCTCCGTCCCGTATATCAACGACGACTATCAAAACACTTACGATCAGTTGCTCGCCGCGCACCGCATCGCTTCCACCCATGTCCGCTCCTTCACCCGAGATTTACCGAAAGCACTCTGCCAATGGCCACGTACTCGCATGGTCGTGGTGCCTTCCAAACAAGAAACGTTTTCCAATATTCCCCTGGAAGTGGCGCTCTGGGCCCGGCACCAGGGGCCAGTTGTGGTGGCGTCGCAGGTGGGGGGATTTGTGGACCAGATTGATGCCGGAGTGACTGGTTTTTTCCTTGATCTCACCTCCTGTGAGGCCATGGGGCAGACGTTGCAGCACGTCTTAAACTTATCGGCAGAGCACCAGGCCGTCATCCGACGCCAGGCGTACGAGAAGGTGGTACGTTTGTACGATTTTCAGCACAATTTTCCAGCCACTTTGCGTTGGTTCTGGGGTGTGCACAACCCACGGACTCTGGAGTAGGAGACGCATAAGTGCTATATACCTTTGCGTGCGAACATGCTATCCTGTACCACAGTGTACGTAAGCCTGTTTCACGCGTTCTTGTTGTGGCCCATCAGAGTTCTGTGCATGTTACACCAACCGAAAGCGCCTATGTATATACGCACTGCAGCCCCACTGCGCCGCCTCTGCTCCCAGGCACAAGCCGAGGGACGGTTCGCCTTGGATTTGGAGTTCATCCGTGAAAACTCCTATGTCCCACGCCTGGCACTGATTCAAATCGCCGTTAGTGATACCTGTGCGATCGTCGATCCGCTGCAGGTGCACGACCTCTCACCGCTCCTCGATCTGTGTACGTCACCGCACACGCTCAAAGTTTTACACGCCGCTGGCCAGGATACCGAAATACTCCACTGGCATGCTGGGATCGTCTCCGAGCACATCTTTGACACGCAGATTGCTGCGGCCCTGGTTGGCTTAGGCGATCAATTGGCCTACGCGCGACTGGTTGACCAGCTCCTCGGAGTCTCACTCAGTAAGGGGGAAAGTTATTCTGACTGGCTCCAACGACCACTGTCGCCAGCACAGATAACCTATGCGCTGGACGATGTGCGCTATTTACTGCCCCTGCATGACGCCCTCGCACAACGCCTGGAAGCCATGGGACGCACGACCTGGCTGGCCGAAGAATGCCGCAAATTCGCTAACCCGGCGTTGTATCAGCGTGATCCCCAGCAGCTCTTCCGGCGCATCCGGCGGAGCAATAGCTTATCCTCCCAGGGGCTGGCCATCCTCCGGGAGTTGGCAATCTGGCGTGACCGTGAAGCCCGCCAGCGCGACCGGCCGCCAGGCAGTGTGCTGCACGATGAACTGCTCGTGGAGGTCGCCCGCAAAGTCCCACGTACCCTCGACCAGCTGCAACGCCTGCGGAGCTTTCCCACGCGCGAGCTGGAACGCTCTGGCCTCACACTCTTGGGGCTCGTCGAACAGGGGCTGGCCGTGCCGGAAGACGCCCGCCCGCAGCCCCTGCACGGTCGCGGCCCCACGCCCGCGGAAGAGCTCATCATCAAAGTCCTCGAAGCTTGCCTCAAAGCCCTCTGTGCCCGAGAAAAACTCTCGTCGGCCTTTATTGCCAGTCGGACCGATTTGGAGACCCTGGTACGGCAGTATCGGCAGGGGCGTTTAGCTGCGGAGGGCAGCCCTATCCTGGAGGGATGGCGGGGTGCCCTGGTCGGCCAGGAACTATTGGCAGTGCTCTCAGGACAGGTCAGTATCCAACTGCACCCACACACTGGGCGGGTGCAGTTTACGCCGCGCACGCCTTGAGGATACAGTCAGGTGGAGTGTACGGGACACACGCCTTGGACACAGCCAGGTGGTCCCGCTAAAGCACACTAAAACCTGTGGGCAAGGCGTGTCGCCCGGTGGCTGCCAGGAGTAACGAGGCGGCTTTCCCTGGCTGTGCCGCCAGGTCAGCCAGGAGGTGTAACGACACGGCCGCAATGGTCGCCGGCAAGGTCACGGCTACCGGCAAAGCCGTGGCAATGTCCAAAGTATGCACCGCGAGCTCAAAGACGCGTGAGGGGAGATAGTCGATCAGACGCATGCCACCCATTGGCGTGCTCACCAGGATCTCATCCGAGGCAATTTTGACTTGGGCCAACACCCGAGCTGCGATGTCACGCACTGCTGCAGTGGGATCGGGGCCGAGGGCAACCCCGGCTGCACGCCCACGTGCGGCGACAGACGCGGGATCGGCGAGCCCTGCTTGAGCGCGGAGAAAGTAGTCGACCGGCCGCATGACTTCGCGCTGGGTAGAAGGTGTGGCCAGATACATCTCGACGGTGAGCAAGGCCCGACTGGTGTGGCCAACCAGGTCTCGCACCGTCCACACCCCCAGTCCTGGGTGCTCCCATTGGGCGGCTCCTATTTGCTCCACGGTATCAACAAAAAACACCGCCGCGGCATCATACGCTTCGCGAATCATCCGTAGTCCTCAGTCTGAATTTTTGACTGCGACCTTGTGCAGATAGGCCCTGGTCCCCTGCACCACCCAGTTAGTCCAGCCGGTCATGCAAAAGCGTACCCCAGCAGCCAGGTAACGCTCAACGTTCTCGTCATTGACCAGCGTCCCGGCGTTACGACCAGCGGCAAGAATTTGTGCCAGTGCTTTATCGATGACCGCCTGTACTTCGGGATGCGTATGGTTGCCAATGTGCCCCATGGTCTGCGCCAGATCCGAGGGCGCCACAAAGAACACGTCAATGTTATCCACCGTGAGGATCTCGGCCAAATTCTGGACCGCCTCGATTTCTTCGATGAGCACCACAACCATGGTCGGATCGTTGGCCCGCTTAACATAGTCAGGCACCCCAAACGATTGGCGCCCACCGAACATCCCACGATAGCCCATCGGCGCGTACTTTGTCGACTTCATGGCCTGTTCAGCCGCCTGGCGGGTATTGACGTGCGGCACCACAATACCCAGCGTGCCACGGTCCAGCGCGCGCATGATGATCCCCGGGTCATTGTTGTTCACCCGGGTCACCGAGGTCATGCCCCACAGGTCACAGGCACGGGACATGTCGCCGATCTGCTCCCAGCTCAGCGGCCCGTGCTCACCCTCCAGCCAGATGCCGTCAAAGCCAAACTGCCCCAGAAAATCAATCATGTCGGTATTGGCATGCCCTGACACCACATGGACAGGTTTGCCTTCCTGTAATTTCCGCTTGATCCGGTTGTCTCGCATTTAGGTTCTCCTGGCCTCTTGCCGGCCTCAACTCGCAACTGGTGATAGACGATTTGGGGGCATTGTGGCAGAATGCCCACCCTGAGGCAACTCCGACACCTTCTGAGGTAATGCTTATGACCATCGATCTGGCTTTCCTGACTATTGCCGAGGCGTCCGCGCTGATCAAGTCGCGCCAGCTCTCACCCGTCGAATACGTCGAGGCGCTTATTAAGCGCACGGAAACCTTTGATCCGCAACTGCATGTCTATATTACGCCGACGTTCGACCTGGCACGTCAACAGGCAAAGCACGCGGAACACGAGATCGCGGCCGGCACGTACCGTGGGCCGCTGCATGGCCTACCCTTCGCGTTAAAAGACATCTACGACACCAAGGGCATACGCACATCAGGGCATTCCAAAGTGTGCCTCAATCGTATGCCCGATGTGGACGCCACCGCGACAGCGAAGCTCTACGAGGCCGGTGCGATCCTCATGGGCAAGCTTGCCACCCACGAATTTGCGCACGGTGGACCGTCCTTCGATCTCCCGTGGCCTCCGGCGCGCAATCCGTGGCATCTGGCGCATTTCACCGGCGGCTCCTCGAGTGGCTCCGGCGCTGCAGTGGCCGCGGGGCTTGTACCGATGGCGCTTGGTTCGGATACCGGCGGCTCTATCCGCGGCCCGGCCTCGTTGTGCGGTCTCGCCGGTCTGATGCCGACCTTCGGCCTGGTAAGCCGCGGGGGCGTCCTGCCCAATTCATACACCTTCGACCACTGCGGGCCGCTGGCACGCTCCGTCGAAGATTGCGCCATCGTCCTGCAGGCCATCGTTGGATTTGATCCCAGGGATGCCGGCAGCCTCAAGCGCGACGTCCCGGATTACCGTGCAGCGCTGACGCCAGACCTGAAGGGACTGAGGATCGGCGTGCTCCGCCATTACTGGGAGGAGGACCTGCCGGCCTCTGAGGATGTGCACAAGGCGATGCAGGAGGCGCTGCGTGTCTTCAAGGACCTCGGCGCCGAGATTGAGGACTGTCGCGTGCGTTCGCTGCAGCACTACTTCGACATCAAGGTAATCATGGCTGAGACGGAAATTTTTAGTATCCACCAGAAGGATCTCGCAGCCCGACCGGGCGATTTCGGCGCTGACTTCCGCGCTCGTGTGCTGCCCGCCGCGCTTTTCACCGCCAATGACTATGTGCAGGCCACCCGTGAGCACCGCAGGATGGTCGCCGAGATGGCACCCCTGTACCGTCAGTACGATGCCTTCATCACCGCGGGCCAGGGCGAAGCGCCGCGTCTGGACGCGCATCGGAGCTTGACGTTCTGGCAAAAACCGAACCTATTCACCGCCGCCAACGTCACCAGCCAGCCAGCGCTCGAGATCTGCAACGGCTTCGGCACCCGCGGCCTACCGCTCGGGCTGCAAATCCTGGGCCGACCGTTCGACGAAGCCACGATCCTACGCGTCGGTCATGCCTACGAACAGGCGACCGGCTGGTATCACCAACATCCGCAGCTCGTTGCAGACGCGCAGGTACCGGTACTGACACCGCCACCGATATTGGCGGGCACCGCCGACCAGGCAGACGCCGCCACACGGGAAGCCTGCGCCCAAGCGGCACAGCGCGCTGGTCTCCATCTCAACGACGAGCAATTCGCGCAGCTACTTGAAGGGGCACCCTACGCGCTCGGCATGGCCAAACGCCTGCGGCGTGACCACGGCTATGCCGACGAGCCAGCCAATGTTTTTAGCTTCCCGGCGGGCTTTTGAGACCGCGGCCCCCGCACCAGGAGCAGGAGTCAGGCAACCCACAGCACGCGGGATCGCCGGTGTGGAGCAACCCTTGGCTTGACGTTGGCAGCGTCTTGTCCTATCCTGCCGCTGACGGTGGGGTTGGATAGATGTGTTGAATGTCATATCGAAACCTGCGTTAGCACATGTCGTTGCTTGGAGAACGGCCACTGGATGACCGGCGGCGTACGCCGGAAGCTGGGGGCCACAGCCATGATGCGAGGAGGACTACCATGGCCTTGCAGCTCAATCACGTGCATCTGAAGACCCGGGAGCCGGAAAAAACGGCACAATTTTATGTCGAGACCCTGGGCGCCAAGATTGTCGGACAAGCCGGCAGTGGTGGTTATCGCCTGGACCTCCATG
>WNFT01014505.1_pt1 | contig 10084 bp, 8 predicted proteins | sample 5400191 | NCBI WGS metagenome assembly WNFT01 (sample SAMN13153359, study PRJNA577476) | soil metagenome | isolation source: 80 cm saprolite under Madrone tree | place: USA:California | collected 2016-06-14 | reverse complement strand
CCTTCTCTCCAGATGTGCTTCTGGCCTATGAAATGAATGATGAGCCACTTGCTCCAGAACATGGGTTTCCTCTGCGTGTCATCGTGCCGGGCTATATCGGCGCCAGGAGCGTCAAGTGGCTGCGCGAAATCACGCTTCAAGAGCACACATCGATCAATCCTTACCAGGCTCGCGATTATAAGCTCTTCCCTCCCGAGATTACCGCGCAAACAGTCGATTGGAGTCGCGGAAAGACCATAGAGGATCTGATCCTCAACGCCGTTATCACTACGCCGCAAGAAGGCGAGACTGTAGCGGCAGGACCAACTCGTATCCAGGGCTATGCAATAGCTGGCGCAGGAACTCCTGTTGAGCGGGTCGAACTCTCGGTCGATGGAGCAAAGACCTGGACGACAGCGAACATCGTCGAGCGCGCTGATCCTTATGCCTGGTGCTTTTGGGAGCTTACATTAACCCTTTCCCCTGGCGACTGCCAGGTGATCGTACGAGCGTGGGACGCATCGAAGCAGACACAACCAGAGGATGTAAGTCAACTTTGGAACTTCAAAGGCTACATGAATAACGCCTGGCACAGAGTGAATATCCATCTTTCCTAAGATGAAATTTTGTCATTGTTCTCCGTCTTTTGTAAAGAATACTTTCATCGGACAATGGAAGTAAAAATACTTCTATTGTCCGAAAACCACAAAAAATTCTATCACGCCGTCCTAATATTCCCCGCTTCCTCAAGCCCCAATGCCTTGATAGCATTCTCGCGTAGGACAAATTTCTGCACTTTACCGCTTCCCGTCATGGGATAGGAAGTGACGAACTGGAAGTAGCGCGGAATCTTTTGACGGCTGATCTGGTCTTTACAGTCTTTGAGGCGGCCCACGATATTCACGTAGCCTCGCGCATCCATAGTTGCCAGGTCGCCGGTATGCAGCCAGCCATCTGAATCGATAGCCTGGGCAGTCTTTTCAGGCATATTATAGTACCCCTGCATTACCAGGTAGCCCCGGCAGCAAATCTCACCACGCTCACCGCAAGGAACAACTTGACCTGTCGCCGGATCGATGATTTTGACATCGACGTATGCTTGCGGTACACCCACTGTAGCCGCTTTGAGTTCGAATGGATCGTCAGGAAATGTCAGGGTGAAGCTGCCGGCATTTTCGGTCTGGCCGAAGGCGATAGCCACGTCGGCCCCGATACGCTTTTTTACATCTTCCATCAGGAAGACGGGAACAGGAGCTCCCGCGCACAATACAACTTTCAGCGACGAGAGATCATACTTATTGAAATCTGGATGCTGCAACATGGCAAACAGCATGGTAGGAACACCCCCGGTATAGGTACAGCGTTCGCTGCTGATGACCTGTAAGGCCTTCAGGGTATCGAAAGCAATCAGGGGATGAATCGTACCACCGATACTGAGCGCGCCCAGGACGAACCCTACGCTGCCAAAGACATGGAAGAATGGGACAAGGACACAGCCACGCAGGTTCTCGTCAAACCCCAGGCGCTTGCCACCGACCCAGCCATTGTTGATGACGGCGAGGTGTGACAGGACAGCACCCTTGGGGAAGCCGGTCGTGCCGGAAGTGTACAAAATCATCGCGGGATCGGAAGGTGTGACAGTAGCCTGTCGCTCTTTGAGCGCCTCAGCGCTGACCTGAGCGCCCCCCGCAGCCATTTCTCGAAAGATTGTGGGTCGCCACCCCTCTTGCTCTAGCAGCCCCGTGGGAGGAGCACCTAGCAGACTCACATAACGTAGCCTGGGTAATCGCTCGCCGGTTACCTCGCCATACTTTGCCCCAGGGGTGGTCAGGGAGCGTATGGTTGCCAGGCAATCGTGATCACGTATGCGTGCCATGAAGAACAATGCGTCGACATCGCCCTGCTTCAGAATATACTCCACTTCGGCAGCACGCAGGATAGGATTGATCGTCACCAGCACCAGGCCGATTTTAGCAGCGGCCAGTTGGATGAGGGGCCACTCGGGGAGATTGGCGGCCCAGATCGCGATATGATCTCCCTTGTTCAGGCCTAGCGCCATCAGGCCGCGAGCCACGGCATTGACACGTTCGCGGTACTCTGCGTAAGTCCAGCGAATATCAAGAGCTCCGCCAAACTCTGGATAGCACGAATAGACCAGCGCCTCCTTCGCAGGATGTTCTTGCGCGCGAAGATCTAAGAGATCACCTATAGTGATTTCAAGGAGTGGTTCGCCGTCAGTCTCGGCCTGCCAGTATGACAGACCATCGTTGGTCATGCCCATGAATGCATTTCCTCCTAATCAGGCAACAGGTTGAGGGCGTATGTACGGTTCAGGTATCGATACAAGCAAGTATAACACGTCATCAATATGGCGTATATGCTTCTGTACGGTGAATCTACTTACAAGGATCATTTTTGTTGGCGAAGATATTGTCAGCATGACCATAAACTGAGAGGCACCAGCGCGAATGAGCGCCCACAACGGGGAAAGCGTTACACGCTCCGCCAATGAGTTGCACCCCCTTTTCACCATTGGTGTCCTCGCCTTTTTTCTTCTCCCAGACTCGCCTCGCCGAAACACCACTCCCTACAAGTATACCAGGGAATCGTCGCCTTATCGTTACGACAAGCGTTACGATCCATCGTCAACAGCAACGAGGGTGCGCAAAAACCAGGTTATGGTTCAGAGAGCCAGTTTTCAAACAAAAGCCAGTGTTCTCTCGCTCTCTACCCCCCTTTATCTCTGCCAATAACACTGATGCAAAAGCAGTATAGTAAGCATTTATTGCATGCATTCGACTTTGTGATGCATAAAAGCCCTTTTTGGCGAACTTATGGCTCTGTCAAATTACAATCAACTTGCAAGCAGTTAGCGATAGCAGTAAACAGTTTCGTTAGGTCGTGCGCAAACAACCAATCCAGCGGGCGACCAAGACAGTCATCTTTGTGCGCGTGAAACGGGCAGCGTGGTGGCCTTTGCGGTGACAATCACCCTGCCCGTGTGTGCGATCACGAGGGGTCAGCTCCTGGAGGTTGTCTGGGCACAGCTCCCAGATGTCCTTCGTGTCGTAGCATTCAACCACGAAGGTACCTTCGCTCCTCCTCTCGAACGCCTGGCCGGGGTCCCGCTGGCCACGGCGCAGAAGAGCCGCGCGAGTGACCAGGGGCCACCGGCCTCTCGCCTTACTCGGAGTGTGTCCCCCAGTCCGCGAAATGCTCACTGTCCGGCGTGTTGGTGACCTGCCTGAGGTCGGTGACCTGGGTCCACCCATTCCGAATATCGCGAATGTTCCGGTCGATGAGGCGCTCTACTTGCCGCTTTTCTATCAGGATGAGCAAGGTGTCGTCCGTCCTGGCGCAGCAGCAGCGATTCCCACTCTGCAAAATGGGGGCATCAGCACTGATGCCCAAACCTGGACTATCCATATGCGACCTCATCTGGTCTGGTCGGATGGTATGCCCTACGATGCCCGCGACGTCGACTTCACCTGGAGGCTCTGGCTCAATCCCGATTTTGGCGCTTTTCAGACAATAGGCTACGATCTGATTCGCGCTGCAGACGTCTCAGCGGACAACCTGACGATCGTCTTCCATCTGAAACGGCCTTATGTGGCTTTCTATCAGTTGTGGGTGGATGGTTTCTCTGCGCCGCTGCCCGCGCATCATTACGGCCCTATGAAACCCGACGCGATTGTCACATCGCATCCCAAGGTCACCAGTGGCCCCTTCATGGTAGAGGAGAGTGTGGTTGGCGACCACTATACACTGGTGCGTAACCCTCGCTACTATCGCGCCAGTGAAGGGATGCCCTACCTGGACAAATTGGTGTTCCGTATTATCGATCAGGGTGACATCCTCAAGGATTTGCAGGCCGGGACTATCGATTCGGTCAGGCTCATGGATTTCACCAAGCTGCCGCTGTATCAGCGCCCGCCCAATTATACGCTCTACAAGACTCCCACCAGTAACTCCTTCGAGGCGATGTACTTCGACTTTCACAACACGGTGCTAGCCCACCTGGAAGTCCGTCAGGCGATGGCGATGGCTCTCGATCACCAGGCGCTCATCAACGCGGTTCCCGGGCATCTCGCCAGCCCCTTATGCACCGACCATAACTCCGCCTTCCATCCAGGCTATGAGCCAGGTGCGCCATGCCCGGTCTTTGATCCAGCAGCGGCCAACAAGCTGCTCGATGACAACGGCTGGGTGAAAGGCCCCGATGGGATACGCGCCAGGGGTGGGGAGCGCTTGGAGTTCGAGTACTCGACGGCAGTCACCTTTCTTCTCTGGCGTTTGGATACGGAACCGATTATCCAGCGCAACTTGCAGGCCATTGGCATCAAGCTCGACATCCAGAACTATGCAACAGACGTGTTCTGGGGCCAGGTGGTGCCCGGAGGGAAGGCATCACCCCCCTCAGGCGCCGTAGCAGGCAGGTATGACATCGCGGAGGGGATGGATGGGGGAACAGTTGATCCCGACGATGCTGTTTTGCTTGAATGTAACCTGTTCACGCCCAGAGGAGCAAACTATGGTTTCTACTGCGATCCAGCCCTGGATGCCCTTCTCCATCAGGAACAGGCCACAGTAGATCCGGGCGCCCGACAGCAGATCTTCAGGCAGATCCATCGATACTTAGTGACAAAGTTCCCTTTCATTGTCCTCTATGGCATGCTCACAAGCCTTGCGATGGTACGCAAGGGAACGCACAACTACCAGCAAAACCCCCTTACCCAGAATTTCTACAATAGCTGGGAGTGGTGGTGCGACCATGGGAAGTGTTAGACGAGGAGTCGAGCCTGTTGGTCCCCAGGCACCAGCAATGAGGGGCGCAAATCGCTCCTTCACGACCCTTGATGATCGTGAGGTGGCGCAGACTGAACGCTGTTATTGTGCTTCAGAACGAGCCGGAGGTGATCTGCTTCCTCAAACACTTTGATTGGTGGCCTCCTGCTCATTCAGAACAGCGGTAACCCACAGGATTCGATATCACTCCTGGCTGTATCTATTCCGCAACTCCTTATTGAAAGCATTTAGCTGTAACATCGTACGAGGTGGGACGCTATATTGCTATTGAAATTCCTCGACGTTATGATATGCAAGCTTAAATATTTTCTCGTCGAGAAATTCCAACAGAAATAACGAGTCCTCTTGACTTTTGCCCGCATTTTTTAGGGCGACTCTTGGCTTGAAATGCCATTTGCAAAGTAGTATAGTTATTGCATAGCCATACCTGTGTTACCATTATAATAAGATTGACGGCATCTTTTTCTTATCCGAAAGGCACGGTTGATATGACAATGACTTCTGATAGACTGCCCATAGTCATTCCTGCTGACTGGATTCCTGGGCCTAAGCAAGGGGACTGGACTTACACACACTACGCGGCTCTTCCAAGGGATGGTAAGCGGTATGAGATCGTAAATGGAGTTCTTTATATGACCCCTGCACCCAATATAGCACATCAGGATGCAGCTTTCGAGATTGCTTCCTATATACGTGCCCATGTCAAAGTTAGTAGCCTTGGGCGAGTTTTCATGGCCCCCGTCGATGTCGAACTGGCTCCAGGCACAGTTGTCCAGCCCGATGTGCTTGTCGTTTTGAATGCAAACCGCGACAGAATCAAGGAGAACCGCATTATTGGTGCCCCAGATCTCGTTGTTGAGGTTGTATCACCTGGAACAGCAATCTATGATCGGCACGAGAAGTATGATGCCTATGCTCACGCCGGAATACAAGAATATTGGATTGCTGATCCTGGAACACGTACCGTCGAAGTATTAGCGTTAGAGGGCGGTAAATATCATTCACTCGGCGTGTTTCGTGGGCAGGCTCTATTGCCATCGCAGGTCCTGCCAGAGTTTGCCGCTCGCGTGGAGCAGTTTTTCTCGTAAGCTTGTGAAAAATCTGCACCATAATCAGCAATCGCCCCATGCTTAAGATCAAATCTTCACATAAATCTGCATCGTCTCATCATAACGATACACCGGATTCCCCTTGTGAAATACCAGGTTGCCGCTGTTGTCCTCAGTAAGCCAGAGCAAAACCCGTGTGCCGGCGGGGAGATGTAAGGGATAGCGCCAGTGGTCAAGCGCGCCACGGCCCGTGACGCCCAGGAGCCAGCCACCATTATCGTCATTGATGGTGTTGGGGAGCAACTGGCTGCATGAAAGGGAATTATCGTCGTGGATATTGTCCACCTGCAGATCACAGGCACGCAGCGACATACCATTGAACGAAGCTGTTGGATCGGCATACGGATAGTTAGCAAAACCAGGAACGACTTTGCGGGCCAGCGTGGCCTGTGCCCACACCCAGGAACCAACCTTAATCGGTAGGCCCGTTTGCACCAGTAGATGGATCTCCACACTGGGAGCGATGCGTACGCTGAGCAGGCAGCCGCCGGAGCAATCGATACCAACATTTTGCTGGCGTGCGACATTGATTAAGGGAGTCGGTAATGGCTGCTGTGGTGAAGTCGGATTTATCTTCAGTACCACCCCTCCTAACGCCACCAGAGGATACTGCGGCGACAACGCCAGCACCATGCCGGGCTGTAACGCGTGACAATTCTGTCCAATCACATTATTCAGGGCCTTCACCGTATTCGGATTGGCATCGCTGAAAATCTGGCTTGCATCAACCATATGCATCTGAATGGTGAGAATTTCGTCACACGAATCACCCGCCAGTACGCTATAGAGTATAGAACCGGCCTGCGGCAGTAGCGTTGAGAATGGTGGCAAGGGTGTGGGTGTAGGCGACAGCGGCGGACCAGAAATGTTATAGAAATAGCTGGTCAGGGCAGGCAACAGACGCTGACCCTGCTTCGTGCCAAATAAAAAGGCAGGAAAAGCCAGGATGATTAAAATGGGTAGCAAGAGCAGAAGCCGCCAGGGTGTTGCGCGTGCGATTGGGCGCAGATTTCCCCCGCGTGCGCTGGGTCCTTGAACGCGACCAGCCATAGTCCCCTCCCGTTGTTTAAGAGTCTTCCCAGCATGTATTATAGCAAGATGACACACAAATTGCCATCAATATACATGAATGCATAAATTTTAATGGCTATTCTTACCTATAAAGATGAAGGAACCTGCTCTTTACAGTACCTTCTAAGGTATACTTTATACTAGCGGACGGTTTGAAAGGAAAGGTTGTTACTCGTGGTTAACGCACCCAAGATCCTGATCGTTGACGACAGCTCTACATCATGTTTATTAATGGCCCACGCCCTGCGAAAAGCAGGATGTTACGTTATCACTGCCTCCGATGGCAATGAGGGGATGACCAAGGCTCTCTCGGAACACCCTCATTGCGTCATACTTGATGTTGTACTGCCGGGAGTCAGCGGCTTCGGCATATGTCGCCAGTTACGAGCGCTGGACCCGCAGCGCAATCTCTCAATCATTATGGTGAGTACCAAGAATACTTCGCTGGATCAAATTTGGGGACTGCGCCAGGGAGCAGACCGCTACTTACCCAAACCATTCTCAGAAGAAACACTGGTGCAGACTGTCGGAGAGGTGCTGACAGAGCATATGTATCGGTGATATACCGGAATCAGTCTTACCTACCACCCATCGTCAGAGCCATAATCGCGTTCTGCGCGTGCATCCGGTTCTCAGCCTGGTCATAGACAACCGACTGCGGGCCATCGATAACCGCGTCGGTCACCTCGACACCCCGATCGGCTGGCAGGCAGTGCATGTAGATGGCATCCTCTTTTGCCAGCGCCATACGGCGCTCGTCACAGATCCAGCTTTCATATTGACGAATAGTATCCGTTATCCTGGATGGGTCTTTTACGGCCACGAGCGGTCCCCAACTCTTGGGATAAACAACATCGGCACCCACAAATGCCTCATCCATATCATGGACGACTTTGAAACTCCCGCCAGTCTTACGCGCATTGGAGGCCGCATTATCCAGGATTTCCGGCATCAGCTCAAATTCAGCCGGATGGGCAAGTGTGACATCGGCACCGAACTGCGTGAAAAGTTCAATGACCGACTGCGGCAGTGAGAGCGGCTTGGTGTAGGATTTGGCATAGGCCCAGGACATCACCACTTTCTTGCCCCGCATATCGCCTTTTTTCTCGATGCATGTCATCAGGTCGGCCATTGCCTGGCATGGATGGTAGATGTCGCACTGCATATTAATCACGGGCACGCTGGCATATTCTGCCACGTCGCGCAGGTATTTATTGCCGTCGCCCCAGTCACAGTGACGGATAGCGATACCGTGACCGTATGCCGAAAGTATCTTGCCGATCTCTTTTGGTGTGTCACCGTGCGAGATCTGCATCTTATCCGGTTCCAGGAAAATAGCATGCCCTCCCAGGCGCGTCATTCCGGCTTCGAATGAGTTGCGCGTGCGTGTCGATGAAAAGAAGAAGAGCATAAACAGCGTTTTGTCTTCGAGCAGTCGAGTTGGAAGGTCAAGCGCCCATTTCATTTTGAGGTCGAAGGCGAGCTGCAGCACGGTTTCCAATTCTTCTCGAGTCCATTCCTGTGTGCTGATAAAGTCTCGTCCCCGTAAATTGGTTTTCATTGTGCAATATCCTTTCTATGCATCTGGAACAATCCACGTTCCCTTATGACCAGCAAGGGCTTTGCCAATGCTTTCAGGCATGGTAATCAGTGCAGCCTGTCCACTATGTTCGAGATAGTTGATGATTGCTTGCACTTTAGGTCCCATACTGCCCTTGGCAAAGTGGCCATCTTGATAGTACTGTTTGGCCTCGCTCAATGTAATACGTTCGAGGTCGCGCTGATCGGATTTCTTATAATTCAAGGAGACCTTTTCTACAGCCGTTGAGATGAGTAAGAGGTCAGCGTGCAACACCTGGGCAAGCAGGCTGGATGCCAGGTCCTTGTCGATCACACCCTCAACGCCGGAGAGCCTGCCCTCGCTGTCTTGTACGACAGGAATGCCCCCACCTCCCACGGCTACCACAATAAAGCCGTTTTTGATCAGTGCATCTATGGCATCGCGTTCGACAATTGCCCGGGGTAGAGGAGAAGGCACAACGCGCCTCCAACCACGTCCGGCATCTTCAACCATCTTCCAGCCCTCCCGCGCCATCTTTACCCGGGCCTCCTCTTCTTTGTAAAAAGATCCAATAGGCTTGCTGGGATTTTGCATAGCAGGATCATTTTTATCGACCAGCACCTGCGTCACAACGGTAATACACTGGCGTTGAATGTCCCGGCGCAAAAATTCATTGTGCAGTGCCTGCTGGATCATGTAGCCAATGGCACCCTGCGTATCGGCACCACACGAATCGAGCGGTACCGTATGCAGCACGTGGTGGGAAAGTTCGGAGCGCAGCAGGATGAAGCCGACCTGCGGCCCATTGCCATGCGTGACGACGACGTTCCAGCCCTGCTCAATCATCTCAGCAATGTGTACTGCCGTCTCGCGTACGGCGTCGAACTGGTCTGGCACGCTTTTGTGCGCTTCATCTTTGATCAAAGAGTTGCCGCCAATGGCGACAACTGCCAGTTTACTCATAAGGCCTCCAAAAATAAGGGCAGCATGGCATAGAAGTCGGCGCATTGCACAACTTCGGCGGCTGGTACCTGGTCCAGCGTCGTATGCGCCCAGTGCTCTTCACCGGGACCAAAGCCAATCGCCGGGATGCCTGCCTTGCCCATCCAGTACGTCGCATTGGTCGAAAAGACCCACTTGCCGGTTTTCGCGGGACGCCCATAGCAACTCTCAAAGGTGGCTTTGCCAGCCTGTACATAGGGATGATCTTCCGCTAACGCCCAGGCCGGGAAGATTTTTTCGACAGGGAAGACAAAGCCGGTGTAACTGGGCACTTCGTACATCGGCACGACAATCTCGGCAAACTGTGCATTGGGCAGTGTACGCAGTTCGTTCAGCACCACTTCCTTCGTTTCAGCCGGGTGCATACGACGGTCGAGATAGAGATCGCACTGGTCAGGTACCGCGTTGAGCGAGGCAGTACGCGTGCTGATATTGGTAACGGTGATCGAACCGGGACCAAGGAATGGATCAGGACGCGTCTTTAGCTCCTCGTTCAGCCGCTCTACGCCTTGAATAAAGGGAAGGGCTTTATAGAGGGCGTTATCACCGCGTTCGG
>WNFT01006828.1_pt1 | contig 10084 bp, 7 predicted proteins | sample 5400191 | NCBI WGS metagenome assembly WNFT01 (sample SAMN13153359, study PRJNA577476) | soil metagenome | isolation source: 80 cm saprolite under Madrone tree | place: USA:California | collected 2016-06-14 | reverse complement strand
TGTTTCAAGATCGAGCGTGGAACTCACGGCGCGGCCGACCTCCCCCAGCGCGGTGAGTTGGTCGACCGAGCGGGTGAGCTGCTCGGTCCGGGACTGGAGCTCCTTGAACAGACGCGCGTTCTCGAGAGCGATCACCGCCTGATCGGCAAACGTCTGGAGCAGATCGATCTGACTCTGCGGGAACCGGCCCGGCTCGACCCTGCCCACTCCGATGGTGCCAATTGGAGTCCCGTCCCGGAGCATCGGGATGGCGAGGAGACTGCGCAGGCCGCTGGACTCCCAGACCGCCTTGAACGCATACGTCCCCTCGTCGAGGAGGTCTGGGATCTCCGTGACGGAGCGGGTCTGGATGGCCCGACCGCCGGCGCTGCCATCTCCGACGTGCAGCGGGTACGCCGCCCGGATCGCGGGGTCGCCTTCGGGATTCGCGCTGTCGAGAGCGGCCAGGTGGATCGAGTGCCCGTCGAAGAGCTGAACCTGCGCGTAGGCCGCTCCGCACAAGCGGCGGGCGCTCCTGGCGATGATCTCGAACACCGGCTGGATGTCGGTGTGCGCGTTGCTAATCGCCCGCAGCACCTCGCTGGTTGCCACCTGTCTCGCGAGCGTGTTGGTCAACTCGCGGTTGCGGGCCTCCAGCTCGGTGAACAGGCGCACGTTCTCGATGGCGATGACCCCCTGGTCGGCGAAGGTTTGGAGGAGGGCGACCTGCCGCTCGGTGAACAGACGGGCCTCGGCGCGGCGAAGGCTAATCGCGCCGATGGCGACACCCTCGCGTATCAAAGGGACGTTGAGTGCCGTCCGGAACCCCAAGCGCCGCGCGTTCTGGACGCTGATTGGGAACCGGTCGAGTTCGGTCTGCATGTCGGCGACGTGGACCGTCCGCCCTGCCAACACCGCCTCGCCAACGCCGCTCGCACGGCTCAACGGCAGAGCGGTGTCGGATGGGATTGGGCCGTGACGAGCGGCCACGCGCAGATGGTCCGCTTCGTGCAAGAAGACGGAGACGTCCGGCGCCTCGCAGAGGCGCGCCGCGCTCTCGGCGACGGCCTCGAGTACGGGCTGGACGTCGGTGGGCGAGCTCGAGATGACGCGCAGGATCTCGCTCGTCGCCGTCTGCTGCTCGAGCGACTCGCTCAGGGCGCGCGTAAGGTGCTCGAGTTCCCGCTGCAAGTCCGCATAGGACGTTGCTGGCGGGCCACCCTGATTAGGGCGCGCGAGGGATGTGCCACACTCCTCGCAGAATTTGCCCAGTGGGCGGTTCTCGTGCTGGCAGCCGGGACACTGCATCGCGAGTCCTCCCAACCGCGGCAAGGTCAGACAGGTGGCGTGAGTGTAGGCTGGGCGCCTGGAGCGGTCAAGAAGCTCGGATCCGCGGAGGGTTAGGGGCGGCGCTGCGCCACGGTTTTGCTGACCAGGAAACTATTCGGGGACCCGCTTCACCGGCAGCGTATCGACGTACATCGTGGTCCTCTGGGCCGCCATGCGGAGGTCGTCCTCACTGACGGAAGTCTGGCTGCCATCATGTCCTCCTCGTCCTACGTCCCCATCCGTCCCACATAGGACACTACGCTGGGTACCTTCGTGGGGCTCCCGCGAACTCGTCGGCCCACAAACTCCCGCTCCGTATCGACTCAGAGCGCGATGTGCGATCGGATCACCCGAGCACCTGACTTGCAGCTACAGCTGGCGCATGAGTGCAGCGATTAGACGCGGCATACCCCGGATGATGCCACTCATCCTCCCAGCGGGTTGGCGACGATCAGGTCGCAGAAGTTCGGCCGGCGGTACCCGGGCAGCGTCCGTTCCAGCACGTCGCTGTTCATTGTCCCGAACGTGGTCATGGGCTTGTGGGCGAAGCCGTCGCTGAAGGCCTGGACGATCCCCCGCCTGAAGTCGATTCGCGGGTATGCGGCAAGTACCGCGTCCCGATCGCCAGGCGGGATCTCATCCAGCCCATCGCCGAGGACGTCCGCCTCGACCCCTCCGGTGACGAGCGCGATCTCCGGCCGCTTGTCCCACGGAGTCTCAGGCGTCGTGTGCAAGGCGATCGCGTCCCACACGACCCCGGCCGTCGATTGGTCGATGCCGTTGGCCCGCAAGAAGTCGCGAGCCGCGTTCGCCCCATCAACCTCGAACCGGTGGTCCTGGCTGCGGTACTTCGCGGTGAGCCCGAAGTCGTGGAATATAGCCCCGAAATACAGCAGCTCGTGATCGACGGTTAGCTTCCGGTGGCGGCCTCGGATCGCCCCGAACAGGTACACTCTCAACGAGTGAGCGAGCAGCAACGGTGTGCCGTGCGTCCGTAGCAGGGCGGTCGCCTCCCGGGCCAGCTTGCTGTCGGGGATTCGGATCCCCGCGACGACTTCAGCCATGATTCGCCTCCAGCTCCCGCCCGGACACCTCCGCCCGAGGGCCCTCGGCCCGCTGTCGCAAGTACGCCTTGGCCGAGTCGACCATCGTCACCAGCGCCGCGCCCATCATCATGGCGTCCTTGACGACCAGCCGGCCGGCGCCGGACAGCAGCGGGAAGCCGTGCTCCGGACTGCCGAGGGCCGGCACCCAGCACTCGGGCGTCGTGACCAGGAAGGACAGGGTCACGAGCGACATCACGGAGACCAGGACGCTGCCGATGGCGGCTACCTGAGGCAGCCACGGGTGCAGGGCGATCATCAGCCCGTAGGCGACGATCACGGCTCCGAGGCCGTACGCGAAGGGGTACGTTCCGTTACGCTCGTGCCACTCCCGGTTGGCGGGTATCAGCTCGCCCTCCCGGTTCATGTGCTGCCGGTACTCCCCGGTGGGCTGGTGGTAGGCGAAGCTCATGAACGGACTGTTGGCGACGAACGGCACGATGCCCTCGGCTTCGTAGTGGAAGGCCTTGAGGCTCCCGATCCAGACCAGCACCACGACGAGCCCCATGCGTATGACCACGATGGCCGTCCGGTCCGCTCGGGCGGCCATCTCGAACAGCTTGATGACTGTCTTCATCGCCCAACTCCTGCCCTGCTGTGTTCGAGTCGATACTCTTGCGTCTACCCCTTAAGAGCGCGTCGAGGCCACTGCGCTGTCCAGTGTTGCAGTTTGAGCAAGAGCACGACACGCCGGCCAGCGGATCGGCGGATTGGTTGCCGGGACCGGACTGGGGCTCCGTCCTCGCCGACAACTGGCAGCCCCGGGCGATTGCCCTGGTCGGCTCGCAACCAGGTGCCCCGGGGGTCTTCCGCGGCATCAGGGGCATTCCAGTCCAGCCCGGCGAAGAGGACCTCAGCGGGCTCCACAGTTGCGTGTTCTTGTGGAAAGTTTCATTGGGCGTGGCAGCCATGGCCACGGGCTGCTCGAAACGACGACGGTGGCGACGGGGGTTCGCCACGGAGGACGCCATGCACGCTCTCGCAGTCGCAGCTGCCGTCCCGGCGGAGCGCCGCAGGAAGCGCGGCCTTGCCGGACCAACGATTCAGGGACACAAAGAGGAACAATGACTCAGGCGTCACACGTCGTGAGTCGGCAGTGGGGAGGCGCCATGGAGGACGCGGAGGTACTCAGCCGGATCAACGAGCTTGCGGCGGAGGAACACGAGTTGTTCGAGCGGGAGTCTCACGCGAACGTGTCCGACGCCGACCGTGCGCGGCTCCGACGGATACAGGTCACGCTCGATCAGTGCTGGGACTTGCTCCGCCAGAGACGGGCTCGGCGAGCGGCGGGGCTCGACCCCGGCGAAGCACGCGTCCGAGACGAGAAGATCGTAGAGGGATACACGGGTTGACCCGCGGGCCCTCGTGGCGCCCAGTCGAGGCCGCGTAGCAGCGTCGCCGCGGCCCGGAGATCACCCGTCGTGAATCCCTCGGTGAAGCGGCGGTAGGGAGCTCGCGCGCCGGATCGGTCCGACCCTGCTGGTGCCATAGCCGCGCGCATAGGAACGATTAACGCCACCTCCGCGGGGGCGACCGGCGTCGAGGCAGTCCGGCCTCCCCCGTGAGCCCCGACGGGGGGTCTGGAACGGCGCGGTCGAGAGGGCGAAGGCCAAGGTCGGCCTCAAGCGCACCCGCTGGGCCCCAGTGATCCTGCGCCGCCGCGGGCTGGCGGTCAAGGCGCGGGTGCAGGGGGCGAGAGTGAGGCTTCGAGGACCATCGAGCGAGGAGTCTACCCGATTGCGGCCGAGGCGGGTGGGGCGGGGCCGGGCGGCTCGGGGGCCCAGAGCGACGAAGGTAGGCGAGGATGGCCAGGACGGCGAGGGGGTTCTGGACGCTGGCGATAACGCGCAGCTGGCCGCCACAGCGAGGGCAAGCGAGGACATCGAGGGCGAACACGCGATGCATCAACGCTGGCCAGATCCAGGCGCGCCTGGGGACGGCAGCGCGGGGGCTGGCCTCGAGGGCGTTGCCGTCAGGGGCCGGGCGGCCTCGAGCGGGCGTGGGCGGAGGGACGAGCACTCTCTCGAGACGACGCCCTGGCGTCCGCCGCCACGCTGGCTCCACCGCCGAAGCGGAATCTCGGTAGTCGTTGTTCCGACCCGAAGAGGTGAAGGGGCTCAGGCGAGGCAGCGAGACTACTACCGCGTTGACGGAGGTCGGCAACCCGGACTTCACGCAGGAATTTCCCAGGAAGTTATCCCCAACGCGAGCCAAAGAGGCCCAAACGCGGTGACGGGTTGCCGGTTCAAATCCAGCCCAAGGGGTTAGTGGACGGAAGCGCCGCTAACCCCTTCATTCACCGAGACTTTCTCCGACGAATCGGTTCAGTAGTCGCCTCGCGAACATCCTGCGGATCGCCGTATGATACCCGCGCGGCGGATCTTCGCCGGGAGCGGCGCACGATGAATGGAAGGAGACGCCCGTGGACGAGAACGACATCCGGGAGCTGATCGGCGAAGTCGAGCGCGGGCGGCTCTCCCGCCGCGCGTTCATCGGCATCATGGTCGGGGCCGGACTCACGGCGCCGTTCGCACGCCAGCTGCTCGCGGCGGGGGGCATCGCGCACGCCCAGGCGCGCCCGGCGGAGCCGCCCCAGCGGGGCGGCGGCGGCACGGTGGAGATCCTCTCGTGGGACGCGCCGACATCGCTGAATCCCGCGTTGGCCCTCGGTGTGAAGGACTGGAACGCCTCCGCCCTCTTCTACGAGCCGCTCGTGTCCTTCGACAACGATGGCGCAATGGTGCCCGTGCTGGCGCGGGAGGTCCCGAGCCCGCAGAACGGCGGCGTGTCGAAGGACGGCACGGTCATCACCTGGCGGCTCAAGCGCAACGTGCTCTGGCACGACGGCCGGCCGTTCACCGCGGACGACGTCGTCTTCAACTGGGAATATGTCGCGGATCCCGCCACCGCGGCGCCGAGCGTGGGCAACTTCAGTGACGTGAAACGGGTCGAGGCCCTCGACACCCTCACCGTGAAGGTGACCTACAACCAGCCGAAGCCGTTCTGGGCCCTCCTCGGGTTCGTCATCCCGAAGCACGTGTTCGGGCCCTACATCGGCTCGAAGTCGCGCGAGGCCCCCAACAACAACAAGCCCATCGGGACCGGCCCCTACCGCTTCGTCGACTTCCGGCCCGGCGACCTGATCCGCGCGGAGCTGAACCCGGCCTACCACATCGCCACCCGCCCGCACTTCGACGTGGTCCAGGTGAAGGGCGGGGGCGACGCGGTCTCGGCGGCGCGCGCTGTGCTCCAGACCGGCGAGTACGACTATGCCCGCGAGGTGGGGGGCGTGGAAGACGACGTGCTGGTCCGGCTGGAGAGCAGCGGGGGCAAGGGTCGCGTCGTGCCCGCGTACGGCGGCCGCATCATGCACCTGGCGCTCAACCAGAGCGACCCGTGGACCGAGGTCGACGGGGAGCGGTCGAGCGCGAAGACCACGCACCCGTTCCTCACCGATCCCGCGGTGCGCGGGGCCCTCGCGCTGCTGGTGGACCGGGCCGCTGTGCAGGAGCAGATCTACGGGCGCACGGCTCGCGCGACGGGCCTGTTCCTCAACAATCCGGAGCGCTTCCGCTCGAAGAACAGCGCGTGGGAGTTCAACGTGGACAAGGCGAACCGCCTGCTCGACGCGGGCGGGTGGGTACGCGGCGCGGACGGCGTGCGCGCGAAGGGTGGCAAGCGGCTGAAGGTGTTGTTCCAGACTATCACCAACGGCCCGGCGCAGAAGGTCCAGGCGATCGTCAAGCAGGCGGCGACGAGGGCCGGCTTCGAGGTCGAGCTGAAGTCGGTTCCCGCGAGCGTCTTCTACGGCGCCGACCCCGGGAACACCGAGACCTACACGCACTTCTACGCGGACATCCAGCTGCAGATCTACGTGATGGGGCCGCCGGACCCCGGTCTGCTCATGCGCGTGTTCGGGTCGGACCAGATCGCTTCCAAGGCGAACAAGTGGCAGCGGTTCAACGTGTGGCGCTATCGCAATGACGAGTACGACCGGATCTACCGCGCGTCGGAGACGGAGATGGACCCGGTCAAGCGGGCGGCGCTGTTCATCCGGATGAACGACATCGTCGTGCAGGACGGGATCGTGGTTCCCATCGCCATGCGCGCCCGGGCCTCCGCGCTGTCACGCACGCTGCGCAATGCCGAGACCAACCCGTACTCGGAGATCGACTTCTGGAACATCGGCGCCTGGTATCGCGAAGCGTGATCAAATGCATGGGCATTGGTCACTTCTCCATGAGGACGATCTCCCCCGTTTCGAGCAGGGACTTCAGTTGGAGAGGATGCGCGGTTTGAGGAGCGTAAGCTGCCAGCCCAGACTTCACCCAGGAATTGGCGAGCCGCCCTGCCTCCAGGACGTGACGCCGCGGGCTACTCGATCACCTGGTCCGCCCGCTGGCAGGAGCGACGGCGGGATTGTCAAGGGGAACGCAGTGGCGCCGGATTCCGGAGCGCCACCAATGCCGAAAAAGACCGTCGCATCCACTCGGGGCAGGCCAGGTCTTGAAGTTGTTCAAAGGGCACCCACTTAGCTTCAACGTGTTCCGAAGAGAGTATCAGGTCGCCACCTGTCGCTCGGCAGTAGAATACGATTCCGATAGCCTCCTCCCGCGCGGGTCCTCGATAGAAGTGGAAAGTGTCGAGGAGCCCGAGCACCGTTACATCGAGTCCGGTCTCTTCTTTTGCCTCCCGCAGAACTGCCGCAACGGCTGCTTCGCCTTGTCTCACGCGGCCGCTGCCGGGCTCCCACTCGCCAGGCGCGTGATCCTTGGACATGCTTCTCTTGAGAAGCAGCATGTGGCTGTCGCGCTCGATCAGGAAAGCAACGACGACGAGGAATCTTCCGTCCATGTCAGACGCCATGTCCCAGTCTGCTCTGTCCGATCACTCGATCACCTGATCCGCCCGCTGCAGGAGCGACGGCGGGATCGTCAGGCCGAGCGCTTTGGCGGTCTTGAGGTTGATGAGCAACTCAAAGGTGGTGGGCTGTTCGACGGGAAGGTCCCCCGGCTTCGCCCCTTTGAGCAGCTTGTCGATGTAGATGGCGAGGCGCCGGTCATACTGCTGCCGGTTCGGTCCATACGACATGAGACCGCCGCCCTCCGCGAACGTCCGGAACATGGAGACCGCCACGATCCGATTCTTCAGGGTGAAGTCGGCGGTCCACTTCGAGTTGCGATCGACAAGGGGAGAAGACAGCTGGATGAGGTGTCTCAGTCCTGCTCTCACGCCCCCTCGGAGCGCCCCGTCGAAATCGGCGGAGCTGCGCACCTCGAGGACTTGCACGCCGATTCCGAGATCCCGAGCCGCTGTCTTCGCCGCGGCGAGTTGCCAGGGGCCGGTGGTCGCGTCCCACAGGAGAGCGACGCGGTGAACCTTGGGGTCCGCCTCTCTGATCAGCTCCAGCCATTTCCCCGTCAAGCCGGGGTGATCGAGGAACAACCCGGTCACATTGGCGCCCGGCCGAGCGAGGCTGGCAGCGAAGCCCCCCGCGACAGGGTCAGTCTCGAGGTCGAATGCGACGATCGGGATCGTGCCGGTAGCATCCCTCGCGGCCTTCAGCGCCGCTGGCCCGAGGGCAATGATGAAATCGACCTTTCGTTGGACCAACTCCGCCGCGAGGGCCGCCAGGGCGTCGGGCTTTCCACCGGCGGATCGAATCTCGAGTGCTATCGTCTGGCCCTCGATGAGGCCCGTGTCGAGCAGACCTGATCGAAAGGCAGCTATCGCGGTGGATTGACCGGTAAAGGTTGAGTTCAGAATGCCCACCACCGGCACTTTCCCGGCCGACTGGGCCTCGGCAACGAGCGGCGCGACGAGGAGGCTGCCCGCCAAGGTGCCGAGGAACGCTCGTCGGTCCACTACCAAGCCCTCACGTGGCCGCATCGTATAGGCGGGACGAGGCCCGGCGGCCAGCAGCGACCTTACTACAACCGAGTCACTTGCGGGAGTCGCCCGCGGCACCAGCTAGGCTACTCTGTCGCCCATGGTCGCGAGCAGGGCCGCCCCATCCCGACCTACCCCTGCCCGCGATGCGGACTCGAAGTAGCCTCGCGGTTTCGCGGGTTCCACGTCGAACAACCTCAGGCACGTCGGGTGGCAGGCGTACCGCGTGGAGGCCTATGTGAACTGGTGCGCCCTCATTTCCGCAGCGTGTAGCCCTTGCCCTCCATGCAGCGCGCGAAGGCCTCGCGATCAATCGTGGGTCCGCTGAACCGAAACGGGTCGCTCTCGCTGGCCGATGCGCGCAAGCAGGCGGCCCGGTCCCGTGCCACGTCTGCTTCCGGCGCTCCGGGCTTGTCGTACACGCCCAGGCCGCTGCCGCTCGCACAGCCAACCAGCAGCCCGATGATTCCCACCACCCGTATCCCCGTAGTCGGCCATCTCATGGCTCTGCTCCTCCCAGCCGCGATCGGAGGATTCTACTGCACTCCGACCGTTTTCGCCCTCCCGACGGCCGTGCGAGGCTGGGCGTGGGGCCCGGAGTACTTCGCCGGCAACAGGACCGAGGTCCGGGCGCGCCGGCAGGATGTGCCGCTACGTCAGCGGGATCTGCGTCCCGGGCGGGGCGGCGGCCGACGGCTCCTCGATCGCGGTGGTGTGCTCACTTCATGGCGCGCTGAGTCTCGGATGTAGCTGCGCCACGCTCTCCGCAGCCCACCGGGAGATGCACTCTCGACTCCAGCCGCAAGAGCAGGTGACGAGCCAGCGCGGCCCGGGCTCGGACATGGTGGGCACCAACCTATTCCTACCTCTTGCGCCGCTTGGAGTGAGCCTTCCTCCGCTGGTCGTTTCGCCCTAACGCCGTGAAGAGAACCTGATTGTTCTTCTCGATGGCTTCAGACAGGCCACCTAGAAGTGCCGCAAGGAGTGCAGTCTCGAACGATCGAGCATCGATCCGCCGCTGCCCGGCCTTCGGCTCCCGGTGCGAGAAGGGCCCCTTCGCGAAGTCCCAGTCGCGATAGACGATCTTTAGCTTCGAGAGGGCGATGCGCCGAACTTGTTCTTTCGTGAGCCCTATGCGGTATGTGGATGCCATATGGGGCCACCTCTCCGAGACGCTTCCTGGGGAAAATCCAGGGCGGTGTTTCTGGTAGTCGAGATCACTCGATCACCTGATCTGCCCGCTGCAGGAGCGACGGCGGGATCGTCAGGCCGAGCGCCTTGGCGGTCTTGAGATTGATCACCAGCTCGAACTTCGTGGGCCGCTGCACCGGCAATTCCCCCGGCTTGGCACCTTGCAAGATCCGGCCCGCATAGGCGCCACCACGCCAAAACGCCTCGCGCAGGCTCGGTCCGTAGGCCATGACGCCGCCCGCCTCTGCGAATTCCACGAACATGGACACGGCCGGAAGCCGTCTCTTGAGCGCGAGAGCGCTGATCTGCACGCGGCCAGTGAACACGAGCGGGGAAGAGAGCAACAGCACGGCGCCCGCGCGCCCTCTGGCCGCTGCCTCCAAGGCCGTGTCAAAATCTCTCGACCCTCGCACCTCCACAAGCTGGGGCTCGATCGCCAACGCCCGTGCGGCGCCCGCCGTCGCCTGAAATTGTGGGGCGTTGAGCACTGGATCGCCGAGGATGGCGACGCGAGAGATTGGCCGGATGACCTCCTTGAGCAATTGCAGTTGCTTGCCGCTCAGTTCCGGGAGATCAAGAAACACGCCCGTGAT
>WNFT01006825.1_pt1 | contig 10085 bp, 9 predicted proteins | sample 5400191 | NCBI WGS metagenome assembly WNFT01 (sample SAMN13153359, study PRJNA577476) | soil metagenome | isolation source: 80 cm saprolite under Madrone tree | place: USA:California | collected 2016-06-14 | reverse complement strand
ATCGCGACGACGATGGGGTTCACCGCGCTCGATGGCTTGCCGATGGGTACCCGTTGCGGCGAGCTTGATGCCGGCGTCGTGTTGTACCTAATTCAGCAGAAGGGGATGTCACCGGAGGATTTGGTCGACCTCCTCTACAGGCGTTCAGGCATGCTGGGGCTTTCCGGCATTTCGTCGGATTTCCGCGAGCTGTTGGACAGCGACAACCCGCGGGCGCGCTTCGCGGTCGAGCTGTTTTGCAATCGCGTTGCCCGCCACATCGCCTCGCTCGCGGCGGCGCTCGGCGGTCTCGATGGCCTCGTCTTCACTGCGGGGGTCGGCGAGAATGCAGCCCCGGTACGGAGCGCCATCTGCCAGGCCTGCGCCTGGCTCGGTTTGGAATTGGACGAGGCCGCCAATCGAGAACACAAGGTTCGCATCAGCACATCGAAGAGCCGCGTCGCCGCTTATGTGATAAAAACGGACGAGAACCTGATGATCGCCCGCCATGCCCGGGCGCTCGTGGGCGGCTGATATCGGCAGAATGGAGGGAGAGTCATGTCATCCGATCGGGGCGCGACGCAAACAGCCGGCACGGGAGCCGGGACATTTTCCGCCGCCGATCTCAAGCGGCGGATGGCCGAGCGCCAGGCGGCGAAGGCCGCCGAGGAGCTGCAGCGCATGCGAGAGCACGAGGAAAAACAGAAGGCGGTGATGGCGGAATTCCAGAAGCCGCCCGAGCGGACTCCCGAACAGCTAATGCAGCTCGTGACGACCCTTGTTGACCATGCCGCGGAGGCCGGACAGACGGAAGTGCAGGTCTACCGATTTCCCAACCAGCTGTGCAAGGATCGCGGCCGGGCGATCAACAACTTTGAGGCGGACTGGGACAAGAGTTTGGAGGGCCGGCCCCGGTTGGCCTACGAATTCTGGCACGATCACCTGAGGCCGCTCGGCTTCGGTTTGAAGGCCGAGGTGCTCGAGTATCCGGGAGGAATGCCCGGCGACATCGGCTTCTCCCTCACCTGGAAGTAGAAGGTCGCACCCCAATCGCCTTGACGAGCGGGTTGGCGGTCACGCCATGGCCGACGACGCTGAGCAGGACGGTCCAACCGGCCGCGACCATGATCGTGTCGTTACCGGGCAGCTTTTCGTCCAAGACGAGAATTGCGAAAACGATTGTCGCTAGCCCGCGCGGACCGAACCAGCCGATGAAGAGCTTATCCGCCGTACTCGACCGCGTGCCGATCAGGCACAGAAAGACCGGAAGCATCCGGACTACGGTCAGGCTAAGCACGGCATAGAACAGCGCCGGCCAGGTGACGCGGTCGATCATGCGGGCGACAACGATGCCTCCGAACACTACCCATGTGAAGAGGGCCAGCGCTTCCCCCATGTGCTCCGCGCCCCGCAACAGTTCCGCCTTGTGGCGCCCGCCGAGCCCACTCAGCAACAGCCCGCCGACAAAACACGCGATGAACCCGCTGCCGCCGACCGCTTGAGCCGCTGCGAAGCACACCGCCGCCAGCGCGACGATCGGGATTTCGGCCCAATGTTCGCTGATCCAACCCCACCGCTCTGGCAAAGCGGAGCATCCCCGCAGCCGCTCCGGCAGCCCGAGGTTGCGCCTGACCACGGCAAAATCTGCGTTTGCGGCATCGGTGAACAGCACCATGGCGAGCGTCATTTCCGCCAGAAGGCGCAATCCCTCGCCGCTTATCTCGATGCGCAGCACGCCCAACCCATCGGGGCCAAGGATAAAGCCAACCCCGGTGAACACGATCGGCCCGCTGAACAGGGACCGCTCGACCCGGCCCGCAATCGCGCTGTAGATCAGAAGGAAAACGGCCAGCAAGGCAGCGTTCTGATACATTTTGATGAGGCATTCCAAGAGGCGGCCGAACGCCCGATAGGGCAGTCTGTCGACAGGGTTCGCCTTGATAGCCCGCCTCAATCCATGTCAAAGCTCGGTCCGAGCTCACAACCGATAATTGATGCCGCACAAGGGAAGCGAACGATCGTGACACACGAGTACCCTCAACCGACCGACGAGCGAATGTGCGATGATGCCGCGAGGGTGACATTGATCGAGCGCAGCCTTCTCGTGTTGCTCGTTGTCGGCCTCGCCATCGGCGTCCTGGCAGTCGTGAAGCCGTTCACGACGGCGATCCTCTTCGGCGCGGCGCTGGCGACCGCGGCTTGGCCGATGCGTCAGGCTCTGGTCCGTCGCGGGCTCGGGCACGGGCCGGCGGCGGCACTCCTGCTGTTGTTTTCGATCGTGATCGTGGTTCTGCCGATGCTCCTTTTCGCGCCCCACCTCGCCGACCAGCTGGTCCGAGGAGCGCAGCGTCTGCAGTCCTATTTCGCGGCGACGCCGGAGCAGCCGGCCTGGATCGGAGGCGTGCCGCTCGTCGGCCGGCGGCTGGGATCCGCCTGGGACCGCGTCGCCGAGGTCAAGGGCAATTTGCATGCGCTGCTCGAGCCCTACACGGCAAATCTGGAACAGATGATGATCGGAGTGGCGCGAGCTCTGGCCGACAGCCTGTTACAGGTGATCCTCTCGCTCGTCGTGGCGACGATGTTCTGGACCGGCGGCGACGGGCTGGTTTCGGTCCTGCACGATGCGCTCCGGCGTCTTGGTGGGCCGATCGCAGAGCGGGCACTCGACGTCGCGGTTGGGGCAATACGCGGAGTCGCATACGGCGTGGTCGGCACCGCCGCCATCCAGGCCGTGCTGCTAGCCATCGGTCTGGCCGTGGCTGGCGTCCCCGGCGCGACGATGCTCGGCTTTGTGGCCTTGCTGCTCGCGATCAGCCAGATCGGGGGTCCGCTGCTCGTGCTGATTTGGGGTGGAGCTGCCTGGTGGCTCTTCGCGCAAGATCATCAGGCCTGGGCCGTGTTCACGATTATCTGGGGCGTGTTCGTCAGCACGGTCGACAATTTCATCAAGCCATGGCTGATCGGGTTTGGCATTGAGATGCCGATGTCGTTAACCATCCTGGGCGTCTTCGGCGGCTTTATCGCCTTCGGCTTCCTAGGCCTGTTCATTGGACCGACCCTGATCGCCATCATGTTTACCTTGCTGCAGGCATGGCGAGCCGCGATCTCCGCGCATTCCGCCGGGGAAGTCATGACAGCTGGCGGGGGGCTGCGAGAACCCTGATCTAGATTATCCCTCGCGTTCCTCGGCACTATCAATATGTGACTTCCGAGACCAATCGACCGGACGGTTGAATTGTTCGATCCCGTTGAGACCTGGCCTGCCTATTGTGGCGCCCACACAACGCCGGAATAGACCGAGTTGGCTTCGGCACGTCCCGGCGGCCCGTTGGCTGCTGGCATACCGTATCACCTGGTTGCGTAGTGATGTCGTCGCCGGCGTGACATTGGCGGCCTACGCGATCCCAGTTTCTCTTGCCTATGCCGGGCTCGCGGGCCTACCGCCGCAGGTCGGGGTGTACGGCTACCTGCTGGGTGGGCTTGGCTACGCTCTGCTCGGTTCGTCGCGTCAATTGGCGATCGGACCAACCTCCGCGATTTCGTTAATGATTGCCGGCACAGTGGGCGCGATGGCGGACGGGGACGCTCAACGATATGCACAGATCGCGAGCCTCACGGGTTTCACTGTGGCCGCGCTGTGCCTGATCGCCTGGGTGTTACAGCTGAGCGAGCTCGTCAAGTTGATCAGCGACAGCATCCTGGTGGGCTTCAAGGCTGGAGCGGGGTTGACCATCGCCATGACCCAGCTGCCTAGCCTGATCGGCACGGCGGGCGGTGGGCATAATTTCTTCGAACGGGCCGTCTTATTTGCGGGTCAACTGGGCCAGACCCATTATCTTGTGCTTGCCGTCGGTGTTATCGCCATCATGTTGCTGATATTCGGTGAGCGCTGGCTGCCGGGAAAACCAATCGCGCTCGGTGTCGTCGGGTTGTCAATCGTCGCGGCATCCGTACTCGGACTTACCGCACTCGGGGTACCAACAACGGGACGGATCCCGGCTGGTTTGCCCACCCTGGAAGGCCCGGCGCTGCGGCTACGTGACGTCGAGGGCATAGTGCCGCTCGCCGCCGGATGCCTGTTACTCGCCTATATCGAAAGCGTCTCCGCCGCCCGCGCCTTCGCCGCAAAGCACGGATATACCCTCGACCCCCGGCAGGAGCTTCTCGGCATCGGAGCAGCAAATCTCGCGACCGCGCTGGGGCACGGCTATCCCGTCGCAGGTGGGCTGTCGCAATCGGCTGTGAACGACAGGGCGGGCGCCCGCAGCCCGCTCGCGCTTGTCTTCGCCTCGGTGACGCTCGCGCTGTGTCTGCTCTTCCTCACCGGGTTGTTGGAAAACCTGCCGAAGGCCGTACTGGCTGCGGTGGTCCTGACCGCAGTGCACGGCTTGTTCGATGTTCCCGCGCTCTTCCACATGTGGCGAGTGAGCCGGTTGGACTTTTCCGCCGCGGCAATCGCCCTTGGTGCCGTACTCCTTCTGGGGATTCTGCAGGGGGTTCTGCTCGCCGCATTGGCTTCCATTTTGATCCTGCTGGCCCGTGTATCGCACCCACACGTCGCGTTGCTCGGCCGCATCCCCGGGACAAACAGGTATTCCGACGTCACCCGGCACCCCGAGAACGAGGCCCTGCCCGGTGTCATCGCCTTCCGGCCCGAAGCCTCACTGATCTACGTCAACGCCGACTCTGTTCTCGAAGCCATTCTAAACCATGTGCGTGCCGCTGGTTCATCGGATACCCGCATGGTGGTATGCGACCTCTCGGCGTCACCCTATCTCGATCTCGCCGGCTCGCGTATGCTGCATGAGCTGCATACTGAACTCGCCGCGCGCGGCATCGTGCTGCGCATCGTCGGAGCGCATGGATGGGTGCGAGATTTGCTGCGAGCCGATGGGCTGGGCGAGAAAGTAGGGGGTTCGATCGAGTCGATACGCTCGATGGTTTCCTCGGCGGCCGCAGCTAGTCACGCTGGATCCGCCTCTGCGAGAACCTTGATATGGATCGAGGCTCGCGTCTTAGCCGATATTAAGGTGTAACCTGAAACCAACGCCTGATCATGTGAGCGAATCGATGTCCGACCAGAAGAACAATGATCTTGCGGCCGGCGATAAGCTGAAGCGGAAGGAGTACGAGCGGGAGCTCGCCCGCTTGCATGTCGAGTTCGTCAAGCTCCAGCAATGGGTGGTGCACGCGGGCTTGAAGGTCTGCATCATCTTCGAAGGGCGCGACGGAGCAGGCAAGGGCGGCACGATCAAGGCTATGACCGAGCGTGTGAGCCCGCGCATTTTCCGAGTGGTGGCACTCCCCGCGCCAACCGAGCGGGAAAAGTCGCAGATGTACGCCCAGCGCTATATCCCGCACCTGCCTGCGGCCGGAGAGATCGTGATCTTCGACCGCAGTTGGTACAACCGCGCCGGCGTCGAGCGCGTGATGGGGTTCTGCACCGAGGAGGAGGTTAGGCACTTCCTGGAAATAACGCCTTTGTTCGAGAAAACCATCGTCGATTCCGGCGTGATCCTGCTGAAATATTGGCTGGAGGTCAGTCCCAAGGAGCAGACGAGACGTCTCGAGGACCGCATCGATGACGGGCGCAAGACCTGGAAGCTGTCCGACATGGATCTCAAATCGTATTCCCGTTGGTACGAGTACTCGAAGGCGCGTGACGAGATGTTCCTCGTTACCGACACTTCATGGGCGCCATGGTATGTCGTTCACTCCGACAACAAAAGGCGGGCGCGGCTCAACGCCCTCACCCACATCTTGAGCAAAATCCCCTACGAGGACCTGAAACGCGCAAAAGTGGAGCTGCCGAAGCGACAGCACCGCGGTGACTACAAGGACCCCGACTACCCGTTCCGGATCATTCCCGAGGTCTTCTGAGCCGCAACACTTTGCCGTGCCAAAGCCGATAACTGTACCGGACCGCCGGCGCATCTCCCTCGCCATTGGCGACGGCCGCAGATCGCTCCGTTCTTGGCAGGATCAGGTCAGAGATCCGAGTCTGACGGTGCTGCTGGCCGTCGAGCTCTGTCTCGTCTTTATCGCTGCGCCGCTGGCGGCGCAGGGAGTGGCGATCGCGCGGCCGGTCGTCGAGACATTAGTCCTGGCAGTGATCGTCGTCATGCTGTCGCATCGACGAGGTGCGATCGCGGCAATCCTGCTGGGCTTGGCCGCGGTCTTGTCGAGCTTCTTTTTCGGAACGGAATGGCCGCCGGTTGCCGCAAGCGTGCTCCGCCGCGGGGGTAATGCGTTGACCTTCTTGGCGCTGACTTGGGTTGTGGCGCATGCCGTCTATGCCCCAGGCCGCATCACGTCCCGCCGCCTGCAAGGTGCCGCCGTCGTTTATCTGAACCTCGCGACGATCTTCGCCGCGGTCTTCAGCCTGATCTGGGACTTGAACCCTAGAGCCTTCGCCAACGTTCCTGCCCCGATAGGCGGCCCCGGCGAACTCGCCACGATGCTGTATTTCAGCCTTACCACACTCACTACAACAGGCTACGGGGACATTGTGCCGGTCGATCCGTTGGCCCGCAGCATGGCCAACCTAGAGTCCATCATCGGGCAGTTCTACCTCGCCATTACAGTCGCCCGCCTGGTGACGCTCGAACTCGAACACCGGCGGCGCGGCTAAAAGCACACTCGCCCGATTTGCGGCTCAAGGCTCTGCCACCTATGCCTGTTTGATATATGACGGCCCCGCTGTACCTGCACCGGGTCTGCAGCAGAATCGCCTCTTCAGGTTGTAAGGCTCGAATGCGGCCAGACGCGGGCTGGCTTTGGCAGCTGTTGCGTCTGGCCGGCCTCGTCCATCTGCGGGCGCCGCTGGGAGCCGCTAGTCTCGATGGTCTGCACGAAGGCGGCCACCTTAACGATGGCTTGGCACTCAGCCGCGCGCGGAACTGGTCCGGCGGTTCATCTTCCACCTCGTCGACCATTGCCACCTCCCTCGCGTTGGTAACTCCTCACCGCTCCGCGATCAGCCCTTAATATCTTGTGCTAATCAGGCAATTTTATGGATACCTTATTCGCAAAGTAGCCAGCGGGCCTGACCGATAAAGCCTGGTGATGCCGACTCTGGGCGAGATGTTCCACCTGAAACCTAGAGCCGCACCTGCAGTTGAGGATTTCCGGCATGTCGATGCCCATATCAATTTGTACTCGGAATCCGGTATCCACGAGACCGCAATCTCTGGTTTTTCGGAACCACGTTGATATAAATTATTGGCGATGTACAGATCATACAGTATTAAAGAAAAGTAGGCGCAACGTAGGAATACGGTCTTGGCGGCGCATCGACGTTGACGACGATTTTCAAGAGGCAGAACACAATGAAAAACATACTCGTGCTGGCCGGTGGCGGGGACACTGACGAAACCGTATTCGCAACGGCCTTTGCCGCTGCACAACCGTTGGGTGCGCACCTTGAATTCTTCCACGTCCAAGTCGAGCCTGGGGCGGCGGCCGCGTGGGAGCCGCACGGGGAGTTCGTTAGCGGAGCCGCGATGCGGGAAATGACGCGGCGGCTGCAAACCGATTCCGTCATGCGCACTGCCGTCGCGAGGGATCATTTCGAACAATTCTGCGCCCTTCATAGGATTGTCGTGACGGACCAGCCCCAATGCAATGGCGCCATTTCCGCAAGCTGGCGGGAGGAGATAGGCGACGCCGAGCGTCGTATGATATTTTGCGCTAGGCACTATGATCTCGTTGTTGTGGGACGCCGAACTGGGCCAAATGGCCTACCGCCCAATCTCATTGAGAGGATCTTGCTCGGTAGCGGCAGGCCATTGCTGATTGCGCCGCCCCGACCGCCGAGCCTCCTTCTCGGCACAGTCATGGTCTGCTGGAAAGAAACGGCGGAGGCGGCGCGTGCGGTCGCTGCGGCGATGCCGCTCCTAGCCAATGCGGAACGGGTCGTTCTCGCGGGTGTCAAAGAACACGATAAGTCGTTAGCCGACGGATTGGCTGATCTTTCCCGTCAGCTTAGTTGGCATGGCGTCAGCGCCAGGGTCGAGTTTATGTCGTCGGTTGCAGTCCCGGCGGGCACGATGCTGAAGGCGACCGCCCGCTCGCATCACGCCGATTTGCTGGTAATGGGCGGCTACGGACATAGCCCTATGCGCGAGATCATCTTCGGTGGCTTTACCCAGTCTGTTCTCGAATCGGCTGACATCGCGGTTTTTATCATGCACTGACGATCCAGTTCGAAGGATGAATTGACTGTGGTTGCAAGCCCGTTTTTTCCGCGAAGAGCCTGACTCTTTCATGCTAGTCCCACCTGCTGGCTTCAGCTGCGCTCCGCGAAAATTCTGCTTGCCGAGGCCGAGAGTCGAAGGGGAGATTGGCGCATTTGGGTGGCGGAACCCGACCGAAATCCAAGTAACGGCGGCTAATTTCACGCGGGAGGAGGACACAGCAATGCCTAAGAGATCCGGCCTCGGAGGGCCAAGTCGGCAGAGATGCGTCTCGACGAGGCGCGGGAAAAAGGGTGCCGTGGAGGCAATGGGGCCATACCTCAGCGAACGCCTATCACTGGGGTGAGGATGGCCTCGGCTGGGATCAGCGACGACCACCAGGGGCTGTGTTTTGCCGTATTCAACGAAGATCGGTACTTCGACGTGTTGGTGGGGTGCGGGAAAGCTGCGCCTTCGACCTGTCAGAATACGACATCGACGGACCCCTGCCCGTTCCGATGAGCAAGCGCGCGACGCGTCCTGCTAAAATTCCAATTGGCGCTCGAGCAAGCATTGGCTGATGCAGAGCGTGATAAGAAACGCGATAAAGTCAAAATCAACAGTTGCTCGGTGTTGTCAAGTTAAACAACCGTGGCGAGAAATGGGTCAGCATTGCGGTTCCGAAATCCCCACGATCTCTGCCCAGGACACAACCATTCCTAGTTCCCGAAACGTAAACTTGACAAAGCCCGGACACCGCTTACGCAGCATCCATCCGGTCAACCGACGTCCGGATCTGGCACCTTCCGGCAGTGTCAGACGGCGGCCTTGGAAGGGCACCCATCAGAGGCACAGCGGACTCCCGGCTAGCCTTGCACGTTCATGCTTCGTCCAAGATGTCGGATATCTGTGTCCCAATAATGCACTGGTGCCTCTTTGACTATATCCCGATCGCCCTTGAGCGCGAACCCTACGGTAGGATCTCAGGCACTTCTCCCCGAACGGCTAACTCCCTGTCAAAGAGGCTAACCCCGGTGATGCTATGGCTAACCAACCGAGCAGAGGTGAAATCGCCGCGGGCCTAGTATCCGACTCTTCACCGAGAGCATTGTTCTCTTGTAATGATTTGCGTTTTCTTGGCTCGCCACTCTACGAGGCTTGCGTGCAATAGCTGATGCTCAGGCCCGGCTCGGCGATGCGGCGGGTGCGGATGTGGCTCCGCGCAATCGATCGAGGCTCCATTCGCCGCCGCCGGCGAACCAGAGATAGAGGAAGATAAAGCAATAGACGATTGCCAACTCCCCGCCGTTGAGCAGCGGGAAGAAACCTCTCGGCGCGTGCACCATGAAATAGGCGACCGCCATATTGCCCGCGAGGACAAAGGAGACGGTGCGGGTGAACAAACCCAGCGCGAGCAGCAGACCGCCCACCAATTCCAATAAACCTTGGAGCCCCGGATTCAAGGTGAACAAGGCGTAGGGCGCATGGTTCGGCTGGTGCGGGAAATCCAGGATCTTTGCGAGGCCGTGTTCCATGTAGAGCACCCCAACAATGATGCGCAGGATGCTCAACATGCGTGGCTCCCAGGTGAGCCGCAGAGTTACAAAATCAGGCATGGATGATCCTCCCCAAGGGCCGGCGATCTCTTCGGTCGCCTGCCCATAAGGGTAAATTTATCGCATCGATTGCGCAACCGTTGGCGTTGTCAGATTGCCAACGGCGGACGTTGAAAGCCGAAATGGCAGCCCTGGAGGTCATACTGCGTGCGCTACTTCGGCGACGTCGCGCCACGTGTGAAAGGCGGCATCGAGCCACACGATGCCGGTTGACACTGTTTGATTAACGAGCTGGGCAGAAGTGCTGCTGGCGGTTGTTGCTCAGCGGAGGAATGCTCACAGCCTGATCCTTTCCACCTCGTCTTGCGTGAGGCGC
>WNFT01026366.1_pt1 | contig 10086 bp, 10 predicted proteins | sample 5400191 | NCBI WGS metagenome assembly WNFT01 (sample SAMN13153359, study PRJNA577476) | soil metagenome | isolation source: 80 cm saprolite under Madrone tree | place: USA:California | collected 2016-06-14 | reverse complement strand
CAATCCGGATCTTTCTTTCTTTGATATCCCTGACGACGCCCTGCGATACGTGTTCGATTTGAACTTGATCGGCACGGTTCTTCCGAGTCAGATTTTCGGGAAGCAGATGGCCGAGCAAGGCGAAGGCGTGATTCTGAACGTCTCTTCGATGAGTGCGATTCGTCCGCTGACGCGGGTAATGAGCTACTCAGCCGCCAAGGCCGCCGTGAATAGTTTCACTCAATGGCTGGCGGTGCACCTGGCGCAGGAGCATTCGCCCCGCATCCGCGTGAATGCGATTGCGCCGGGGTTTTTTCTGACTGAGCAGAACCGTTTTCTGTTGACCGAAGAAGGCACTGGCGAACTGACGGCGCGAGGCCAGAGCATTATCAGCCACACGCCGATGGGCCGCTTTGGCGAACCGGAAGACTTGCTCGGAACGATGCTTTGGCTGCTTTCTCCGGCATCGGCTTTTGTCACGGGAATTGTAGTGCCGGTCGATGGCGGTTTCTCGGCATTCGCCGGCGTCTGAATAAATCATGACTGGCAAACCAGCGCCTTCGTTCATCGGTACCGGGTCGCCCGATCTTGACCTTGGGCCGGATGAGTTGCGCAACATCCTGGAGCAAGCGCTGCTGCGCGTTGCGCCGGATGCGCGCGTGCTGGCAATCATTCCCGACAAAACCCGCGACGACAATACCGATGTGCTTTTTCCTTTCGCCGCTGAGATTTTGGCCACGCGCAACATTGCGCAGTTCGATGCCTTGGTTGCGCAGGGCACGCACATGCCGATGACCGAGGCCGAGAAGTTTTCGAAGATTGGATTGACGAACGGAAAAACTGCGCCAGGCTTGGGCCAGGTTTACGATCATCAATGGAACGTACCCGAAGAGTTAGTGACCATTGGCGAGTTGAGCGCCGCGCGAGTTCGCGAACTTACGGGTGGGTTGCTCGACGATGCGATTCCGGTGAACCTCAATCGGCTGCTCAGTCCCGGCATCTACGATACAGTCTTGATCTTCAGCGCCACCGTGCCGCACGAGGTTGCAGGATTCGCCGGCGGCGCGAAATACTTCTTTCCCGGAGTTGCCGGTCCGGACCTCACACACGCGACGCACTGGCTCGGCGCTTTGGCCAGCATCGAAAACGTCATCGGCCGTGTCGAGACGCCAACCCGACACATGATTGAAGCAGCCGCGGATTTTGTTTCAGCGCAAATCATCTCGCTGAATTCGGTCATGACCCGAGACGACAGTAACCGGCTTCGCACTCACGCCTTATTCGTCGGCGATTTTCGCGAAGCCTTTCGCCGCGCTGCCGAAGTCAGCCGGCACGTTCACATCAAATACACCGGTCGCAAATACAAGCGGGTCGTGGCGCTGCTCGATGAGCATTACGATGAGCTTTGGGTCGGTGGCAAGGCGAGTTACAAGCTCGGTGGAATTATCGAAGAGGGTGGAGAGTTAATCATCTACGCGCCACACCTTCGATCTATTTCCGAAACGCATGGCCTACTGATCGAAAAGTACGGTTACGCCCCGCTCGATCGCGTGCGCGAGATGGTGGCCTTGTCGACAGAGCTGCAAAGTAACTTGGCCGTCGCCGCTCACCTGGCCCATGTCTCATACGCGGGACAGCGCGATGAAACAGGCCGAGTCATTCCTCGCTATCGCATCACGATGGCATCAGCGCTTGATGAAGCCACTTGCCAACGCGTGAATTTGGGTTTCATGGATCATCGAGCGTTTCGCCGCGAGGATTACGAGAACGATCCGGATACGTTAGTCGTGGAGCGCGCCGGACGAGATTTGTACTTGGTCGCGCCGAAAGACTAGGGCAGGTCCGGTTGGAAGCGAAGCGTCCGCTTGAGAATTCGCCCAAACCATATGTGAACCGGTCTTCACCATGCGTTCGTTACGCAGATTTTATGCATCGAGGCGAAAGTTCAAAAATCTTTGCATACATATCTATAGAAACGTTAAGGTATTTCACGTGAAGCGTTCCGTGTCACTTGATGAATACATAACCGCCGCGGTGGACACTGCTCAATTTGATAGAATAGACGGTGGGCGGACGATCTATGCAGAGATCCCCGGATTCAGAGGCGTCTGGGCTGAAGGCTCAAACCGCCAAGAAGTTGTAAAGCAGTTACGGCAAGTCCTCAGGGGCTGGATCGAACTACAATTGGAACGAGGAAATGTACTGCCTTCGATCGATGGAGCCAAACTAGAAGAGTTCACGTTTGCTTAGCCGGTAGCCAGCCACTCCTTTCGGGAAACTCCTGCCTGTTTCAGAATCTTAGAAAGTAAGTCAATGGAGATATCTTGGCGGTGAGGATTTGGCACCTTCAGCGGAGGATGTCCGTCTTTCAACATGAAGGGATGGTCACTGCGATACGTAGGACCTTCCCAACCAAGTTGTCGAAGACGTGCGATTAGTTCTCGTTGGGTTACGGGGTTCATGCGCACGTGATCATGTCTCCCCGTTAGCGCTACTGTTGCTTCCCCCGTTGGCTGCCTTTTGATCCTGCGAAGCTTCCTCCAACGAATCCACTACGTGCAACTGCACAGCTAACCAATTCTGAAGGCGCTTCAACTCAGCCGACGTAATAATCGGGGGCGCTTGCACGATAACCCGCCTATTCCTCTTAGCGTCGAGGGTTAGGTAATGAGATTCGGTCTCGTCCCCGGCGGTAGCAACGACGAGGTTGCTTGTCGCAACTGGCACGACTTGAGGCGAGGTGCGCTCCGTGCTCTCTTTGGGAAGCGATGGATCTGAAACTGTTCCGCCCAGCGTGCCATCAGCCCTAACCAGTCCGGCGCGGCTAACGCTACGCACGAAGACCTCTGCACATGCGTTCGCTGTATCAGCAGTAAGATCAAATTGTCGCTCAATAAAGTTCTTAAGAATTTCTAAAGGCGGGAGCCGCTTTCCGGAGAATCGCTCGATCAGCCCCTGATAGCCAACGACGTTTTTTACAGCAGTGGCCAATGCTTGCTTCTTTGATTCTTCGTCGGTTGGCTTGAAGTGGTCTAAGGCCAGCTTTGTTAGATTCACTCCCTGTGTCGTGTCAAGCAAACCAAATAGTTTTGCCGCAACAATTCTTCGGTAGAACGGCGTCGAAGTCTGCGAGGCGTATCTCAATCTTCTTGCAACCTCTTGCTGAGATAGCGTCTGGAGACCTTCGTTCTCAATTTTGTCTACAAACCCCAAAACATTATCCAAGTCAACCATAGGCAGCTCGTTCGTAGAGGCCTTTTTGCCAACCCTCCTCTCGGGCTGGACGCCAACGCCGGCTGGGCTCGTCTTTGTATTCATGCGCGTATTTTATGCGCGCAATAAACATGGTGTCAAGTAAATTGTGTATTCTGGACAGTGCCGGCTCGGCTAAATTCCCTCGTGTTGTGAGTGATAAGCGTCAAATCATAATCAAGAGCGATCGAAGCTATTTGCAAATCGTGCGGTCCGATCAATGCACCAACTCTTTCCAACTGAGCGCGAATCTGCGCACATCGATGCGCGCAGGCATCGTCGAATGGCAGAGAGACGAAGGGCTCCAGGAATACATCAAGTTTGTGCGCGTGTTGGGTTTGAACTGCGCTCAGCGCCATGGCGAAGCTCATAGACGACCACAGAACAAAGCACGATGTCGGCAGCACGGATGGATTGCCACCGCGCCATCAAGCTTGGCGTGCGCCGACACAGCAGGCTAATGCAAGCGTTGGTGTCGGGAAGGAAAATAATTCGAAAGGAAGGCGATGCTCAAAGTTGTCTTGATCCCACCGTCGCAATTCGGGCATGGAGTTAGAGACGGTTTCGAAAAAGTTTTTCGGCCAACCATTCTCGTCCAAATCGGAGCTCTCAGGCACTGGTCTTACATGGCCGACCACGACAACGTCAGTGTCGGGCAATCCTACATCGAGATGGAGATCGAGCTTGCCTTCGCGGCTGGTGTGTCCATGAGTCTTGATCGTTCCGTTCAACATGATTTCATCTTAACTTATGCGACTTTCGACAGCCAGCGCATTATTCATGAATGAAACTTTGTGATTAGTCCGCGAAGCGGACGGGCGAAAATAGCCCAGCGATTCATCGCTGGGATCAGGTCGTCGTCAACAATCGCAGCCCGCGAAGCGGGCGACAGGCTGTTAGCTAATCGCGTGATCGGCATTCGGGATCTTCTGTCGCCCGTTTCACGGGCTCGGCCTGCTTTCTACCGATGATCCCAGCACTAAAGTGCTGGGCTACTATCGGTCGTCCGCTCCGCGGACTGCTCGCTTACCGTTTTCATGGAATAATGCGAGCTAGCGAGTTCCTGCACCCGTTTGCGTCGCCAGCTCGCGATAAAACTTCTGGAGAACGTAGAACGCTTTCTTTCGCTCTCCATTGTCCGAGACGAGTCCTTTGCGATTGAAGCCATCCTGGATGCCGGGCAACTGCCGATGCGGTGAGCGAAAATCTTTCAGTATCCACGGGCTGGTACCGCGCAGGAACGGAATCTTGCGGAGCGCGGCGATCTGGTGTCTGTAGATGTCTTCCTGGTATTCCTCGGTCCAACGCTGCGAGGCGGCGCCGTGCAAGCCGTACTTTGCTTCGCCGCCAAACTCGCTGACAATCATCGGCTTGTTGTAGGGAGTGCTCCAGACGGTTATATCCAGATCCGACGGGACGCCTTCGTACCAGCCAATGTATTCGTTGACGCCAAAGACATCCAGATCGGCGATGATCGGATCGTCAAAGACTCTCTTGTGCGCCTCGGTCGCGTTGGTTTGATTTGTCGCCGTCGTAATCAACCGTGTCGGATCCAGCGTCCGCGCCATGACGATAAGTTGATGCAGGAAGGTGTTGCGCTCTGCTGATTTTGGCGTTTCATTGCTGACGGACCAGAGGATGATCGCCGCGCGATTTCGATCGCGTGCGATCATCTCAGTCAATTGCTGTTGCGCCTTGGCGAGTGTCTGCGGGTTCTTGAAATCGATGCCCTGATAAACGGGAATCTCAGACCAAACCATCAAGCCCAGGCGATCCGCCATCCGAATCATACTCTCGTCGTGCGGATAGTGGGCCAGCCGGACAAAGTTGCAGCCAAGTTCTTTCGCCCAGCTCAGCAGTATCCGCGCGTCGTCTTCGCCATGAGCGCGACCCGGACGTTTGACCGGCTCTTCGTGCATGTCTATTCCGCGCAAGAATATTGGACGCCCGTTGAGCAGAATATCCGTACCGCGGGCTTCGATTGTGCGAAGGCCGATGTCATCAACAATCCGATCGTTTTCAGTCGAGATCTCGCCGGCTAAGCGAATCCAGCCGGCGATGCTGCGCGCGTTCTCGCGGTCTAATTGAATCGAGTACTGCTCGATGAATTGTCTCGGGACTTCGACGATACGTACATCGCGAGTGAGCCCGCCGTAATTGAACCAATCGGGCCTGAGCGAGGGAATATCGTCGGCATGACGGGTATCGTTAACTGAAACGATGACGACGTTGGCGCCCTCATGCAACAACGAGGTTGCGTCGCAATTAAAGGGCGTGAAGCCGCCTTCATGTTCGCACAACGGTTTCTCGTTCAGCCATACGCGGGCGCGATAATTCGCCGCGCCGAAATGGAGAAAGGCGCGCGTATTCGCCTGAGCGTGATAGTCAAAAGATTTCTGGTACCAGAGCGTGCCTTCGTACCACTGCAATTCCGGCCGTTGAAAGTTCCAATCACCCGGCACGCGAAGAGTTGGCGAGGTATTGAAATCGTATTCGACGAAATTCCGGCTGCCCGCAGGCTTTCCATTCAGGTAAAAGCGCCGCGCCGTTCCCTCCTCATGTGGGTCAACGATGTAATGCCAATCGCCGTTGAGCGAGAGCGTGCGCCGACCAGACACGTTTTGGATTAGTTGCGAAGGACTCTGCGCGAACGAGATGGATGCAGAGACAAGAGCATATGCGAAACAAGCTGCTAGACAAACCAAGCAGGTCGTTATTTTCGTAGATTGCATGTTCGTCCTCACAAGTATGAACTGTTCTTAATTCGTCAAGACCAATCCCAGAAAAACGTAATGCCGTATTTCGTGGCTACAATGTCGCGGTCTTCTCTGGTCGAAGCAGCATGAAACTCGCGCAGGAACTCTTCCAGCATCGCCGGCGCTGTCATCATCAGAAGCGTGGCGACGCCGTCGCCGCCCACGTCCCACGCGTGCGGAATTCCGCGCGGTAGGAACACAAACGATCCTGGCCCGGCTTCATATGTCTCCTGGCCTAGATGAACAACGATTGTTCCTTCCACCACGTAAAAGTATTCATCTTCGCGCGTGTGAACATGCCACGGCGCGCCACCACGCGTGCGCGATTCAATCACACTAAGATTGCCGCCGGTCGAGAGCCGCGAAGCTTTGACGGCTGCATCAAAACCCGCGACTCCCTCGCCGGCGTGCAGCACGTAGGGTTCGACTGGATTCTGCGAAGGTGAATCAAGTGAATATGTGCTCATTTTCGTTTCTATCTTAACGGATTTCTCAAAGTTTAAGTCTCAGAGTCCACCGCGGCGATCAGCGCCGGCCGCGGCGCGAAGCTTCTCGTACCACTTCGTGGGGATCGATGGTTCAGTGCCACAATTCAGCGTCTCGTCTGCTTGCGCGAAAGCGCTCAGTAGATCTTCGTAGCAGGATTTTGAGGTCCGCTGCCATGCATCCCCGAACACCGCGTTCACCTTTGGCATGTAAGCGTTGAGGCGCAGGAAGTCAATGATGAGACCGTGATTTGCGTGAAAAGAGAAATGCAGATCCGGCATTCGCGTTTGGACCAGCGCATCAATCTCTGGCCGCTCGAAGATCGTCTGAGCGACGCAGTACGAGAGTCCTTGCGAATAGGCAGTAATCCGATCGTGCTGTTCAGGATCAAACCCAGTAGTCGTCTCGATGCCGAATTTCTCGTGGAACGCCTCCATGATCCGGGCAATTTCCTCAGTCAAGGAATGCTTAGCTCCCTCGGCAATGGCCGTGAGAATATTTCGGAAGGTCCGCGCTTCGCGCTCATTCGACCGAAAGCCATTTGGTCCGTACATAGGGTGCACGAATGCTGCGGACAGATATGGATTCTGCAGGCTCGCCGGCATCGCTGTGACTGCTCGCCACACACCCGCCTGTACCGAGGGAATCAACCAGAGCGTCAGAGGCCGCTGGCGGTTGCGACACTCGTGCTCGATCTCGCAGGCCGTTTCGGCATAACCCGCCAGCGGCGTCGCGACGATCAGATGCCGAGCCTGCTCAAGTTTAGGCAAACGCTGATCATGAGGAGTGTCGCGCTCGATCGTCAGCACGGTCTGTGCCCCGAGATTCGGCAGTATGTCGCGCTGCAGGAACTGACCAAATTCGCCGCGTCCACCAATGATGAGCACAGCATCTGGATCGTCAGACATTTGATCGTGGACTACACCGATGTGTAATTAGGAATAGTTTTGAATTACCGAGACGCCCCAGCTAACGGCGTTTAGAGTACCAACTTCAGTTGGGTCCTTTTCCGCGACTAAAAGCCCAACTAAAGTTGGTACTCTAACGCCGTCAACCGAGACTCTCACTCTTAACCAAAGCAAGCTCCTGACAATCTTTCGGCTCGTTCATTGAGAGTTTCGAGGCTAGCTTGCTCGTGCTTCGCCCACGATCTTTAGAAACTCTTTCGCGCGTTCAGTGATCAATTGATCGTGTCCTTCGCGCAGAGCCTTTGTGTCTACCAAATCCGCGCCGACCCCAAGGGCCATCGCGCCGGCCTTAATAAAATCGGCAGCTGTTTTCAGCGAAACACCGCCGGTGGGCACGAGTTCAATCTGCGGCAGCGGCGCCTTGAGAGCTTTGAGATAACTTGCTCCACCGACTGCACCGGCGGGAAAGACTTTGACCGCATCGGCGCCGGCGTTCCAGGCGTGGACGACTTCGGTCGGCGTTAACGCTCCGGGAAAAACAGCCACGTCATTGCGGCGGCAGAATGAGATGGTCTCTTCATTGAGCGCGGGACTAACGATGAACTGCGCCCCGGCTTGAACGCATTTGTCGGCCGTGTCCGGATCGAGCACGGTACCGGCGCCGATCACAACCTCAGTTCCGAAGGTCGCCGCCAACTTTGCGATCACGTCGATCGCGCCAGGCACTGTCATGGTTACTTCCAGCACATCGACACCACCGGCTGTGATCGCCTCGACCGCACGCGTCGCGAGTTCGGCCGATTCTGCTCGCACCACGGGAATCAGGCCGGTGGCGCGGATACGTTGAAGGACTTCGGTCTTATTCATCGGATTAGTGGTCAGAACTTAACCGCAAAGGCGCGCAGAGTCCTTCGCAAAGGTCGCAGAGGAGAGCCTTTGCGTTCCTCTGCGAATACCTTCGCGTCCTTTGCGTTAAAAAGATATCGGTGAAGGCACGAGTTTCGCTCATCTCGCCACACGAGCCGTGCCGCCTTTCATCACCTTCTCAACTTCCGCAAGTGTCGCCATGGTCGTATCGCCCGGCGTGGTCATTGCCAGAGCACCGTGCGCGGCCCCGCATTCAACGGCCCACTGTGGCCCTTTGTCCATTAAGAACCCGTAAATCAATCCCGAAGCAAACGAATCGCCGCCGCCAACACGATCGAAAATCTCCAGGTTTTCAAGACCAGGCGCTTGGTAGAAATTGTCGTCGCTGAAACAGATGGCGCCCCAATCGTTAACGGTCGCCGATTTTGCATTACGCAACGTGGTGGCAACCACTTTGAAATTTGGAAACTGGCGGGTCGCGCGCTCGATCATTTGCTTGAATTTACCGACCTCGAGTTTCGCATGATGTTCGTCGAGTCCTTCGACTTCGAATCCGAGCGCCGCGGTGAAGTCTTCTTCATTGCCCACCATGACATCGATTAGCGGCGCCAATTCACGATTAACTTCGCGCGCGCGCTCCGATCCGCCAATTCCCTTCCACAACGACTCGCGATAATTGAGATCATAAGAAATGACGGTGCCGTGTTTCTTTGCGGTCTCTATCGCTTCGCGCGCCACCTGCGGCGTCGTCTCAGAGAGCGCGCAAAAAATTCCGCCGGTGTGAAACCAGCGCGCGCCCTCTGCTCCGAAAATTCTTTCCCAATCGATGTCGCCGGGCTGCAACTGAGAAACCGCCGTATGCCCACGATCAGAACAACCCAAACCAGCGCGCACCCCAAAGCCTCGCTCGGTGAAATTCAATCCGTTACGCACACTGCGCCCGACGCCGTCATACTTGATCCATTTGAGATGCGACTGATCGACTCCGCCCTGATAAATCAGATCCTGGACGAGTCGACCGACGGGATTGTCTGCCAGCGCGGTAACGATCGCGGTATCCATTCCGAAACAACGCCGCAATCCGCGCGCGACGTTGTATTCCCCGCCACCTTCCCAAACTTGAAAAGTGCGCGCGGTGTGAACGCGGCCATCGCCTGGATCGAGCCGGAGCATCACTTCGCCCAGGCTGACCAAATCCCAACGACATTCTGACTTCGCCTTAATTTTCATTTTTCGATTCGCAAATGCATTACGAAGCGGACTGCATTCGTGGGCATTGTAGTCGAAACGGATAACTTTTGACCGCGTTCCTGACGCTCGCCTTTATCAACGGAGCCGGGCGGACCTGGCGCGGTCAGCGCATTCGTTTCAAGAGCAGTCTTCAATTCTTTTGGCTCTGGGACTTCAATAAGCATGTTGACGCTCCCTGCGTTGACAAGGAATTTATTGGCGTCCTGCTTTTCAAAGTGATCGTCGACGTGCAATAGCCATGTTAGAACCGCTGGATTCAATGTCTCAACTTCATCACGCACTGTGAAACCGATTCCTGGCGCAAATTCAAACTCACGCACGAATTTTCTTAGGCCCAGCTCCGGCGCGTAAGCCGTAGTCGCGTCGCCGCGCAGAACGACGCGATTGTTTTCCATCTTCATATCGACGATGCGGATCTTGTCCAAGCGTGCATAGGGTACACCGGCAAAAGCATCGTGACCTAAACCCTCTTTGGCTTGCCCCTTTCCGTTTATCAGCAGCGTATTGTGATGCTCGGTCAGCGGCACCCCTTCGTAGCCGCTATCGCCGGTCAAATATCGCCCACGTGCGAAGATGATAAAGCTGTT
>WNFT01013766.1_pt1 | contig 10086 bp, 6 predicted proteins | sample 5400191 | NCBI WGS metagenome assembly WNFT01 (sample SAMN13153359, study PRJNA577476) | soil metagenome | isolation source: 80 cm saprolite under Madrone tree | place: USA:California | collected 2016-06-14 | reverse complement strand
GTATCAAGGTTGATGAAGGCGACCTGCTCCATTACATCACGTGGGGCGGCGCGGGATGGGGCGATCCGCTCGCGCGTGATTCGCAACTCGTCGCTAAAGAAGTCGAGCGCGGGCTCGTGACCGTCGAGGGCGCGCATCGTTATGGGGTGATGCTGAGAAGTGATGGTACCGTCGATCAACCTGCCACTGTGCAATTGCGCGCACGTATGAAGTCTGAACGCGGTGAAACGAAGGTTTTTGATTTCGGCCCGCCGCTGGAAGAACTACAGAGGCGCTGCCTGGATGAAACCGGCTTGCCGCCACCGAAGCCGCCGCGGTTCCGGCGTAATTGACTCACAGGTTAGCTAGTGTTGTGTCCCCCGAATACCTTTACACCAGCAAGCTGTCATTCTCCGCGCGACTCGCGGAGAATCCCGATCCTTCTCTTTTCCTGTCGCGTGACATGAAAATGATCCAGTACTCTTCCGCCGGCATCGTCTCGACAATTCCGCGCCGTGGCGCTAAGCCTGAGAGCCCATCGAACTATCCGCGATTTGGGCACATAGACCTCGGGGCACGAGCGACGACAACGGAGTCGCGGAGTTTTCTGGAAGGTGAAAAAAACGACAACGGAGTCGCGACTCGCTGGAAGGTGAAAAAACGGCGTGCTGAAAGGTGAAAACAATGAGTACCAAGCTATCGCGAGACTATCTGGTCGATCTGGTCGTAGACAAATATTTCGCCAATGTTGATCGGGCGATTGCCTCGCAGTTCAATGTGTATCTTCAAGAGAGCGACGGCAAAGAGACGCGAATGAGTAACTGCAATTTCTTCTATCTGGAGAATGGCAAGTTCAAGCGCGTCTACGTATACATGAGCGGTCCCAACGTGCTCGTCTAATTGGGTAAATTCAATCGCATAGCGCGGCGCAAAGCGGGTGCATCCCATCACAGACGGCATTATTCAGACAGTCAAGGAGTTCAACATGAAGCCAACTGGCGTCCTCGCGTGGCATCCGCAAGTCGCGATGAGCAAAGATGAGATCGATGAGTTTCTTTCCGGCCGGTGGGATGCAAGGTTGGCCACGATAGGAAAAGATGGTTATCCGCACGTCACTCCGCTCTGGTACTACTGGGATGGTGAGTGTATGTACTTCGCGCTGACTACGAAGCGCCAGTCATGCAAGAATCTGCAACACAATCCGCGATGCTCGGCGGTTGTCGATATGGATGACCGGCCGCTGATGGGCATGCGCTCGAACATGGCCAAGGCTATCTTGCTGATTGGAGACGCGGAAATGACTGTGGTTGGCTCTGGCAAGAAAGTCACTATTGGCGCCGGGCCGTGGAAAGGCGAGTGCACGCCGGAGCAAGCCGTTGCGATGTTGACGCAACGCTATGGCCTGACGGAGCGGGATGGAGCGATCGGATTCACCCGTGAGAAATATAGGGGCCTGTTCGCCGCCGAGGAAAGCAAGGAAAGCCAACTGTACAAAGACAATCTCGGCCGCGTACTCACGAAGCTGATACCCAAAAAGATACAAGCGTGGGATTTCTCAAAGGCGCCGATCGGATATGCCCAGTGACCGCAATCGCTATCATATTCGATGGGGCGAAATCGAAGCCATGCGACTTCACCCCATCGAGGATTGATGCAATTGCTCAGGATGTATGAGCAAGGACGAATGCGCCGATCTTGTCGATCGCTTGTTGTCCCTCAGGAAGCAGTTTCGCAAAGATGTGCCATACATGGACCATGTCGTCCCAGACCTCGAGGTCGACTTTCACACCCGCGGCTTTCGCTCGTTCCGCCACGCGCGTTGAGTCGTCGAGCAGTATTTCCGCTCCACCGACCTGAATCAGCATCGGCGGCAGACCGTGAAAGTCGGCATGAACGGGCGACGCCAGCGGATTTTTCGGGTCTGCATCCCCGACGTACATCTTCGCCATCGGAAGCAGCCCGTCCTTTTGCACGATGGGATCTTTTGCGGCTAGCGACGTCACCGAGTCGCCGGTTCCTTCCATGTCGGTCCATGGCGATATTCCCACGGCCGCCGCGGGCAACGGAGTGCCCGAATCGCGCAGCGCAATTAGCGCCGCGAGCGCGAGCCCGCCGCCGGCGGAATCGCCGGCGATAGTCAGCTTGGCGGGCTTGCACCCCTGCGAAAGCATCCAGCGATATGCCGCAACCGCATCGTCGAGTGCGGCGGGGAAGGGATGCTCCGGAGCCAGGCGGTAGTCGATTAGAAGAGCGCGCCCCTGTGCCGCGCGCGCGATTCTGGCGACCATCGCGCGATGCGTATTGATCGAGCCCATTACGTAGCCGCCGCCATGCAGGTAGAGAATGGCCCTGTCAGTTGCTGCTCCCGGCGGTGTTATCCATTCGGCGCCCATGTCGCCGACGCGCACCGCTTCGCAGGTTACGTCGGGTGCGACCCGTTCACTGACCTTCTCCATCCCGCCGCGCATCTGGCCGACGGTGGCATTCGGATTTCGTGGTTGAGACTTGATGATGTCGAGTACCTTGGCGAACTGCGCGCTAGCCATGATTCATTCCCCTTCGCGTCAAATGAGCTATCAACGAGTTATTCCGCATAGCAGTTTCACGAGCGTCCGGCCAGTGCCGGACGGCCCGGAAAAAAGGGGGGACGCCCGCAGTAGCTCGGGGAAGGTGGACGAGCGTTCGGGTGACTGTTAGAAGTTGCGCGCAGGGAGGGGTCTTTGTATGGGACCGGTGGCGTTGAGCAGCGCGCATGGTCGACCTTCGTAACGCCGCGACACAGCGCGTCCGGGCGCTTTCCGCACGAGTGGCGGAACTTGGCCGCTCGGGCAGCATGCGCAAAATCGGATTGAGCATCCTGGGTGTCGTCGCGCTCTTCGGCCTGGCGGGCTTCGTCGGCGTACCACTGCTCTTGCGGCACATAGCCACCGGGCAGTTGGCGACAGCGCTGCATCGCCCCGTCAGCGTCGGCAAGATTCGGTTCAACCCGTACAGGCTCAAGCTGGATCTCGACCAGCTACACATTGGCGAACGGGACAGCCCGCATCCCTTCGTCGATATCGGCCACATCCACGTCAAAGTTTCATGGACATCATTGTTTCGCCTCGCGCCGGTTGTCCACGAGGTCACGATCGAGCGGCCGGCTATACACGTTGTTCGCATCGCCGAACAGCGGTTCAACTTCTCGGATTTGATTTCGACCCCTGCCGAGAAGCCCAGCCCACCTCCGAGCGGCAAGCCTTTCCGTTTCGCGATTTCCAACATTCAGATCCACGAGGGCGAGCTGCAATTTGACGATAATGTCCTCGCCGAGCAACACGCGATCAAACATATCAGGCTCGACGTTCCCTTTATCGCGAACCTGCCTGCCGACGTTGATATTTTCGTGCAGCCGCTACTCCAGATGGTGGTCGATGGGAGTCCGCTGCGTCTCACCGGCAAGGCCAAGCCGTTCGCGGCTCCGCCCGAATCGGTAGTGGACCTCAATCTGCACCGGCTCGATCTTTCCCGTTATATCGGCTACGCGCCGGCGAAGGTGCCTGTGAAGCTTCCCAAGGGCATGCTCTCATGCGCGTTACAGGTGCACTTCGTCGCTGCCCCGGCGCAACCGCTGATCCGCATTGGCGGTGCGGTAGCGCTCGAAGATATAGACCTGCGAGACGGCTCGAATTCTCCGCTTCTCGCATTGAAGCACGCAGTGACCACGCTCACCGACGTGGAACCGCTGAGCAATATCGTGCACCTGGGCAGGATTCGTATCGACGGGCTCACAGCCCAGGCCGTACTCAACCCCGACGGGAGCACCAATTTGACCCCATTGGCAGGCAGTGGAGCCGCGTCGAATGGGGCCAAACCACAGGCGCCCGCATTGAATGCTCAGGGCGCGGCGCCCTCGCCGATCGCGCGGAGCACGGCAACTCCCGCACCAGCCGCGCATGCCACGACATCTCCCCTGGCAGTCGCGCAAAATGCTCCCGCACCCGCCGCGCATGTCACGACATCTCCGATGCCAGTCACGCACGGCACGCCCATCCCGATCGCGCAGAGCACCGCGACTCCTACGCCCGCCACGCACGCCACGACAGCTCCCATGTCAATTACGCAGAGTGCGCCGCCACCCGCGGCGCAAAGCATCACAACGGCGGCACCCACGGCGCAGGGTGCTCCCGAAGACGTGGCCCTCGAGACGTTTGAACTCGTCGGCAGCGCAATCAAGTTCACCGACAACAGTACCGGCGCCCCGGCAGTTTTGTTGATCAACGGCGTCCATGTGGGACTCAAAGCTTTGCGGACCACCGGCCAGTCGGCGGCGCCTTTCGACGTTGAGGCGACGCTCGGCGGCGGTGGTTCGATAGCGGTCAAGGGCGTCCTGGAATTGGCGAAGTCACAGGTCACGACGGACGTCTCATTGGACAAGATCGACCTGCCGGCGTTGCAGACGTTCGCGCAGCCGTTTCTTGCGGCAAACGTCGCGACGGGAAAACTCAGCCTACAGGCAAAGGTCAGGACGAATTTCGCCACTGCCGGCTTCAACGTGCATGCCGAGCCGGCGACCGTCTCGCTCGACAATTTTGATTTGCGCGCCGCGCCCGCGAACGAGGGGCCGATTCAATTGAACCGGTTGAGCGCATCGATTGGGCAGGTTGACCTGGCTACGCGTCAGGCGACGGTCAACGAGGTGCGCGCCGATGGGATGCATTTGTTTGTGCGGCGGGCACACGATGGTGAACTGAACCTCGCGTCGCTCGTGCGCACGTCCACGCTGCCGCCGTCGCAAAGCGGTACGACCTCGATTAAAGAAGCGCCAGCCCCTTCTCGGAAGCACAGGGAAGCTTCGGGCAGACATGCTTCGCGAGAGCGCACCGCTTCGCAGAAACGGCGCGCCAACGCGAAAAGCGGTGCCGTCGCGAATGCGACCGCGTTGTCTTCGCCGAAACCGGAGGCCGCGGCCAATACGCCTGCCGCGAGCGCGTCCGCGCAACTATGGAAATACCGGATTGCATCGGTTGCGGTGGAAAGCACGCAACTCCAGGTGGAGGACGATACGCAAGCGCGAGCGGTTAATCTGGCCCTCGCGCCGCTAAACCTGCACCTGAAAGACGTGTCGAGCGACCTCGGCAAGCCGATCACGCTCGAACTCGACGGCACGCTCAACCACAAAGGCACTTTCAAGATCACCGGGACGGCTACACCGGCACCGCTCAAGGCCAATGTTCGTGTTGTGACGAAGCGTCTCGATCTCGCGATGATGGACCCTTACGTCACCAGCCAGCTCAACGCCACGATTACCAACGCCGCGCTGTCGATGAATGCCGCGCTCGATATTGCCACTGTCCGCAACAACCTGCGCGTGAATTATCGTGGCGACGCCACGCTCGGCAGCGTGCGTTTACTCGACAAGCTGACGAACGACCGGTTCATGCGTTGGAGCGCGTTAAGCGTGAGGCGCATCAACGCGGATATCGGCTCCGGTCCGCCGAAAGTACATATCGGCGAGGTTGCGCTCGAAGACTTCGATGCGCGCGTGATTCTGAACTCGAGCGGCCGCCTGAATCTCTCGGACATCACGGCCAGTCCACAGGCGGCCCCCACTTCGTTGACCAGGCCCGAGTCGGAGGCACTGCCAGCGCAAGTTCCACCAGCCATAACCCCGCCAGCGCCATCGCCAGACCGGGCGCCTCCGTCGACAGGCCCGACAGCCGATGGCACGAGTTCTCAAGGAGCGGCGGCACCGAGATCTCCAGCCGCGACAACGGCAAAGCCGATCCCGGCCGAAATTGAACTCGGCAAAATTACGCTCGCGGGCGGCCACGTCGATTACAGTGACAACTTCATCAAGCCCAACTACTCCGCGAACCTCACCGACATCACCGGAAAGGTCGGGGCCTTTGGCACGCGCTCCACGTCACCCGCCGAAGTGTTGTTGCAAGGGCAGGTCAATGGCAGTTCGCCCATCGACATTAGCGGATCGGTGAATCCGCTGGCGCCCATGGCTTTCGTCGACCTGAAGGCGAAGGCGAACGGCATCGAGCTAACCGGCCTGACGGCCTATTCGACGAAATACACCGGCTACCCGATCGTCAAAGGCACGCTCACGGTGGACGTCCACTACTTGCTGAATCAGCAGAATCTGACAGCGGACAACCACATCTTCATCGATCAGCTGACGTTCGGAGATAAAGTAGCAAGTCCCAATGCAATCAATCTGCCGCTGCGGCTGGCGGTCGCACTTCTGAAGAATTCCCGTGGTGAGATCGACCTGCGGGTTCCCGTCTCGGGCTCGCTTTCCGACCCGCACTTCAGCATCGGCAGCCTCGTCCTGCATGCCTTTATGAACCTTATCGTGAAGGCTGCGACTTCGCCTTTCAGTTTGATCGCTTCTGCGTTTGGAGGCGGCGGAAATGTGGATCTCAGCTATGTCGAGTTTGCTCCTGGTCTCGCCACTTTGTCGCCCGACAGCCAGAACAGATTGGCCATTGTGGCCAAGGCGTTGCAGGATCGGACCGGGTTACGGCTCAACATCTCGGGACGAGTCGATCCCCAGTTCGACCGTCAGGGGCTCCGTGAAGCGATGGTGGCGCGACAGATCCGGGCGCAGAAAATCAAGGACGTGGGAGACACCGGAGAAAACGCGAACAGCGTCGAGGTCGCGCCGGACGACTACGATAAATATCTGAAGCGCGCTTACAAGGCCGCGGATTTTCCGAAGCCGCGCGACTTAATCGGGCTCGACAAATCGTTGCCGCCGGATGAGATGAAAAAGCTCATGCTCACCAATACGCAAGTGGGCGACAAGGATCTCGAGCGACTCGCCAACGCTCGCGCCAACGCGATCCGCCAATGGATGAGCAAGAAGATCGATTCATCCCGGCTGTTCGTGGTCGCGCCGAAACTCGACGCCAAGGGCATCAACGACAAAGGCAAGACCACCCGCGCCGACTTGTCACTGCAATAAGGACGAGGAGCGCAATCGCGCAGGGGTGCGCCGCAGCTACGCCTGCGTCCGTTGGCGGCGCTTCAACGTCCACATCTCGAAGACGCCGAACCATCCCGCCACCAGCGCCGTGCCGATTAGGACCGCGAATGGGTACGCGATTGTCGGATGCTGCATCACCATTGGCAGCAGGGCTACTGCGAGCGCGGGCGGCACGTGCAGACGAATCGAACGCAGCACCGCTATGCCCCAGGCCATACTGCAAATCGCCGCCAGCGGATCGTTGGGGATCGCCGCGTGAAAGAGAAATCCACCGGCGGCGCATAAGAAGCATACGAGAGGCAGTCTCAGGATCTGCCCGCTCCAAGGGCACGCGCCCGGATGGCGGAACATTTCGTAGGCGATGACCACCAACGGTGGAAAGAGAATGAAGCGCAGGCCGGTGACCTTTACGAACGTCACCGCGACGACGACAAAGATCGCGATCGCGGCGAGCCATCGAATCGCGGTCGTATCGCCGTCGTTGTTTGCGCCGTCAGTATGTACATCAGTAATTTCAATAGTATCTGCTTCGGCAATTCCAATATTCGTGGTTTCAGGCGGCTCCGTGTCGGCGATCTCCAGGGTGTAGCGCTTCCACGGAATGGAAATGAGCGCGAGGAGGGCCGAGCCGAAAAGGATTCCAGGTGGATACCACCAGCTTTTTACACCGAGCACGAGCGGCAGCAGCCCTGCCGATATAGCAGGTGCAATCGGGGAGCGAAGGGCACTGAGTACTGCGATCGCGCCTCCCACAGTGATCAGCACCGAAGCGAAACCATAGGGCAGCGAGCGCGTCACGATGGTCCCGATTGTTCCCGTGAGCACAGGCGTAATTGCAAGCAGAAAGGGCGCGCTTGCCCAGCGTCCACGCGGCCGTCCGATGACGTCGTAGGATAGCGCGGCAAGCTCGGGGAATAGAACGTAGAAAGCGCCGGTCGCACTAGCGACCGCGGCGATCGTCCGATATAGGCAAGCGCGATTAGCTCCGCCTCGAGCCGGGTCCTTCCACTGAGGCCTCGCATCGCCTGCTTTACGTGTGTTTTTTCCGAAGGAAGCAAGACGGCAATTTTCGAACGACCAGGAACCCAGTTCGGGCCGGTCGCCCCGATTCGCGACCGGCATTTCTGCGCGCACTCTCCTTATGCAGGGTTTAGGCCGTAAAGCCGGACCGCATTTTCTCGCGCGAGTTTTCGAACATCCGGCTCCGGCACCGTTGCGAACATGCGCGTCATCGCTTCCTGCGAATTTGGCCACGTCGAGGCCGAATGCGGATAGTCAGTCGACCACAAAAAATTATCCACACCGATATCTTCGTAAGTTTTCACACCGAACGGATCGTCGATGAAGGTCGCGTAAATCTGACGCCGGAAATAGTCACTCGGTTTCATCGTCAGCGGAGTGTCCATCGTCTTCTGAAATCTCCGGTAATACTTGTCGATTCGCGAGAAGAGCGGCGCTACCCAACCGATTTCCACTTCGGTGCACACGACCTTCAGATTGGGGTGGCGTTCGAGTGCGCCCGAGAAAATCAATTCGAGGACGGTTCGCTCGATCTCATGCACAACCGACATAAAGTGCTGGAAGCGGTCGACCGGATCGGCGTCTAACCTGACGCGGCTCTCGCTGCGCTGTCCCGTCGCCTCATGCAGGGCCAGCGGCATCCCCAATTCCTGCGCTGCCGCCCAGAGCGGATCGTAGACGCGCGCCCTGTACGGCTGCGATTCCGGCGCCTCGGACCAGATCATTGCGCCGTGCAGGCCGAGTTTACCGCAGCGCTCCAGTTCTTTTACTGCACGGCCAACGTCATACAGCGAAATCAGCGCAAGACCTGCGAACTTGTCCGGAGCCGCCTTGCAAAATTCCGCAAGCCAATCGTTGTAAACTTTGAAACAGGCCTCCTGCAACTCCGCATCCTTGATGCCGAACAACGAAAAGCCCACGCTGGTGTAAAGCACCTGTCCGGCAACGCCGTCGCTCTGCATGTCCTTCAGCCGCGCGTCAGGCTCCCACCCGCCGGCGGGGCAACTGTCCAGACCGGCGTCGAGGAAGCTTTTATCGAGGGTCTGGCCCGCCGCGTATAACGGCGCCATCCGCAGCGGCGGCGAATCTTCGCACAAAAAGAAGGTGCCCTTCTTGCCGTCCGGGTCCTTGACGACCCGGGGGGCTCGATTCCGCATTTTCTGGTCGAGCCGTTCCAACCAAAGCAGCGGTGGTTCAATCATGTGCGAATCAGCGTCAAAAATTCTCATCGCATTCTCCATGGACACATGCGCGCCACACCCTGCTATTACTTCCAATGGCGGTCAAAGATCAAACCATCACGCGCGCAACTCTCCAGTGCGGCGCAGCTTGTGGTAAGTTGGGGCAACCGCGCAAGATTTGAAAGGAGTTCGATGAATTATTCGCGACGAATATGAACATCACAATACTCGACGACTATCAGAACATGGTGAAAACGCTGGGCGCCTTTAGCAAGGCCGCGGGCCACAACGTCACGATCTGGAACGACCACACCAAGAACGTCGACGTCCTCGCCGAACGGCTCAAGGACACCGAGGCGCTGGCGCTGATCCGCGAGCGCACTCCCATCCAGGAGCCGCTGCTCGCGCGCCTTCCCAAACTCCGCATCATCAGCCAGGTCGGCGCCTATCCGCACATCGACGCGAATGCATGCACGCGCCACGGCGTGATCGTATCGTCGTACACGGGACCGGGCCGTCCATCGTACGCGACCGCCGAACTGAATTGGGGCCTGATGATCGCCGCGTTCCGCCGCCTGCCACAAGAAATCAACGCGCTCAAAGCGGGTACGTGGCAGACGCTAAGCATCGGAGTCGCGCTTCGCGGAAAGACGTTGGGCGTTTATGGTTACGGCAGGATCGGCGCGGTAATCGCCGGTTACGGCAGGGCGTTTGGCATGAACGTCCTGGTGTGGGGTCGCGAGACGACGATCGAGAAGGCGCGCGCCGACGGCTACGACATCGCGGCGAACAAGGCCGCTCTGTTCGAGCAGTCGGACGTGGTGTCGATTCATCTGCGGCTGATCGACGAGACTCGCGGCATCGTGACGGCCGCCGATCTCGCGCGGATGAAGCCGACCGCCCTCTTCGTCAATACCAGCCGCGCCGCTT
>WNFT01006824.1_pt1 | contig 10086 bp, 9 predicted proteins | sample 5400191 | NCBI WGS metagenome assembly WNFT01 (sample SAMN13153359, study PRJNA577476) | soil metagenome | isolation source: 80 cm saprolite under Madrone tree | place: USA:California | collected 2016-06-14 | reverse complement strand
TGGTCCGGAGCGGGGCCGGCACCGCTTTGGTTGGAGACGCCGAGACAGTAGCCGATCGGATTCGAGAGTATCACGCTCTCGGAATCGCGGCATTCATATTTTCTGGATATCCGCATCTCGAGGAGGCTTATCGAGCAGCGGAACTCTCTTCATCGGAGGATCAATCGGATTTGTCCTGGGCCTTATGAACGGCCTTTTCACGATGTCCAACCGGGTATTGGATTCTTCGCTGCAAATGATCCGAAACATCCCTCATCTCGCACTGATCCCGCTAGTCATTCGCTGGTTTGGCATCGGCGAGCAGGGCAAACTCTTCTTGATCGTCCTTGGGGTTTTCTTCCCGATTTATCTTAATACGATGCACGGAATCCGCTCGACTGATCCTCGGTTGCTGGAAATGGGGAAGGTTTATGGCCTCAATCCCTGGGCTCTGCTGACCCGCATCATCTTGCCGGGCGCGCTGCCATCGATTCTCGTCGGATTACGGTACGCGTTAGGAATCATGTGGCTGACGCTGATCGTGGCGGAAACCATTGCCTCCGACAGCGGGATAGGGTTCATGGTCATGAATGCACGCGACTTTCTTCAATTCGATGTCGTTATGTTCGGCATCCTGCTTTACGCGGTGCTGGGAAAAGCCGCCGACACGGCGACTCGCGGACTTGAACGATGGTTCCTACGCTGGAATCCGAATTATCGGCACGCCTAAATAAAGAGATTCCTATGCAAACGCTGGAAACCAGAGAAATATTTCTCCCGAGCGACCATGCTCCATTGCTGAGAGTGCACTTCGTCAGCAAGCGGTTTGGTGAACGGGAAGTGTTGCATCGTCTCGATCTCACTGTCCAGGAAGGGGAAATGGTTGCTATCGTCGGCAAAAGCGGTTGTGAAAAATCGACTCTACTTCGGCTGCTGGCGGGATTGGAGCAGCCAAATGAAGGAACGATAGCAATCGATTCCAATCTGGTGAATGGGCGCAATCGATCCACGCGCTTAATGTTCCAAGACTCAGCCTTACTCCCGTGGAATTCAGTCTTGGAGAATGTTGCTCTCGCTGCCCCCGATCGAACCCGGCGGCGTGAATTAGCTCTGGAAGCGCTCAGACAAGTCGGGCTCGTCCATCGGGCTAACGATTGGCCAGCAATTCTGTCTGGGGGTCAAAGACAGCGGGTAGCGCTGGCCCGGGCTCTGGCCAGCGAGGCGCGCCTGATCCTGTTCGACGAACCGCTCGGTGCGCTAGACGCTCTTACTCGGTTGGAGATGCAGAACTTGATTGAGAAGCTTTGGCAACAACGCGGTTTCACCGCGATTCTGGTTACCCACGATGTTGAGGAGGCAGCCGCATTGGCCGATCGAGTCTTGTTGATGCAGCATGGCGAATTCGGATACGAAAGCCTGGTCTCGCTGTCGCGGCCACGCGACCGCGCCAATGCGGCATTTGCAGCATTGAAAGCAGAGATTCTTTCTCGCGTGCTAGTAGTGTAGCCTGATCCCCCAAGCACGCTGTCGCGACTGCGGACTGGGGCATCAGGCTACTACCCGGGTCTAGTAGCGCTTGGTCTGCGGACCTGGCTCGCCGGTCACCGTCCCACTCTTCTGCGACTCCGGAATGGCGTGCTCAAGTGAGCCCGAGTCGCTCGAGCCATAAACATCTGCGGCGTTGTCTCCGCCGAAGCTGCAACCGCTAAGGAAAAGAGTCGCGGCGACCGCGACGACGCCCAGAATTCGACAAATCAAGCCGGACATACGCATAGGATACTTGCCTGCAAAAGACCGATTTTCAACTCTCCACATAGTCCGTACATCCAAAAGGCTGAGCCGAACTGACAATCTCGTAGCCGACAAACAGTCCAAGCCGCCGCTCAAACTGGCAATGGATCGCACAAAAAGAAATTATCCCTGCTCGTCAGTTATTTTTGGCTTTCGCTCGTCCGATAAGTAAATAGATGTGCCGCCACGAAATGCGCGACTGCGACGCGTAAAAAAATTTGCACAGTGAGCTTTCCCACGGTTTCCCCCATCCGCCTGCTTATCGCGGCGCTGGCAGTTTTGCCGGTGCTGTATGTGGATTTTCTCACCTACCGATCGGGGAATAGTTGGCTGGGCGTTCTGATTCTGGGTCTGATTGCACTGGCCCTTTACATTTATCTGAATCCACGCGCCTACACTTTCCGCTATTTATTTCCCGGCCTCTTTGCTTTTGCGCTCTTCGTTATTTTTCCACTGCTTTACACCGTTTACATCAGTTTTACGAAATACAGCTCCAGCCATTTGCTTCCGTATCAAAGCGTGGTCGAACTCCTCGAGCAGGACTCATACATCGTTCCGGACACTCCCAGCTATGATTACATCCTCTATCGGCAAGGCAGCGGGAAATACGTCCTTCTCCTGACTGATCAATCAAATCGAGAGCAACGGTTTCTCTCCGAGCCATTCGACCTGCAACCGGGCCAGACCGTCCATTATCCAACGGTGGTTAACGCTTCCACCGTTGAGCCAAATCGCTCGATCGATGGAGAATCGCTCAAGATCGGTCAAATTACCCGCGAAGGCTTTTTCATCCCATTGCGCGGATACCAGTTCCGGCTTCCGAATGGGCAAACGGTCGAAAAGGAGGGGCTAGACCAATTTTGCTGCCGCAGCAAAATCTGGAAACGGAATCCGGACGGTTCCTTTATCAATCAGAAGACCAATTCTACGATCCGGCCTGACTTCGCGCGAGGTTTCTTTATCGATGAAAAAGGCGAGCCGACCGGAATCGGGTTCCGCACGTTTGCCGGATTGGACAACTATACCAAGATAGCCGCCGATCCGGAGATCCAACTCCCATTTATCCGGATTTTTCTTTGGACGGTGGCTTTTTCGGCAATTTCGGCGGTAGGCGCTTTCGCGATCGGCATGATCCTGGCCGTTGTCCTTGAATGGAAAGAGATGCGGCTTCGCAAGCTTTATCGGACCTTGCTGATTCTTCCCTACGCGGTCCCGGCCGTTCTCTCGATCTTGATCTTTAAAGGTTTATTCAACCAGGAGTTCGGAGCAGTGAACGCGCTTCTTCATGCTGTCTTCGGATTTGCGCCCCAATGGGAAACCAATCCGTGGGGTGCTCGAGCGATGGTTATATTGGTGAATCTCTGGCTCGGCTACCCTTATATGATGCTGATCTGCACCGGAATGTTGCAGTCGATTCCGAGCAGTATTTACGAGGCAAGCGCCATTGAAGGCAGCAATCCTTTGACCGATTTCTTCCAAATCACGCTTCCTCTTGTCTTTCCGCCGCTTCTGCCGGTGCTGATTGCGAGTTTCGCATTTAATTTCAATAACTTTTCCGTGATTTACCTATTGACGAGCGGAGGACCGAAAATGCTCGGTGGCGGTAACGCTGGAGAAACCGATATCCTGGTGAGCTATACTTACACCCTCGCGTTTCGGAGTTCGGAGAACAACTACGCGCTGGCCAGCGCAATTGCGACCCTGTTATTTTTCCTGGTTGGAACGTTGGCCTGGATCAATCTGCGGATGAGTTCGAGACGGATCGTTTATTAGCACCTGTCTGAAACAAGCCATTTACCCAGACATGAAACCTTCCCAGAGACTTTTGTTGAAGAAAATCGTGGCTCATGGGTTTTTGCTGGTCGCCCTCGCCTTGGTCGTGCTTCCTTTTCTTATGGTGGTGATTGCTTCATTGCGAAAGGGCAACTTCCCACCAAACGGTCTTTGGCTGAACCCGAACCAGTGGAGCTTCGAACACTGGAAATATGTCCTCAATATTCCTTATTCCGAGATCGTGAACCCGAGCACCGGCGAAACTCGGGTTGTTCAGCCTCCAACACCCCCACTGCACTGGCTTTGGAACTCTGTGATTGTTTCTGCGGTGTCTTCGGCCGGAATCATTTTTCTCTCCAGCACCGCGGCCTATGCCTTCGCCAGAATGCGGTTCAAGTTTCGCGGGCACATCTTGCAGTCATTGCTTCTCCTGCAGATGTTTCCAGCGGTGCTCGCCTTGACTGCTTATTACACGATCCTTGATTCCCTGGGCCGGCAGGTGGAATGGTTAGGACTTAATACATTACCGGGATTGATTTTGATTTACCTGGCAGGCGTCTCAACCAACATCTGGATGATTAAAGGATATTTCGATACAATTCCTCCCGCCATGGAAGAGTCGGCTCGGATCGATGGGGCCTCCCCGTTTCAGATTTTTGTCCGTATCCTGCTGCCGGTGAGCACTCCCATCTTTGCCGTGGTGTTTATTTTGTCCTTTATTTACACGATGTCTGAGTATCCAGTTGCATCTGCAGTGTTGGGCACCCCCAAAACCTGGACGTTGGCCGTTGGCGCAAGCTCACTACTCCGAGAACACGAAAAGCTCTGGGGTCATTTTGCTGCGCTTGCGGTCTTGAGTGGCGTGCCAATTACGGTAATGTTTCTACTTTGCCAGCGCTTTGTTATTGGCGGGCTGACAAGCGGTGGTATTAAAGAATAACCTAAACCCCCCAAGAACGGCTATGAGTCAAGGATCAGTAAACATCAAAGATCTGGTTAAAACCTATACGGACGACCGTGGTCGACCGACATTTACCGCTGTAAAAAACATCAACCTGAATATCGACAATGGCGAATTCATGGTCCTGGTCGGGCCATCCGGCTGCGGGAAGACCACGACGCTTCGCATGGTTGCCGGTTTAGAGAAGATCTCGAGCGGGACTATCTCTATCGGCGATCGCGTGGTGAACGATCTGGAACCGAAAGATCGGGGTATAGCGATGGTATTTCAAAATTACGCGCTCTACCCGCACATGACCATCTTCAATAACATGGCATTCGGGCTGCAACTCGCCAAAAAGAAGAAAGACTTTATTCAGGAGACGGTCACCCGAACATCGCAGGCATTGGGCCTCAATCAGATGCTGGAACGGAAGCCACAAGCTCTTTCCGGTGGTCAGCGCCAACGGGTTGCTCTCGGACGAGCCATCGTGCGAAATCCGGTGGTTTTCTTATTCGATGAGCCGCTCTCCAACCTGGATGCTAAAATGCGTGTCCAGATGCGATCGGAAATATCGCGACTTCATGGACAGCTGGGCTCGACAATGATTTACGTCACCCATGACCAGGTCGAAGCGATGACCATGGGCGATCGCATCTGCGTCATGAAAGACGGGGTAATCATGCAGGTTGCCGATCCGCTCACCCTTTACCGGAAACCGGAAAACCTGTTCGTGGCCGGTTTTATTGGAAGCCCTCCGATGAACCTGCTTCGGGGAAAGGTCCAGAAGCAAAGTTCCGGTTTGGTTTTCACTGAAACTGGGGAACAGAACGCTATTTCGATCCCAATTAAAGGTCCTCTGGAATCTTTGGTGTCAAAATACATCGATAAGCCAATCGTCTTAGGGGTGCGTCCGGAACATATTACAGAGGAAAGTAAAAATGGCTCCCATGTTCCGCTCACTTCAGCGGTCGATATCGCCGAGCCGATGGGTTCGGAGTCGCTCGTCTATATGAAGGCCGGAGGCGGTAACTTCATCGCAAAAATTCATGGAGAGAAATTATTCCATCAGGGTCAGCCGTTGACGGTGTATGTCGATACCGCCAAAATACTCCTTTTCGACCCTGAAACGGAAGCTGTGATCCGCTAACCACCGCCTGCCACCCCCTATGCGTCAAATCCTTGAAACCGAACAGTACGTTCAAGTGCCGCCGATGATGATGTCTGATCCGTTCTATCGGATTACCTATTTGATTAAAGAAGAGATCCGGAAATATAAATGGCTGGAAGGGGAAAAGGGCCGTCAGCTCACCTGGGAGCAAGCTCGCCAGGAGTGGACCAAACAGCATCAGAAGAAATACGAATCGTTTCTGATCGACACATTGAAGTTTCCGGATCGCGAATCGACCTGATTAAATCGGTGAGGCTGTTGACTAAGACGGAAGCGTGTAGGTTCGCTTCCGTCTTTTGTTTTTTCGGCCGGGATCTCTAAAATCTGTGGCTCTTCGCTGCGGTTTTGCCCTAAATCAGTGGGTACATGTCTGAACGTCTCTTTAACTGGCTGACATCGCGCGGCGCTGGCGTTCTTCTTCACCCTACCTCGCTTCCCGGGACTACGGGTATCGGTACTCTGGGCCGATTCGCCTTTCGATTCGTGGACTTCCTGGCGGACGCCGGCATGAAGTACTGGCAAGTCTGCCCATTAGGCCCGACCGGATTTGGGGACTCTCCTTATCAGTGTTTCTCTGCCTTCGCCGGAAATCCCTATCTGGTGGACCTCGAGGAGTTATTGGAAGAGGGTTTTCTCGAGCCAAACGATCTCGAGCCGCTGAGATCACTTCCCGAAACGACGGTCGACTACGGTGCGCAATGGCAACTCCGTTGGCTCATCCTGCAAAAAGCGTTCGAAGGATTCCGCGCGAAAGCGATGCCGGATCAGCAAGCAGCCTTTGCCGATTTTCGCCAAAGTAACCGGGAATGGCTGGAATCCTACTGCTTGTTCATGGCCATCAAGTCGCAATTTGATAGCCGTTCCTGGCAGGAGTGGCCTCCTGAAGCAAAGCGCTATCCCCTAGCCAAGCGCCGATTTAAAACCAAAGAGCTGAAAGACAAAGCCTCTGCCTGCGCCTTCTATCAGTTTAAGTTTTTCCAGCAATGGGACAAACTGAGACGATACGCGGCTGATCGGAAGATCCAGATTTTCGGTGATATCCCGATTTTTGTCGCAATGGATAGCGCCGACGTTTGGACTCATCCGGAGCTTTTCCAGATGACGGAAGATCTTAGACCCACCGGCGTCGCCGGAGTTCCTCCCGACTATTTTGCCGCCGATGGGCAACTCTGGGGAAATCCTCTTTACGCTTGGGAACGCCACGCCAAAGAGGGTTATGCCTGGTGGCTTGCTCGCTTACGAGCAAGTTTCCAACTCTACGATGTGGTCCGGATCGATCATTTTCGCGGCTTTGACGAATATTGTCGGATTCCGCCCGACGCCAAAAACGCCCGTGATTACCGCTGGGAAAAAGGGGCCGGCTTCGAATTGTTTCAGGTCATTCAAAAGCATTTTCCCGAAGCAAAGCTCGTTGCGGAAGATTTGGGGGTAATTACCGAATCGGTGCGTCGGTTGGTAAATCAGGCCGGCTTACCAGGAATGAAGATCTTACAGTTCGCTTTTGAAGGGGCGACCGAATATCTACCGCACAACTGCGTGCCGAACAGCGTTCTCTACCCTGGAACGCACGATAACGATACTTGCTGGGGCTGGTTCAATGTGCAGAATCCGAACGTGCAAGATTTCGTCCACCGCTATCTGCACACGGACCAACCGGATATCGTATGGCAAATTATTCGTGCTGGGTATGCCTCCGCGTCCAGGATCTTTATTGTCCCGATGCAAGATCTGCTGAATTTAGGAAGCGAAGCGCGAATGAATACTCCGGGCACGCCGTCCGGAAACTGGCGCTGGAGATTCACCTCGGATCAGCTCGACAGTTTGTGGAAGGACCGCCGTGAAGAACTCCGCGAATACGCAAGATTGTACGAACGGTGAAGAAAATGCGGAATGCGGATCGCGGATCGCGGAATATAAAATCCTGAATCGGGATTAGGGCAGTACCACCGCAACGCTTCTACGGGGTCCGAATTTCGGGTGTCATTCCGCATTCCGCGATCCGCAATCCGCATTCTCAACCTGGCAATGGATATCGCCCGGTCAACGCCCTTACTTTCTGACGAACGCTGGCCAGCGCTGATTCATCCGCGCCTGGCCGAAGAGCGTCATCGATCAAATCAGCGATCTCCATCATATCCTCTTCCTTCATTCCTCTCGTAGTGACGGCGGGTGTACCAACCCGAATGCCCCCGCCCTTTACTACCGGTTCAGTGTCGAACGGAATCGAGTTCTTATTCACGGTAATTCCGGCACGATCCAAAGTTTCCTGAGCCTGTTTCCCGTTCAGCCCCTTAGATCGAAGATCGACCAACATCAGATGATTGTCGGTTCCTCCTGATACAATACGGAATCCCTTGCGCTCCAGGCTTGCCGCCAGAGCCTTTGCATTGCTCGTGATCTGTTGCTGATAATCGCGAAACGCGGGTTGCAATGCCTCATGGAAACAAACCGCTTTTGCCGCAATCACGTGCATGAGAGGACCGCCCTGCACTCCAGGGAACATCAAGCTGTCAATCGATTTAGCATATTCCGGTTTGCACATGATAATCCCCCCTCTTGGCCCGCGGAGACTCTTGTGCGTTGTGGAAGTCACAAAATCAGCGATTCCCACCGGCGACGGATGAAGACCAGCCGCCACCAACCCCGCAATATGCGCAATGTCGACAAAGAGAAGGGCCCCGACGGCGTCAGCGATCTCTCGCATCTTCTTGAAATCGATAATTCGCGAATAAGCGGACGCCCCCGCGGTAATCATCCGCGGGCGATGCTCTTCGGCCAACCGAGCGAGAGAATCGTAATCAATATGCTCCGTCTCCCGGTCCACTCCGTAATGCGTCACTTCATAAAAGCGGCCGGAAAAGTTTGCCTTGTTTCCATGGGTCAAATGACCGCCATGTGACAGGTCCATCGTCAGAATGCGGTCTCCCGGCTTAAGCGCGCTGAAGTAAACCGCCATATTGGCCTGGCTTCCGCTATGCGGTTGCACATTAACATGCTCCGCTGCAAATAACTTCTGTACCCGTTCAATTGCCAGTCGTTCTACTTGGTCGACGAATTCGCACCCGCCATACCAACGACGGCCCGGGTAACCTTCCGCATACTTATTGGTCAGGACCGACCCTTGGGCTTCCATTACCGCGCGGCTGGTGAAATTCTCCGAGGCGATCAGCTCGATGTTCTCGAATTGCCGTTGCCGCTCTCGTTCGATCGCTTGGAAAATTTCCGGATCGATTTGGTCCAAAGATTGGTTTCCCGACCGTTCGTTCAGGATCCCTGATGTCAGCTTTTCGTTAATTCCCTCACTCATTATAAACTCTAGCAAACCGGGCAGCGAATTTTTGATGGTATCTCGCGCTTCCTCATACGCGTCAATACCCAATCCGATTGGGTCAGCGACATCGAATGATGCGGCCCCAGGTTCAAATTCCCGTAACAAATACGTCTTTTCTGCTGCTTCCGGATACTGATAAAAAATAGAATCGAGATCACTCCGCGTCATTGCTATGATCCAGGTCGCTTCCTGGACCAGCCGTTCGGTGAGCGGTTTACTCCGAGTCGCTGAGATATCGATCCCCACGTGCGCCAGTACTTCGACCGCGTGGGGACTCGGACTCTGACCCGGATAAGTACTCACACCGGCCGAAGACACCTTTAGATCGGGCCGGCCCGCAATCATCTTGCGGAAAAGACCCTCTGCCATAGGGCTTCGACAGACGTTCCCCGTACAAACAAACAAGACCGTTTTTTGCGGACTCAAAGTCCGGGAAACTGCCATGCCCGCTCGGGCAGATCAAGGACAGACGGGAGCGAATGCGGATCGCGGATTGCGAATCGCCAAATACGATTCGGCAAAGGATCCAAAGGAAACTCACGGAAGAAATTAGCCATTCTTCGGTAGTGGTCCGGCAGTGGTCGGGCGGCTGCCGGATACTGGCCTACTTTCCGGGCCGATTCTCTCTAGCCACCAACAGCGATCCTGATCGCGACCTCTTCAGTTGACTCGTATGGGCAGCTGCCGGATCCCCGAAGTGCTCGCATCGAATAGTCCAACGACTCGATGAAGGGCGGTAGTAACATTACCGCTTGAGCGGTCCGATCGAAGGGGATAGCATTTGCCCGTTGAATTCAGTATCCGCTTACGATTACATCCAGGCACTCCATCGATTGTGTCTTGTTCAATCGGGTTCCGATACAGCCGCTGAGAGCGCCGCTCACGACATCCTGTCTGAAGCCTACAAGACGGCTGATCGCGATTTAGCCAGCGTCGATTTTAACGGGCTTTTTCGCACAGCATTCCAGCATCGCGATTCCTACGCGAAAATATCGGAAAACAAGCTTACCGACTGGCCACGCGTGCTTCACTCCCTTCCCGAGCCTCAACGTTCCACCCTGACTCTGTTTTACTTAGAAATTTTGCCTCTTGTTTTTATTG
>WNFT01006823.1_pt1 | contig 10086 bp, 8 predicted proteins | sample 5400191 | NCBI WGS metagenome assembly WNFT01 (sample SAMN13153359, study PRJNA577476) | soil metagenome | isolation source: 80 cm saprolite under Madrone tree | place: USA:California | collected 2016-06-14 | reverse complement strand
GCGGTCAGGCTCGGCAATACCCTCGTATCGATCTCGTTTGTGCGGAACGCCGGCTCGTATTGCTCGAGCCCGAGCCTCCGCAGCCATTCCGCGACATCCATCGGCCCCTCTTCCATCCAGAGGATTATCGCCCGCAACCTCCTGGTTCCTTGATAAAATTCTATTGTTATGGTATACGCAATTGCGATGTACAGCCGGCTCAGCAACCGCCGCCCGTATCTGCCGCCCGACCGGCTGGGACCTGATCTCGACCTGATATAACAGGTGGAACAGGTGAGGTTCCACCAGCCAACGCGTGCCAACCGGTCGTGAATGCTGCGGTTCATGACGGCCGGGATGACACGGGTGTGGCGGCGGTGGCATCGCGAGCGGGTTGCCGCGGACCGATGCCTGCCGCATGATGGTGCTTGAAGAAGGCAAAATGATCCAGGGCGGGGGAATGAGCGCCAAGAGCAAGGTCTTTTCGAGCTTCGACGATGCGGTTCGCGACATTCCGGATGGCGCGACCCTCGGCTTTGGCGGGTTTGCGGTCGTCGGAATGCCGATCAACCTCTACGAGGCGGCCGCCAAGCAGGGTGCGAAGAATTTGACCTGCGTGTCGAATTCGACGCGCGGCGGCGCCACCTTGCCGGCCGATGCGCCCGATATGGGCGGGCTGATCAAGAATGATCAGGTCAAAAAGGTGATCTGCGCCTTCACCGCTCCGACGCGCGCTTCGCAGCGGCTGATCCTGACCGAATATGTCGATAAGGGGCTGATCGAGGCGGAGCTCGTGCCGCAGGGCACGCTCGCCGAACGGATGCGCGCGGCCGGAGCCGGAATTCCGGCTTTTTACACGCCGGCCGCAGTTGGCACCGAGCTCGCCGAAGGCCGGGAAACCCGCGTCTTCAATGGCCGCAAATACCTCTTGGAGCACGCACTGCCGCTCGACTACGCGTTCATCCGGGCTTACCAGGCAGATGCATCGGGCAACCTCCGCTTCCGCCGCTCGCAGCGCAACTTCAACCCGATCATGGCGATGGCGGCGCGGGTCACGGTGGTCGAGGTCGAGGAAGACATTCTGCCGACCGGTGCCATTGACCCCGACGACGTGCATACCGCCGGGATCTTTGTCCATCGGCTGGTCAAGATCCCGCCGCCGCCCGAAGGGTGGTGGCCGCAGCGTCCGGGGAGTATCGGGTGATGAGCGAGAGGGCAAAAGGGCTCAGCCGCCAGCAGATGTGCGACCGGCTGGCGATGGAATTCGGCGACGGCTGGATCGTCAACCTCGGGATCGGCATCCCGACCTTGTGCTCGAATTGCGATTTCGGCGACAAGGAGATCATCTTCCATTCCGAGAACGGGGTCATCGGCTACGGCCCGCTCGCGGTGGCGGGCAAAGAGGATCTGCACCTCGTCAACGCCGGCGGCCAGCACGTCACCTTGCGGCCAGGGGCGGCGATCGTCCATCACGCCGACTCCTTCGCGCTGATCCGCAGCGGCCGGCTCGACCTCACCGTGCTCGGCGCCTACGAGGTCGCCGAGAACGGCGATTTCGCGAACTGGAAGATGGCCGGCCAGCCGGGCGGCGGCATCGGCGGGGCGATGGACCTGGCCGCCTGCGCCAAGCACGTCTTTGTCGCGATGGAGCACCAGACGCGCGACGGCAAGCCGCGTCTCGTCGAACGCTGCGCGATCCCGGCCACGGCCCGCGGTGTGGTCAACCTCGTCGCCACCAATTTCGGGCTCTTCGAGGTCACCAAAGAAGGCCTGGCATTGCGTGAGATCGCGCCCGGCCTCACGGTCGACGAGGTGAAGGCGACGACCGGATGCAATCTGATCATCCCGCGCGAGGTGCCGCCCGTGCGGATGGTGCGGTAGCAGGTCATTCCGGGGCGTGGCCCTGGCCGCGAGCCCGGAACCTATGAACACTGGCCAATACGAGCTCGGAGGGGCCTGTGTTCATAGGTTCCGGACATGCCGCTCTGCGCCATTCCGGAATGACAAAGTTTACCGACGGGCCAGACTCCCTCCCCACCCCAGGCGTACGCGGCCGATCGCCATTGTGACCGCCGCCTGGGTCGGCTCGACGACCGGGATTTGGATGGCCTCTTCGAGATCGCCGCGGTAACGCGCCATCCCGGCGCACCCCATGACGAGCACGTCGGCACCGTGCTGGTTGCGCAACCGGCGGCCGACATCGACCATGCGGGTCAGCGTCGCCCGCTCGTCGGCGAGCTCAGCGACGCCAAGGCCGATCGGTAGATCGCCGGCGAGGCGCTGATCGACACCCATCGCCGCGATGTAGCGCAAGTGCCGCGGTACCGAGCGGGCCAGGATCGAGATCACGCCAAAGCGGTGACCGAGGGTCAGCGCGGTCAGGATCCCGCATTCGGCGATGCCGAGCACGGGCTTCGCGGTCGCTTCGCGCGCCGAGAACAGGCCGGGGTCGCTGAAGCAGGCAATGACGAAGGCCGCGGCATCGGCGTCCTGCTCGCCGATCACGTGGCAGAGCGGCAGGATCACACTATCCGCATCGCTCTGACTCTCGACCCCGGGCGGTCCCTCGTCGAGGGTCAGGCAGGCGATTTCGGGCCCGCCGGGGATGCGCAGCGGCGCCATCGCATCGTCGATGGCACGCGTGACGGAGGCCGTCGAATTCGGGTTGATGACGAGGATGCGGTCGCGCATCGGCCTCTTCCTTTGGGTTGCTGCTATAAATCCGGCGTAGTCCTGGGCGAGCAGTGAAGGATCAGCATGATCGATTTATCCGCGGTAATCGACACGGCCGAGCGTGATCCCCTTGTCGTCGCGTTTGGTCTGATGGTGCTCGGCGGGCTAACGACGCATTTCCTGCTGAAGAAGCAACCCTTCACGCGAGCCATCATACGGGTCGTGTTTCTGATCCTTCTGACGATTGTTCTGGTTAATGCGGGTATCGTCCCCTACCAGCCGCTTCAGCTTACCGGCACGCCGTTTCTCGACGTGGTCCACGGCGCGCTCAAGGTCGCGTGGTGGTTCTGGACAGCGTGGTTCCTGGTCGGCTTTCTGCGCGCCTTCATTATCGTCGAGCACCGGCCGCGCGAAGGCAAGCTGCTGCAGGATTTGTTCGCGGGCCTGATATATCTCGCGGCCCTCTTCGCAGTGATCGCCTATGTCTTCGATCTCCCGATCCAAGGGTTGCTCGCGACCTCCGGTGCCGTTGCGATCATTCTCGGCCTCGCCCTCCAGAGCACGCTGGGCGACGTCTTTTCCGGCGTTGTGCTGAGCTTTAGCCGGCCCTATCGGCCAGGCGATTGGATCAGTATCGACGGTAGCACCGACGGCCGCGTCATCGAGATGAACTGGCGCGCGACGCACGTCCTGACCGGGCGGCGGGATCTTGCGATCGTGCCGAACAGCACGATCGCCAAGTCAAAGATCGTCAATGTCAGCTCGCCGTCAGGGATCCACGGTGTAACGATAACCGTGCAGCTCGACGCCAGGACAGCCCCCTCGACCGGCACCGAGATCCTGGAGCACGCGATCCTGAACAATCGGCTGATCGTGGGAACACCCGCCCCGAGCGTCACCGTAAAGTCGATCAACGCGACCTACACGGAATTCGAAATAACCTTCTTCGTCGAGGAGCTGGGCTCGTCCACGCGGGCGCAGAACCAATTGTTCGATCTGATTTTCCGCCATCTCGCGGTCACCGGCATCGACTTGGCAACGGCTGGGAACCAGGCCATCGAAGACCAGGTGTCCCGGCGGCCAAAGACGGGTCCCGAAAGGCTGCTCGACTTGGTCGCGATCTTCGCGAGCCTGACAACCGACGAGCGCAAGGCGATCGCGGCCAAGCTGAAGCAGAAATCCTATGACGTGGAAGAGACATTGGTCGAGCCCGGAACCGTGCTGCAATCGCTGTTCATTGTCGGTACCGGCGTCCTGTCGTTCACGCAGGAGGGAAGCTTAGGCGAGATCGAGCTGTTACGGATCGGCCCGGGCGATCATTTCGGAGAGATCGGGATGCTGACGGGAGCTCCAGCGACCGCAAAAATCAGCGCGCTGATGCCTGCTACGGTCTACGAGCTGGCAAAGGACGACCTCTCGCCGCTTCTCGAGGCGAGACCGGATGTCGCCCAGGAGCTCTGTCGCGCACTGGCCCGGCGCCAGGCCGCGGGTCACCTGGTCGCCTCGACCGAGCTTGCCGAGGCAGTGCCGGCGAACCGGCTGACGACGTGGTTCTCCCAGCGACTGCACCGATTGTACGATATGGCCAATGTCGAATGACCCACAGCGCGCAGGACTCGATCGCCCCGGGCCTATCTCTCTTGTTGTTGCCAGGCGCGCACGCCATCGGTCACGCGTTCGTAGAAGTTGGCGGGACCGACGGCAGCCTCTATGCCCCCGAGCCGCATCCGCTCACGTACTTCGTCGCGCACGCGGGCGAAGGCGAAAGTGATGCCTTGGCTTTGCAGCTCCTTGATAGTGTCCAGCAGCGCGTCGCCGGCGGTGACGTCGATGAAGTTCACCGCCTCTGCGTCCACAAGCACATGCTTCGCCGGCGGGTGGCTCGCGGCCAGCGCCAGCTCCTCGTCGAGGTGACCGATGCTCGCAAAGAACAGGTCGCCACCCGGGCGCCAAATCAGCAGCCGGGGGAAGGTATGCGCCTCGGGGTGGAGCCGTACGTCGCGATAGGCCTCCTCACCCGGCAGCTGGCCCAGGACCGCGCCTTCCGGGTGGCTGGTTCGATAAATCAGCAGCAACAGCGACAGCACGACACCGAGGGCGATGCCATGCAGGACGCCCAACGTCAGCTCTCCGGCGACGACGATCGCGGCGATGGCGAACTCCCAGCGGCTGCGGGCGAGCAGGTCGCGCAGATAGCCGGGTTTGGAGAGGTGAAGCATCGCGGCGATGACGATGGCGGCAAGCGCGGGGTGCGGCATGCCCCGGAACAACGGCGTCAACAACACCAGCGTCAGGAAGCAACAGACCGCTGCGACGAGGTTGGCGAGCTGGGTGCGGGCGCCCGCGGCCATGGCCACCGAGGTCTTGGACAGACTGCCGACGACGAGAAAGCCGCCGAACAGGCCGCTCAAAATATTGGCCGGCCCGTGCGCGACCAGCTCCTGGTTCGGATCGACGTCGCCACCACCCTGCATTGCCGCGGCCTTTGCCGCGCCGAGCGCCTCGGCATAGCCGACCAGCGCGATGGCAAGCGCGCCGGGCACGAGCTCCTGCAGTTTTGCAGGCTCGAGGTCGGGTAATGCGAGGTGGGGGAGCCCGGACGGAAGATCGCCGACCACACTTACACCGGCGGCTTGGTCGTCGAAGAGGCCAACGAGGATCGTGGCCACGACCGCGACCGCCAGGGCCGCAGGTACGCGCGGCACCAGGCGGCGCAGCAGCTGCATCGCCATGAGGCTGAGCACGCCGGTCAGCACCGGGGCGAGTGCAGTGTCCGGTAGATGCCGCAGCACGAACCAGAGTTTGGCGAAGAAGTTGCCCGACGTGCCTTCGATGCCCAGCAGATGCGGCACTTGGCCGATGATCGTGACGCAGACGAGCCCCTCGATGAACCCTCGCATCACCGGGGTGGGGATGAAGGCCGCCACCCAGCCCATGCGCAACGCGCCGAACAGCAGGAAGAAGGCGCCGATCAGGATTGCGAGGCTGGAGGTGAGCGTGTTGAACTCCGCGGTTCCCGGCACCGCGATGGCGCCCACTGTCAGCGCGGAGATCAGGCCCGTCGCGGTGTCCGGGCCGACGACGAGCAGGCGCGAGGTGCCGAGCAGCGCGTAGGCGATCAGCGGCGGGATGATTGTGTAGAGCCCCATAATCGGCGGCACCCCGACGATGCCGGCATAGGCCATGCCCTCCGGCACCATCACCGCCCAGACCGCAAGGCCGGCCAAAAGATCCGGCAACAGCCACGCGCGGCGGTAGCCTGGAAGCCAGCCCAGGACTGGCAACAGCCGCTGTGCGATGGAGGGGAGGCGAGCCGCCGTCTCGATCATGTTGAGGTCATCGCGTCGGTCTTTCCCGCTGACTGCAACACGGTCCAAACCGGCAAGCCAGCCAAATGTGGTCGAGAGCAGTCTGGCGTGCGGCGCGTGCGACGGCCGAGCTATCGTGTAAGATGAGCCGATTGACCCCGTAAGACAGTTGGAGCTTCAGGAATGACCGACACGCCCGAATTCACGCCCCCCAACGTCTGGACTTGGACGAAGCCGAGCGGCGGCAGGTTCGAGAACATCAACCGCCCGATCGCGGGTCCGACGCACGAGAAGGAGCTGCCGGTCGGCCGCCATCCGCTGCAGCTCTACTCGCAGGGCACGCCGAATGGCGTGAAGGTCACGGTCATGCTCGAAGAGCTGCTGGCGCTCGGGCATGAAGGTGCCGAGTACGACGCCTGGCTGATCCGGATCGGCAACGGTGACCAGTTCGGCAGCGGCTTTGTGGCGGTGAACCCCAACTCCAAGATCCCGGCGCTGGTCGACCGCAGCGGCCGCAAGCCGATCCGGGTCTTCGAGACCGGCGCGATCTTGATGTACCTGGCCGAGAAGTTCGGCGAGTTTCTGCCGACGGAGCCTGCAGCGCGCGCCGAATGCCTGTCCTGGCTGTTCTGGCAGATGGGCAGCACGCCCTATGTCGGCGGGGGCTTTGGCCATTTCTACGCCTATGCACCGGTCAAGATCGAATACGCGATCGACCGCTTTACGATGGAGACGAAGCGCCTGCTCGACGTGCTCGATCGGCGCTTGGCGGAAAGCGAGTACGTCGCCGGGCAGGCCTATACGATCGCGGACATGGCGATCTGGCCCTGGTATGGCGGGCTGGCGAAGTTCGGGCAATACGGCGCCACCGAGTTTCTCAGCGTGCACGAATACAAGAACGTCCAGCGGTGGGCCGACATGATCTACGAGCGGCCGGCGGTGAAGCGCGGGCGGATGGTCAACCGCACCTCCGGCGAGCCGTCGAGCCAGTTGCACGAGCGCCACGACGCCAGCGACTTCGAAACGAAGACGCAGGACAAGCTCGCCGCCGCCAGTTGAGCAAGGGGTCCGTTGGGATTGCGCCCGATAGCAGCCATCGCGACGGACGCGATCGCGCTGGTGGGTTCGACCCTAATCGGATACTCGCTGCGCCTATGGTCCTGCGGCCAGGATCATCTGCGCTGTTTCTAGTCCGCTGGCCAGGGCCGCCTCCACCGTGCCCATATCCGGGCCGGCATAGAGCGCCTCGCCGGCAAAGATTATGGCCCCACCCGGCTTTCTCAGGGCTGACTGCGCTGCCCGTGTCTTGGGCGTGGCATAGGAATAGGCGCCGCGCGCAAACGGGTCGTTGCGCCAGTTGATCGCTCGCGAGGAGACGAGATCCTTGCGAATGCTGTCGGGAGAGCGATCGAAAATCTCGGCGAGCGAGGCGATCCCCAGCTCGACGAGGTCATCCGCCGCCAGTGACGACACTGTGTCGGCCTTGGGTCCCGCGAACCAGCCCGTCAGCACCGGATGGCTGGCCGGATGCTGTGTCCACCAGGTCGGGACTGTCGCGTCGGACACCAGGAAGGACAGGTCGGCCAGATCCAATCCCTGATGATCGGCCCACCATTTCGTGGCGAAGCCCAACAGGATCTTGACGACATTGCCGACCCCGATATCCGCAATGGCTGCTGCCCGCTCGCGCGCCGCCGGCGGAAGCACGATTTCGAACAGGAGCAGCGGTGGCACGGTAATGATCGCGGCATCGCCCTCGAAGACGGCGCCGTCGCAACAGCGAGCGGCAATCCCTCCGGGCACCTCGTCGATCGCGGTTACGCAAGCGCCGAGATGGATCGCGGCACCGTGCCTGCGGCATTCGGATGCGAGGTAATCGACGAGCGCGCCATAGCCTCCCCCGATCCGCCCGTGCTGACCCTCGTCCCGGGCCATCCACTCGTCGCGGAGTGCGACGGTGCTGGCACGGCGCGGGTCGGCTGCGTCGTAGCCCTCGACCGTCCGCGTGATTGCCCGCCGCAACCCATCGTATTGCCGGTCGGCAAAATGCGCCTCCAGGAAATCGGCAATCGGCAGATCGGCTTTCACAGTGGCCAAGGCTCGGTAAAACCGATCCATATGAGGAACCGAATAGTCGTCGGACAATAACGCACCCGTACGGGTACTCCATCGTGTACCGGCGCGGGGCAACAGCGAGAGTCGCGCTTCGCGCATCAAACTGCGTGTCACCCGCGCGGCGCCGTGAACAAACTCGGCGCCGCCCTCCGCCGGGTAGCCAAATTCCTGAACGGGCAGCGGGTAGATGCGCCCGCCGCAACGGTCTCGCGCCTCGACTATCGTCACTCCTTTGCCTGCGCGCGCGAGCTCGCGGGCCGCCATCAGGCCCGCAGCGCCAGCACCAACAACCAGAAAATCGGTCATCAAATGTCGCGGGGCCATCATGCACAAGAAATAGGCCCTGGCATTGTTGCCAGGGCCTGGCCGGGCGGGAAACGAAGCTCGGCCGTCACTGCAAGGCGTAGAACCCCATCGCACCACCGGCCAAAACCTGGTGTCTCGCCGCGGGCGACAGCGGCCCGAGCCGCTCGCGGATCATGTCAGGCGCTCCCGGGAAGAAGCCGTCCTGATGCGGATAATCGGTCGCCCACATGATCTTGTGTGGGCCGATATAGTCGGCCAGAACGGCGATGCTGTTCTCGACCGGCTCGAACGAGATCCAGCAATTCCGCTGGAAGAGCTCGCTCGGCCGCATCTTCGGGGCGGTATCGTTGAACCCCCGGTCGTCGAAATGCCGGTCCATGCGGTCGAGCCAGGGCGCGATCCAGCCGCCGCCCGATTCGAGGAACGCGATGCGCAGCCGCGGGTGACGATCGACGACGCCGCCCCAGATCACGCTCATCGCCGCCAGCATCATCTCCATCGTGTGGCTGATCATGTGGCGCGCGGCGCGGTCGCTCTCGAAGCGGTCGACGCCGACGGTCGGCATCGCGGTGGTCGAGCCCTCGTGAAAGCCGATCGAGAAATCGAGCTCCTCGGCCATTGTCCAGAACGGCTCGTACATCGGGTCGCTGATCATCTTCTTGCCGTGATACGGGTTCGGCCGCAGGAAGCCGCCGCGCATCCCGAGCGCTTTGCGCGCGTAGCGCATCTCCTCGATCGCGAACTCGACCGACTGCATCGGCAGCATCGCGACCCCGAACAGGCGGTCGGGGTAGGGCTTGCAGTAATCGGCGAGCCAGCGGTTATAGGCACGGCACATCCCGGCCGCGAGGCCGGGGTCCGCGACCGCGCCGGCGAAGAGGCCGAGGCTCGGGTACAGAAAAGCGGCGTCGATCCCGTCGGCGTCCATGTCGACGATGCGGGCGTGCGGGTCGAACCCGCCTTTCTTTCCTTCCGCATATTTGAGGGTGTCGGGCTTGACCGCACCCTGCCGGACACCGACAGAGCCGAGGCTGCCGATCCCCCGCGGATTGCCTAGCAATTTGCCCTCGACGCTAAGGCGCTCCTTGCCGTTCTCGTCGATGACAAACCGCGGCCGGCGCTCGCGGAATTCGGGATCAATGTATTTATCCCAGAGATCGAGCGGTTCCAGGATATGGCCATCGGCGTCGATGGCGTTGTAGGCGCGAGCCATGACCCGTTTCCTTTCGGATGTGTACGAGGCAAAATGATTCTAGCGCACACGCGATGCCGGCGCGAGGCTGAAGTCCTCAAAATGCCGACTGTATCAGCGAGCCGAAAGTGGAAGCTGATAGACCGCTCTCGGGAATAGGGGAGTTCGGGCAAATGACCGCTTCCCATCAAGGGGGCATTTAGTCTCCTCCGCCGGACTGACGGCTACGGGATCCATAAACACCCCCCTCGGCGGCGCGAACACCAGCGAGGCGCAGCGAGGTCGCTTCAAGATGTCCAAGATAGCGCACGATTTTTGGCAAGGCTGCTGTCGAGGACTCCATAACGGATGCCGAGCACCTCGATCTGCTCGACCCCCGCGGGAGCGCGAAGTTCCACGATGTCGCCCTGACGCGCTTTCATCAGCGCTCTGGCGACCGGTGATAGCCAGCTCACCTGGCCGCGGTCGAGATCGGCTTCGTCGATGCCGACAATCGTGATTGTCATTTCTCTC
>WNFT01006818.1_pt1 | contig 10088 bp, 9 predicted proteins | sample 5400191 | NCBI WGS metagenome assembly WNFT01 (sample SAMN13153359, study PRJNA577476) | soil metagenome | isolation source: 80 cm saprolite under Madrone tree | place: USA:California | collected 2016-06-14 | reverse complement strand
CGGTAAGGCCTTGGTCTGGGTGGTTCTGGAGGTCAATCTTCAACACCGTCTGAGGTATACCGCGCACAACTTCAACGCTCGACGTGAGAAGCTGCGACGGATGCATTGTGGGTGTCGCCACGACGCGCCATTCTCGCTCCTCGTGGAACCCAGGGTGCTTGGTGCACAGAACCGCGAAGCGCAACATGTTGTAGGCATGGGTCTTTACCGTGTCGCGATCTAGTGTCCGAATATACCCGGCCTCGTCGGCGATGGTCTTCGCGATTTTTGCGAAATCTGCCGCAAACGCGCCTGGAGTCAGGTACGCTACTGGACTTGAATAGGCACCGAGAGCATCGGACTCCCTGAACATTACGCCACCATTGAGGACTAGAGCGACACCAGCCTGACCACCATAAGCCCTCCACATCGAAAGGCGCCCATGCTGATCCTCTGCAGGTAGATGTTCCGAGACGCAAAGCATGTAGGTCTCCTGGCGAATGCCAGGCAACCAAGCGTTGAAGAGATCTCGGAGTTCTGCCGCAAGGCCAGAAAAACAAGCGTCGAGGGCGCTGTTGAAGACTTGGCCCGGCTCGGCCTTGTAAGCAGCATTCAGGCATTCGAAGCCGTGCTCGACCTCCATGTAGTCATTCATTGCCGTCGTGCTTCGCATCCAGACCTGGCGATTCGTAAGGATGCGTGCCGCGGTATCGGCCGTCGTGTAGTAAACGAACCGGCCTCCAGCAGCAATGACGTCGCGGGTCCTCTGAGCCATGTACGGGAACAGTATCCGCGCGATCGGGGGACCGTCGAGGATGGCGGATGCCATCTGGTGATGGCTGGGAGAAGCCTGGTCTGTATTCGTGATCGTGTCAGCCCTCTGGATGTCTAACGCCGCGGTGAGCGGCCGCGGCGAGCGAACGCGAGCCGGCGGTCCGCTCCACTGCGAGTTCGGCGGTCATCACTCGGTCGCCGCCTCAAATGACTAGCTCTATCGCGGGTCGAGGCCCTTCGCTCTGATCACCGCTGCGGCCTCCGGCGCCGTCAGATATTTGATGAACGCCTTGGCCGTCTCCGGCTCCTTGACACTGGCGCCAAGTCCGGCGAAGAAAACAAAGTCTCTCGTGTTCTGTAGCTCCGCAGGCAGCGGTCCGACAAGTTCGACGCCTGGCTCGCGCAGTATGACTGGCGTGTTCACGATAGCGATCTCTGCCTCGCCTTTGGCCACGAGTTGGACCGATTCGTCACCCGGCACCAGCTTGGTCTTGGGCTTCATCTCCTCGACGATCCCAAGGCGTGCGAGAACGCTGGCAAAGTGAATCCCGCTCCCACCGCCCCCCGCTGGATCAGCGTAGGCAACCGACTTCGTGGCCAACATTGCCCGCGTGAAGGCCTCTACGGTGCTGATGTCGGGTCTGGACGCGCCAGCCCGAACCGCGACCGAAACGGCCGAGCGGGCGAAGATTGTTACCGTGTCGGGAGCGATCTTACCCTGCGCGACCAGCGGGTCCATCGCAGGCCTCGGCAAAATCGTCAGGTCCACCATCTCGCCGCCCTGGATCCGGTCTCTCAGGACACCGGCCGTGGCGTAGACGATGGCAACCTTATGACCGGTCTGGCGTTCGAAGTCGGGGGCGAGCTCGTCGAGTACCGCCCTCATCGCCACGGCGCTCAATACTTTGATCTCGCTCGCCTCTACACCGGCGTCCTGACCCAGGAGGATCAGGCCTCCAAAGCTTGCTGCGACGGCCAGGATTGAGCGCTTCTTCATGGTTTCCTCCTACGACAGTGTGACGATCACTACGCCGAACTAGAATTCGGTTCACGACTAGGCAGACCTTGATAAGACACGATTTCCTGCAGCCGGACGCCGCGTATCACCGGCCAGGACGGTCCTTACGTGATGAGCGATGTCCTTGTCTCACGAGCACTTGCCTGTCCATCGGCCACCTCGAGCCAGCATTGTTATGCGGCGTGGCGCCGCAGTCTATCCTGTCGGCCTATCCCGCAACGAATGGCGGACGGCTCACGCATCGAACATCCGATCGACCGGGCTTCGCACGGCGGCGGGCCCCAGGTTCAGGACGTGCGTGTAGATCATCGTGGTGCTCACGTCACGATGCCCGAGCAGCTCCTGGACGGTCCGGATGTCGCGCCCCTCCTCGAGCAAGTGCGTGGCGAATGAGTGGCGCAGCGTGTGCGGGCCCGCCCGCTTCGCGATGCCCGCGTGCCAGACGGCGTGCTTGACGGCGCGCTGCAGGACGGATTCGTGCAGATGATGTCGGCGCCGCTGGCCGGTGAGCCGCTCCACGTACATGCGGGTCGCCGGAAAGACCCAGTGCCACACCCACTCTCGCCCCGCATTCGGGTATTTCCGAGCGAGCGCCGTCGGAAGCTCGACCCACCCGGCTCCGCACTCCACGTCACGGCGATACTGCTCACGCACGGACTCCAGATGACGAGCGAGATCCGGCTTGATCACGGCGGGTAGCATCGTCATCCGGTCCTTGTCCCCCTTGCCGCCTCGCACGACGATCTGGTTCGACGCGAAGTCGACGTCCTGGATCCGCAAGCGGCAGCACTCCAGCAGCCTCAGCCCGGCTCCGTAGAGCAGGTACGCCATGAGGCGCGGCGCGCCCTCGAGCCGGCGCAGCACGGCCCGCACTTCGTCGCGGGTCAGGACCACGGGCAGTCGCTGCGGGCGCTTGGCGCGCACGATCCCGTCGAGCCACGGGAGCTCGACCTCCAGCACGTCCCGGTACAAGAACAGCAGCGCACTCAACGCCTGGTTCTGGGTGGAGGCGGCGACGTTGCCTTCCACGGCGAGCGAAGACAGGAAGCGGGTGATCTCCGGCGCCCCCATATCGGTGGGGTGGCGCTTGTCGTGAAACAGGATGTACCGGCGGATCCAGGCGACGTAGGCGCCTTCGGTCCTCCGGCTGTAATGACGAGCGCGAATCACGGCGCGCACGCGATCCAGGAGCCGGGGTCTTACCGGGGCTGCTGCCGGTGGCTCGCGGACGCCGGCAAGACGAGGGCCCCCGACGTCGTATGAGGTCAGGCGAATCGAGGTGACGAGCTCCGGCACGATCCCTCCCGTGCGGACGAAGAACTATAGCCCGCGACACGATGCCCGACAAGATCGGGAGCGACGTATCACATCGCTGACACATAATGCCGGAGGCGCTTGCACCTACCGCAAGTGCCCCACGACCTCCTTCTGATATTCCAGAAATGCAATGCTCAGTGGATCACGGGGGCGAGAAAGCGCGACGCGGACGTCGGCCTTGACCGTGCCCGGGTGGGGCGTCATCACGACGATGCGGTCGGCCAGGTACACGGCCTCGGCGACGTTGTGGGTGACGTAGATCACGGTCTTCTTAGTCTGGCTCCACACGTCGACGAGGAGTTTCTGCATCTCGTCGCGCGTCAGCGCATCGAGCGCTGCGAACGGCTCGTCCATGAGCAGGACGGATGGGTTGTAGGCCAGGGCCCGGGCGATGGCCACGCGCTGCTGCATGCCGCCCGACAGCTCGTGCGGATAGGCGCCGGCGAAGGCTTCGAGGTTCACGAGGGCAAGAAAGCGCCGCGCGGTCTCGACCCGCTCGGCCGAGGCCACACCCTTCATCTCGAGGCCGAACTCCACGTTGCGCTGGGCCGTCCGCCACGGGAAGAGCTGGGCGAAGTCCTGGAACACGACGCCACGATCGAAGCCGCGGCCAGTCACCGGCCGGCCGCCGATCAGCACCTCGCCCTTGGTCGGCTGCAGGAATCCCGCGACGATGTTGAGGAGCGTCGTCTTGCCGCAGCCGCTGCGCCCCACCACGCACAGGAACTCCGACTCCGCCATCGCGATGGTGACGTCACGCAGCGCGGGCACCGTGCGCTCGGCTGCCGCGTACTCGAACGTGAGATGGCGCAGCTCGATGAAGCTCACGCGCGGCCGATCACGCGCACGTCGGTCACGCGCCCGCCATCCTCACCATGCCCCACCGGCCCACGGTCCTCCGCTCGAGCGACTGGAAGACGACACGCTCGAAGACGAGGCCGAGGACACCGATGGCGACGAGCGTGGCGATCATGACGTCGGTGTTGAGGAACTCCTTGGAGTCGAAGATCAGCCAGCCGAGGCCCCAGCTCGTGGCGGCGATCATCTCGCCGCCGACCACGGCGATCCATGCGCGCGCGAAGGCCTGGCGTAGCCCCGCGATCACGAACGGTAACGCGCCCGGCAGCACCACCTTCAGGAAGAGCGTGCGATCGTCGGCGCCCATGGCGCTGGCGGCGCGCAGCCAGATGCGATTCACCGAGCGCATGCCCGTCCACGCGTTGAGGATGAGCGGGAAGGCTGCCGCATAGAAGACGAGTGCGATCGCGGCGGCGTTGCCCAGGCCGAACCACATGATGAACACCGGCACCCACGCCAGTGACGGGATCGGGTTCAGCACGCTCACGAGCGGCAACACGAAGCGCTCGACACTCCCGAAGCGGCCCATCAGCATCCCCAGCGGCACACCGACGATCGCGGCGAGGGCGAGGCCGACCACGATCCGGTAGAGCGTATAGAGCACGTGCACGAACAGCGTGCCGTCGGCGATCATGGCCACGAGCGCGCTGCCGATCGCGAGCAGCGACGGTGTCGCCACCGGCGGGAAGAGTCCGCTGCGCGCAAACGCTTCCCATACCAGCGCCACGAGGCCGAACGAGACGAGCGCGCCCTTCATCGGGCCAGCATGCCCCAGCGCACCACCGTGTAGCGCTCGAGCCGCTCGAACACGAGCTTCTCGAGCGCCAGGCCCACCATCCCGATGACGGCGATGCCGGCCAGCATGACGTCGGTGGCCAGGAACTCGCGCGCGCCGAAGATCAGCCAGCCGAGGCCGAGCGACACCGAGGTGAGCATCTCCACGGCGATGAGCACGCGCCACGCGCGGGCCAGGCCGAGGCGCAGGCCGGTGAGGACGTAGGGCAGCGCTCCCGGCAGCACGACGGCGCGAAACATCTGGCGCTCGCCGGCGCCGAGCGACCGCGCGGCTCGAATCCAGATCTCCTTGACGGTCTTCACGCCGGTCCACGTGTTCACCGCCACCGGAAACGCGGCGGCGAAGCCGACGAGGAGCACGGCGGGCAGATTGCCGAGCCCGAACCAGATGACGAAGAGCGGCGCATAGGCGAGCCCGGGGACGGGGTTGCCGACGCTCACGATCGGCAGCAGCAGCTCTTCTGCGCGGCGTGAGCGGCCCATCGCGAGCCCGAGAGCAACGCCGAGCACGCCACCGATGGCGAAGCCGGCCACCAGGCGGGCGATGGTGCCGAGCGCGTGGATCACGAGCACGCCGTTCAGGAGCAGGCGCACGAACGCGGCCGCGATCTTGTCGACGCCAGGGAAGAGCTTCGGGGGAAACGGCCCCCAGAGGGCGAAGGCCTGCCAGACGAGGGCGGTGACGACGAACGGGAAAGCGAGGCGGAGGGCCGACGCCACTAGCGCGCGGCCATGGCCTTCCGGAGCAGCTCCTTGTTGATTCCCTTGGCGAGATCGGGCGGTGTCTTCACCTGACCGGCAGCGATCAGCTCGCGCACCTCTTCGGCCAGATACCGGTCGATCTCCGCATTGATCTCTGGCTCCCAGCGCATTCGCCTGAGCGCCTTGTCGAGGACCGCGACCGGCGTGTCCCGCCCGAGCTCCTTCTGATCGTCGGCGTAAATGGTGGCTGCCTTCTCGGGCTGCTCCTTGAGGAGCTTCACCGCGCGCAGCCAGCCTCGCAGGTAGGCGACGACCGCCTCCGGCCGCTCCTTGATGATCTTGTTGGTGGCGGTGAGGATGAAGGGCAGCGTGTCGTACTTGCAGTAGTTCTCGATCGAGCGGATCAGGCCCTCGTGCTCGGCGGCGGCCACGAACGGATCACCGAGCGCAGCGACGTCGACGGCCTTGGCCACCAGGCTGGGGATGCGGTCCTTGGAGTCGGGGATGTTGGCGACTTCGTAGTCGCCCTTCTTGAGCCCGTAGGCCGGCGCGATCTTGCTGAGGAAGACGTGCTCGGTGACGGTGCCTTTGGGCAGGGCCACGCGCTTGCCCTTGAGCTGACCGATGGAGTTGATGTCGGAGCTTTTGAGGACGACGACGTGGTTCGTGCCGCAGAAGAGCGAGTTGACGGCGATCGCGGTGTAAGGGACGCCTTTCTCGAGCCCGACGATGAACGGCGTCGTGGCGGTGGCGTTGACGTCGAGCGCGCCCGCGATCATTGCGTCGCGCCCGTCCTTGCCCAGCGCGAACCTCCGCCACTCGACGTCGAGCCCTTCCTGCTTGTAGAAGCCTTGACGGATCGCGATGACGTCGGCGGCGCCGATCACCGCCGTGTGCACCGCGATGCGGAGAGGCACGAGCTTCTGCGTCTGCGCCGGCGTGGCCAGGGCCACCGAGGCCATGACGACGGCGAGCAGCACGAAGGGCGAGTTCCTGATCATCGGTCCTCCGACACGGGGCGGCTGGGTCGTCGCGCGAATCTGTCAGCGCTGCGTGCGTTTGTCAAGGCAAGCGCTAGCGATTCCGCAGCCGCGGATCGAGGAGGTCGCGCAACGCGTCCCCCAACATGTTGAACGCCAGGACGACGACGCTGATCGCCACGCCGGGAAAGATCGCGAGATGAGGCGCCGTCTCCAGATTCCGCCGCCCCTCCCCGCCGAGCATGCCGCCCCAGGTCGGAGTCGGCGGCGGAGTCCCCAACCCCAGAAAGCTCAGCGCCGCCTCGATCACGATGGCGTTGCCGAGCCACACGGTGGCGATGACCAGAATGGGCGCGAACACGTTCGGCAGCACGTGGCGGGCCACGACCCGCCCCGGCGACGCGCCCAGCGCCTGGGCCGCATCGACGAAGGTTTCCTGCTTCACCGCCAGCACCGTCCCGCGCACGACCCGCGACGCCCCCGGCGCGATGACCAGCGCAATGACGAGGATGATGTTCACGAGGCTCTGCCCGAGCACGGACATCACGGCCAGTGCGAGCACGATGCCGGGGACCGACATCGCGGTGTCCACGGCCCGCTGGATCACGGAGTCCGGCCGTCCCTCCCAGTAGCCGGAGACCAGGCCGAGCACGGTTCCGAGCAGCGTGCCGATGACGACCGACGCGAACCCCACGATCAGCGACACCCGCGACCCGTAGACGATCCGGCTGAGAACGTCGCGCCCCAGCGGATCCGTCCCGAGCGGGAAGGCGAAGCTCGGCGCCTGCATTCGAATCGGCAGGCCGCGTTCGTTCAGGTTGAACGCGTACGGATCCCGCGGCGCGAGCACCGGGGCCAGGATGGCCACCAGGACCAGCGCGAGCACGATCAGCGCGCTCACGGCGCCGAGCGGCTTTCGCCGCGCGAGTCGCGCCACGACCGCCCACGCGCCGCGCCAGGCCAGGCGCGGCGACCGCGGCAGCGCGAGAACGTCAGCGGTAGCGGAGTCGGGGATCAAACCAGGCGTAGCTCACGTCGACGAGCAGGTTGATCACCACGATGACCGTCGCGAAGAAGAGCACGGCGCCCTGGATCAACGTGTAGTCGCGCAGCAGGACGGCGTCGAGCATCAGGCTGCCCACCCCCGGCTGCAGGAAGATGAACTCCACGATCACCGTGCCTCCGAGGAGCACCGAGAACTGCTGGCCGATGATGGTCACCACGGGGATGCAGGCGTTCTTCACGGCGTGGCGCACGATGACGGCGCCCTCGCGCGCGCCCTTGGCCCGGGCGGTACGGATGTAGTCCTGCCGGAGCACCTCGAGCAGCGACGAGCGGGTCATGCGCATCGAGACGGCGGCCAGGCGCACGCCGATAATCACCGCCGGGATCGTCAGCTGGCTCAGACAGCGCGCCGGGTCAACCCACAGCGGCGCGAAGCCAACGGGCGGGATCCACCGGAACCAGATGGCGAGAAACGTGATGACGACCGTGGCCAGCCAGAAGTCGGGGATCGACAACCCCAGGATGGCCAGGAGGCGGCCGACGTAGTCACCCGTGGTGTCCTGGCGGACCGCGGAGAAGACGCCGACGGGAAGCGCGATCAGCAGGGCGATCGTCAGGGACATCACGGCCAGGTGCGCGGTCAGGTTGATGCGCTTCAGGAGCTCTTGCGTCACCGGGCGACGGGTGATCAGCGAGCGGCCGAGGTCGCCGCGCACGGCGCCCGCGATCCACGTGCGGTACTGGTCCAGGAACGAGCGGTCGAGCCCCAGCTCCTGGCGCGCGCGCGCCAGGACCTCGGGCGTCGGGGCCGCGGCCTGATCGAGCTGCATGATGACGGCGTCGCCGGGCAGGATGCGCACGAGCGAGAAGATCAGCAGCGAGACGAGCCACAGGACGAGCGCTCCCTGCAGGAGCCGGCGCGTGACGTACGTGCGCACGGCCTGGCGCTACTGCGCGAACTTGTCGAACTTCCGGCCCGGCGCCTTGTCGGTGAGCCACGCCGTCTTCGCTTCGTACGAGCAGTAGCCCGGGAACCAGCAATACGGATTGGCGCCGGCGTACGCGTACGACTGGGTGATCCGGTAATGCGGCGGCACGATCGTGGTGATGCGGTAGACGTTCTTGCGCAGGTGGTCCCAGGTGGCGCGCTGGAGCTGCGGGCGCTTGTCACCGGGATCGGTGCGCCACGAGGTGAGCAGGTCGTCCAGCTTCGGATCGCTGATGCCCTCGCGGTTCATGGTCTTGGGGAACGAGCCGTGGTAGCGCAGGTACACCCAGTCCATGAAGCTCGGCCCCGCCCCGATCGGGCTCAGAGCGGCCAGCATCTGGTTGAAGGGCTGGACGCCGGCGGCCTTCGACAGCCACGTCGACGTCTCGAGCTGGCGGAGCTTCACGCGCACGCCGATGTCGCCGTAGAAGCGCGCGATGAGCTGCACGAACGCGTTGAAATCCCAGCCCTGGAACTCGGCCCATTCCAGCTCCATCTCGAAGCCGTTGGGATAGCCGGCCGCGGCCAGGAGCTGCTTGGCCTCCTTCGGGTTGTACTGATAGTTGGGGCCGAGGTTGGCGTAGGAGTAGTCCGCGCGCTTGGTGAAGCCCGCCAGCGCCCAGGGGAACGGGCCGTAGAGGGCCGCGTCGCCCTTGTTGATCACCTCCGACACGATGTCGCGATTGATCGCCATGGACAGTGCCTGACGCACGCGCAGGTCCTTGAACGGCGCCTTGTCGATAGCCATGCTCATCCCGTAGTCGCCCCAGCCGAACGACGGCACGCGATAGAGCATGAGGTCGGGCACCGTCCTCATCAGCGCGTAGAGCTGGTCCAGCGTGGAGACGCGCATCACGTCGAGCTGCTTGCTGCGGAACAGCGCGCTCTCCGTCGCCGCGTCCTTGGTGAAGTAGAGGCGCACGGCGTCCACGTAGGGCAGCGGCCGGCCGTCCTTGTCCTTCAGGTAGTAATCGGGATTCTTGACGAGCAGCGCGCCCTCGCCGGGTGAGAACTCCTTCAGCATGAAGGCGCCGGTGCCGATCGGGTTCTCGGCCAGACCACCCGGCGCTTCCACGGCCTCGCGCGGCACGATCACGGGCGAGAGCGAATCGACGACGTTCAGGTAGAACTTCGGGTCGGCCATGGAGAGCTCGAACTTCACGGTGTACCGGTCGACCACCGTGATCGTCTTGACGAGGGCGGCGCGCGTGGAATATTGCGCCTTGTCCTTCAGCAGCTCGTAAGAGTACTTCACGTCCTCGGCCGTCATCTCGCGGCCATTGACGGGTGGACGGTTGTGGAACTTCACGCCTTGCCGGAGCTTGAAGATCCACGTCGACGGATTCACCATCTCCCAGCTCGTGGCCAGCGTCTTCCGGATCATCGGCGTGCGCTGGACTTCGGGGAAGTACCACGTCGCTTCCCACTCCGTCAGCGTGTCCCAGACGAGCGCGAGCTCCGGGCGGTAGCCGACCATCGGGTCGAAGGCGCGGACGACCGCGGGGAAGTGAAGGACCCCGCCGTAGCGCGGAGGTGAGGGCGGGACCGGTGGCTGAGCGGGATAGCGCGTGTCCAGCTCCTTGAAGCCCGGCGACGCGCCGTTCGCCTACGCCGCGCCTGCGTTCATCAAGGAGCTGGACACGCGCTATCCCGCTCAGCCACCGGTCCCGCC
>WNFT01006817.1_pt1 | contig 10088 bp, 4 predicted proteins | sample 5400191 | NCBI WGS metagenome assembly WNFT01 (sample SAMN13153359, study PRJNA577476) | soil metagenome | isolation source: 80 cm saprolite under Madrone tree | place: USA:California | collected 2016-06-14 | reverse complement strand
GACTTCGCCGCGTCCGTGGTTGAACTTGTGGACTGAGCCGTATGCGGATCTTCGACCCATTGGACCTGAGGGCCTTTGCTTGCGCTTCCCAACTTCTGCACTTCACGATCGAAAAACGCATGGAAGCCGGCCGGTTCCTTTAACTGGGCCAGCACAATCGGAGCAATTGGTTGACCTTGGTCATCCATGCCCGCACCTACTGCGATCTCGTCGCCAAGTTGGTCGCCAAACTCCTTGATGGTCGAGATGGCCTGGTTCATTCCGGGACCACGCGGCTCGTGCCGATTCGCAAACCAGTCGCGCAGCGCCGGATTTTGCTGAATCCGCTCTTCGATGATCCGATTAGATTCGGCAATCGTGGCGCCCAGATTTGGCAGCGCTGCGTACAGAACGGTGTTCTCCGGCATCATATCGAGCAGACGCGTCGAATAGCGGACACCCGGCTTCGGGACGGCATTTAGATCTTTCTGCAATGCAGTCAGACCCCGGAGCGTTTGCTCATAGCGTGCCGCATTACGGCTCCAGCCAATCTCGTCTTTCACCGTAACGGTGGCAATGACCGGACTAGTCGTCGCCTGCTGGCCTGCGCGCAGCACGATGTCCTCGCCGTTGCGATCCAGATGAACTTCACCTTCGATCACGCTGATGCGCGAACCCTTCGTGCCGGCATTCACGGCGAACGTCGTACCTGTCACTGAGACAAGCGAGTCGCCAGTATCCACAAACAAATGTCCTTTTTGTTTGGCAGCTTCGACAATCACGTTGCCGCGATCGAGATGTAAGGTCGTGCCTCGCAGCGTCTGACTGATCGAGAATTCAGAACGATCATTCAATTCGATTGTCGAACCATCGGCTAAGCGGACCATCGCATGCGCGTCTTTCGCCGTGCGAATTATCTGTCCACGTCCAATCTTTTCTCCGGCGCTAATCGAACGCATCTGTGAATTGCTCAGCGCATAAACTGGACCGTCGGCGGCCTGCACCGTAGCTTCAAATGATCCGAACGGCACGTAGCGTTGAATCAAGGGCAGCGCAATCAACCCCAAGCCGATGACCAGCACGGCTGCGATGCCCCAACGCAAGATCACCGGATTCAAGTGGTAGTTGGTACGCAGGCGTCCCGCCTGCACGCGTTTTTGATTGGCCGCCGCGACCCGCGGTTGGCGCGCCTGCTTCAAGGCTTTGCGGCAAGGAATGCACTCATGCGTGTGATCCGCCAACAGCAGAGCCCGCGGTTCAGAAAGCTCACCACGCAAAAAGGTGGGAATGAGCGCTTGAAAATCCGCGCATCCTTCAATGCGCCCGGCAGCGCCCGCAATTGGAGCGTCCGCATCCTGCGGGCGGTCCGCGCGCATCCTGCGCGCATCCGTTGCCGTCGACAACTGCGCCCACACCCGCTCCGTCGCGTTGTTTACCACCGTCGAATCCACCTCTTCACTGCGGATTCCGGCTGTGACTTGATCCAAGATGTTTTCGATTTCTTTGTTCTTCATGACTTCACTCCCAGGATGATTCCAAATGATCTCTTCTTTCCGTCTTTACGATCCGTTGCAGATGGACGGCGTGGACAAGATTGACAACGTGGACGCGATCCTTCTGCAATCTTCGGACTCTTACGTTGCTCCTTGCATATACCTTCCTATTTCCTTCCGCAAACGCGCGCGTGCTCGATGCAGCGTCACGCCGACTACGAGCGCTGACGTCTTCATGACCTCTGCAATCTCCCCATTGCTATAACCTTCAAAATACCGCAACGCAAACATCTGCGCCGCCGTGTGGCCGAGGTTCGATACTGCTGAGCGAATCAGTTCTCGTAGTTCGCGATCTTCATGACCCGTTTCCGGGTTCTGTTTTGAGGTGAATACGCCGGCGTCATTTTCGACCGTATCGAACGAGACTGTCTTTGCCCGCTTGCGACCCCGCAACAGGTCCAGCGAAGCATTAATTGCTGCCCGCGCAAAATAGGCCTGAGGATTTTCCGCAAACCCAATCGATTCCTGTCCCCGAGCCACGCGCAAGAACACAGTCTGCAAAACGTCTTCAGCATCGGCCGCGCTGCCGGTTACCCGATGCGCGATCCGAAAAACGCGATCGTGGTGTTCCCGGAAAAGCATCTCCAAACTTGTCGGCTCCTCCAGCATTGCTGAGTTATCGTTTTGCTCGAACCGTCCCGCGTAATCTGCGGAAAATTGCACAGCTTTGAGGGGTTTTACCGCGGCCAACATTGCTTCCTCCTGAAAATCTTTCCCGCTCATTAAACGCTCCTCGGCAGGGATTATTAACACCGGAAGAAATAAAGTTGAAGCTGGGAATGGAAAAAATCTAGATCTGCGCGCCTCCTTAACTAAGTACCGGAGGGCCGAGCACCACCTGCCTGATCTCTCAGTCAGGAAGGGTGGCTTGCCCTCGCTTGTTTGTGATTTCAAAGGGGCGACTACCAGGCAGCGGGGGCAAGCCGCCCTTCCTAACCTGAGAGGTTACCAAGGCTAATTAAGAGCCTTGACTCTCGACAACACTTGGACAGGTGAGTTTCAGTTTGGACCGAATCGCTGTCGATATTCAACCGACGTAATGAAAGCCTTCACCATTTCGGCAGCGACGAAGTTGCCGTTAAATTGATTCAGCTTCATCAGCCAGAAGTCGTAGCCGGTGTAATCTGAATCAGGCAGATCGTTCGGACTGCGCCGCAGGTAACCAAAGAACTGCATGAGCACAAACGCGTGATTGAACTCCTGATTATTTAGAATCGAGTTCTCTGCCACGTCGCGCAACGCACGCGCTCGCGCCGCCACGTCGCTGGTGTTCGTTGCGGAACCAAACTCAGCTATGGCTGCATTCCGATCAGTCGATGAAGGCGTCACTCCGGCATTCAAGAAAAGCTTGTCGACAAATTGCGCGGGAGTCATCGCGGTTGAAAATGCGGTTGTGAAGCGCAAGCGCTGCACAAATTGAGCAGCGAAGCTCTGCTTGTTATTCTCGAGCACTTGCTCCCAGCCGGCTTGTCCGACAATCACACCTTGACCAATCTGCTGCGTGTCTGTCAGGAATTCGGCATAGCGAACAGTTGGAACCGGAAGCTGATGCGCTCCGCCAAAGGTGGACGTGCCAATTGCATCGCCGTAGGCCGTCTTATACATACGCTCGACCAAATAACCCGTCTGCTGAAATTCAATCGAAAGGAAATAAGCCGCCGAGACGTTCACTCGCTTCAAGTCGATGCACGCCTTATCGGTTCCGCAAGAAGTTATCTCATTGGTCCAGAAAGCCAGCCCGCCGGCATCAGGCAAGCGATTCAAGAAGTCGTAATAATGCTCCCGCACAAAGAAGCCTGCCTGGTCGATCGGATTCGCAGTCGGCGGCGAAAGATCGTCATCAAAAATCGCCACCGTCGCGGTCGTCCGCGCACCCAGCGTCGTGCCAACCGGATTACTCAGCGAAACGCCAAACGTCTCAGTCCCTTCCTGAAAAGCATCATTGACTACCAACACCGTGAAACTCTTGCTCGTCTCACCCGGCGCGAACGAGAGCGTGCCCGCCGCAAATATATAATCCCCCTTCTGCGTTGCCGTGCCATCGCCTGTTGTGTAGCTGACAGACGCCGCCGTCGAAGTATCACCACTGCGCGTCACGGAGATCGTCACTGCTCCGGCCGATTCAATAACATCAAACTGAGATACGGCAAACTGAACAGACCCGCCAACAGGCGTTGGAGTTGGTGTGGCCGTTGGAGTCGGTGTCGCAGTTGGTGTCGGTGTAGGCGATGACGGTGGTACCGCGCTGCAGGTATTAAGAAGTATTGAAACCTTTGTTGGAGAATTGAAATTTGCCGCAGCAAGATCGAGTTTGCCATCGTTGTTGAAGTCTCCAGTGACGACAGCAAGGGGATTTGTTCCTATGGTGTATTTCACGGGCGTTGTAAAGTTACCCGCGCCGTTTCCGAAAAGCACCCAAATGCCTCCAGCCGGAGGATTGCTTCCGGTTGCGGGGTCGGCTAATGCCATATCGAGTTTACCGTCACCATTAATATCGTTAAGAAGAACTCGATACGGTTGAGTTCCGAAGGTCAGACTATTCACAGCCGGGAATCCTCCATGACCATTTCCGAAAAGAATTGAGACTGTACCCGCGGCCTTCGGGACAACGAGGTCCAGATTCCCGTCACCATTGAGGTCCCCCGCAGCAACGGATTGAGGATTCCCTCCGACGGAAATAATCATGGCCGCACCAAACGTACCATCGCCATTGTTGAGAAGCACGGAAAGATCACCGGATTGAAAATTTGAAATAACAAGATCCAGCCTGCCATCGCCGTTTAAGTCGGCCGAGATAACGAACAAAGAAGTTGTCCCGGTAGCATAACTGGTAGGGACACCGAACGTTCCGGTGCCGTTGCCTAACAGAATTGAAACCGTACTGGTGCTGATGGAGGGGGGTGAAGCCACGACGGCGAGATCAGGTTTGCCGTCACCGTTGAAGTCGCCAGCGGTCACACTGCGGATATTAGGGACAGGGCGAATTGTTGTAGCTGCGGAAAAGTTTCCCATGCCGTTGTTCATAAGAATCGAAATGCTGTTGTCACCACTGGAGAAGTCATTGTTGGTTGTCACTAAGTCAAGTTTGCCATCAAGATTGAAATCTGCGGCGGCGATCATGCGTGGAGCACTCGCTACCGAGAAGTTAGTAACGCCCCCAAATCCTCCGCTTCCGTTGCCCAGTAGGAGTGACACGTTGTTTGAAACCGTATTGGCGACCGCTAAGTCTGGTTTTCCGTCACCATTGAAATCGCCGACAACCATGTCCGCGGGATTGGACCCGACCGTAAAATCATTTGGCGCACTGAAACTCGGTGCTGGACAAGCGGAATCGTCGTCCGCAATCGTCCCGGTGGCTTGAGCCTCACCGAGAGTCGCATTCGTTGGATTAGATAGGTTAATAAAGAAGGTTTCGTTTATCTCCGGCAGAGTGTCACCATAGACAACGACGGAAATGGTTTTGCTGGTTTCTTCAGGACTGAACGTCAACATGCCCGAAGTCGCTTGATAGTCCGCGCCCGCTGTTGCCGAGCCGTCTGCGGTTGCATAGTTCAAGGTAATGGCAAAGGCGCTAGGGTTCGAGAGATTAACCGTAAACATCGCATTCGTTGTTCCGCTGTTGCCCTCTGTAACTATGACGTCGTTGATAGATATGGTAGGTGCCGGGTCATCATCAAATATGAGTACTAACGCGGTACTCGGGCTTCCCAGAGTGGCGGTACCGATGACATTACTTAGGATTAGATTAAAAGTCTCTGGGCCTTCGGTTACGTTGTCGTTGATGATAGGGATTGTAATGCTCTTGAAAGTATCACCCGGAGCGAAGTTGAGAGTTCCCGATGCGGCTGTGTAGTCCTGCGGCGCGGTTGCCGTGCCGTCCGAGGTTGCATAGTCAACACTTGTCGTGTTGGTGATGTCGCCGCTGCGTATAACCGTGAGGTTAGCTGAGCGTAGTGGATCGCTTTCAAAGGCGCCGTATGAACTGCCACTGAGTTGAAGTTTTGATAGTGCCGCTGAACCGCAAGAGTTGAGCAAGACAGAAACAGTTCGTGAGCTCTCATTCACCGCCGCAAGGTCCGGGCGTCCGTCGCCATTAAAGTCGGCAATGGTCGAGACTTCCCCAAATGGAGAGATAGCAAAGATTCCGACGATAAAATTCGCAACCGCTCTGAAGCCGCCTGTCCCATCACCTACAAATATCACCGCGCTTCCCGTTTGTCCGTTGAAGACTGCTAAATCAGTTTTTCCATCACCATTGAAGTCTCCCTGCACGATGCCTTGCGGGAAGTCACCCCGCGCGTCGTAGTTAGAGGCTGGGCCAAAACCGCCACCGCCGTCTCCGGGCAAAACAGAGACGTTGCTGGAGCCATTATTGGCCACCGCCACATCGGCCTTACCGTCGCTATTAAAATCCGCGATAGCCATCGAAATTGGACTGCTACCGACGGCGAAGGTTGTCGGCGCGCCGAAATTGCCTGCACCGTCCCCAAGTAAAGTTGCGACGTTACCGTTACTACTATTAGCAGCGACGTAATTCAAGACAATGAGGTCAAGTTTGCCGTCACCGTTAAGGTCCTTCTGCACGACGTAGCTCGGCCTGAAGCCGCCAGAGGAAAATGATTTATAGGAGGTAAAGTGTCCCGTCCCATCACCAAGTAGAATCTCGACGCCATTGAAAGTAGCGCTCGTCAACACGAGGTCAAGCTTACCGTCGCCATTGACATCGCCGATAGCCACGGAACTTATCGTGTCTTGAGTTCCCCCTATTATGAAGATTTGAATCCGGGGTCCGAACCCTCCCGCGCCATTACCGAGAAAAACTGATAGTTCTCCCTCAGTATTACTCTCATTGGACACCACTAGGTCTGCGTTCCCGTCACCATTCAGATCACCCGACGCTATAAATGTCGGATTACGTACGCCGGAAATATTCGTCGGACCTGAAAAGCCACCGTTTCCATTTCCAAGCAGGATTGAAACTGTTCCCGAGGTTCTGTTGTTGGCTGCCGCAAGATCAAGTTTGCCATCATTATTGAAGTCCGCCACGACTATGGCTCGTGGACCATTGGCGCTAAAGTTTGTAGGCCCGGTGAAATTTGGGATGGCGCAAGGAACAGCGACCGGTGTTGGCGTGGGTGTCGGCGTAGGTGTCGGCGTAGGTGTCGGCGTTGCCTGAACCTGAAGAACTCCTGACCTGGCCCCACTCGGATTGCCGTTATCGTTATAGTAGTGGTTGACGATCCACACGTAATCCTTGCCTTGATTAACCGCCCAACGCTGGGTCCCCCATTGGCACATGCCTCGCCCGTGGCCATTAAACGTTTGGCCGGCATCGACTGGATCGCTTAGGCACGACCAATTTGCGCTGGGGCTGCCGGTGAAACCATCGGCGCAACTACTGTCGTTGTTCTCTGCGGCGTACTCTGCATAGAACGGGTTGTTGCCGGTGCTATCTACCACAATCATGCCCGTCGTGTTGTCCACAGCATTTCTGGTGCTGGTTGCCGAATCGGTCGGATCGTTGACCTGGCAGGAGGTGGTATTACAAATGTCATAATTCGCCGAGAGCGGATGATAGACGTAATAGATGCCATAGCTGCGGTACGCGATGGCACCGGCTTTAAGCGACTCGGCGTTCCACGATGAAAACCATTCATCGTCGAGCCCATTCTTGACGTAAGTATCAAGGCTATAGACATTGAAAGTCGTACAGGTTGTCTTGGATGGACAATTCGAACCGACGCGGATGCTGGTGGGAATTGTCAGTGACAGTGGCTGAACAACTCCTGCGCGATTGTTCAGAGTATTCGGAGACGGCTCCTTAATTTCAGGTGTTTCGGTTTGCGTATTCTCAAGCTGCTCTGGGCTAAGCATGAGCTTGTGGGTATCATCGATATCCAGAGACCCTTCTCCCTGATCCATGTCGATAATAAAGTGAGTGGCCCCTTCTGCGATGGTGACATTGGCGCGCCGATAACTCTTGAAGCCTTCCAAACGAACTACCAGCGTGTCGGCACTCGGGAGTTCCTTAGTTGGATTTATCGACGGCACGGGCGCATACAGAAGAAAATATCCTCGATCATCAGTTTCAGCTTCGACTCCCGCGCACTCCAGGTAAACATGCGCACCCATTGCGGGTTGTCTAGTTATGCTGTCAAACACATGTCCGTGCAAAAGTGCCTGGCCCGAGCGAATCTTCGAGGCAATAACTTCAGCACGAAGTTCGGTGGGGAACTCTAATGGATCGACCCAAACCGTAACATTCTTCACTGACTCAGAATCAGCTTCGAAATGGGTCCTCAAATCCTCATAGCCAACGGCATGTATCTCAAGCTCATTTCGACCATCTAACAGTCGATAACTAACGGCGCCATCAGCGTTGGTAGAAAACGTCAACGGACCATTCTTATTGTTTGAGGCGACTTCGCTACGCACAGCCTGTCCCGTCATGCTGTCGCGCACGACAAGGTTTAGGTTGGCAAACACTTCGCTCGAGGTCTGAGCGAACACAACTCGCGAATTCTGGCCGCAGAGTAACGAGCTAAGAGTCCCAGCAGGAAAAATCAGAAAAATCAGAAGTGAAAGGATTATGCGGCCAGCCAGTCTCCAATAACGGCCTAAGAAGAAGCCGGGGAATGAAGTAATTGCCAGTCTCATAATTCAACAGTTTCATTAACCGGAGCGCCATAGCGGGAGCACTAGGCCCGCAAACCTCAAGCGAAGGCTACAACCCTGCGACCTTACTAACTTTGCACCATCGAGTATCGATGCCGCCGCGCCAGCAGAGACACGACGGTCCCAGGCTGATCGACGATGACATCAAACAATCCGTTGATGTCGCGTCCGAGCACGCTGATGTCGAGCGCTTCTAACCCGCAATATTCATGAACGACTCTGGCAAGGTTCAAACTTAGCCAGTCCGCGAATCCAGTCCGTGAAACGGACGGCTGAATTATACGAGAAAATCATTCAATTATTCGAATATTCTTCTATAATCCGCACGTGAAAAATCGCAGACAGCGTATCGAAATATTCCTACCTCTGCGGCACAATCCTGACCCGCGTGGAAAGCGTAAGAGGATCTCAGCAGAGATCTTTAGAGTCACGAAGAATGAGTTAATGAGTCACTTCACTCAAGAAGGTCTGAGCTTTGAATTCGTAACTCGAACGCGCACGTTTGGTGAATGGAAGGGCACAGAGGATGAACACCTGCTAATCAGGATTGATGCGAAAATGAGAGTTTCGGATTCGAACTGGCTAAAGCAGTATAAGGAAGTATTGAAAGAGAGGTTTGAGCAGGAGGAAATCTACATTGCCTACTACGAGGTCATCGTTGTCTAGCTGCTGAAACTCTTCGGGCTTCGTGCTCACGAACTGGCTGGCGATTAATTTGCTGAAAATGAATGCCCGCCTTTCTGATTTCCTGCAATTGGTCCGTCGTGAACATATACGTGCAGGAATCAAAGCACCGACCTTGCCACTTGTTTTTGAGAATGAGCTCCCAGAGCTTCCGATCCTCTACCTCTGAAACTCGTATAGTTTGCGTCGCCATTACTCCTCACCTCGACCGACGAAAGAATAGCATTGGAAATAACCACAAGGAAAGGTTGCTCCGTTTCTGCAGCGCAGCTAATCTCGCGCCATCGAATACCAATGTCGTTGCGCCAACAGAGACACAACCTCGCCAGGTTGATCGACAATCACGGCAAATGATTCGGTAATGTCACGTCCGAGCACGCTGATATCGAGCGCTTCCAGTTCTGTGACGGCAGCGAATGGCCGCGAAAGGCGACTTCACCGCCAGTCTCTCGTGTGAGTTGAATCTCTGTTTAGAGTACGACCGAATCAACCACGCCGACAATTCGCTGATTACTTTCGCGCTTCGTTCTGGACCTGTGCCAGGCTGCTTTCGATCAATAGAGTGGCCACTTCCGCTGCTGTGACGGAGGCGCCTCGTTCCTCTAGATCATTTGCCAGTCGGCTCAAGGCTTCCCAGGTTTCTGGCTTGAATTGAATCATACGCTCAACGGTTGGTTCGGAGGTTCGGAAATCGACGTTTTGATGTTGGCGCCACCGATCAAGTCGCTCTTTCAGTTGCAGCAGATCGAGAGGTCCTGAAATCATTGCTCCCAAATCGATCAGAATATCAGGCTGCAAGAGCTCTTCCAGATGATCAGTTTGAGTTCGATTTGACATGGCAATTCCTCAAAAGCGTGTGAATCCATAATACACACCGTCAAAGACCACGCCAACCTCGCCTTGCTGAGCCTCGCGGCCCGAACTGCAACAAGAAAGTCTTCAAGCTGAGCACAGCCGCATCAGTCAGATCCGCGGGATTCACGAATGAAAGAATCATCACCGTCGTTTCAAACAGCAATGTGCCGCCGCGTTCGTCATCACGCCAGACACCTCTACCAGGCGGAAATGCAGTTCCTCCACGAAAGGCTTGCCCAATGATTCGCAAGCCTTCATCAACCCAGTAGTCTTGATCGATTTCGTCGCCGTCGCGATTCTTGCTCGGGACAAACAGCACTACCTGTGAAGTGCCCTCAGGTT
>WNFT01031559.1_pt1 | contig 10089 bp, 13 predicted proteins | sample 5400191 | NCBI WGS metagenome assembly WNFT01 (sample SAMN13153359, study PRJNA577476) | soil metagenome | isolation source: 80 cm saprolite under Madrone tree | place: USA:California | collected 2016-06-14 | reverse complement strand
TCTTCGCGGCAATTTCTCCTTTGTAGAAAGCCTCCCGACCGTGCTGCGCGATCTGTTCGAGCGACCATGCCAGGTCCGGATTGTGGAATACCTCACCGACCTTTGGTGCGCGGTCTCCAGGAAGATACGTCTTCGCCGCTGCTTCATCCGTCCGCAGATAATCCACTTCCCCGGCCCAATACGCCGCCGTCCATTCCGGCACCGGAAACCCGTCCCGCGCCGTTCGAATTGCCGCCGCCAAATCCTCCGCTAGTTTCTTTCGCCCAAATTTATCCGCCAGCTTCTGCCAGCCATCCACAGCGCCTGGCACGGTGATGGCATTCACTCCTTGCTGGGGCATGCTGCGAATTCCTTGTTTCTGCAAATACTCGATCGTCAATCCTTTGGGTGCCCACCCGCTGGCGTTCAATCCGTAGAGCTTGTTGGCCTTCGCGTCGTACACAATCGCAAACAAATCTCCGCCGATGCCATTCATCATCGGCTCAACCACGCCCATCATGGCGTTCGTCGCGATCGCCGCATCCACAGCATTCCCGCCGCGCTCCAATATCCGCACGCCCGCTTGCGCTGCCAGCGGCGATTCCGCCGCCACAATCCCATTCCGCGAAATCACCATAGACCGCCCCTGCGCGCGGTCTTGCGCCTCAGCGCCCTGTCCCGTGATTGTTATGGCTATGCAAACTAACAAGAAAACGTGCAGCCTGGAAAGAATCCGCATGGTCTTGGTTTGCTCCTTCGTTGATTCCTTCAAACTCTACATCTCCAATAAAGTAGCGCGAGCTTCCCGCACTCTAACCCGCACGATGGCTACCCGCAAGCTCGCCAATTCCTGCAACTCCGGCTTCACATTTGGAATTTTCCGGCCAACGCCCTAGAATTCTTAGGAAGCTGGTCCGTTTCAGGCTAAGCTCATCTGACCACTCGCGTTCGTGCTATTCGGAGAACATCGAATTGCCTGAGCAACGCCGCGCCATGCAACACTCGACACCGGCCGCTTCCCGCGAGCCGCGCTTCAAGGCGCAGATCGACGCCCTCGTCGCCGCGCGCCATTCCGATCCTTTCGCTCTCCTCGGCCCGCATCCAGCGGAAGGCAATTGGTCTGTCCGCTTTTTTCTGCCCTGGGCTGCCGAAGCCTCCATCTCTCAAAGACCTCCCGCCATCGAAGGCGCCACCCTCCCTCCCGGTAAAGTCACCGACGCCGTAAAACTTCGCCCCGAAGGCTTTTTCGAGGGCACCTGGCCCTCGAACCAATCCGCTCTCCCCGCGGCGGCCAGCTACAAAATCCACGGTCGTACGCACCAGGGCGAATCATTCGAAATCTACGACCCCTACGCTTTTCCGTGTGTTCTCAGTGAATTCGACCTGTACCTGATGGGCGAAGGCCGCCATTACGACACCTACGAAAAACTCGGCGCCCATGTGATTACTCTCGAAGGCATCAGCGGCGTTCACTTCGCCGTTTGGGCCCCTAGCGCCAAGCGCGTCAGCGTCGTGGGCGACTTCAATCGGTGGGACGGCCGCGTCCATCCCATGCGCGCTCGCGGTTCCTCCGGCCTGTGGGAAATCTTCCTCCCCGAGCTCAACGAAGGCGCCATCTACAAATACGAAGTCATCGGCCTTAACGGCAACGTTCTTCCACTCAAAGCCGATCCCTACGGCTTCCGCTCTGAACTACGTCCCAATACCGGCTCCGTCGTCTCTCGGCTCGACCACCATAAATGGGCCGACGCCGACTGGGTGTCCGATCGCGCGCAGAAAAACTGGTTCGCATCGCCTGTCTCCATTTACGAAGTCCATCTCGGCTCCTGGCGCCGCGTTCCTGAAGATCGCAACCGCTGGCTCACCTACCGCGAGCTCGGCGACCAACTCATTCCCTACGTCAAGGATCTCGGCTACACGCACATCGAGCTTCTCCCCATCATGGAGCATCCCTTCGACGGTTCCTGGGGCTACCAAACTCTCGGGTATTTCGCCGCCACCAGCCGCTATGGCTCACCCGCCGAATTCATGGAATTTGTCGACCGCTGCCACCAGGCCGGCATCGGCGTCATTCTCGATTGGACGCCTGCACACTTCCCGCGCGACACGCACGGCCTCGCACAATTTGACGGCACGCATCTTTACGAACACTCTGACCCACGCCAGGGCGCCCATCCCGATTGGGGCACGCTCGTCTACAATTACGGCCGCAACGAAGTTCAAAACTACCTGATTTCCAACGCCCTCTTCTGGCTCGACAAATATCATATCGACGGCCTTCGCGTTGATGCCGTCGCTTCCATGCTCTACCTCGACTACTCGCGCAAGCCCGGCGAATGGGTTCCCAACCAATTCGGCGGCCGCGAAAATCTCCACGCCATCGATTTCCTCAAGCGCATGAACGAAGTAGCTCACGGAAAATTCCCCGGCATTCTCACCATCGCCGAAGAATCAACTTCCTGGCCCGCCGTCTCCCGCCCCACTTATCTAGGCGGCCTCGGCTTTAGCTTCAAATGGAACATGGGCTGGATGAATGACACGCTCAAATATTTTTCCCACGACCCCGTGCATCGCAAATATGAGCACAACAAACTAACGTTTTCCCTGCTCTATGCTTTCACCGAAAATTTCCTCCTTCCCTTCTCTTGCTTTACGCTTATCAATACGCTCACCCCGGCAAAAAGCTCCTCTTCATGGGCCAGGAAATCGCTCAGCGTCAGGAGTGGAGCGAAGCTGGCAGCCTCGATTGGCACTCGCTCCAATGGGATTCTCACCGCGGCATTCAGAAGCTCATCTCCGACCTGAACCACCTCTATTCGGCGGAACCCGCCCTTCATGAAATCGATTTTGACTGGCATGGTTTCGAATGGATCGACGCCAACGATTCCGACAACAGCGTTCTTTCCTTCCTCCGCCGCGGAAAAAATCCTGATGATCTGGTCGTCGTCATCGTCAACGCCACTCCCGTCGTCCGCGGCGGCTATCGTCTCGGCGTCCCCAAACCCGGCTACTACCGCGAACTCCTGAATACCGACGCCGCCCATTACGGCGGCTCCAACTCCGGCAACATGGGCGGCCAGCAAGCCGCCAATCAACCTGCTCAGGGCCGTCCCGACTCGCTCGTCCTCACCCTTCCGCCCCTCGCCGCCATTTATCTAAAATGGACTCCCCAGTCCTGAAGAGGCCCCATGAATTCGCCCGTGAATGAACAAATACCGGCAGACATCTCTGAGCCTCTACCTGCCGCGCCTCACGGGAGAATGTTGCTCCTCGATCCAAGGGTGTTCAACTGGTCCAGCATCATCTTCGCTGTACTACAGAGCGCCTGCACGGCCGTCATTGCCATCAGTGGCCTGCGCCTCGCCATTGGGTTGAGCGCCCTCGCCGCAGCAGCAGGAATTCACGCGCCCGCACATGGCTTTCATCAAAACGCCATTCGGATCCCCATGATGGCTTTGGCCTTCCTCGGAGCGATCATCAATCTATTTGTAATTTGGAAAGTGCGGAACTTGCGCAGCAAGCCCGCGTCACAATGGCGTCAGCAACCGGTCACAAAGAAAAAACTCAACCCATCGTCCATCGCGTCCCATGATGTGAGGCCGCAATAGCTCTTTTCATTCTTTCATTGGATCCTTTTCGACGCCCTTCAGTTCTTTCGCCAGCCGCTCATGCAACCGTTCGCTGTACCCCACCGGCAATTCAAACGTCCGGTCGTCCGCCGTCAAGATCAGGATGTTCCGCGTGGAATCCAGGATCGCCGAGCAGATTTCGCAATGCTCCAGATGCAGCTCGATCTCTTTGCGCAGTTCGGCATCGACCGAGCCGTCGATGTAATCGGAGATGTGTTCCCAGACGTGTTTGCAATCCAGTTTCATAGCGCTCTCCCGAAGAACCCCCTGCGTGCCGGAGCTGTCGTTTTCAGGAAAGGAACCAGGCGCTTTTGCAGCATCATCCGCGCGCGGTGTAGCCGCACTTTCACCGTACCAGGATTGATGCCTAGCGCCTGCGCCGTTTCCTCGATGTTCTGTTCTTCCAGGTCCCTCAAGACAAAAACTTGCCGGTAAATGTCCGGCAATTCCGCCACCGCCGCCCGCAGCGCTTCCCGCAGTTCCTTCCGTTCCAGCGCTTCCAGCGGAATCTCCCGCCAGTCCGTCAGCGGCGCGGGCGTGTAATCGCCTTCATGGGCCTCCGTTTCGTCGTCAATCGACTCCTGGGCGTCATTCTTCGCCTTCCGCAACCGCTTTCGTCCTTCGTTGATCGCAATGGTCGTCAGCCAGGTGCTGAACTTGGCGTCTCCTCGAAAAGATGCCAGGTGCCGGTACGCATTGATTGCTGCCTCCTGGGCTCCATCCTCGGCATCCGTTTCGTTCCTAACAATCGAGAACAACGTCAGATAGACCATCCGCTCATAAGGCCGGATCAATTCATGAAACAGCTCTTTTTCGCCCGCGAGTATCCGCGCGATCAGCCCGATTTCGTTAGCGGTTGAAGTCTGCATCTGGAAACAGCCGTAGCTGCCTTTTTTAGAGGGCGGCCCTTTGCCTGTCGCATATCTCTTTTCTTAAAACTTCTCCAGCTTCGCCACACCAAAAATTGCGTGAAATCTTTCGCAGTAAATCGCCACCGCTTGATACTGATTCAAGTCCGCGGTCGCTGGCAAATCATAATTCTGATCGCCTTGATTCCCCTTCAACGTTCCAAGTTCCACGTGATCGAGGTCGCCTTTCACAATCTCTTGGTCAAGTGCCTTGTCCTCTGCCCGTACCAGCAGCACGTGCACGTCAGGTCCATTCGAGGTCGTGAAATCCGAGAGGCGCAAATACTGTTTGCCGTCCGGGGCTTTGTAAATCGTCGCCCGTCCGCTCGTCTGGTGAACTTTCCCCTCCAGCTTTCCTGTATAGAGCGCTTCTGGTTCTGAGCTCAGGGCCGCTGGTGCCGCCTCATTCACCTTCTGATTGATGAACAACTTCTCCGGCCGGAACGCCCACCACGCGCCGGCAATCACCGGAACTCCAATCAGAGCCAAAATCCACTTTTTGCGCGACAACCACGAACTTGTATTCGTATTCATCTTTTTTCTCTCAAGAATAAATCGGGCAGGCTGAACTGCCCGATTAGTTCTCTTCGCCCTTTCGAATCCTTAGAACTTCTCCAGCGGTGCCGCGCCGAAGTTCGCATTGAACCGCTCGCAGTAGATCGAAACCGTCAGGAACTTTGTCAGGTCCGTTCCCGCAGGAATTTCGTAATTCTGGTCGCCTTCATTGCCCTTCAGCTTTCCCAACTCCACCTTTTCTGTGTTGTCTTTTAGGAAGTTGGCATCATCCATCGCATCTTTCGTCGCCACCAGGATCACGTGCACATCCGGCCCGTTCGAAGTCTTGAAATTCGTCAGCCGTAGTACCAGCTTCCCATCCGCCTCTTGATACACCGTCGCGCGGCCCGAAGTCGCGTGAACCTTGCCGTGGAACTTGCCCGTCTCCAGCGTCTTGGCCTTCCCGTCGTGCATCATTTTGTCGTCTTGCATCTTGTCGTGTTTCATATCGTCTTGCTTCATGCTGTCTTGCTTCATGCTGTCTTGTTTCATGCCGTCTTGCGCGCGCAGTGATGGCTGGAATGCAAACACCCCCGCCAGCGCTGTAAATGCCAAAGCTGTCTTTATCGTGCGACCCATTCGAATCTCTCCTAGTTGTTTAGTCTTGGAGGGGATTCATCTACCCCCTCATCCCGTGCGCCTCATACGAGTCCGCATTCCGGCAAAGGTTACAGCGAGGGATGGACACTTCGATCACCGCTGGCCGTTCTGCTGCCGTTTACTTTTCGAAGAAAGTTGACAGTTGGCTCGCCGCCGGGCTCGCGTCAAACAGGTATCATCAGAATTCGTGGGAAACGCTCATGACTAGGAACTTCGCCATCCGGCTCAGGTGCCCTAAGGGGGACAGCGACTCCTGGGTTACCCTCTCCAACCGCGAGGAATCCCTCGAACAGATCCTTGAGCAAACTTGGGGATTTGAGTGCCGCGAGCACGGCTCCCAGCAAGGAATTCCCCAGGAGGCCATGGAGGTAGCCCCCATCGATAATCCCCGGCCTTCACCGGGGGCCCAAACGTCTTTCGCCGTCCCCTTCCCCAACGCCCCCGCAAAGAAAACGCCCCGCTCCAGCGAGCGCCTCTCCATGCGTGTGCCGGTTGTGATTTACGGTTTTGCCGGAAAAAGTGGCACATTCCATGAAGATACCGAGACAGTCATCGTCAATTCCAGCGGCGCCCTCGTGACCCTGAAAGCCAAACTTGCCTTAGGCGACACCGTCTTTCTCATGCACAAGAGCAGCCGCGATGAGCAGGAAGTCCGCGTGGTCTATCTGGACGCCTATTCCGACCATGAAACGCGCGTCGGCCTAGCGTTCAAAACGCCGATCTCTGACTTTTGGAGAAGAATTCGCAAGAAGCCTCGCTTTGCCAAAACTCTCCGCGTCATCGTCAAAGGCACGGACTCCAGGGGCCATCCCTTCGCCCAGAGCGCCTATACCGTCGACCTCAGCCAGGATGGCGCGCGCCTCGACGGCATCGGCTTCCTCACTTCTCCCGGCCAAACCATCGAAGTCCGCCGCCTCTGGCGCAAAGCACGCTTTCGTGTTGTTTGGATCGGACAGGTCGGCACCACCGAGTCTAATCAGGTTGGCCTCTTCGGCCTGCAAGCCGAAAAAAATATCTGGCGCGTTGCGCTCCCCAAGTCTGCTGCGGCTCCACCTCCGAAATACCCCAAGCTTCCCAAAAAGTAAGCCGTCTCAAGACTAAACATGAGCGGGCGCCATCGCACCAAGTCAGGGATAACGATGTCCGTCATGCCTGCGACAGCGGAAAATCCCGAGCGCCTGCGGAAGTCTCCACATGGAGAGTCTTCTGCCCTTGGTTTTCTCTCAACTGTATTTCCGTGATGCCGATCCAGAAGAGCTTGTGTACCGCGGCTCCCTGTATGTTGCTGATGGTGGGAAATCCTCCGCTTACTCCCGCACTGAACGTCACCTCTGGGCTGAACTTGATCGTAGTTCCGCTGATCTGTGTTTGGACCTCCTTGGTGCTGCTCACCGTCACCTGGCTCGCCGTTTTTGCGATACTCGCAGCGGCCGCCACCAGCGCGGACATCGGGCCATCCGTTGCCACCCCCGATTCCGTCAATGCTTGCCTCAGTGTGTCGCCGGAGACCGTGATGTTGTTGCCGAGATCGTTGAAGATCTGCAGTCCCACGCTCACCGGATCGGTCGCGCCTGCTCGCGCCTGAGTAATGATATTCTTCACGTCCTCCACGCCAAGTTCGGTTTTCCCGCTGCCTTCATCGGAGGCTGGGGCACGGCTTGTTCCTGTCGCCTGTGAATCGGAAGGCGTCATGATGTTGCTCCTTTCTCATCTGATTGCTCGGTGTTCGATTGTTCTTACGTCTACAAAGGCATCCGCGATCGGCTACCTGCTCTTGCCATGAGCCTTAATGGAACAAACCGACTATACTCCTCTCTGTTTGCTTGCACGTCTCATATTTAGCCCAAGGCCACTCACAAAGCTAGGCACTCCAGGAATCCCGCGTCCCATCCGGTCGGCCGCTTGTCTCCGCGGAACTCCCGGTCTTTCAAAAAAGTCCGCTCCGTTTTCGCATTTTCTCCTATACACTCTGGTATCCGCCATGCCTAAACTATCGCGCCGCAACGTGCTCAAGAGTGCCCTCTCGGGAGTTGCCATGACTTCTCTTCCATCCTCGTCCTGGCCACAGGAAACCGCTCCCGTTAAGCGTAAGGGCAACATCCGCCAGTCTGTTTCGCGCTGGTGTTATAAGAACATCCCGCTCGAAAAGCTTTGCGCCTACGCCGCGGAAATCGGCTTGAAGGGCATGGACTTGCTAAATCCGGACGAATTTGAAGTCCCCGGCCGCTACGGCCTAGTCTGCAGCATGGGTTACGCGGGCGGCGGCGAAATTGGCAGCGCCATGAACCGCGTCGAAAACCACGCCAGGATTGAAGAAGGCTTTCGCAAATACATTCCTCTCGCCGCCAAAGCTGGTGTTCCCAACGTGATCACTTTTTCCGGCAATCGCGCCGGCATGTCCGACGAAGAAGGCGCCAAAAATACTATCGCCGGTCTCAACCGCGTCAAGAAAATCGCCGAGAACCACGGTGTAACCATCTGCCTCGAACTCCTCAACAGCAAGGTCGACCACCACGACTACATGTGCGACCACACTGCGTGGGGCGTTCAGGTTGTCCAGGCCGTAAACTCGCCCCGCGTCAAGCTCCTCTTCGACATCTATCACATGCAAATCATGGAAGGCGATTTGGTCCGCACCATTCAGAAAAACATCGATTGGATCGGGCACTTCCACACCGGCGGCGTTCCCGGCCGCCATGAACTCGACGGCACCCAGGAAGTCCAGTGGGACGGCGTCATGCGCGGCATCGCCGCCACCAATTTTCGTGGTTACGTCGCCCACGAATTCGTCCCCTCGCGCGACCCGCTCACGTCCGACGTCTAACTCCACTTCACCTGATCCCGGCAGGAGGTCTCCCAGGATTGCTTGCGGGTGCCGACCATGGCTCACCGAACTTGCCACGAATGTTATCCGTGCGCATGTTCACGACGCGAGGATACTATTTCATCCATCGAATCGGCGCTTGCAGGGTCCCACTACCGCCGCACGCTCACCATCGCAGCGTCCGCTTCATAGCCTTCTTCCTGCACAGTTTTCTGCGCCGCCGCGGCGACCGCTTTCTCGTCTGCATTCTTCGGCAAATTGCAATAGCGCCGGATCACTTCTTCGCCATTCACAATACGGACCAGCCACTTGGTCTTGCTTGCGTCCCAGGAAACCTCCACTTGATCGGCACGCATATCTACCTCCTGCACTCCTTCTTATACCGCCTCTGCCCTCCGATTGCCACGCCTTGCACGCATTTGCTCACTTTCTTTCCCTCAGCCTTCCTGCCTGCCCTGAGCGGCCCGAAGGCTATCTGTAGCGAATCCAAGTAGTCGTACCTTCATCCTGCCTATCGCGCCAAAGCTCTGCTAGAATCCTTCCCATGAAAAGACGCACCTTGCTTCAATCGCTCCCCGCTGTAGCCTTGCTCCCAACCGCGGACTGGCTTGCCTCGGCCCAGGACAAACGTGGCTCTGCACAATCCGCCACCACCGTATACGAACTCCGCATCTACCACACTTACGAGGGAAAGCTCGACGACCTCCTGCGCCGTTTTCGCGAACATACTTGCAAGCTCTTCGAGAAGCACGGTATGAAAAACGTCGCCTACTGGACGCCCACCGACGATCCCCTCAAGGGCAAAACGCTTGTCTACATCATCGCCCATCCCAGCCGCGAAGCCGCCACCGCCAACTGGAAGGCCTTCGGCGATGACCCCGAGTGGCAAAGCGTCCGCGACAAGTCCGAAGCCAGCGGCAAGATCGTCGAAAAAATCGATTCCACCTTTCTCTCCCTGACGGACTTTTCACCAAAGCTTCCGTAACTCATTTCCTCTTTTGTGCGAATTCTCTCGAACGTTTGGAAAGGTCATCTATATTCCGCGAAGCGGGCTAAGGAGCGAAGTCATGATGAGCGAAGCGCAACCCCCGCAACGCATTGGTCGAAGCGTCGGTGCCGTGCTGGCTGGCATGTTCGTGGGCATCCTACTGACCGTCGGTACCGACGTCGTTCTGCACATCACCGGTGTCTTCCCGCCATGGGGCGCCTCTATGGTCGGCTTCGACCGCGCCCTCCTGCTCGCCACCGCGTATCGCACTGTCTACGGCGTGGCGGCCAGCTACATCATTGCGCAGCTCGCGCCCGACCGGCCCATGCAGCATGCACTGATAGGCGGCTTCGTGGGTTTTGCCGTCAGCATTCTGGGCGCTGCCGTAACTTGGAATAAAGGACCTGCCTTCGGGCCTCATTGGTATCCACTCGCGCTGATCGTACTTGCGATGCCGCAAGCATGGGTGGGCGGCAAACTCTACGAAATGCAACTGCGCGCACGCAAAGCGCAGTGAAGCGTCCGTCGTTCCCAAACTTAGTTGTTCGCAAAACGGGAGATATCCATGGTCCTCACGAAAGACGAGTTGATCGGTGCTCTTAAACA
>WNFT01012217.1_pt1 | contig 10089 bp, 9 predicted proteins | sample 5400191 | NCBI WGS metagenome assembly WNFT01 (sample SAMN13153359, study PRJNA577476) | soil metagenome | isolation source: 80 cm saprolite under Madrone tree | place: USA:California | collected 2016-06-14 | reverse complement strand
CGCGATTTGCCGGTCATGCGGTCCATCATCAGCGCTACTTCGCCGACCTGGCCATGTTGTTCGAAAAGATCCTGAAGATCGTTTTCAGTGGTCTCAAAAGAGAGATTACCTACGTACAGTTTCATTGTGATTTTTGGAGGAAACTTGCGAGCTACAGAGCTGTTCCCGGGAATCGGGTTTCAAATCACCAATGAGACAAACTCACCTGACGATCTACCACGCAAAGAACAAACAGATTCAATCCAATAGACGGCTAGCCTCGTTCATTTTCCCCGAAACACAAATAGTTTCAAAAGTCGTGGTATCTGTTTAGCGCTGACTGATCCCTCTCATTAGCACCCTGCTTTAGCTGGGTGTTAATGACGGCTAAGAGAGCGCCAATCGCTTCAGCGGTTTTTTATGAGTGAACAAGTAAACCGCTAAAGCGGTTGGGCTAGCAGATTCGGCCATGCACCTCGCTGAAGCGAGGTGTTAATGAAATAGGATATGGCACAGCAACGAAAAAATTGTGCGATAAGCGCCCGGCGAGGGCGATTCGAAGATCAGTTGTTCAACTTCAAGCCGTATCCATATTCATCCCCATGAAAGATTCCGTGGTGCGAGGACGCGTCTTGCAACTTTTACATGAACGGCGCGGCGAAGGTTTTCTTCCCTTCGGCGCGGCGGAGCGGGCAGTGCCGGCGCCTGAAGGATTAAACAATCGCGACTGGCTTCAGGCGCTCGCTCAACTGGCCGAGTACGGTCTGATCGATTGGAAGCCGATTGAAGATAAAAGCGGGATGGGGTTGCTGGGAGGCTTTGCCCGGATCAACGAACTCGGAACGCACGTTCTGAACAGCAGTGCAGCGTCGCCAATTCGAATCACTTTCGATGAACGGCGGGCTGTGGTTGGCGATCCACAAGAAATAAAGATGCCTGGGGCGGCGGCGCAGGCGCTAAAGGATGCGTTTGAACAGGTCATCCTCGCGATCGAGCAAATCGGCGTTTCCGAGGGAGACAAAAAGGAAGCACGATCGTTGTTGTTAAAGTTGTTGCAGAGTAAAGCAGGAGCGGACGCGTTGGGGGAGAGCGGCGCCCAATCGTTGATTACGAAGTATTTCGGAAGTCTTTAGGCGAAAAGGCATCTCGAGCGTGGGCAGGGCACCGTCGATCAAAAAAATGCAACCGGCTCCTTCCGGTCATTCCGCGTTTTGCTGGGAAAATAGCATGGTAACTGCTCGACCAGTCTTAGATCGAACCCTTCTGTCCCAACGTGAATCCATTATCGGAATTTGGCCGTTTTATCTCCGATCGTACGGACTGGATTGCCGATCGATGGAATGAAACGACCGGAGGGCAGCCTGAACTGGGGCTTTCCGGCAACAACACTCACCGACAGTTGGCCAATTATCTGCCGACTCTTTGCCAGACCTTGGGCAAACGTCTCAAAAAAGAAGGAAAAACGCGTCGAAATGAGAAAATGCTCCCCGCGGATACGCAGCCGAAGCATCGTTGGAAACCTGGGTACGCCCTCGACGAGATCGTTCGCGGACTTGGGCAGATCCGGCATGTAATCTCGGTTGAGTGCCTGGAAACTTTTGCCCGCGAACGACCTGAGTTCGATTCTTCGATGCGAGCCAAAGCCGAGGCTACGATTCACCAGTTTTTTAGCGATCTCCTGGTGGAATCGACGCGGCAGTTCGCGGCTGAAAAGCAAAACGAGCTTGCCGCCAGCGAACAAAACAGCCAGTCGATCCTCGATTCTGCGCTCGATTGCATTGTTGTCATTGACGATGACGGTTGCGTGCAGGAATGGAATATCGCGGCCGAGCGCCTGTTTGGTTATTCGCGCGCGCAAGCGGTGGGCAAGGAGATGGCGGAATTGATCATTCCGCCAGAATTGCGGGCCAGACATCGCGCCGGAATGGCCCAATATCGCGCTAGCGGCGACGGCCCGTTACTCGGCCGGCGCATCGAAGTTCCCGCTTTGCGCGTCGACGGTTCCAAGCTGGACGTCGAGCTGGCCATTACCCCGTATCAAGTGAACGGGAAACGGGTCTTTACCGCCTATGTGCGCGATATTAGCGAACGTGTGCGAAGTGAAGCCCGTCGCGCCGCGCAGTATGCCATCGCCACTCTCATCTCTGGCCAGGCGCCGCTGATCGAACTCGGCCCGAAAATTCTCAGCACCATTGCGCGGAGCGGCCGGTGGCCTTTTGCCGCTCTCTGGGTCCTTGATAAAAATGGAAAGCTTGTTTGCCATTCCACCTGGGGATCACCCGAGCGCGATATCGACGAATTCGAATCCGAGACCAGGCGTCGCGTTTTCTCCAGCGGCGAGGGTTTGCCGGGACGCGTTTTCGTTTCACGCGTGCCCACCTGGTTACCTAATCTCGAGGCGGAGACGAACTTCCCGCGCGCACTGTTCGCACGGATGAGTGGACTGCAGGCCGCCTTTGTTTTTCCATTAGTGGGTTCGACGGGGATCAACGGCGTAATTGAGCTCTATAGCGACGAGGTAGTGCCGCCCGACGACGACCTTATGCGGCTTGCTGGTGCTTTGGGAATTCAAGTTGGCCTTTATCTTGAGCGCGAACGGACGGAAGAGGAGCTTCGTCGGCAGAAAGAAGCGGCTGTGATGGCCAGCCAGGCAAAGGACCGCTTCTTAGCAGCACTCAGCCACGAGCTGCGGACGCCGTTAAACCCAGTCTTGATGTGGGCTTGCTCGGCATCCGAAGACAAGAATCTCGACCCTGAATTGCAGGAGGGTTTGAAGATGATTCGCCGCAATATCGAAATGGAGGCGCGATTGATCGATGACCTGCTGGATCTCACCCGAATTGCTCGAGGCAAACTTCAGATCAATCTTCAGCCATGTCGTGCGGATGCATTGCTGAATCACGCTCTGGAAATTGTCCGGAGCCAGCTGTTCGCGAAAAATTTGCGGCTCTCGGTTGATCTGACGGCCAGCAATCACCAGATCATGGCCGATCCTACGCGGATCGAGCAGGTTTTTTGGAACCTGTTGAAGAACGCCTACAAATTCGCGCCTGAAAATGGTGAGGTCGTGGTCCGTTCCTTCGATGGGGCGCGGGACCGTGTGATTTTTGAAATTAGTGACAGCGGTCGTGGAATCGATGCGGTGCTGATGCCGAAATTGTTTACTGCTTTTGAGCAGGGGACCAGAAGCGGCGAAGGTCTCGGCCTGGGCTTGGCCATCTGCAAGGCCGTCTTGGAAATGCATCAGGGAAGAATCAAGGCCGCTAACAAATCGAGCGGACAGGGCGCGATCTTTACCGTCGAATTGAAAACGATTCCCGCGCTAAGTGTCATCGCGCCGGTCCAGCGCAAACCTGCTGCCGTTTCGTCCCGGAAACTAAATATTCTGATTGTCGAAGACCACGACAATACAGCGACGGTCATGAGCAAGTTGCTAAAACACAACGGGCACGAGGTCGTTACCGCCTCCACGGTGCGGCAGGCTTTGGAAGTATTGCGCACCACTCCGCTCGATCTTCTCGTTAGCGATCTTGGTCTTCCGGATGGCAATGGCTTTCAGGTAATGCGAGAGCTGGCCAAAATCAGCGACGCCAAGGGCATAGCGATCAGCGGTTACGGGATGGAGGAAGACCTCGAGCGCAGCAGCCGCGCCGGTTTTTCCGCGCATCTGACCAAACCGATCGACGTGCAAAAATTGCAGGAGATAATCCAGCAGGTAACAGCAGCGGCCTGATAGCAATCTGTTTTCTTCGTAGCCTTCGCGCGCTCCGCGAGACGGCGCGCGCGACCGACGTTACGCTTAAAAAAGAAAAGCGTCAGATGCCGCGGGCACTTACCCACTGAACGGCGTAACGCGCTACCTGCCGCGCGTTCTCGAGCCTTAGCTTTTCTTTGATATGGGTGCGATGCGTTTCAACTGTCTTCGGGCTGAGGTGCAATGCTTTGGCAATGGCTTTCACTTCTTCGCCTTTGCCGATGCGCTCGAGAATTTCCAGCTCGCGATCGGTTAAGTCATCCGTTGGATCTGCCCCAGGCTCTCGTTTGGTTAGAACAACATTGGAAATCACTTCACTGGCCATTGAGGGGCTGAGATAGACGCGGCCGTCGAGAACTTCGCGCAGGGCAATGAGCACGCTGCCCAGCGCATCCTGTTTGGTGACGTAACCGTTAGCGCCGGCGCGAAGAGAACGCACTGCGTAAGTCGGTTCGTCGTGCATCGACAGGACCAGGATGGGCATTTTTGGAAATTCCACGCGCAGCGATTTTGTTAACTCGATTCCACTCGGCCCTTTCAATCCAAGATCGACGATCGCCAGTTTAGGCCGCAATTTACGCACCAATGCCATCGCTTCGGGCGCGCTGCTCGCTTCGCCGCAGATGGAGTAGCCGTCATCAGAGTTGATCAATTGAGCAAGTCCGTGACGAAAAAGAGGATGATCATCAACGATCAGAATCGGGATCGCTTGGGGCAAATCCGATTTCGGATTATCGACAACGCCGCTGGAAAACGAATCCGGGGCGATTGCCTCGGATGCAGGCGCGGCGGCGGGGATAGAGCCTTTGCGCGATTTTCTTTTCCCTTGTTTCGGGGCGCGTGCAACCGATTTCATTTCCGCACATAACAAGTCACACGTGTTCCATGCGGCTTTATCGGCTTGATCTCCAGGCTAGCACCCATCGAACGGGCGCGATATTGCATGATGTGAAAGCCCATCCCCGATCCAGCGGAGGAATTGGCCGGAATTCCGACGCCATCGTCGATTACACTCAGCTCGATTCCTTTGGCCGAATGTTTCATACGTACAATAATTTCGCGCGCGCGGGCGTGTTTGTTCGCATTGATTACGGCTTCGCGTGCGATCCGATAGAGATGCAGAGCCACGGTCGAGTCCTGAACGGATATTTCTTCGTCGGCCTCCAGCCGGCACCGCACAGGCCAATGTGGCTGCTTGACCAGTGTTGCCAGCGCAGTGACCAGGCCGGGCGGTTCCATCTCTACCGGATGCAAGCCGCGGGCGATGGTGCGCGCTTCGGTCACCCCGTCATTGATTAGTTCTGCGATTTTTTCAAGGTGCTCGACTTCAATGACTCGATGGTTTTTGAGCCGCAGTGCAACCGACCGCGCCATATAAGCGATGGCGGTAAGATGCTGGCACAGGCTGTCGTGCAAATCCTGACCGAGGCGGCGCTGTTCGTGGTCACTGATGGCGAGAATTTCGCCTTCCAGTCCGCGGGCGCGATCTTCCAGGATAGCTTGCGCTTGTTTTTGGTCGCTGATGTCGACAATCACCGCCACCGCCGATTGGGTTTTGCCTTCGGCGTCGCGCAATGGCGACGCACTCACGCTCACCCAAAGCGTAGACCCATCTTTGCGACGATAACGTTTTTCGAGTTGATACGGCTCAGCTTTAGTAACAGTCCGGCGGAAAAGTCGCCGGCTCTCTGCGAGGTCGGCCGGATGTGTGATCTGAAAAATGGTTTGGCCGACTAGCTCACGCTCTTTGTAGCCAAGCATTGAACAGAATTTTTGGTTCGCGAAAATAATGCACCCCGTCAAATCGGTGCCGGTTATTCCAGCGGTGCTTTGGTGGATGACCGCGCGTGAACGTTCCTCCGATTCGCGCAATGCATTCTCCGTGCGTTTGCGCACGGTGATGTCGTGCAGGCAATTAATTGCCCCGATTATTTTTCCCTGTCCGTTCCTCAAGGCCGTCGGACTCACGAGAACATTTTGCCGAGCACCGCTCGATTGCTCGACTACTATTTCCAAATCAGCCGCTGTTAATTTTTCCCCGCGCAAGGCTCGCGCCATTGGGCAATTGTTATGTGGCATCGGTCGGCCATCCGGATAGAAAATCTTGAACGAGCCGCAAAACTTCTCACTCGGGTCATTCCTTTTCGGTTCGCGTCCCCACAACTCCGCGGCGTGCTGGTTGTACTCTTGAATCACGCCTTTGGCATCACAGGTATAAACCGCGACCGGCACCAGATCGAACAAGGTGCGATAACGCTTCTCCGACTGGCGGATCGCTTCTTCTGCCCGCTTCCGTTCGGTAAGATCGATAATTGCGGTTTGATAAAGCAGCGTCCCGTCGCGCATGGAAGAAGTCATTGGCGAGCTGGCCAGGTGCACGAGGATGATTTCGCCATTTCGTTTTTTCAGGTGCAGGTCTATTTCGACCCGGCTTTCCGATGAGCGGCAGCGGAGGAGGTGATTTAAAAAAAGTGCGGAGTCTTCTTTCGTGACGTGCAGCACAAACGGCCTGCCGATTAGTCGATCGCGCGAGGCGCCAAGAAGTCGCGCTGCGGCGACGTTGATCTCTTCAATGTGACCGACGCGGTCGAAACTGACATAACCGATCGGCGCAAAATCGAAGAGATCGACATAACGTTGTATGGCCGTTTCCAATTCCGTCTTGGGATGCTTGAAGACGGGCGCACTGGCCGACTGCCTGATCGCGCCATTTTTTCTTACCGCCCCGTTGCCTAAAATTTTTTCCAGCCCACGGGTCCTTCCCTTCATTTTCTTCATATCCGCCCGAATTACTTCGCGGGCGGCTTCCCCAGCCGATGTCCGAGGTTTGCGATGAGCGCGCTTTAACTTGCCTTTTGATCTCCGGGCTGCGGGCTTCATGGAAGATAATTCGTTTTGCCGGGGAACGTTACCACAAATGTTAAATTCGCGCGGTCCGAAGTGGCTCGGCGAGCCTCGACCTACCAATGTGTGATCGTGCGGATTTCCGCTGGGAAGCGCAATGGCGATTCTTCGCGGAGGTTAGGAAAGAAAAACGCGCCTCCCATTCCAGCCAACGGCGGAACGGAAGGACGCGTTTAGTTAGAAGGTCACGATTTAATCTTCGTCGAGGACAACTCGATCAACCAGCATGCTGTCGCCTTCACCGGCGTAATGAACACGCACTGGCACCCCGATTTTTACTCTGGTGCGAACGGTTGTTTCATCGAGCTCTTTGCCGCTCCTGGTCACGTAAACGACCTTTTTCCCAAAGCGGTAATGTTTTGGACCCGCGGTCTCTTTCAGCACAATGGTGGTGCCGGGAGTGAACTCAGTAGTGGTTCCGGTTCCCTCGGTCGTAGTCGTGGTGGTAGTCGTTTGTGATACCTGCGCCCACGCCAACGGGGCTGCCAACGCCAACGCCATGCTTAATATAAATTTCTTCATATTTCCTTTTCTCTTTCCTAACTTGCCTGCGCCCAACCGATCGAATCTCCCGCACCACCAATCCGTTATCCGTTTTACGGAGTAAGTGTAATCGGCGCTTGCCGGATAAACGCCTCGGTCTGAAAGACGCGGGCTCTAACAGTATAAGACGAGAGAGAGAGCGCCCGGATATTCAATACAATGGGGAAATGCGACTTACGAAACCATAGTGATCTGCTTAAGATCTCCTAACGGACAGTTTCGATGCCGTTCAGTTTCGCTTCGAATGCACGCAGATACTGCAGATCGAACGCCCGAAGAGCGTTTTCGACGGTGTTGCCGATTCCGACAATTCCATTGTCCAGGCTGTGTCCAAGCAAAACGATGAACGTGCCTCGACGACGGCTCAGTTTCGGTCGGCGAACCGCGCTCGGGCTGCGCGGGTGGAGAGTGCAATAGTGTTCCATTCGATCTTTCATCCACGGATCGGAGTGCCGGATAAGACCACCGAGAGGAAGAAAGTTATTCACTTACTGGATCAGGATTTTCCTGACCTCGCAATCGTCATCCACTCCGATTGCCGGCAACCAAACGCTGTTCAAACATGGAGGCGAGATGAATTGGCCCCGACAGACCACGGATGATCGATTATATATTCTGCGCGCTCACGACCATTTTCATGAATGGCGCTCACTCGATGACCAGCGTGTTTGCGTCGTATGCGGTCGGAGCTTTTCCGGTCACGAGATCGAGGTTTCGCAGGATGGCAACGAATTTAAACTGAATTGTCCGACCACAGACTGTCCCTCGAAAATTCATCAATGGGTCTATCCGGAGAAGCATCATCTCTCCGACACCACTTCAGAAAATTGGTGGCGAGCACTGAGCTCACACGATGGATCAGAGTCAACCCCATCCTCTCCCCAGTGCCAACAGATATGATTCAACCAACTCAGGACATTAGAAGTTTTAGTGCGGCCACAGACGAGGCGCTGATGGGTGCGATAACAGATCGGGACGAAAATGCCCTCGAAGCATTGTATCGACGGCATGGCGAGACCCTGCGTTCGATCATTGAAAGTGTGATCCACGAGCAGGCCGAAGCGGAGGACGTCTTACAGGAGACGCTATTGCAGATCTGGAAGCAGGCGCAAAACTACGCCCCGCGCATCGGCAAGCCGCTGGGCTGGCTAACGACTATTACGCGGCGGAGAGCGATTGATCGGCTGCGCCGGCGGCAAGCTTATATCCGAGTAAAGGATCGCTATGAAGAGCAGATAAATGAACTGCCTGGTGGTGCGAGCACGACGGTGGATGGCGACGAGGAAATGGAACGGGCTGATCTACGCCGTTATCTGCGGGAGCAAATGTCCGCGTTGCCGGAGTTTCAGCGCCAGGCACTGGAGCTTTCGTTTTTTAAGGGAATGAGTCATCGCGAGATCGCAACGAGCACCAGAAACCCGCTGGGAACGGTGAAGACGCGTCTCGAGCTCGGGCTGCAAAAGCTGCACGCCTGGCTGCAGCCGGTGCAACAAAAGATTTGATGGTGGGAGCAGATGGCGTGGATAAGGATGTGCCGGGACCTTGAACGGGCTATGCGGGAAAACGTCGGGGTCCTGGCCTCCTTTCAGGCGCCGTGACATGTCATCCCGAGCGTAGTCGAGGGATCCTGTTGCGTAGCTTTAAGGTTTCATAAGGGGATCACTCGACTTCGCTCGGGATGACGCTAAATTCGGTCATGGAAAAACCTCAGATCACGGCCTACCTCAAAACGTATTGCGGCTGGAGCGCTGGCGTTCGTGCAGTTCTTAATAAGTACAATTTGCCCTACACGGAGAAGGACATCATCGCGAACCCGGCTTTTCGCTGGGAAATGGAGACGAAAAGCGGTCAGCCGCTTTCGCCCTGCGTTGAAATCAACGAAGAGATGCTGGCCGATGTCAGCGGCGAAGAAGTCGAGCAGTATCTAATCGAAAACGAATTGGTAAGGCCCAGCGATGCGGTCACCGATGTTGCTCTCAATGCGCCCTGCGCGACGGAACAACACGAGAGCAACGTCCAGGTAAATTTTTAATTCGAGCGCGCGCTATAGGCGCTACGGCGGGATTCTGGGTAGCGCACGCGTTTCGCGTACTGGTTTTGGCGTCTCGCCGAAACGAACTTCTCTTCGGCATAGCGTGGCGAAAGTCCGCGCTGGTGAGACGCGTGCGCTACCCGATCCACTGCAAATTGCGCGTTCGGAATGCCAGGCACGTTGGACGCCTTCTTATTTCCCGAAAAGCATTTTTATCCGCGAAATCTATTGCTAAATTGTCAAAGCTCTTGTGATGAAACTTTTTAAGAAAAAATCGTCCGGCAACGGCAAGAAGAAATCGAGCCGGCTCTGGCGATGGGGTTGGAAGATTTCCCTCGTTACCCTCGTCGGCGGCGGTGCACTTGGCGTTTTGATCTTCTACTCTGCCTGGGCGCACACCTTCGACATGAAGAAGGTAGGGGAAATGCCGGAACGCAATACGGTTTTGGATGTTGACGGAAAGATTTATAGCAGGCTGGCGGGATCGAACCGGCTCATTGTTTCGTTGAATGAAGTCGCGCCCGCATTCATTGATGCGCTGCTGGCGCGCGAAGACAGCCGCTTTTTTCAGCATAACGGAATCGATTTCTATGGGGTCGGCCGCGCGCTTGTCCGCGATTTGATGAGCGGCTCCGCCAGGGAAGGTGCCAGCAGCATTACGCAGCAGCTTGCACGCAATTCGCTTCCGCTCGGCGGGCGCACCATCAATCGCAAGTTGCTCGAAGCGATGGTGGCATTGCGGATCGAGCACGAGTTCACCAAGCAGCAAATTCTCGATCTTTATATCAATCGCATTTACTTCGGTGCCGGCTGTTACGGAGTGGAGACGGCATCCCAGGCCTACTTCGGAAAGAGCGCCTCGAAATTAAATCTGTCC
>WNFT01006816.1_pt1 | contig 10089 bp, 7 predicted proteins | sample 5400191 | NCBI WGS metagenome assembly WNFT01 (sample SAMN13153359, study PRJNA577476) | soil metagenome | isolation source: 80 cm saprolite under Madrone tree | place: USA:California | collected 2016-06-14 | reverse complement strand
GCTGCACCGCGAGCACCAGCGCCGGGCCTTGAGGAATGGCCCGTATCGAGGCCATCCTCACCACCCCGTACGTACAGCGCCGGATGATTGCGTCGGCGCCCGGCCGACGTGCATCCTTCAGGGCGACACACGTTTGGCCCGGACTCCCTAGCGCCGCGCTGAGAATCAGTGGCCCCGGCTGCGGCGCGGGCAACTCTCCGGCCCAGCGGATGGCACTGACCCGCAGCACGGCGTCCACGTACTCCAGCCGCCGGTCATCACCCAGATCATTCGGATGCACGGCGAGCAGCTCCGCGAGTGCACGCTCCGCCGCAGTGCCGGCGGGTTCGCGGCGGCGGTCGTGGGCATAGGCAAGCGAGGCCCAAACCCCAGCACGACGCGCATGCAGGCGGCTCCGCGTCATCGCGTTCAATTCGCCGACTTTGACCTGCTCGAGCAGTTGGGAGCGTTCGATGTCGACGGATGCGCGCGGGACGGGGCCCAAATCCGGATCGATGCATTCGGGCCGCGTGAGGCTGAGGACTGCGTGCGCGCGCTCCTCCGGCTGCGCCCCGGGGAGCGTCAGAACGCGATGAAACAATTCGCCGTCGTAGCAGACTCGCATACGACCGTTGCGCTCGAAATTGCGCATGCGAACGCCGAACTGCGCTACGACTTCCAAGTGGGGGGCGAAATCGGCGAGATGGTCCGAGCTGCCTGACGCCTGATCGGCGAGCCGCTCAGCCATTTGGGCTATGGCATCGAAGGGCTCGGCCGTGATGGCCTGCGGCGGTACGGCCTTGAGATACGCCGCGCCGTAACTAATTCCGAGCGCCTCGGAACCTGGGCTCTCGCGCAGGAAGCGCAGCACGGCGAGAAGGTCGGGTGCAGCGGCCTCGGAGAGTTCGACCGGCCGGGCCGCGTCGCCTCGCAAGTATCCGCCCCGCTCGCGACGATAGTCGTAGACTTTCAGGTACCCGGCATGTTCCCCGCGGACCTCGAGCACATCTCCCTGCCATAGCCGCGTGAGCTCGGTGGCGCTGGAGCGCGGCGCCGCGCGCAGCGCAGCGTGGTCCTGGACCACGATGGCGAGCGTCGCTGTAAGGGCGAGAATCACCGGGAAACTCCCACCTGAGAGGTCACTTTGGCTGCCGCGTCGTCGACGGCGGTCACCGGGCTCTGGTCGCCGAGCAGGCTCGAGCCGATGAACTTACCCGCTGCCGGGAGCGGTGCGATGATGACCTGCACCTTATCGGATAGCTTGTCCGCCAGCGTTTTCTGGATAAGAAGAGGATACCGCGACACCAGCGCGCCCTCGCGCTCCATCTGGCCGGCACTCGCCTTGCCTACAAGATCAAGTCGATAGGCTTCCGCATCGGCGAGTTTTTGCCGCGAATCGGCTTCGCCCCTGGCCTCGATGCGGCGCGCCTCTGCAGCGCCCTCCGCGGTCCGAATACGCGCGACTTTGTCGGCTTCGGCCTCGAGCTTCCGTTGCTCGATCTGCTTCTGCTTGAAGGGCAGGATATGCTTCATGGTCTCCTCCTGCGCGCGCGCTGCGATGACTTGCTCTTGGCCGGCGGCTTCCGCGGCCGTTTGCCGCCGCACTTTGTCGGCCTCGGCCTCGACCTGCTGCTGTTTGACCTGCGCCTCCTTGAGCTGCAAGGTGTAATGAATCTTTTCGGTCTCAAGCTCCTCGGAGAGGAGCTTCTCCATTCCGGCTCGATAGTCTGGAGGTAGATCGACCTTCCCCATATCGACCTCGCGCAACACGAGCCCCATGGCCGTGAATTTTGGCTTGAGCTCCGCGAGGAGCTTCTCTTGTATCTCCGTCCGCCGTTGCGAAAAGATTTCTCGCACGGAATAGCGGGCAAAGGTGGGATAGACGATTGACTGAACGGCGGGCGCGACGAGATCTGCGCTGATGTCGTCCGGAAATTCCTTCGACATCTGGGCGAGGCGAGCACGGTCCACGGTCCAGCGAACCGCGAGATCGACGCCGATCGATAGGCCCTCGACCGACTGGAAGGGCGCCGGGCCGGTCGCGCTCGCACTCTCGGCCGGCCGATACACCTGATCGCGAATCGAGTAGCGTCGCACCTGATGGATTCCGGGCAGTACGAGCACCGTGCCAGCGGTGTAGACGCTCACCGATCCGTCGAGCGCGTCGGTGCGCGCCAGGACCTCGCCGCGGCGGACGGATTCAAATGGCGGATGGGTGCACAGACCATAGACGATCAAGACCAGGACGGCGGCAATCACAGCCCGCCCACGAAAGCGCCAGAGTCCCGCGGCGAGGGACCCGAGGGCTGCGACCACTAAACCACCGAGCCGGCCCAGCGGTTCGATGAACCCCCGTCGCACGAACTCGAAGAAGGCATCCAAGCGACCAGACATTTTTGCCACACTCCCGTCGCAGAGCCGAATTGGCTCGACCGGAAGAGTCTCGCAATCCTTTGTGGCGAGGCCGTGGGGCAACTGTGGCGGAGTGTGGCAGTGAGGAGATTGGCATCGCCGCACCCCAATCGAAGCGGTCACTGCCTTACATTGACATCCTCCTCGCCCTCAAGGGCCGAGGATTCCTTCTGCAAGACGGCGATGTCCCGCCGCGAGGATATTGTGAGCTGCATTGACGTTACGATCATGGATCGCTCCGCACACAGTGCACTGCCATCCCCTTATTCCAAGATCTTTCCGGCCTTTCGGGCCGGCGCGGCTGTCGCACACGCTGCAGTCCTGGGTGGAAAACGCTTCATCGACTTCATCAAACCACACGCCTGCGTCATCGCACTTGAACCGCGGTGGGTCGATAGCTGGACATCCATACAGTATACCAAAAAGCCGGCAAACATCGAGAAATGCCGGTGGGATGCACGCCGTGCTTCGCACGTCGCTATCCCTCGCCGGCCTAAAGGCCAGCGTTTCTCGCGGAGAAATATGATGAAATATATCTGGAACTTCTAGGGTGAGAAAATGAAAAAGTCGAGCGCGAGCCAAGGCCAGCCAGCATCGGAGCTCATTTCGAAAAGAATCGCCGAACTCGGGGACTGGCGCGGGGAAACCCTCAGCAGAATGCGCAAGCTCATCAAGGAAGCAGACCCGGACGTCATCGAGGAGTGGAAGTGGATGGGCACTCCGGTTTGGTCGCACGACGGCATCATCTGCACTGGCGAATCCTACAAGAATGCCGTGAAGCTTACCTTCGCCAAGGGCGCGTCTCTGAAGGATCCGGCCCATCTCTTCAACTCGAGTCTCGAGGGAAACGTACGCCGCGCGATCGACGTCCACGAAGGAGAAGAAGTTGACGAGTCCGCCTTCAAGGCGCTCGTTCGCCAAGCGGTCGCCCTCAACAGTTCCGGCAAGTCGAAACCTTCGAAGAAAGCGAAGTCCTAAGGGTTGACATCCTCCTCGCCCTCAAGGGACGAGGATTCCTTCCGCAAAACGGCGATGTCCCGCCGCGAGGATATTTCGTGCTGGGCTCCCAGCATCATTTAGTGCGGATCGCACCTCTATTTGCTGTACGCGATGCGCGCGCCGGAACCGGGTGGCACGCAGCTGTACGTGACCTCCTGCCCCGCCACCGCGGCCAGCGCTCGCAGCGCGCTGTCCGAAAGCGGGGCCGACGCGTCGCCCGGCACGAACACGGCGGAACTCGGGTGATAGAGATAACTCTTCACCGTGCCGCCCTGCACGACACTGGCTACGAGGTCGCACTCCGTCACCATGCCGCCGAGAATCTTTGAAGTAAAGGGCGTTCCGGCCCGCTGCTCGAGCAGCGCGATGCGCGGGCCGACGGCGCCGGCATTCTGGTTGGTCAGAGACCTGCTGGCCGACAATGGGAGCCAGGTCACTGTCGAAGGCCAGCATGAACTGCTCGACATCTCGGCGGGTCTGATCACCGCCGAGTAGCGGGAAGCCGGCGGTCACCGTCGAGCGGAACACCACCGAATTGAAGAAGGTGAATATGGTATCGGGCGAGCCTTCGTTGGTGAAGCCGAAGCCGCGAATTTGCGGTCCCGTAAAGCCGGTGTCGGGACTCTCGAAGAACGGCACTTTCGCCATGCCGAACATGCCGACCTTGGTATAGAGGTTGCGCAGGTGCGGAATCTTGAAAACCCGGTCACATAGGTAGCAGGCGTATCCGGGTAACCACGACAAAGTAGTGACCTCGCCACGTGGACCTCGGCGCAGAATGTTTCAGGTGAAACGCCGCTCACGAGAAATGTAACTCGGCATCTACAGTGCAGGGGTAATTTTTCGCGTGTTAGAGTACGCTGTTTGTGCAAATCCTCAGGACAACTTCAGGGGACGCCGCACACCGCGCGATAGCGGTTGGCTTGCGATCCATCGTCGCTGAGTTCGGAAATGAGCGCCGACATCACTAAAACGTCGAGCAATGCCGCAAGCGTGCGCCTTCGCACCGCCCTGCTCGAAAGCCAGAGCCGCGTGCTCGAGCGCATCGCCTGCGGCGCGCCGTTGGACGAGATCCTCGAGACCCTAGTCCGCCTGATCGAAGAGCAGGCGGACGGGATGCTCTGTGCGGTGCTGCTCGCGGATGCCGGGCAGCAGCGGCTGCACTTCGTAGCCGCTCCGAACATTCCGGAGGATTACAAGCTCGGCATAGCACCGTACTTGTTGATCGCGCCGAATGTGACGTCGTGCGGCACCGCTGCGTACCTGCGGCAACCGGTGTACAGCGAAGACACGGCCGCCGATCCGCTATGGGAGGACTGCCGAGGCATCGCCGTGCGCAACGGCCTTCGCGCGGTCTGGTCGACGCCGATTCTCTCGAACGCCGGCGCCGTTCTCGGCACCTTTGCAATGTACTACAACGCGCCGCGCCTCCCCACGCAGGACCATACCCAGGTGATAGAAATGGCCACCCAAATGGCCCGTGTCGCCATTGACGCGAAGTGCGACGATGATCTTCTGCGGATCGTGTTCGAGGCCGCACCGGGCGGAATGCTGATCACGGATCTGTCGGGCAAAATCAGCAGAGTGAACCACGCATTCGCAGATACGCTCGGCTATACCGCGGCTGAACTGCACGGTATGAGTATTGCGGGCATCATGGAGGAAGGAAACTCTGCTGCGCTGGCGGGTGAGTTGTTATCGCAAGGCCGAAAGGAGGTCCTGAGCAATCGGCGCTATCGCACCAAGAGTGGCGCGATCGTGTTGACACGCGAACGCTCGGTGCTGCGGTCCGACTCGTCGGGCGAGCCGCGCTTCGTGCTCACCCATGTGGACAGGATGACCGAGGCCGAGAACGATCCGCTGGCGCCGCTGAGCCGCCGCGAGCGCGAAGTGCTGACGGGCGTCATTGCCGGCCGTACAAGCAAGGAAATCGCCGCCGGACTCGGCATTGCACCGACCAGCGTCGACACGTACCGCAGGCGCATCATGCTGAAGCTCGGCATTCGGGATCTTCCGGGTCTCGTGCGCTTCGCGATGCAGCACGGCATCCCCTGTATGTAGCCTTTCAGCGTACGGACTTCACTACAGCGGGAGCCCCTGCGCTGTACAGTTTTCGCGACAGACATCGGTCGCGATCCCCGCTATCGTTTCCAGAGTCGGCACCGTCAGTGTAGTGATGTGTCGCATTCCAGAGATGCTCTGCGCCAAGAATGATCCACGCAAGCGATGATCCAGAAACTTCCGAGCAGCGGCGCATGGAGCGACTCAACCGCGCAATCCTCGACTCCCTGCCGGCGCATATCGCCCTGATCGACGGCTCCGGACGCATCGTCGCAGTGAACGAAGCGTGGCGGCGCTTCGCACGGGAGAACGGACTTCGTGCTGAGGGTGCAGGCGTAGGAGCCGATTACATTGAAGTGTGCCGGACGGCGACCGGGCCTTCCGCGGAGGGTGCGCACCTGGTTGCCGAGGGGCTGAGCGAGCTTCTCAAGGGAACCCGCCGTGGGTTCGCCATCGACTATGCCTGCCATTCGAGCTCGGCACGTCGCTGGTTCCGCCTCCACGCGAGCCCGGTCGATGACAGCCCGCTCGCAGGTGCCGTCGTGATGCACCTGGACGTGACCAAACGCCAGTTCGCCACCGAGCAGGCGCGGCTCGCGGCAAACGCATTGCGCCAGATGGCCGAGGGCGTGCTGGTGGCTGACAGCGCCATGCGGGTCGCCACGACCAATCAGGCCTTCTGCAGAATGACCGGATGCAGCGCGAATGACGCGACCGGTCGCAATTTTGTCGAGTTCCTTGCCGGCAATTATCCGGCACTCGTGCTCGAACGAATCCGCGAGGCGCTGCAGGACCACGGGTTTTGGAGGGGCGAGCTCTTGTGCCGGCGTGAGGGCGGCGGCGTATTCCCGGCGAAGGTCAGCATCGCAACAGTACACGCGGACCGTACCGGTCCGGAGCATTTCGTAGCGGTGCTGAACGATCTGTCCACTCAACAGGATTATGAGCGCAAGCTCGATCACGTTTCGCGACACGACTCGCTCACGGGACTCGCCAATCGGGCCGCCCTTGCTGAGAACTCACAACTGATTATCGCCAGTGTTCAAGGACAACACGAGACGCCCGCGCTGGTGCTGATCGGGCTCGACCGCTTCAAGCTGGTCAATGATTCACTGGGGCACGCCATTGGGGATGTGCTGCTCAAATCCGTCGCTGCCCGCCTGCGCGCTGCCATACCCGTGGGCGATGTTCTCACGCGGCTGAGTGGGGATGAGTTCGCCGTGATGCTCACCGCCGTGAGCGACATTCATGCGGCTGAAATTCGAGGGCGTGAGATCCAGGCCGCCCTCAACGAGCCATTCGTCGTCGATGCACGGCCGCTGTTCGTGAGCGCAAGTGTCGGCGTGAGTTGCTTTCCGAGCGACGGGCACGACTTCGAAACTCTGCTGCGCAACGCCGACCTCGCCATGCGTCAGTCGAAAGCGGCCGGCGGCAACACCTTATCAATGTATGCCCCAGCTATGGGCGGCGGCCACCTCGAGCAGCTGACGCTGCAGAGCGATCTGCAGCTCGCTCTGGAACGCAACGAGTTTCTGCTGCACTTCCAGCCCACACTCGCGCTGGATACCGGTGACGTGGTATGCGCCGAAGCATTGGTGCGCTGGCAGCATCCGACGCTCGGGCTGCTGGCACCGGGCCGTTTCATCCAGCTTGCCGAAGAGACGGGAGCCATCATCCGCCTGGGCGAATGGGTGTTGCGTACGGCCTGCACGGAAGCGGTTCGCTGGGGCCGGGAAGGCTTCGGTCCCCTCAGCGTAGCAGTGAATCTCTCCGCTCGTCAGTTCGAGTTGCCCGACCTGGCCGCCCGTGTCGGCGCGATATTGCTCGAGACGGCACTCGAGCCGGAGCGACTGCGGTTGGAGGTGACTGAAAGCCTCGTCATGGCCAATCCGCAGGGCGCGCGCCAGACGCTCAGCGAGCTCGCGACCATGGGAATTCATATCGCGCTCGATGACTTCGGCACGGGCTACTCCTCCTTGGCCTACCTGCAGCGGTTCCCGCTGCACTGCCTGAAGGTGGATCGGAGCTTCGTGAAGGAGATTCCCGGCAATGAGAGCAGCAATGCTATCGCGCGCGCCGTCGTGGCTCTCGGCAAGGCATTGGGCCTGCGCGTCGTCGCCGAAGGGGTCGAAGTTGAGCCCCAACTTAAATTCATTCGAGAAGCCGGCTGTCACGAGGTGCAGGGCTATCTGTTCTGCAGGCCGATCAGCCCGGACGAGCTGCTGCGCTGGGTGCGCGGCCGCGGCAAGCGCGAGTAGGCGGCTTGGAAGATGCAACAACACAATTCGATGAAACCCGACAAGGCCGGCGCGCAGATGTCTAACGCACGCTTGCCCATCCCGAGCCGACCCGCTAGCGAGGCGAGATGAAACGCATTCTCTTCGTGGATGATCAGCCGGCCGCGCTGCAAGGCCTGCGGCTTCGCCTCCATCGCGTAAGCGGTAAATGGGAGCTCGGGTGGGCGGACAACGGCCCACTCGCAATCGAGCAGATGCAGAGGGAGCCATACGACGTCGTCGTGACGGACCTGCGCGTGCCCGGCATGGACGGCGCGAAACTGCTGGAGATCCTGAGCACGCGCTGGCCGCAAACCATCCGCATCGTGCTCTCCGGATACGCGGACCCACTTCAGACGATGCGAGCCGCACCGTTAGCCCATCAGTACTTGCACAAGCCCTACGAGCCCCAGCAACTTGAAGACGTAATCGATCGCTGCATACAGTTGCACGACCTGCTGCATGGGCCGCGTCTGCGAGCGATCGTAGGGCGCATCCGCAAGTTGCCGGGGATCCCCCGCATCTACGCGGCACTGAGAGGCATCGTCAATGATGAGAATGTGACCGTGAGTGAGGTCGCGCGACTCGTGGGTGCCGACCCTGCACTCGCCGCCCGCGTACTCCAGATCGTCAATTCCGCCTTCTTTCGCCTCGCCCGACGGATTACAAAGATCGAGCAGGCGGTAAGCTATCTGGGGTTCACTGTGATCCGCAACATAGCGATGTCGGTGGAGGTCTTCTCGCAGTGGCCATCGAACGCCTCCGGCCATCTCAAGCAAGCCAAACTGCAGGCGCACGTTCGCGCGGTCGCAGCGGCCGCGAGAGCACTGACCGTGAAGACCCCCATCGCGGATGACACGATGCTCGCGGGCCTGCTGCACGACATCGGATATTGGGTGCTGGCGCAGGAGCGCCCTGCCGAGCTGAGCGCGTCCGTGGAGCTGGCGGCGGCAGCGGCTATCCCGGTGCACGAAGCGGAACTACGGCTCATCGGCGCATCCCACGCCGAGATTGGCGCATATCTGTTGGGGATCTGGGGCCTGCCCTACTCTGTCATCGAAGCCGTGGCTCATCACCACGAGCCGCAACGGGTGTCGCAATCGTATTTTGACGTCCTGGCTGCTCTGACCATCGCGCAATCGCTCGTCCGCGCCGACGATGGCAGCGCGTTCGACGTCGCAGTGCCGGCGGACTCAAGGATCGATGAGAGCTACCTGATATCCGTCAAGGCGCCGTTCGACTGGAGCGAAGCGCAACGGCGCGTAGCCGACACAATCGAATCTGAAGAGGTTTCACCATGAGCAACCACGATCTGGGTCAATCGTCGGCACTCTGACAAAATGTAGATTATCATTTTAGAGTATCTAAATCTTGTGCCCCAACGGTGCCGGCAGTTCGACATCGAGTAGCGTTGCCGCTGCCCCGACAGACACCGCATCTTCCTGTGGAATGTCCAAATCGTCCACGTCCGGATGCCACCCCTTCGGGTCGCCGTACAAATCCGCAAGCGCGAGCGGTGTCGGCAAACTCCGCAGACCATAGATTCGCTCATCGGGAGAGGGAAGCGGTCAAAATCCTGTCACCCGAACACTGAATACCGAGGCGTTGAGTGTTAGCTCACGCTGTACCACGTCACATTGCGGCCCGGTTCTCCGGGCTCCACTCGATGAAGAAAAACTAAATCGACTTCAACATCTTCTGTTTGTTCCGAGGGGGTCCCCGGGAGCACAGTGTCACTCGCCCGGACGAATGAGGCCATCGACCATTCGACTCCCGGGCGGAGACGTGTATGAGCATTCGCAAGCAGTCACTCTTTCAAGGCGTCTTCACGCGGATGAGTCTCGGAGCGGCGCAGACGTCGCACGGAGCGAAAGAAAAACTATTATGAACGCATCAGCCATCGGACAATTGCCGCGTGTCGAGGCGGCGCTGAGCTACCTCGAGCCGAAGAGCGGCAAGCCGCGCTCGCTGGAATATGCGCCGCCCCCGGGCGTACTGCGAACGACGGCCGTCCACCGGGATCACACGGTCACCATCCGCGATGTTCGCCCGTTGGCGTCGGCTCTCTCACTGGACCGTGAGGGATTTCAACTCGTCACTGCCGCGAGCAGCGCCGGGAATTTCTACGATCAAGAAGCGGTTCAGACCCGCTACTACGCCGAAACCGTGTCATTGCTCGAGGAATTGACCGCTGCATCCCGAGTGGTTGTTTTCGACCATACGATTCGTCGTCGCATTCCGGGCGCGACTGACAGAACCACGGGGATTCCGCGCCAGCCCGTGCCCCGCGTCCACAATGACTACACCGTGAAATCCGGTCCGCAGCGAGTCCGTGACCTACTCGGCGAGGACGCGAGCGATC
>WNFT01006814.1_pt1 | contig 10089 bp, 8 predicted proteins | sample 5400191 | NCBI WGS metagenome assembly WNFT01 (sample SAMN13153359, study PRJNA577476) | soil metagenome | isolation source: 80 cm saprolite under Madrone tree | place: USA:California | collected 2016-06-14 | reverse complement strand
GAGCGGCGAGAGGCGCTGCTCCTCGATGCGTTGGAGCTCGGCCTCCTCCAGATCAGTCAGCGTGATGTAGTTGCCGTGCAGGAAGGAGAGGCGGAAATCGTCGTCCTTGACGTAGAGGCTCTTGCGCATGCCCTTGGGAAGCTGATGGATGAAGCAGAAGACGCACTTGTTCGCGCACGTGGCGATCTCGCCGGGACGCGGCGCCTCCAGCTCCAGTCCCAGGTGCCCGCGCGCCCGCTCGATCTGCGGATGGCGCGTGCGGCCGTCCCGCTCGATCTGGAGACGCAGCCGGGCCTCGCCCGCGTGATAGTGGAAGTCGATGGCGTCGCGAAGCGGCGCGCCGTTGATGGCGACGATGCGATCGCCCGCGCGGAGACCCGCCCGCGCGGCCGCGCTCCGGGGGCGCACGGAGGCGACGAGGACGCCCTCGGCCTGGCTAGGAGCGCAGCTGGTCATGCTCGGCGGGCAGCTCGTCCTGGAGCGGATCGGCGGGCGGATTGAGCTGCTTGAGGCCCTGGACGAGATACTGCAGCCCCGAGGCGACGGTGAAGAAGGCCATGACCCAGGCCGCCCCCCGCGGGAGTCCGGGCAGGATCTTGAAGTAGTAGGCGAGCATGGCCGAGACCACGGTGGCGACCTGGCAGAGGGTGGAGGCCTTGCCGAGCCAGCTCGGCGACGGATGCACGGTCCCCCCCGCCACGTGGATGACGACCACACCCACGCTCAAGATCAGATCGCGGCTGACCACGACGGCGGCGATCCAGAAAGGGATGACCTTGAGATAGGTCAGGGTCACGAAGGCCGAGGTCATGAGGAGCTTGTCCGCCACGGGGTCGAGGAACGCGCCGAGCCGGGTCTGCGTGCCCCGTCGCCGGGCGATGTAGCCGTCCAGCATGTCGGTGAGGCTCGCCGCGCAGAACACCAGGAAGGCCCAGCCCGGCCGCCGGTACACCAGCAGCGTCACGAAGACCGGGATGAGCAGGATGCGAAGGGTTGTCAGCCAGTTGGCGAGTCCCATACGATCATCCGCTGCGGACGAGGCTCGATTCTATCACTCCGGCCGTCAGATTCGTGAAGCCACTCACGCCGGCTGGCGATAGGCTTCCACGGGTCCGAGAAGGCGTGGGGCCAGCTCGACCTCGAGGCGAATGCCGTCGGCGTCGTCGCTGCGCGCCAGGACCCGGCCCCGCCCGTAGCAGTGGGCGAGCGCGGTGCCGTCCCGGTACGGGATGCGAAGGGTCACGCGCTCCACCCGCGGCCCCAGGGTCTGCGCGACGCGGTCGAGGAGCCGGTCGACGCCCTCTCCCGTGCGGGCCGAGATGGCCACCCCGTCGAAGCGGTCCACGAGCGCCTCGAGGGCCACGTCGGCGTCGAGCCGGTCGACCTTGTTGAGGGCGACGATGCAGGGCCGCCCCGTCAGCTCGAGCTCGGTGAGCAGCGACTCGACAGCTGCCATCTGCTCCTCGAGCCCGGGATGGCTCGCGTCCACCACGTGCACGAGGACGTCGGCCTCCTCGAGCTCCTCGAGGGTGGCCTTGAAGGCGGCGACCAGCTGATGCGGCAGCTTGCGGATGAAGCCGACCGTGTCGGTCAGGATGAAGGGCGCATGGCCCGCGCGCGAGACGAGCCGCGCCGTCGGATCCAGGGTCACGAAGAGCCGGTCGGCGGCCACGTGGCCCGCGCCCGTGAGCTGGTTGAGCAGCGTGGTCTTGCCCGCATTGGTGTAGCCGACGAGGGCCGCCACGGGCAGCCCGGAGGCCTTGCGCCGGTCGCGCAAGAGTCGCCGATGGGTGCGGACGCGGTTGAGATCGCCTCGGATCTTCTGGATCCGGTGGCGGATCATGCGGCGATCGGATTCGAGCTGGGTCTCGCCCGGGCCTCGCGTGCCGATGCCGCCGCCCAGGCGCTCCAGGTGCTTCCACTGGCCCACGAGGCGCGGGAGCAGATAGGAGAGCTGGGCGAGCTCGACCTGGAGCTTGCCCTCCATGGTCCGCGCCCGCTGCGCGAAGATGTCCAGGATGAGGGCGGTGCGATCGATGACCTTGAGGCCGAGCGACCCCCCGAGGTTCCGCTCCTGGATGGGGGAGAGCGAATCGTCGGAGATCACGAGGTTGGCGGCCTGTCGCTCGGACGAGGTCTTGAGCTCGTCGACCTTGCCTTTCCCGAAATAGAGCTTGGGCGTTGGCGCCGCGCGTTCCTGGGTGACGCGGCCCACCACCTCCGCCCCCGCCGACTCGGCCAGGCGGCCGAGCTCGTCGAGCGATTCCTCGACCTCGAAGCGCCGCTGCTTGGGCAGTCTCAGCGCCGCGAGCAACGCTCTCTCCCTTTGCCGTACCCCCCGTCGCGTCACTTCCATTCGTTCACTCGGTCCATCCCTCCCGTGTGATGAGCTTGCCGATGGCCTCGGCCGTCCCCTCGATGCCGCCCGCCCGATCCACGTCGAGCCAGTGGATCTCGGCGTCCCGCTGGAACCACGTCATCTGACGCTTGGCGTAGCCCTGGGTGTCTCGGACCATGAGCCGCGTCGCCTCGGCCTCGTCCAGCCGTCCCCTCGCCACCGCGACGAATTGCCGGTACCCGATCCCGTTCATGCCCGGTGACCCGTCATCATAACCCGCGGCCAGGAGCCTGCGCACCTCACCCATCATCCCACGGGCGACCATTCCTTCAACCCGATCCTTGAGAGATTGGTTGAGGATGCGACGCTCCCGTGACAGGCCGATGGCGAGGACGCGCCAGGGCGGTCTGCTCCGCCCCCAGCTGCCTCCGTCCTGGGCCCCGGCGGGGCCGTGCGCCGCATGCTTCTCGAGGGCACGGATGATGCGGATCCGGTCGTTGGGATGAAGATGCGCGGCGGCGGACGGATCGACCGCGGCGAGCCTCCCGTGGAGGGCGAGGTTCCCCTCTTGCCGGGCCACAGCCTCGAGCGAGCTTCTGAGAGCGGGATCGGCGGGAGGCGCCGCGTCGAGTCCCTTCAGCAGAGCGCGGACGTAGAGGCCGGTGCCGCCCACGACCGCGGGGAGCTTCTCGCGCGCGCGGGTGTCCCCGATCGCCTCGAGGGCCTCCCGGCGGAAGCGCGCGGCGTGATAGCGCTCGTCGGGGCGGATCAGGTCCAGGAGATGATGCTTCACCGCGGCCCGCTCGGTGGGCGTGGGCTTGCCCGTGCCGACATCCATCCCTTGATAGACCTGACGGGAATCCGCGCTCACGATCTCCATGGCCAGACGCTGGCCCAGGCGGACCGCCACCGCCGTCTTGCCGACGCCCGTCGGCCCCACGATCACGAGGAGCGGCGGCCTCATCACCATGTGCGACGAAGCTCCCGCTTGATCTCCTTGAGGGAGAGACGGGAGACGATGGGCCGCCCGTGCGGGCAGAAGTACGGTGTCTCGGTTCCGGAAAGATCAGCGATGAGGCGGGCCATTTCTTCGCGCTGCAGGGGGGCATGCGCCTTGATCGCCGCGTGGCAGGCCACGAAGCTGAGGGCGCGGTCGATGAGCGGTGCGCTCTCGCCCGTCGAGACCCCGCCCACCTCGCCCAGCAGCTCTTCGATCAGACGTCGCGGCTCTTCGCCCTTGAGCAGCGACGGCACGCCGCGCAGGAGCACGCTCCGCCCTCCGAACTCTTCGAGCGCGAAGCCCAGGCGGCCCAGGTCGGAGGCCCATTGCTGGAGGAGCGCGCTCTGCCCTGACCCGAGATCGAGCGATTGCGGGAAGAGGAGGGCCTGCGAGGGCAGCGGTCCCGCGAGCAGGTCGCGGCGCAGGTGCTCGAAGAGCACGCGCTCGTGGGCCACGTGCTGATCGATGAAGAAGACTTCCTCCTCGCTCGCCGAGACGATGAAGGTGTCCTGAAGCTGTCCCACCACGAGGCCGAATCGTCCCGGCCCACCCGAGCCGAAAGCCGCCGGGGTCTCCTGGAAGAGCCCGGCCTGGGGAAAGGTCGTGGACTCGGAGGAGGACGTGAGCGCCTGGTCGAGGTCCATGTCGGGGCTGGTGAGCCCTTGCTGCGGCTGCACCACGCGCCGGGAGCGCAGGGCGTCCTGGACGGCGAGGAAGACCGCCTCCTGGATGAGCCGTGGAGACCGGAAGCGCACCCAGGCCTTGGTCGGATGGACGTTGACGTCGAGCTCCGGGAGGGGCAGGGAGATGATCAGCACGGCGGAGGGGAACTCGTGGCGGGCGAGCATGGGCCGGTACGCTTCGATCAAGGTCTGCAGGAGCGCGGTGTCTCGCACCGCGCGGCCGTTGACGATGAGGGTCATCTCGTCTCGGTTTCCGCGCGCGAGCTGCGGGGGGACGACGAGCCCCTCGACCCTGACACTGCCCTGCGTCCTGTCCACCTCGAGCATGGCCTGAGCCAGCTCGAATCCCCGGAGGGCCCCCACGCGGTCCCGCAGCGAGCGGGCCGCGGGCGCCACGAGGGTGACGCGCCCATTGTGGATGACGCGCAGGTGCAGGTCTGGTCTCGCCAGGGCGAGCCCTTCCAGCAGACGCAGCGCCGCCGCCAGCTCGGCGGGCGCGCTCCGGAGAAACTTGAGCCGGGCCGGCGTGTTGAAGAAGAGGTCCTGGGTCTCCACGGTGGTGCCGGGCTGCGCCTCGATGGCGAGCCGATCGACGACTTCCCCGCCCGCTCCTCGCACGAGCGCGCCCGTGGTTGCTCCCCGCGGACACGAGGTGATCTGGAACCGGCTCACCGCGCAGATGGCGGGCAGCGCCTCGCCCCGGAAGCCGAGGGAGGCGATGGCGGCGAGGTCGGCCTCGTCCGCGATCTTGGAGGTGGCGTGCCGCAGGAGGGCCAGGTCGATGTCGCCCGCGTCCATGCCGAGGCCGTCGTCGCTGACGCGGATGAGCTGGCGTCCGGCGTCCTTCAGCTCGACGGTGATGGCGGTGCTGCCGGCGTCGATGGCGTTCTCGACCAGCTCCTTGACCACCGAGGCGGGACGCTCCACCACCTCGCCCGCGGCGATCTTGTTCACGAGGTGCTCGGGCAGGAGGCGGATGCGGCTCATGGTTGGCAGCGCAGCCGCTGCTGCCACTCGTGGAGGAGGTTGAGGGCCTGGAGCGGGGTGAGCGTGGAAAGCTCGAGGGCGAGCAGCTCCTTCAGCACGGGATCGGGCACCGAGGGGAAGAGTCCGAGCTGGGGGTTCTCGAGACCGCCCAAGGCCTCGGCGGAGACGGGCGCGCGGCCGCTCTGGCTGAGCTCGCCGAGAATCTCCCGCGCCCGCGCGATGACGCCCGCGGGCAGGCCGGCGAGCCGCGCGACCTGGATGCCGTAGGAGCGGTCCGTCCCCCCCGGGCGGACCTTGTGGAGGAAGATGATCTCGTCGTTCCATTCCTTGACGGCCACGTGGAAATTCCTCACCCGCGGGAGGAGCGACGCCAGGGCCGTCAGCTCGTGATAGTGGGTGGCGAAGAGCACCTTCGCCCCCCGCCCCCGCTCGTGGAGCTCTTCCGTCACCGCCCACGCGATGGCCAGCCCGTCGAAGGTCGAGGTGCCGCGCCCCACCTCGTCGAGCAGTATGAGGCTTCGCTCGGTCGCATTGTGAAGAATGCTCGCCGTCTCGACCATCTCCACGAGAAAGGTGCTCTGGCCGCGGGCGACGTTGTCCTGCGCGCCCACCCGCGTGAGGACGCGATCCACCACGCCGATCCGCGCGGAGCGCGCAGGCACGAAGCCGCCCACCTGGGCCAGGATCACCAGGAGAGCCGACTGGCGCATGAAGACGCTCTTGCCGCTCATGTTCGGCCCCGTGAGGATGAGGACCTGCTCACGGGCGGGATCGAGCAGCAAGTCGTTGGGCGTGAAGGGCCGCGCGGCCGCCGCGTCGAGGACGGGATGGCGTCCGTCGCGGATGTCGAGGACGAGCCCGTCGTCCACCTCGGGCCGGACGTACCCTCGCTCGTGGGCGACCTCGGCGAGCGAGGCGAGGGCGTCGAGGGCGGCCACGGCGCGCGCCGTGCTCAGGAGAGCTTCCGCTTCCGCGGTCACGGCCGCGCGCACCTCCTGGAACAGCTCGAGCTCGAGACGCGCCATGCGCTCCTCCGCGCCCAGAACCCTGCCCTCGTGCTCCTTGAGCTCGGCGGTGATGTAACGCTCCGCCCCCACGAGGGTCTGCCGCCGGACGTAGTCCTCCGGAACCTTGGCCGCGTGCGTGTTCGAGATCTCGATGCCGTAGCCGAAGACCCGGTTGAAGCGGACACGCAGCGTGGGGATCTGGGTGCGCTGGCGCTCGCGCGTCTCCAGCGAGGCGATCCACTGCCGCGCCTCCTGGGCGCCGCCCTTGATCTCCTGGAGCTCGGCCGAGAACGTCTCCCGGATGAGACCGCCTTCCTTGAGACCGAGGGGCGGGTCGTCCTCGAGGGCGTCGGCGAGGAGCGTGGCGAGAGCGGGCAGCGTGGCCATCTCCTCACCGAGCGAGGCCGAGACGAAGCCCGGCAGCTGGGCGAGCTCCGCGCGGAGCTGCGGGACGGCGGTCAGGCCGCCCCGAAGGCCCACGAGGTCGCGGGCGTGGGCCTGCCCGAGCGCGGCGCGACTTGCGAGGCGCTCGAGATCGCCGATGGCGCGTAGGCGCGTGCGCAGGGCGGCCCGCCGCGCCGGCTCCTCGACCAGGGCCGCCACCGCTGCCTGGCGCCGCGCGATGGCTCCCGTGTCGACGAGCGGCCGGAGGAGCCACTGCCGGAGGAGGCGGGCGCCCATGGGCGTCTCCGTCCTGTCCACGGTCGCCAGGAGCGAGCCACGCGCGCTCCCCTCCTGGGCGGTCTCGAAGAGCTCGAGGGTGGCCACGGCGGTGGGATCGAGGACCATGGTATCGCCCGGGACAAGTCGCTGCAGCCGCGTGAGATGGCCCAGCGCCCCGCCCTGGGTCTCGCGGAGATAGGCGAGCGCGCCGCCGGCGGCCTGAAGCCCCGCGGTCATGTCGCCCACTCCGAAGCTCTCGAGGGTCGTCACCTTGAGCTGGGCGGCCAGAGCCTCCCGAGCCGGCTTGAGAGAGAACCACGAGGACTCCCCATGGGTCACGGGGATGCCGAGGCCGCCCAGCCTGGCCGCGAGGCTCTCGTCGCCATCGCGGGCGAGCAGCACCTCGGCCGGGCGCCTGAGCAGGGCCGCCTCCAGGAGGGCGCCGCCGTCGTCCGAGCCCTCCCCTGCCCAGAAGTCACCGGTGGAGACGTCCACGAGGGCGAGGCCCAGAGTGGCGCGCGGGCCCGCCCGGTGGACGGCCAGGAGATAGTTGTTGGCCGCGCCGTCGAGGTGCTGGAGATCCGTGATCGTGCCCGGGGTCACGATGCGCACGACCTCGCGGCGCACCAGCTTCTTGCCCTTGGCCGCCGCCTCCATCTGCTCGCACACCGCCACCTTCCGGCCCGCGCGGATCAAGCGCGCGATATACGTCTCGGCGGCGTGATGCGGGATGCCCGCCATGGGAATGGCGCCCTCGCCCTTCTGCCGCGAGGTCAGGGTGAGCTGAAGGAGGCGTGCCCCCAGATGGGCGTCCTCGAAGAACATCTCGTAGAAATCGCCGAGGCGGAACAGCAGGAGGTAGTCCGGGTAGCGCTGCTTCAGCTCCCGGTATTGCCGCATCATGGGCGACAGCTCGGCCGAGAGGTCCCTCACGCTCCGAGCGCCGCGGTGAGCCGATCGTACGTGGTGTCGAGGGTCTCGGGGAGCACCCTCGTGTCGCCGATCACGGGCATGAAGTTCGTGTCCCCGTTCCAGCGAGGGACCACGTGGAGGTGGAGGTGTCCGAGTACGCCGGCACCGGCAACGCGTCCCTGGTTGGCGCCCAGGTTGAACCCGTCGGGGTGATAGGCGCTCCGCAGCGCCCGTACCGCGGCCTGCACGAGATCCATGGATTGACCCAGCTCGTCCGAAGTCGCCTCCTCGAATGTCCCCACGTGGCGCGTCACCACGGCCATGACGTGGCCCGAGGCGTACGGGAACTTGTTGAGGATCAAGAACGCGAGGGGAGCGCGGCGGAGGATGAGAGCGCCTCGATCATCTCCGGCGGTGAGGGCCTCGCAGAAGATGCAGCCGGCGGGGTCGAGGGGAGGATTCCCGGCGGACGCAACGTACGTCATGCGCCACGGCGCCCAGAGTCGATCCACGCGGGTCGGACCGGCGGGATGCTAGGTGTTGACCAGCTCGCGAAGCCTCTTGCCGACCTTGAAGAAGGGCACCCGCTTCTCGGGGACGCTGACGCTGTCACCGGTCTTCGGGTTCCGTCCCTTGCGGGAGTTGCGGTGACGGATGCGGAAGCTGCCGAAGCCGCGCAGCTCCACCTTGTCCCCCTTGGCGAGGGCGTCGGTGATGTTGTCGAACACGGTGTTGACGATCAGCTCCGTCTCTTTCTTGGTCAAGCTCGACAGCTTGGAGACTTCCTCAATCAGATCCGCTTTCGTCATGAGCCCGCTCCCTCCACGGGGACCTCGCCTTCATCCGGCCTTGGACGATCGGTCACTCCCAGCCATCGATCCTGGTCCAGTCGGTCCGGGTTCATACCCGACTTCGTGACCGTAGCACGGCCGGCGAAAGATTGTCAAGCAGAGCAAGGGTTTACGGCTACTGCATGAGGTAGAGGGGGGTACGGATGCCCGAGAGGGCGGGCAGGAGCTGGCCAGCGGCGCCGCCCAGGCCCAGGCGATTCTCCATCAGATCGCGAAAAGAGAACTTGCGGCGCGGATAGACGATCTTGGGACGGCCTGGGATGTTGGCCAGCTTGCCCGCCGCGTCGATGGCGTCCTCGTAGCCGCCGAGCTCGTCCACCATCTTGAGCGCATGCGCCTGCTGCCCCGAATAGATGCGGCCGTCGGCGAAGGCGAGCACGTCTTTTCGCTCGAGCCCGCGACCTTCGGCCACCGCGTCCACGAACTGTCCGTACACGTCGTCGAGAAGCCGCTGGAGAATCTTCCTCTCCTCGGGGGTCATCTGGCGGGCGAAGTTGCCGACGTCCTTGAAGGCGCCAGACTTGATGACGACGTACTCGACGCCCACCTTCTTGAGGAGACCCTGGACGTTGGCCATCTGCATGACCACGCCGATCGAGCCGGTCAGGGTGCCCGGATTGGCGTACACCCTGTCGCAGGCGGTGGCGACGTAGTAGCCGCCGGAGGCGGCCACGGCTCCGAGCGAGGCGACCACGGGCTTGCCACCCTTCCGCAGACGCTGGATGGCCGAGAAGATCTCCTGGGTGGGCGCCACCACTCCGCCCGGGCTGTTGATGCGCACGACCACCGCCTTGACGGAGGGATTGTCGCCGTGCTCGCGGAGGTCGCGCACGGCCTGGCCGCCGTCGAGGATGATCCCTTCGATCTCGACGACGGCGACCTTGGCCCCGCCCGTGGGCAACCCATCTTCGCTCACGGTGGCCATGAGCACCCAGACCGTGCCCACGAAGAGCACGAGGATGCCCAGGGTCAGCCCGAGCGCGGTCAGGGCGATTCTGGCGCGCGAGGTCATGGTCGCGTCACCACGGCGGTGCTACTCCTCTTCGTCTTCGAAATCGTCTCCCCCGCGGCGCTTCCGCCCCTTGCCCCGCCCCCGGCCCTCGGCCTGGGACGGCTCCTCCGTGATAGTGGCGGCCACGTCCTTGAGGCTCAGCCCGATGCGCCGCTCGTTGGGGTCGACGCGGATGACCAGGAGGGTGAGCTCGTCGCCGACGTTGACGAGGTCCGAGGGCGCGGCGATGGGCCGGTGCGACATCTGCGAGACGTGCAGGAGGCCGTCCACGCCGGGCTCGAGCTCGACGAAGGCCCCGAAGTCCGTCAGGCGCACGATCTTGCCGGTCACGCGCGAGCCCATGGGATAGCGCTGGGTCACGGACTCCCACGGATCGGGCTGGATCTGCTTGATGCCGAGGGAGATGCGCTTGTTGTCCTTGTCTACGTTCAGGATCTGCGTCTCGATGGGCTGCCCCTTCTTGAGGAGCTCGGAGGGGTGCCCGATGTTGCGGGTCCACGACATGTCCGAGATGTGCAGGAGGCCGTCCACGCCGGGCTCGAGCTCCACGAAGGCGCCGAAGTCCGTGAGGTTGCGCACCTTGCCCTGCACGCGCTCGCCGGGCTTGTAGCGCTCGTCGATGGTCGCCCACGGATC
>WNFT01022256.1_pt1 | contig 10090 bp, 6 predicted proteins | sample 5400191 | NCBI WGS metagenome assembly WNFT01 (sample SAMN13153359, study PRJNA577476) | soil metagenome | isolation source: 80 cm saprolite under Madrone tree | place: USA:California | collected 2016-06-14 | reverse complement strand
AACCTCCAATCTGGACTAATCGCGATTCGGGGAGATTTCCACACCAATCATCAGACCTGTAGAAAAATCTAGGATGGGTTCTATAGTTTCTGAGGTGTTCAGAAATTCTGAATGGGAATAACGTGTCGGCATGGCAAGCAACTGAGGGAGCGGATTGAACGTCTCACAGCAGTTGCGTTCCTCATGAAGTCTTAGCGAAGAGATTAAGGTGACTCGTGTTTCGTTCCAGCAACCCGAAGACCGCAAACGCCCGTGCCGATTACGCGAAGCCCGCTGACTTCTGCAACCTATTTACAAACGACACGAAACCCTTGTATTTGCTGGCATTTTTACTAACCGCAAATCACGAGGAATCTGAGCAGTGTTTTGTCTCCACGATCAAGAAAGCCTTCGAGGAGCAGGCAGTATTCAAGGAATGGATGCGATCTTGGGTAAAGCGCTGCCTGATCAAGAACGCGATCGAGACTGTTTCGCCTGCGTCAGCTCGATACGGCCAGAAACGGGATCTCTGGGAAACAGGCCAACACGGGACACCGAGAGAATGCGAAATTGATACCGTGACAAAACTGGACCCATTCGAGCGCTTCGTTTTTGTGCTGTCGATCGTGGAGCGCCATTCAAATTGGGACTGCGCACTATTGCTGGGATGCAGCACGAACAGAGTGGCTTACGCGCGGATGAGGGCTTTGCGCCGACTTCCAGACCTCGCCGTACTCTTTCTGCGAGGCGATCGATTGCCAATGCGTCGGCAGCAGGTGCAAGCGCGAAATTCATCGGCCACCTCGGCATTTCCGGCAAGGCGCAGCAATTATGACGTCACCGTCGCCTCCGTCGATCACCCCGATGCACGACGCATCTTCGAGAGGATCCAAAAGGCTCGCTTCTTCAGCAGCCTGCGCTAGAGGGCAATTTGGGTGATGAATTGCTTTTGTTTGATGTCCTAAACGGGGTTGTGCGCCGTTTTTGCACTTGATCAATGGAGCGCGGAGGGAAGTGACGGGATTGGTCAATTCCGCAATTCACTTTGCCGTACGGGGTTCTCCATAATGAACACACTCGCAGCAGAGCACAAACAGAACGCGGTTCACACACGAGCATTCGTGCTCGCTTGGGTTTTCACCGTGATCTTCTGGATACGATTGAGACGAATATTCGACATATCTGAGTCCTCACTTGCCAACACAATCTTCAGCGGGGTGCGGCGAGTCGCACCAGGGGCTTTATGAAAGTGTTTTCAGGGCCTTGTGAAGCCGTTCTCGAAGGGTTAGCCGCGCACCCTTGTCTGCCTGGACAAATCTGGAAATAGCGAGTCTGATCCAGCCGGGCTATACGTCTTGGAGGAGTTTCATGTCTAAGGTCTGGTTGGTAACCGGCAGCAAAAGCGGTTTGGGTCGCAGCATCGCGGAAGCTGTGCTCGCATCCGGCAATCGGCTCGTCGCGACAGCCCGCACCAGTTTGACCGGGAAGATCATCCGGAGTCTGCCGCGAACGAAACTGGTTACGGGTAAGGAGCGCTTTTTGACCTTCATTGCATCGGCGGCATTTGCAGCGATGTTCTCGGCGCCAGTGATGCACACCTTTGCGGCCGACACTCCACTGCTTGTGCCACATAACCTTATCGTCGATCGTAGTTTGCCGAAACAACAGGCCGACGGCCAAATTCTTGCCGCGCGCCGCTACGATACTTTCTGGAATTTCGGGGACGAAGCCCTAGCGCGCGCGGCGCTTGCGCCGAATTTTGTCGACAATACGCTGCCGAGCGGGCGCCCACAGGGAATTGCCGGACCCTTGGCAGCCTCCAAGCTGACACGCCTCGCGATCCCGGACATCGGCTGCGAGATTGAGCAGATGATCGTGGCCGGTGATCGTGTCGTCGCGCACCTGCGTTTCCGCGGCCACTTCACCGGACGCTTCGGGCAGATTCAAGGCCAAGGCCAGACGATCAATATCGTCGCCACTGACATTTACCGCATCGCCGATGGACGCGTCGCCGAGAATTGGCACATCGAAGACAACCTGACTTTGCAGCAGCAACTCGGAATAATCCCCCAGTGAAAGACTCACGTGTCGGCAGGCGCAAGGCGGCCACTCGCGACGCCGGATTTCACGTTTTGAGCGGCCTGTCTCGGATCAGCTAGAATTTACCTTCGGAACTGACCCACGTCGATGAGCTTTGAACCGATTGAGAACTACGGGGTGATTGGCAATATGCGCTCCATTGCCCTCGTGGGTGTAAACGGTTCAATCGACTTTCTCTGCTACCCGAATTTCGATTCTCCCACTGTGTTTGCAGCCCTGCTCGATGATGAGAAAGGTGGCTGTTTTCAGATTGAGCCGCAACTCAGAAAAAGGCAGGTACGACAGCTGTATTTCCCAGATACGAACATTCTGCTCACGCGATTCCTTGCGGAGGAGGGTGTGGCCGAGTTGACTGACTACATGCCAATTGGGACCGACGGGGAGCAACCGAATGAGATCATCCGCACCGTAGCAGTTGTCAGGGGCGAGGTTGATTTCAAGATGCGGTGCCAACCACGATTTAACTATGCGATGTGTGGTCACAGTGTGAACATCGAAGACCGGTACGCGATTTTTTCGCCAGCGAGCGATGATTTCCCGCCGCTGGCGCTGTACTCCACCGTTGTCCTACGACAAGAATCCGCCGATGCAATCTCAGATTTCAGGCTCCGAGCCGGCGAGAGGGTGACCTTTGTCTTTGGTGGAGTTCGCGTACAAGGCGAGCAACCCGAGATGGAGTTCGTAGAGCAGCGCTTCCACGAGACAGCGCGTTTCTGGAAAGAATGGATCGCGAAATCAAAGTACAAGGGCCGGTGGCGCGAAATGGTCAACCGTTCGGCTCTGATGTTAAAGCTGCTGATCAGCCGGGAGCATGGATCGCTGATTGCAGCGCCGACCTTTTCCCTGCCAGAACAAATTGGCGGAGTGCGCAATTGGGATTATCGCTTCACATGGCTACGAGATGCAGCATTCACGCTCTATGCGCTGATCCGACTGGGCTTTGTCGAAGAGGCTGAGGCGTTCATCGACTGGCTGAAGGGGCGACTGGGCGACGATGCGGAGCGGGGACCGTTACAGGTGATGTACGGGATTGATGGCAGGCAGAAGGTCGATGAGCTGACGCTGGATCATCTGCAGGGCTATGAAGATTCGAAGCCCGTCCGTATCGGAAACGCAGCCTATCACCAATTACAGCTGGACATTTATGGCGAAATGATGGATTCCATTTATCTCGCAAACAAGTATGGTGACTCAATTTCGCAGGCCGGGTGGCAGGAAGTTCAGCGGATACTGGAGTGGCTGGCCAAGAACTGGCGACGGCCCGATCAAGGCATATGGGAGGTTCGTGGCGGGGCGCGTGAATTCCTGCACTCGCGCTTGATGTGCTGGGTGGCTTTCGACCGAGCCCTGCGCCTTGCGCAGAAACGCTCCCTTTCGGGTGCTTTCGATGCCTGGCAGCGCACCCGCGACGCGATACGAGAGGACATCTTTACAAATTTCTGGAATGACGAACTGCAGTCGTTTGTGCAGTCCAAGGGGACCAAAGATCTGGATGCGTCGGTTCTCCTGATGCCACTCATGCGGTTCATCAGCCCGGTCGATCCGATGTGGCGCTCGACGATGAAAGCGATCGAAGCACGGTTAGTCGAGGATACCCTTGTCCATCGCTACGAGGCCGAACGCACCCATGTGGACGGGATTCCAGGGGGAGAGGGTAGCTTCACTGCATGCTCGTTTTGGTACATCGAATGCCTGGCGCGCGCCGGCGAGTTGGAAAAGGCTCAATTGTTGTTCGAGAAACTCTTGGGATACGCCAACCACCTGGGGCTCTACTCGGAGCAAATTGGTGCGAGCGGGCAACATCTCGGCAACTTCCCACAGGCATTCACGCACCTGGCGCTGATCAGCGCCGCAACCTATCTGGACAGAGCCCTCTCCGGCACGCACGACTCAGTGTGGCGCTAGCATTTTGGAGCCCATCGTTGCCAGCACCACAACAAAGCTTACCCGCCCTGTTCTCCTTACGTAGGGAGTTTCAATGCCGGGTTATTGTCCCGCGCCGCTTGCCCCTCTCCCCGTTCGCCTTGTGCAAAACATTCCGCCCGAAGCCGAACACCTTTTCGGGAGACGGCAAAAAGTGTTCGCCTTCCCAGCGGAATCTCTGTTCCCCTTGAGAACGGAATGCTGTTCGGAATCACAGCGGAATGGTGTTTGCCTTCACACCGGAAGCCGGTTCGCACTCGACCGGATTCCCCAGGCTGGCGTCGGCGGTTCGATTCCGTCCACGGCCACCATATTGTCAATCGCTTGCGCGCATTTCATAAACTCCCGCATCCATCAACTCGATCACAGGTCGCCTTAGACATCAGAAACCCGAACTTCACGCAATCGATATTCGCCTTCCGGCCTCACGGATGGTTGAACGCAACCAGGTGTGGGCCGCGTCAGTATTCATTCGCGGGTGCCAGGACATGAGATAGCTGAAACGTCCAAGCACCGGCGGGGCTCGGAGTATTTTTATGGCAGGATTCGATGCCTCGAGCTCCGCCATCCGCCTGGGTACAGTCGCGACGAGGTTCGTGCCGGCAAGACTACGCATCGCAGTTGTGTGATAGGGAACCCAGATCGGGCAGCGGCGTGCAGCGCCGATCGCGGCCAATCTCTTTTCGGGGATGGTCTGGATTCCTCCCAGAATGCCGACTCCGATGTGATCTGCGGCGAGGTACTGTTTCAGCGTCAAAGCTCGCGAGAATCTGCTCTCCTTCGCTACGACAGAAGCAAAGTCAACCTCGAAGATGATCTCTCTTGCAAAGTGCGCGGGAGCAGTACCGTCATCGGCGTTGAGCAGCAAGTCCAGCCTGCCCTTGTCGATCGCCTCGAATGTTCCATCGTGGAGCGGGACGAAATCGAAGGAGACCCGGCTTGCGGATACAAGCACAGTCTGGCACAGCAGCGGACAAAGCACATGACAAGCGTGATCGGTGAGCGCACACACGAAGCGCCCCAGATATCCCTCTCTGGGACGCTCGTCGAACGGTCTCTTCCCCAAGGACCGTTTCTGTCGTGGCGCTGTGCCGACCGGTCTAGTAACGACGGGTGCAGCGCCGTGCCTGCTGTGGGCCCGGCAAGCTTAGACCTGCACTGCCGGAACTGCAATCCTCCAAATGAATGACGCTGACACAGGACTCTCCTCGACTGCAAGCTTTGCAACCATCAACCATCATCATCGGTCGGCTTGATTTCCTGCAAGCCTCGGTCGCTTGAGCGCTGCCAAGCCTACCCGCCCGCAAGGCGGGGACACGGGTATCTCATCGGCAATCACGATCAATTCGGGCCTTGTCCAAAACCAGGAAGAACCTGGGTACCTTCCACCCTTACTGCGGTCAGGGCGTTCGGGTCGAGCCCTAGAATTGACAGGATCGTGGGCGCCACCTGAGTCGTTTCGACGAAGGTGGTGACCGTTCGGGCTTTGATGCCCGGATTGGAGACGAGCAACATCACGTTCGTATCATCCTGGGCGAAGCCCCCGTGTTCCGCCTGCTTTTTCAAGCTCCCGGTATAGATCACGCCAACGTTCGGCTGGACGATGATATCTGGCGTGCGAGGGTCGCCGTGGGGAGGCAGCCCGGGCGCGTCGTAGGTGGTGGCCAGCGACGACCCGTAGAAGATCTGTCCAATACCAGCATTACTGCCTTCGGTTTCGAGCAAGTTGACTGCGGAAAGGGTGGCGTACCGTTGGTCCCGCTGTGGCCCGGAATGGGGAAGAAGCGGTTCGTGTCGACCGGGGACTGGCCATGCTTGGCAGTGATGATGATGACGGTCGAATCGAGGAGGTCGGCGCTCTTCAGGTTGGCAACCATCTGGCCGATTGCGCCATCCACATACTCGATCTCGGCCAGCATGGTTGCGGTCGGAGTGCCGGCCCCATCCGTGTAGCCGCCTTTCACGCCTCCCGCAATCAGCTTCTGCCCGACGCTCACCGCCTGAAAGTTCATCCCGAATATGGCGGGCACCTGACCGTTGCTTCCACCAAGGTGAGTCTTGCCATGAATCCAGTTCAGGACGGCGTTGACCTTAAGCTGGTCGTTGCACTTGACGCTGTCGAAGCCGTCCGTCCAGGCTCCGCTGATCGGGATCGTGGCGCAATTCAAGCCGGTCGCCGTGGTTATTCCGGGCAGAGCCACAACGTCGGAATTAATATCGGGTGCGTAGTAATCGTCCACGTTGCTCGGCGTGGAGGTACCGGTCGGACCCGAAACTGCCGCGTAGGCGGCGTGCTTATCCGCCCAGGCGGTATAGCCCCCGGCCTTGTGGATAACACCGTAAATCGTGTTCGCGCGGATGAAGTTCCACGGATAAACCGGCATGCATCCGTGGAAGGGATCGCGGGGCAACTTCGTAGGGTCGATCGACAGGACCCCGCCGTCGATCGGATTGGTATACAGGGGACTGCCGCCGGTGAGCTTTGTCTGATCGATGTCGATGCCCCCTTTCGTACTCTGTGCGGGTGCCGTTTGGCTGTCCCGGGGTGCAGGTTCCACCGAGTAAGCCGTTGCTGGTAGTGTTGATGGGAGGCGCCAACACTCGGTCGTAGCCGACGTCGTACCAGACGCCCAAGGTCTTTGGAGTGCCTCCAGTGACGATCGCCATCAAGCCAGGAAACGAGTCGGATGTCCGGGAGGTCGATGTGCGGGTGTAGTTCACGCCGGTCTTTCCAAGAGCCGCCAGGTTGGGACAGGTATGCGCGCTTACGCAATTCTTGTAATCGAGGGCGTGCATGCCATCGATGCTGATCAGCAAAATGTGACGGCCGCCATGTAGGTCGGAGCGTTGAGCCAACGCGGGAGCCGCTGCCAGCAGCGTGACAGTGAACGCAATGGAGATTCGATGTAGTTTCTTAAACACGGTACGTCCTCCAGTCGCAAACCCCTAGCACCCCTGATGGTCGGCCACCCGGAAGGTGCGTCACTTGGTCTGATCGGAGATGTCTCGGGCCCAAAATTCCGATCCCGAGAGCGAACGGCACCCGGGACATCTTCAATCCTAGAAAGAAGGCGACGATCTACTCTTCCTCGCGCGCCGATACGAACGCCATCCCGTGCGGACTCACCATCCCGGTCACAACCTCGGTGAGAACGCCAGTATCCGGATCCAGAGCCGCCACCGAACTGGGCGTCGCGCTGTACGCTGCGCCGGGCGAGAAAATGTTGCGCGTGATCGCGTACACGGTTTCGCCGTCACGATCAGACACCAGGATCATTCCGTGGCTGGCCGTGGCAAAAACCGCGTCGTCGATTTGGACCGGAGATGCGTTCCGCGTTATGGGCAGATGGCAGGCGGTTTGGTCCCGATGCCCGGGGCGGTGCACGACGATCAATTCGGAATCCGCCTGGACCGTCGCCGTACCGCTCAGCACCGGGGTCACCACCACTGTATTTCCTCTGATGCGAGCTTTCACGATGGCGGGCGCCGAGTTCAGGCTGTTGGCCGGGTTGGAGGCGCTCAGAAATACGTCGTTCCCGCGGAATGCGATATCGTCGTAGCCGCCGCCGTGCGGCGTGGGGCCGAAGGTGTACATGGTCTGGCTTCTGGTGCTCGGATCGATGATGACGAGATTGGGGTTGCCGTCCTCATTCTGCATTGCCCACAGCTGTTTGGTGCTGGGATTCACGCGAAGGCCATCATTGTGGCCGGGCACGCTGCAGGTTGTGACCCTATCGCCGTTTAACTTGTACTCAACAATGGTGCTGCTCTTGCCGTCGGAGCCATCCGGGGCCGCCCCGTCGCCATAGCCGACAAAGACGTGCCCGTTCAGCACGGCGATCGAATCGGGGGCGAAGTCGACTCCCGGAATGCTGGTCGTGAAGATTGAGACTGCGTAAGGAGTCGACGCTACCACTTGTCCGGACGCGGCCAAGCCGGCCAGCGCAAACTACAACGAGTCGCAAGATGCTTGGGGATTTCATTGGGTTCCTCCCTAAGGGCGCCCGCTCAACGCTGCGAAGGTATCCTTGACACGTAACGGGCAGGTTAAGCGGAGGTTAAATTCGCATGGAAACGCGCGTTCGGGCCCGCCTCGTCTCCGAACTTTGGCCGGGCCCGCGCAAGGCCTAGAACTTGAATTCAATATTCAATTGCATGCGACGGGGAGGCAGGGCTTGCACTCCGCGCCCAAAGAAAGGCGACGTGACCACGCCCACGTAGGTCAAGTCGTTTTTGTGGTTCAAGACGTTGAAGGAGTTCACGGCCACAGTCAGAGTCAGCGGTTCTTTGCGGGACTTGGCGAAGACGAAGTCACGGGCTGCGTTGAGGTCGAGGTTCACCAGGCCGGGACCGTAGAGCGTATTGCGGGGCACCCCAGGCGGACGGTCATTCGTGATGCCGTCGTGGTTGTCGTCGTTACCGGTGGTTTTGTTCACGGGCTGTCCCGAGTAGAGGGACAGCGCCACGCCCACGGTGAACGCCTTCACGGGCTGGGCGGATGCCAGCAGGTCGAACTTGTGACGCCGGTCGGTGTCGGCGCGCGCCCAGTCCGAATTAGGAGCGTAGCTGTTGCCGGGAAAATACGTTATGCCGCTGGTGTTGTTATAAGTCTTGCTGAGTGTGTACTGCGCCTGGCCGCTGAAATATTTGCTCGGCCGTCCACGGAAAGTGATCTCGAGCCCGTTGCTCTTCTGGTATCCCTCCGATTGAATCATTCGTTCCTGGCCCAGGTTGGGATTGGGCCGGGTCGCGTAGTTCGGAGGCGGCGGAGCGTTGGCATCAATCGAGCGAAAAGTTCCAATGCCGCGAGAACCCACGTAACTGGCGCTGAGCGTGCTCTTGGCGGTGATCTGCCGCTCAAGACCGACACTATACTGGACGCTGTAAGGAATGTTGGCGCGCGGATCGAGCACCACCACGCTGGCAGGCACAGCAGCTAGTTGCGCTGCGGTTACCGGATAGGACGGATTCGCGACGATGAAGCGCAGGAGGTTGACACCGTTGAAGTGGAGGAGATCGGCAATGGGACGCGGTCCGCTGCGATCAAAAAACATTCCGGCTCCTCCGCGAATCACGGTCTTGCCGCCCGTTTTGGGCGCATAGGCGAAGGCGAGGCGTGGAGCGAAGTTGTGTGGATCGTCGTGAAAGTAGTTTTGCCAGTAGTATCGCAAGCCGAGGGCGAGGGAGAAATTGGGCTTGAGTCGCAGATTGTCTTCGATGAATCCGGCGACGGTCCTTTCGAGAAAAACGACATGACCTTGCCCCTTTTGCACAAGATAGGTGGACGGCTTGGACTTCTGGTAGGCAGCGAGGCTGTCGAAGGTGTAGGTGCCGGCCGTGTTGGTGAAGTCGTCCATGCCACGGCGGCTGATGTCGGGCACGTCGATTCCGACCTTGAGCTGGTGGCGGCCGCTGACGTAGGAAATGATGTCGGCGCCATCGAAGTGATATTCGGTGCGGCGTGAGTTCGCCTGCGCTCCTCCGCCCGTGAAGGCTCCTGACACCAAGATCAGCGGAGAAGGGCTCAGGCTGGTGGTGGGAGTATCGAAGTGGCCAATCAGAAAGCGAAGCTGGTTGAGCCATTTCGACGAGATCGCATGGGTGTAGCTCACGTTGACTTCATGTTCCAGGAAGTGGACGTTGGTTCCGGCTTCGGGCAGAACCGTGCCGCCGACGCCCTGATTGTCGGTCGTTTTGTGCTCGTAGGAATACCCGATCCAAAACTGGTCGCCATTCTTGAGGTCATGGAAGACCCGGGTGGAAAGGAAGTAGTGCCGCATGGGCACAGCGACGTTTTCGTGGACGGGGCGGTTTAGATTCTGGGCAACCACAACTGCCTGCTGATCGTCCTGATCCGCTTCGAGCCCGAGAAGAAACGCGGTCTTCGGGTTGTGGCTCAGAGGGCCGGTCACCGAGCCCTCGAAAAAGTGGCGGTGCTCAGATGGCTTGGTGGTCGAATATGCGTTGGCCGCGTCAAAGGCAGAGTCGCGCAGCAGGAAGTTCGCGGTCCCGTGGAACTGGGGCGTTCCACCCTTGGTCGCGATTTCGATGCGGGCTCGCCCGGGGCGCGCGTAGAGAGCAGAATAAG
>WNFT01006812.1_pt1 | contig 10090 bp, 6 predicted proteins | sample 5400191 | NCBI WGS metagenome assembly WNFT01 (sample SAMN13153359, study PRJNA577476) | soil metagenome | isolation source: 80 cm saprolite under Madrone tree | place: USA:California | collected 2016-06-14 | reverse complement strand
GTCCGGGCGATTTCGCGCCTCGACGCCACCGCCCTCGTCGTCGGATCGATGATCGGATCCGGCATCTTCATCGTGTCGGCCGATATCCTGCGGCAGGTCCATTCCCCCGGTGTGCTGCTGTTCGTGTGGGTGCTGTCGGGAGTCGTAACTCTGCTGGGGGCGCTGTCGTATGGCGAGCTCGCGGCGATGTACCCAAAAGCGGGCGGCAACTACATCTATCTGCGGGAAGCGATCTCACCGCTCTTCGGCTACCTCTATGGTTGGACGCTGTTTGTCGTGATTCAAACCGGGACGATCGCCGCGGTCGCCGTCGCGCTCGCGCGGTTCACCTCGGTCCTTTGGCCTCAGCTCACCCCGGACGTCTTCTTAGGCACCACGATCAGATTCCCCGATCCCATAGGCCCGATTCAAGTCGGACTGTCGCCGCAACGAGTCTTCGCCATCGGCTCCATCGTGCTGCTCACCTGGATCAATGTGCGCGGCGTGCGCACCGCGGCGTTCATCCAAACGACGCTGACGGCGATCAAGACCGCATCCCTCGCCGCGCTGATTCTGCTCGGGATCACGATCGGGCGAAACGCCGAGGCGATCGCCGCCAACTGGGGCGCGAACTTCTGGGCCGGCGGCGCCTTGACGCTGGCGGTCTTACCAGTGGTCGGCGCGGCTATGGTTGGTTCGCTCTTCTCGATGGACGCGTGGAATAACGTCGGGTTTGCGTCGGGCGAGCTCAAGAATCCCGAGAGGGACGTGCCGTTCGCGATGGGCGCCGGCGTCTTGATCGTGACGACGCTGTACGTCCTTGCGAACGTGTCATATCTGGTCGTGCTGCCACAGGACGCCATCGCCCACGCCCCGCAGGACCGCGTCGGGACGGCGGCACTGCAGGCGATGTTCGGCGCGCCGGGCCTGTACATCATGGCGATCGCGATCATGATCTCGACGTTCGGCTGCAACAACGGGCTGATTCTGTCGGGGGCGCGCGTGTACTACGCAATGGCTACGGACAACCTGTTCTTCAAGTCGGCAGCCAATCTGCATCCCACGTATAAGACGCCCGCGCTGGCATTGATCGTCCAGGCGATTTGGACCTGCGTCCTCTGTCTCTCGGGCACCTACGGACAACTACTCAACTTCGTGATCTTCGCGGCGGTGGTGTTCTACACGGTCACGGCGATTGGCATCTTCCGGCTGCGACAAAAACGGCCCGACATCCCGCGCCCCGTCAAAGCCCCAGGGTATCCGGTCTTGCCTGCCCTCTATGTTGCGCTGACCGGTCTCATCGCCGTCGATCTGCTCGTACAGGACTCGACCCGCACGTACGCATTTCTGGGTCTCATCCTTGTGCTGCTGGGCGTGCCGGTCTACTTCGCTTGGAGGCGGATGGCCGCCTAGCTGGTTTCGGGTTATATTCGGGGTGTATGGCGGTGCGCGTTGTGGCTAAAAGAAGTTGGGCGGATGGGCAGATGGGCGGCGGGGCGGTCCGGTCGAAGCCGACAACCCAGCTCCCCTTAATACCGCCCATCAGCCCAACCGCCCATCCGCCCATCGTCCTCGACGAGCGCCTCCGTGGCACCAGGTTCGTTTCGCTGACTCCGAAGCGCGTCCTCAATCCCCCCTCTGCGACGGGAATGGATTACTGGTCGCTCAATCCCTACGTCGGCTGCGAATTCGGCTGCAGTTACTGCTACGCGCGCTACACGCATCGCTACGTCGTCGAGCGCGCGCACGACGCCGGAAAGCTCACCGACGCCGAGTTCGCGGATTACCGCGGCGCGCACGGCTGGGAAGCGTTCGAGCGACGGATCTTCGTGAAAGAGCAGGTGGTCGGTGCGCTCGACGCCGATCTCAAACGCGTCCCGCTCGGTGCGTGCATCGTCATCGGCACGGCGACCGACCCCTACCAGCCGGCGGAGCGCCGATTCCGGGTCACGCGCGCGGTGCTGCAGCGGCTGACGCGCTGCGAAGGGTTGTCGTTCGGCATCATCACCAAGAGTCCGCTCATCGCGCGCGATTGTGACCTGTTGCTCCGGCTGCAGGAGCGCAACGAGCTCCAGGTCCACGTGTCGCTGATTACGGCCGACGCCCGGCTGGCGCGCAAGCTGGAGGCGCGCTCACCGGTCCCGGCGGCCCGTCTCCGCGCGTTGCACAAGCTGGTGGGCGCGGGCGTCAATGCCGGGTTGATCATTGCACCGGTCCTTCCCGGTATCACCGACGACGTCGCCCATCTCGATACGCTGTTTGCTGCGGCTCGCGCGACGGGTGCGTGCTTCGTGCACGCGGGAGCCTTGCGACTGTACGCGGCGGTGCGCGATCGTTTCCTGCCGCTCGTCGGCGAGCATTTTCCTGAGCTCGTGCCGAGGTACCAGCGCGCGTATGCCCGGCAGGCGGGCGCACCGCGGGAGTATGCGCGCGCGCTGTCGCGGCGCATCGAGAAGTTGCGGCGCAAATATGGATTCAAAAATCACACCGGAATGATCGACCGCTATCGACCGGCCAAGATGCCGGTGCAGGGTGAGCTCGAGTTGCGGGGCAGCCTGCCCTAATTGCGCGACACCAGGTGGAACACCCTGGTTTCCCCGCACACGGGCGCCGGCGCGTCGTGGATGTAACCGCTCACGAACCCGAGTGAGAAGCCAAGAGTGTCAGCCTGATCCTCGAGCACGAGGTCCGCGCCGGCGCGGTAGAGACCGACCGGCTGGACTTTCACACACCCCAGCGAGTCCGTGTATCGCGTCGCGTAGCCCGCGGCGTTGCGGCGCGAGGGGTCAGCGCCGGTGGGTCGAACCGTGATCTCGCCGTACGGACCAACCGGGAGGGCCTGCGCGTCTTGGGTGTTGTACGCAACGTCCGCAGTGCTCGCGCGCATTTCGTACGTGTGGGCCGACGGTGCGGCGAGACCGGGTGCGGTGCCGGCGGTGTCGATCGCGATCAGGGCGAGCAACGTCAGAGAACGTTCCGTCAGGCACTCAACCTGAGCTTTGTCGACCAGGAAATACGGCGCGAAGGTGACCGCCGACCGATCGGCGGACGCTCCGGCACGAAACTGCGGGTTCAGCGCGCACACACCCCAGACCACAAGCCTGGTGCGGAACGGCTGCCCGGCGTTGACCTCGGCCGGCCATTCCATCCACTGGACCGTCACCGGGTCGATTTTGGCGTCGGGCTCACACGCAGCAAAGAAACCGAGACACACCGTCGCGAACGCGGCAGGGCGCATAGACCTCCTCCTCAGTGGGGAAAACGTCCCGAATACCTACCCTAGGACGTACCCGCCGCGTCACGTTCCAGCCACTCGCGCGCGACCGCCCTGATCGTCCCGGGTGCGTTTCCCTCGGCGCGATTGTTGGCCAGGATGAACGCCTCGACACGCCGGCGGTGCGCCTCACTGACCAGGCGCACGAGATCCAGTCGCAACGCCGGCAACGGCTCCCGCACGCGATCGTAGGGCTGGAACTGCTTTACCGCGTCGCTGTAGCGGCGGCCCGGCTTGAGCAGCGCGCGCGCCACCGTGAAGCTGGTCGGGAACGTCCACCCCAGGTCGATCTGTTCGCCGATCGGCGACATCTCGGTCCATGAGTTGAACACGTGCGCCACGCCGTGGCGCCGCAGCACTTCGCCGTGAACACCCGTGAGCAGCTCCGGATTGCGCAGCTCCACGGCATAGCGAAAGTCGTGCGGCAATTCCTTCAGGAAATCGTCCAGCCGATCGGCCCAGTGCAGCGGATCCGGCAGATCCTTGCCGCGCATCGCCTGGAACTCGAAGACGAAGCACCCGGCGTGGTCCCGAAACGCACGGCTGTACGGACCAAGTACGCTGTCCTTGAACAGCACGGCATTCAGAAAATCGGGATTGCGCATCCCGGCCAAACCGGGCTGCGGGGCGTCCTGGCCGAGTCGTGTGGCGGTGATGCGATCCCAGACCTTGCTCACGCACGGGAAGCCGGCCGGCAGCGCCCGCGCATAGGATCGCAGCTCTTCTTCGGACGGCGGATCGTAGAACGCGCTATCGATGCCGACGGTGCGAAACAGCGGATAGCGTGCGTACTCCTCGAGCCGGCTGGCGGGCTGTGGTCCGCGATAGCGGCGATGGTAGACGTCGCCGAACCAGCCGTCATACGTCCAGGTTGAGGTTCCGAAGCGGATCGCGGGCGGGATTCCCTGCGCCAACGAGACGACCTCGGGGCTTGGTGCCGGAAGTGCTTCAGGCCAAAAGAGATCCGCTTGAGTCATCCCCAAAGTTTACTCTTTCGGAATCGCTTGCGAGTGAGATGTGTTTCGGGATATATTCGGGTCCCCTTGGGGCATTTGTCAATGTCACGATCGTCTACGAGCTCGCTCGCCGCTTGCGTCTGGATTCCCCTCTTCCCGCTCCGTTGTGAAGAGGCGCGTCAGGAAGGACTGGCTGGCTACCCCACCGCACTGCTTGCTCCCGATACCACCCGCAAGCTCTGGCAGGTCTCTTCCCTCGCCCGGCACGCCGGGGTGAAGTCCGGAATGACGGTCAGCCAGGCGATCGGTCTGTGCCCCACGCTGCGGCTCATCGAGCCCGATCCCGTCCATTACGACGAGCGCTTCTCGAGTCTGCTCTCGTCACTCAACGACGTGAGTCCCGTGGTGGAACCAGCCGAACTTGGTCTCGCATATCTGGGGACTGAGGGTTTGGCGGGGATTTACGGCTCACAGCACAAGATCATCGAGGCGATTCGTCAGACCGTCCGACCGTCCGACCGTCCGACCGTCCGACTGGGTTTCGGTCGCGGCAAGTTCACCGCGTGGGTAGCCGCGAGCCGCGCCAAACCGGGCGACGCCATCGTCGTGGCCCCCGGTGAGGAGCAAAAGTTTCTCGCTTCACAGCCCATTTCCGTTCTGCCACTCGACACCGACACCCATCGCCGGCTCCGCCAGCTCGGCATTCGCACGCTCGGCGCACTCGCGTCGCTCCCCGAAGCAGCGGTCACGGCACAGTTCGGCGCCATGGGAAGACATTTGTGGCGACTGGCGGCCGGCCGCATCGCCGAGCCTGTCGCAGGACGCCTCGCACCAGAGCCGATCGTTGCCGCGCTCACGTTCTTCACACCGGTCGGCGAGCGCGAGCTGCTCGTGCACTCGCTCGACCAGCTGATCGCCCGCGCGCTCAAACACCCGCGCCGCATCGGTTGGCGCGTGCACGCGGTTCGCGTGCGCGCGGGTCTCGAGGGCGGCGGCTCCTGGCTCACGACCCACCTACTCAAGGACCCGACCGCGGATGCCGACCGCATCGCCGCGCCGCTCAAGGCGCGGCTCGAGCAGTCGCCGGCCACGGGGGCCGTCGAGCGTCTCGTTCTCGAGTTCACCGCATTCGCGCCCGGGACCACCGAGCTTCAGCTGTTTGCGCGCGACGCGCAGGCCGCCGCGCGCGCCGGACAGCAGCGCGCGTTGCGACACGCCGCCCGTGAGGTCCGCATGCGCGTGCAGCGCGCGTGTCTCTACCACGTCATCGAGGTGCAGCCATGGTCCCGCCTGCCCGAGCGCCGCTACGCACTGATCGACTTCGAGCCGTAAACGAGCCGCGCACCGTCGCGGTTGCAGTGAGTGAGTCCGGTCTGATGACGGTCGGACGGCCGGGCGGCCGGACGGTCGGAAAAGTCGAAGCCATTCTCGAATCGTGGCGAATCGACGATGAGTGGTGGCGTCAACCAATTTCGCGCGCATATCTGGAATTGTTGTTAGAAGGAGGAAAGCGCGTTGTGGTATTCCAAGATTTAGCGACAGGCCTTTGGTTCATGCAGCAGCCATGACTCGTGGGAAGTATGCGGAGCTCCACTGCCACTCCGCCTACTCCTTCCTCGATGGAGCCTCGCCGCCCGACGAGCTCCTCGCCGAAGCGCACCGCCTAGGGCTTCCCGCCCTGGCGCTCACCGACACGAACGGCATCTACGGCTCGCTCGCCTTCGCGCATGCCGCGCAACCGCTCGGCCTGCAGGCGATCACCGGCGCCGAAGTCACACTGACAGACGGCAGCCATGTCATCCTGCTTGCCGAATCGGCCCGCGGGTACACGAATCTCTGTCGCCTGCTCACGGAGGCGCACCTCGGTGCCGAGCGTCTCGACCCGCGGCTGCCGCTGACGGCAATCGCGGCGCGCCAGGAGGGGCTGATTATCCTCTCCGGATCGCGCCGCGACGGATTGGTGCCGCGAACGCTCGAGACCGAGGGGCTCAGCGCGGCCCGGAAGCTCGCGGACGAATGCAAGGCCCTGTTCGGACGCGACCGGTTTGTCGTTGAGATTCAGCGAAATCATGTCCGGGGGGATTTCGCTCTGACACGCGCACTGATCGAGATAGCGAGCCGCTTACAACTTGCCGTCGTGGCAACTGGACAAGTGCTCTACCACACGCGCGAGCGGCATCGGCTGCACGATGTGATGGTGGCGATCCGCCATCGCACGACGCTGGACGGCTCGCATCGGGTGCGAAATCCGAACAGCGAGTTTTACTTGCGGCCACTGGAAGAAGTCATTTCGCTGTTCGCTGACTGTCCTGATGCTGTCGCCACGACATTGGCCCTCGCCGAGCGCTGTAAGGGCTTCGACCTGACGCGCGACCTGGGGTACACCTTTCCTGACTTCCGCGGCGCGGATCGCGCGCCCGCGCCGCAGGCGTTGGCCGAGCTGTGCCATGCCAGGATGCAGGAACGCTACCCGCCGGGCTCGCTCTATCACACGCAGGCGGTGCGCCGGCTCGACGAAGAGCTGCGGCTCATCGAGCATCACAAGCTCAGCGGCTTCTTTCTCGTCTACCACGACCTTTTCGATCTCGCGCGTGACGTCGCGGCCGACATTCGCCGCGGCTCGCGCCGTGCCAGCGGCAATCTGCTGCCGGGCCGGGGACGTGGCTCGTCGGTTTCTTCCATCGTCTGCTATCTCCTCGGCCTGTCCCACATCGATCCGATCGCCAACAAGCTCTTCCTCGGCCGGTTCCTGAACGAGACACTGGCATCGGTACCCGACATCGATCTCGATTTCCCGCGCGAGATCCGCGAGGAGCTGATCCGCCGCGTGTACACGCGTTATGGCGCCGAGCACGCAGGACTGGTGTGCTCGTTCCCCACGTATCGGCTGCGGTCGGCCGTACGCGAAATCGGCAAGGCGCTCGACTTGCCGCTGGGCGAAATTGAACTGGTCGCGAAACTGTCGGACGGTCGGGCGGACGAACTGTCGGACGAGATGGAGCATCTGCCCGGTTTTGCCGGTCGCCGGGATGCGCCGTTATGGAAGGAGCTGTGCCAGCTCGCGCAGGAGATCCGTGGGTTGCCGCGCCACGTCTCACAGCACCCCGGCGGCATGGTGATCTCGTCGCGGCCGCTCGTAGAGCTGGTTCCGCTCGAGCGCGCCGCGATGGAAGACCGGGTCGTCTGCCAGTGGGACAAGGATTCGTGCGACGACGCGCGCTTCATCAAGATCGATTTCCTCGCGCTCGGCATGCTGTCGCTGGTGGAGGAATGCGCCGAGTTGATCGCGCGCCGTACCGGCACGCCGCCCGATCTCTCACGGATCAATTTCGAGGATCCCGCGATCTACGACCGCATCTGCGCCGGCGACACGATCGGGCTGTTTCAGATCGAGAGCCGCGCGCAGATCCAGATGATCCGGCGCAGCCGGCCGCGCAATCTCGAAGACCTCGCGGTCGAGGTCGCGATCGTGCGACCGGGACCGATCGTCGGCGGCGCGGTGAATCCCTACGTGCGCCGGCGCGAAGAGCAGCGTCGCGCGCATGCCGCCGGCAGGCCGTACGAGCCACCCGTCGATCATCCCCTGCTCCGCGAATGCCTCGCGGAGACGCTAGGGGTGATTCTCTATCAGGATCAGGTGCTGCAAGTCTGCCGGGCGCTCGCAGGATTCACGACCGGCCAGTCCGAGGCGCTGCGCCGCGCGATGAGCCGCCGCCGTTCGCATGATCTGATTGCCGGCTTCTGGGAGGAGTTTCGCGCTGGCGCGATGGCCCGTGGCGTCCCCGAAGCCACCGCCGAGAAAGTGTTCGGCCAGGTGACCGCGTTCAGTGAGTTCGGGTTTCCCAAGTCGCATGCCGCGGCGTTCGGGCTCCTGGCGTACCAATCGGCGTGGCTCAGGCACTATCACCCGGTCGAGTATTACGTCGCACTCTTCAATAATCAGCCGATGGGCTTCTATTCGATCGACGCATTGGGACGCGATGCCATGCGCAACGGCATCGCCATGCGACTGCCGGACGTGAACGTCAGCGACGTCTGGTGCACGGTTGAACGGGAAACGGGAATCGGGAATCGGGAATCGTCAGCACTCCGAGTCGGTTTGGGGTTCATTCGCCATTGGAGCGAAGAGACCGCCACGGCAACCATCGTCGAGCGAGAGCAACACGGTCCATTCAAAAGCGTGGGTGATTTCATCCGGCGCACGCCGCCAAAGCTCAAACGCACTGCGATCGAAGCGCTCATGTGGGTCGGCGGCTGCGACGGATTCGGTTTGACACGGCGCGAGCTGCTGTGGCAAGTCGGCCTCTGGCTGCCGCCCCAGGCGTCCCAATCGGGCGACGGCCGCGGCCGGCGCCAGCTCGAGCTCGCCCTCAATCATCCCCATGAGCAGCTGGCATTCAGCGGGCTCGCTGCTCACGAGCGCCTGCTGGCCGAGTACGCCACACTCGGGTTCTCGGCCAGCGGACATCCTTTGTCGTTGGTACGTAACGCGTTACCACATGACCTGACGCTCAACCGGGACCTGGAAAACCTCAAGGCCGGCGTCAAATGCCTGGTCGCGGGTCTCGTCGTCGCGCGCCAGCGCCCCGAGACCGCCAAGGGAATCGTCTTCCTTTTAGTCGAAGACGAAACGGGAATGACGAACGTGATCGTGCGGCCCGATGTCTACGATCGCGACCGCGCCGCCGTCCGCGGTGAGCCGTTCGTGCTGGTCAGCGGCAAATTGGCCAAAGATGATGGAACGGTGAACGTGTTGGCGGAGAGAGTGGAAGGATTGAAGCTTCATGGGACGAGTGATTTTAACGATAACCCCTCCCACGTCCCCCATCCCACCTCCCCATTCTCTTTCCTGCGAGCCATGCGCCGCGTCGCACCCGATTCCAAGGACTGGGGATGAGCGCTCGACAATCCTGCACCATTGGCTTTCGCGTGAAAACCGGCTGGGCCGCGGCCGTGCTGATCGCGAATTCGGCGAAACCCGCTGTGCTCGACAGCCGGGTGGTCGAGCTCGCCGATCCCGGCTTGGCGGACTCGCGCCAACCCTATCACGCCGGCCTCGGGACCGCGCAGACCGACACCGCGAAAGTCACGCGCCTGGTCCATGGCATCGAGCGCTTCTCTCGTCGTACGATCGCGGCCTTGGTGGCTGAATACCGTGAACACTATCGTCTGCGCAGCGCGGCTGTCGTCGCCGCCTCGCTCACCGATCCTGCCAGCATCGCCAACCAGCACATGCGCGCGCACGCGTCGGAAGGTCGGTTGTTCCGCACCGTGCTCATCGATGGCCTGAAGCAGTGCGGCGTACCCGTTCGCGTCGTGCTCGAGCGCGAGGTCTACGAGTCGCTGGGCAAGGCCCTGCGTCGCTCGCCGAGCCAGGCGAAATCCCGGGTCGCGGCGCTGGGTGAGGGCGTCGGCCGTTGGCGCGCCGAGCAAAAAGTCGCCGCGGCAGCGGCCTGGCTGGTCAGCTAGTGGCGTTTCGGGACTCGAAGAGTAATTCTCTAGATATGCGAATCCTCGTGTGCTGCCTGCTCGTCGTCGCATGCGGCGGGAATCCGGGGCCGGAGAAAACCGGGCCCGCCGCCGGACCGGCGGCTCCGCCGCTCCGCACGTTCGACCGTACCCTCCACGCCACGACGTTCAACGGTACGCGGCTCACCTATCGCCTCATCGGTGACAGCGGGGCTGCCCCCGTGGTATTCGTCCACGGCTCGTTGGGGGACCTCCGATCGTGGAACGGACAAGAAACACAGTTCGCGCAAATCTATCGTGTCCTCGTCTACAGCCGCCGCTATCATCCGCCCAATCCTCAGGTCAACGACGATCAGACCTATTCTCCCAAACTGCATGCCGAAGATTTGGCGGCGATGCTGCTGACACTGGA